>Ga0180431_10000701_pt1 | contig 47994 bp, 38 predicted proteins | sample SS_ome_11_FD_132459 | JGI IMG/M metagenome (GOLD analysis project Ga0180431, IMG submission 132459) | Hypersaline lake sediment archaeal communities from the Salton Sea, California, USA - SS_1_MS_1 metaG | ecosystem: Environmental > Aquatic > Non-marine Saline and Alkaline > Hypersaline >... | reverse complement strand
TGGGTGTTCCAGTCTCTCGACCTTGTGTGGCCTACCTTGAAAACCGTCATCAAGCGCGACAGGGAGGACTGAGATGTATGTTCAACATACTCGACCCGAGAATCATCAAGGCCTCCCTACCTAGGAGGAAACCCATGCCAGTCGAGTACACAGTCGAGGTTTGGGTCGAAGCTGAATCCCAGTGGGTGCCAGTTTCCCGGCACCAAACTTTCACACACGCAACACAACGGGCCGCTAGGGGCCGGGGCCATAAGTGTCGGATCAACCGTCTCGGTGGTGGAACTCCGGTCTATGGGTGGAACTGGAAACTGAACTGACGTGGCCTGGACGAAGGGGGAAAGCAAATGACCACCGAACGATACACACTCTATGGAGCCTACGGCGAACAAGAGACGCCGCTATCCCACTACGCCACTCTACGGGAGGCCGGTATCGGCTGGGCCAAGCTATCCTGGCACGAAACGGGAGGGGCGGGGGAGAATGCTGCTTGGATCCGTGACAACAAAACCGAGGAGGACGTTACGAGCCAAGCCCTTCAGACCGTCGCAGCGCAGGCCGAGAAGGTCGAAAACCTGCCCCCCTGGGCTCTGAAGCGGTTCGGTTTCGGTGCCTGATATTTAACGGCACGGTGATCTGCTTCATCGTGCTACGCAGCGAGGTGGCTGTCGGATCGGCCCAATACCGACAGTCACCTCGTCAATTTGGCCTCCTCTTGTTGTGTACACCACAGTAAGGTTTAAGCCCCTTCGTCCTAGAGAGGCAGATATGCTCCTGAAACTGCAATACGTCGATGAGATCCCGCCGAACATAAACGACGACGGCTACCGGTACGCATTCCTCATCGGACCTGGGGACAAGGCGCTTCTGGGCATCAAGTCCATGGCTCCGCTTTCGTTCTCCAAGGCTCGCGAAGACTCGCTCTCCGCAGGAGGGAGAGCCCAGAAGAAGGACGGCCTCATCATCGAGTTGCCGTTCCGACCGGACTACTACGAAGCAAAGGAGCCGTACCCTGGGCAGCTGGAGCGTATGTCGCCAGGGAAATGGTACTGGGTGATGATCGCGGAGTCGTTCAAGAGCCCATCCCGGTCCCACCAGTTCGAGGGTAAGGGGATCAGAGGGGTGGTAAACCCTGTCTACCGTGCGGTGGGGATCTACCCGATTGTGGGGTCTGCGGACCTCAAGAAAACCATTGAAAGCGCCCAGCGTCTCCCTGCCATCGAGTTCAAACGCAACCCTGCGTTCTCGGAGAAGGCTACGTCGTTGATTGCTGCGCTTACTGGTGGGGATCCTTTCGATGAGGAGGAGCAAACGGAGCCCGTATCGTCAGTAGACACCCTGGTACGGATCTGGGGGGCGGTGCTGGGGTACTGCCACTCCTCTACGTTTTTGAAGCGAGGGGAAGAGTTAGCGACGGAAGGGAGGCTGAATCAGCCTAATCTCCAAGGTATGTATCGGCACTACTGCGAACTCGAAAAGGACGAGTACGAGGCCCCGCTCCTTTCCTTGGTAGGCCACCTCTCGGATCCCGAGATGTACGGCTCGTTAGGGGCACTCCTCCCGTACGCAATGATCGCATGGCCTTACTCGTTCGTTGGGCCTTCTAGCAACCCTGGACTGGTATCCCCTAATACGCCGGGAGAGACCCTCTTCCCGTTCTGGGTCGTAGATCTGCTGGCCCGTGCGATGTTTCCGACGCCTCACGTTGAGGACCGCGTGTTGGCTGTGGTCCACGAAGCCATCTTGCACCTGGAGGGGCGCAACCACCGGGCCTTCAGTCCAAAGGGTGAACCAGGGCTTCGGTTCGATACCCAGGGGCCGATCCCTAGTGGATCTACGATGTTTCCCCGTAGCCTGATCTACGAGGCGATCCGGAGGCGGCACCAGGATCTGGGGGAACAGGGGCAGCAGGGGTCTGAGATGGAGATCTACATGGCGGGCTCAAAGACCCCGAGTCCCTACAAGGCCATATCCGGTTGGTTGGGTGTTCCGTTGGACCCAATACCACTACGGAACCCAGGGGCACCGGCTAAACAGGGGTATCTGTCTGTAGACCATGCTGTATCGAAACTCTGTGAACGAGTGGAGAGCGTTGCGGCTTCGACTAGCCCTGAGCCGTGGTACACGCTACAGACACGAGTGAACGCTGCTAAGGAGATCATCGGCCTCCTGCGAACACAGGAGGATCTGTACGCTCCTGATATCCTCCCTGTGGATCCGCCTGAGGATGATGGGAGTACCCCTGACCGTGTCCTGTCCCCTTCGCAGGGGGCCGCTTCGAGGATGGTGATTCGATGGAGGATCTCCTGCGTCACTGGTGATCCAGGGTCCGGAAAGAGCCACCTCCTCAAGGAGTTCAAGAGGTTCGCCCTTGAGTTGGAGCAGGCCGAGCCTACGTGTCTCTTGGTATTAACTCCTACGAACCGGGCGGCATCGCGTGTCGCGAGTCTCCTCGACGCTGATGACGATCTTCTCAACCCCGTCTTCCTGTTCACCACGTCTGAGCCGAAGAAAGACGAGGATAAACCCCCTCGACTTCCACGTAACTACGCGGTCCTGAACGAAGATGGTCAGGTAGTCGAAGGAGCCCCGGAAGAGGATGCTCACGAAATGCTGACCTTCACTGTCGGCGTGGGTACCCTCGACTCTTTCTTCCACAAGTTCCACTCTTCCGAAAGGTTCCGCGAGGCCATCCTCTATCGGAAGGTGCTGGTCGCCATCGATGAGACCTCGATGGTCACCGCTGAGAAGGTGGTTCGCGCCCTGGCATTGTTCCGGGACGAAGAGGAAGAGCAGGAGAGGGTCTTCCTAAGCCAGCGAGTGCGCCGAGTGATCTTCCTAGGTGACCCTTCGCAGCTGGAATCAGTCGAACCGGGCAACTTCTTCTACGATATCTTGCGGACGTTCCCTATCACATACCTGGGAGAGCAGTTCCGTTACGACGGCAGGTTGGCTCATCTGTTTGGATTGGTGCGGTCGGGCATGACCTTCGCACAGGCGAGGAACGATACATCCCACTTGCTCCTGGAAGCCGCAGGGCTGACGGCTACTACCGGCGAGGATCCTAACCTGCGGGTTTACATGGTAGATGATCTGCCTCTGACGGACATGGCTCCGCCGGGGTTCCGCCGACCAGACGAAAAGGACTATTGGAATCGCTTCCTCCTGCGGACCGAAGAGTCCATCCGGACCACGATCTTTCGGGAGGTTATGGACTGGTCACGGGTTCATCTGGAGAACGGTGGGTCTTTCCCTCGAAGAGCGGTGCGGGGCTCGGCCAGGGAGTTCAGCCAAGGGACGCGGGACTACCAGCGGTTCTCGAAGGCCGCTGTCCAGCCCGTACTGCCTTTTCGTATTGTAACCATGGTTAGGACTCCGCAATCCGAGTCAGGCCGGACCTTTTACCTCTCCTCCTCCACCCGCGTGAATGGGTGGTTCCACGACGTTCTGCTGGGGAGGCTTGTACCGGACGACCCGAACTTCGAGCCTGTTCCAGGGATGGAGTTGAACCCTACTCTGAAGCACTTTGGCAGTAAGCGGTACTGGAACCAGGGGGTAGAGAGACCGGACTATAGCGCCGACTACGAGCGAGAGTGGCAACGGGGTAGGGAGTATGCGCGAATGTTTCTGTTCAACAACAGGCCTCGCGATATCTGGCTCTCCCCCAACTGGCCTTACCTTGTTAAAGGCAACGACTTCCGCCGGTACGGTGTCCTGCGAGGTGAGGTGATCTACTACCGCAGCACCAGCTGGTCCTCGCGTCGAAGGGTACACCTTCACGAGTTCGAATCGGAGATGGGAGTCCGTTTCGCTATCCCACCGCGTAACGTTACCCCTCGTCACTTGCAGTATGGGTGGGCCGTGAACGTCCATCAGGTCCAGGGTCTTGAGTATCCCCTGGTCATCGTACTCTGGTTCTCGGGGATCTCTCCCAACTCGATCCGAGCATCTTGGAACGCGATCCGGCCTACACACGGGGTCACCGACCCGCTACCGGTAGGCTGGCAACCAGGGTACATCCGGGGTGAAGAGGCTTCCCTCGATGAACGACTAAGCATCCGCGCTCTTTACACCGGAATCACTCGAACGATTACTTCTCCCACTCAAGGCGTACGTACAGGGAACACACGGTCCCCACAGCGGATGCAGCCTGGGAGGTGTGTCATCATCGCCGGGAAACACGCTCTCCGAAGGTACCTCGGTCTTCAGGTCTTCGAGCGGGTTACTCCGTTCACATCGCTGATGGTCTCAGAACTCGAACGTCTGATGTAATGGGCGATCCTTTCAACCCTCTCCAATACGCTGCTAAAACCTTCGTCCAGGCGAGGTCTGCTCAGTTTTGGGAGTACTGGAAAGGACGGGGTTTCGGGCCGCAAGAGTTGGATCTGTATTCCATAGGCTATAGTCCTCGGTGGTCGGTATTAACTTCGTTGCAACGCTTAGTAGATCCGATGGTCCAGTGCCAACTCGTTCGCTCGGAAGGGGGACGGTTGGTTCCGTACGCACCCCACGCGACTACCTTCCCGGTTTGGGATGCAAAGGGACAGCCTATAGGTTTCGTGTTCCGGTCCTTTGAAACAGAAGGGAAGAGGTACTACGCGCTGCCTTCCTCCAAACACCGGATCCCGTACGCTCCGGGTAGGGTTTTGACGCCACCGTTCTTGGGTCTCCCTAACGATCTCACTGCGCGGAGGGTGGTCTTGGTAGAAGGCCCTGTGGACATGCTTCGTGCTAAGCAGGCCGCGCTCCCTCCCACTGTCGCTTCTCTGGGGCAGATCGATGAACGCCACTTCTTCGATTTACTTCAAGGTAGGCACCTATACTTGATGACCGACTGGGATATAGGGGGCCTCCGGGTGGCGTACTACCTCACGGCGAAGTTCCTTAGTTGGAAGAAGCAGACCCGCAACCCCGGCAACCTTACGGTGATCCACTCCCCAGATCATTGGGGCCAAGATCCTGGGGATCTAACTCCAGGCGAACTCCGCAAGGTCTTCCACGGATGCCAGTTCACCCCGTTGACCTTCCTAGATGAGGTGGTCCGTAAGGGTCTGGACCCTAGCGATCCGTGGCAACAGAGGTTGTACCGCACCCAAGTCCTGGGCAAGACCGAACCCTGAAACTGAAAAAGTTTTGCAGTTTTGCCCTACGAAAAGAGGCCACCGAGGTGGCCCCTTTTGTTCCTAGTGCATAGGTGGCAAGCGATTCCTACTCGTCGTCGCCCTCGTCGCCCTCTTCGTCTTCCTCGTCGGCACTCTCATCGTCATCATCGTCAGTCCCTTCGCCGCCATCTTCGCCGTCATCTTCCTCTTCATCGAGGCCCACAAACCCCTCCAACCCATGGGCGTAGGCGAAGATGTTCAGGGCCTCCTCGACAGCGTTGACCAGGGTGACCTGCCGGATCTCATCCGCCGCCTCCTCTTCGGACTCTGCTTGAGTGCTGCCTAGCCGGTCGTCCAAGGGGATCGACACGAACTCGCCCCACTTCACTTTCTCCGGGCACCACTGGCTGAGGGTCAGCAGGCCGCTCGGCTCTTCGCGGCTGCCATTCCCCTGGGCCTTGAGAATCAATGGTCCCCTTCCAAAGGTCCCGGAGTCCAGGTCCAGTTGGTCCTGGCCCGTCACCTCCATACGAATGATCTGGGTGAACGCGAACGGCTCTCCTAGTGCCGTCTCCTCGTTGTGAGGTGTGTACTCGCTATAGACGACACTCACCTCGGCCACAGGTTGTTCGGGATGCTCACGGTCGTTGTCTTCGGTTCCCATATCACCTTTCCTGGTAGTAGGGCTATCCCTATCTACAGTGATTCTTCGTCACCATCCACCCCTGGGTCCTCTTCCTCGCCCCCGTCTGCTTCTCTAGGCTCGCGGAAGAGGTCTGGAAGGAGGACTTGCTCCAAGTGGAGATTGTCGCGGGTGAGGGCCTCGCGGTAGGACTCCGGTGCCCCAACAGGAGGGGGTTCTAAAGGGAGTCGGATTCTGCACTGTCGGACGATGAATGCGAGCGGGTCGTCCAGACCTACCTCGATCCGGATCTCAGATCGGATTCCTTCGGTGATAATCATCATGGTGGTCGCCAAGGACGCGACGAGGCCGTCACCTGGAGGTGTAGCTCGTCCCATCAGCGACTCGGCAACCAATCCAAGGGGGTCCACGGGGGAGTACCTCTTGGTGATGATCGTTCCCCACTCCACCTGGGCTAGTGGCCATGGCCAAGTCTTCAGATAGGCTTGGCGTACGGCGTCTACTTCCTGTTCCAACAACGAATCGCGTTCGAGGGAATTGGAAGTGATCTCCATGATCCGAAGGGCATCGCCTCCGGCCTCGACAGCGATCCGCAGTGGGGTATCACCACGCCGCTCGACGGTCACGCCGCTGGAGTGGCTGTATGCCGAGTCGAACTTGATCCCCTCGGAGATCAGGGCCTTCGCGAAGTCGGAAGTCCCTGGTTCGGACTCCTCTGGGGGGATTGTGTTGCGGGTCTTGCGGAGCATGAACGTGAGGCCGATCCCTGCTTCCAACGTTCGCCCAGTTTCAATCCAGGTCGTCATCAGGGCTCCCCGTTACTCGGGTTGAGGTCCGGTTGCGGTGTCTTCCAAGGGCTGGGCTTCCTCTCCTTTCGCGTGAGCCGCCGCCTTCTGCTGTCGAAGGACATCGATCACAGCCTCAGCCTCAGTGGAGAGTTCGATGGTCAGCGGCGAGTTGGTCTTAGCTGCGAACTGCTCCGCAGCGGATTCCAGAGCGTCGATCTCGCTGTTGAGCATGTCGATAAAGCGGCTGGTATTCGCCACTGCTCTGGATGCCCGCTGGTGTAGGGCCGATACCGAGTTGGCATCGATCACGGTCCCGATGGCATCCTCGACCCCGGCGTAGATCGTAGGTGCGTCGATCTCGGCCTGTAGGTTGGTACGAGCCTGCTCTTCCAGGAAGCCCAGCTGAGTCGTCTGGAAGATGGACGGCTTGTCGAGCATTCGCTGCGCCGTCTGGCGGCGATACTCTTGAACCGTCGCCCGGATCTCGGTTTGAGGCGGTGCCGTCTCCGGCTCCGCGAGGCGATTGGACAGAACCGTCTTCGGCTGGAGCGTAGGGTGCAAAGAGGCTCCCCCCTCCTGTTGGGCTACTGAAGATTTTGACTTGGTCCCAACAGGTGCAGGGTGTGTACCGACTACCACCGAAGAAGGGGTTACGAGCGGATCGGTCTGAAGGAAGCTGCCTTGGTGGTACCGGACAAAGGCGACCACTTCGTCATCCAGGCGGGTGTTCATGGTGCGGTAGGCCCACTCCGGTGCCCCCATTACCATGAGATCGAGGTCTTGGATAGCCTGCGCCTTTTCGTTCGGATGCGAGGACCCTTCGCCATAGTCCGTAGCGAGGATCAGGCGCATGGCCTCGTGAACCACACCGTTGATACCTCCTTCCTGGTGTTTGAAGGGTTCCATAACCTCCATTGGGATCCCATCCATAGCAGGCAAGAAGATAACCTTCAGCAGGTCGGCGCTCCGTCGCTCGTTTTCGTCGCTGCCAGGGACGTAGATCGCATCGTGAAAGAGGATCGCGAGGCGGTCCGCAGCCCTCAGCGGAATGCCGTAGATGCTCGCTGCCTGGAACATTGCTACGACGTGGAGGTAGTTGTGATAGAACCGCCACTGCTCGGTTAGTAGCGGCCACAGGATGCCGTAGATCTGCGAGACAAGGCCCGCAGGGGCACCGATGATGTTCATAGTGACGGTGAAGTACTGGTGGAACAGCATCTTGTAGCCGTCCAGGGTGAGCGGCGGTGCTGTCCTGGGATCCACCGGCACCAAATACTGTGTGCCGCGTTGCCAGTTTTCTTCCATGGGTTAGATCTCCGATGGGTATGAGTGGACGTTTCGGACCTACTGGGCCTCCCCGTTCTGCCAGGGCCGGAAGTCAATGACCCGCAACTCGGGGTTGTCTGGATCCATCAGGGCTTCCTGGACACTGTCGAGGCACACGAGGGCCGAATCCATGGTCGGGAACGGGATGGCCTCGGGCTGGGGCATTCCGGGCATGTAGTACCCCAGCACGAAGGTACCGTCAGGGTACCCTTTGACATCGAAGTGGACGGGGAGCATGATCGGTAGCAAGGCATCCTGAACCCCAGGTTGCGTCTGCTCTTCGGGAACGCCAGGACGCGGGGCCTGCATGGGCGGTACTTGCTTCTCGAAACGGATATACGGCATGGTTCTCTCCTGAGGTACGGGACGGGGGATTTTGTTTAGTGGTGTAGTGCAGGTACGGGATCTTGCCATGCCCCTCCCCCACTGTCACCATTCTTTGGTTAGTGGTATGCTTTGTCGTCGTCTTGGCCCTCTTTGGGTCGTCACAGCACGGAGGTCGTGACATGAGCGAGAGCAAGCATTGGGCGTACTACGTCTTCTGGATCCCGGTCAAGTTCGTTCTGTTGGTAGCGGTCGTCTCGGCGGTCGCTGCTGGTTGCATGGGGCTTACCATGGTCCTGTGGAATGACATCGGCCCGAAGATGATGGCCGGTGAAAGCCTCGGTCCCATCGGGGCAGCGAAGCTGTTCCTGTTGGCGTGGTTCTTGGTAGCCCTACCGTCGTACCTCGTCATCAACGCCGGTAGCCGCCGCCTCAACCTCCCGGAACGGATTGCGCGGGTCAAAGACGTGGTCATCGGGAAGAAGAAAACCAACGAGGATGGCACCCCAGCGAAGGCGGATCCCAACGTCATCGCTGTCCCGGAACTGAAAATGCCACAGTTGCAGATGCCGAAGACCACTCAACCTCGGTCTTCGAGTGACAATGGCAATGGGGAGAATACCCCGGCAGCCCCAGCTGAAACCGCCCCGCCGAAGCGGTCTGTGAAAATGCCGCTCGGTAGGTGACCCCCCTGGTCTGGTGCAAGCCAAAGCGGGTGTGCTAGGGTTGGCGACACACGCAACCCTCATTTCGGAGGATGACCATGACGTTCGCCTATACCAACCTCAGTAGCCCGCAGTCGCCAAACCAACTCGGTGTGGTCCAAGGCCATCGGAGTATCCCTCTGGGCTCTCCGGCGCTCAGTTCGCCCGGTGCAGTGCATTCCACCGCTGGGATTATGGCGGTCCCGCCGATGTATCCCGCTGCGGACGGCGCGATGATGCCGAACACCTATCCGTCAATGGGGGCGTTGGGGCCTGCCGAATACATGGCAGGGACGGGTATCAACCCGTACGCGCCTTATCCTCAGCAGCAGCCACAATTCGCGCCGATGCCTCTTCCGGCTCCAGCCCCCGCGCCGATGCCTCCTCCGAAACCCATCGTCCCAGCCGCTTTCGACAGGTCCTTCGCGGAGGTGGTTCGAGCCCTTCATCGGACGGAACCTCACTCTCGTGCGCTCCTGGGACTGATCCGGGTCACCGCAAAATACCCGGAGATGGCCGAGACCGGTGCTGCCGTTGATGCATGGGCGAATGACGTTTTGGAGGGGCCGATGCCCCTCTCCACCACTATACAGAGGGCACCCTCCCCGAAGGGTCGGCCCGGTCCCGGACTGAATCCGAAGGGGAGGCCCGCAGGACCGGGAACAGCACAGGGCGTTATCCCGTCTGTGGGTCGTGGAGGGCACTTCGCCCCACCCTCCTATCAAGGGGAGGGCTAGCACCCCAAAACAGCGCCGTAAGAGGGAGTGAGGTGCGTAAGGATCATGCAGAAGATCACCCACCGCACCCGTAAGAACAAGCCCGGAGTCCGTTCCGGGCTAGTTGCGTTTCTGGCTTTCGCGTTGCTCGCCACCACAGGATGCGGGCCTGTGTTAGGTGTGGCAGTAGCTGGTTGGTTCGGCTGGGAAGCCCTCCAGGATGAGCAGTCCCCTCCGGGGGTGGTTGTGGGGTCGGTGCCTCACGTTGTGGGGATTGTGGGAGTTCCTGTGTCTGTGATCGATCCGGATGGGGACAGTGTGTCCCTTTCGCTGGAATACGATGCCCAATCAGGGTGGCAAGCAGCTACGGTCACGGGCAGTTCCTCTTTCAAGGGATCCCCTTCCGGCTCGTCGGCCACCGTTCAATGGGATGCAGCTACAGACCTGGGTACCGGCTACATTGGGGACATCCTTTTGCGGGTCACGCCTCGGGATAATGACGGCACTGGATCCTCTTCTCTAGGTGGGCCTTTCCCTCACGGCAACGACAGCCCTGTTCTCAGCAACCTATCTTTCGCCGGGGGTACCGGGGTAGTCCGAGGGGCTGTAGTCGTACGTTTCCGGGTAGCGGATTCGGGGTCCGATCTCATCGACGTTCTTTCTTTCGAGTATAGCGACGATGGATTCGCCACGTCTACCGCTATACCGATTCCCAGTGGTACGTCGCAGGACTTCCCAGTGGGAGTCTTCCAAGACCTAGGAAGCACTCCCGGTGGCTCTGAGATCTCCTTCGTATGGGATAGCGAGATCGCTTTCCCAGACATCGACACAGGCAACGTTCAGATCGCTATCCAAGCACAGGATGCCTTCGGTAGTAACTCGAACGTTCTCGTCACCGATCCTCTAGTCATCAACAATGACTGGCGTGTCCTGTCACCCCCTGCGGCTACTATCGCGGGAGTCATACCCGCTATACGAGTTGAAGGCCTTAACGGACAGTACATCGAGATTGAGTACACGCTGATCGACGCCAACGGAGGCGACACCGCTGACGTAGCGTTCGAGTACCTGGAGGGCGGTTCATCATGGCTACCATGCTCGGCTCACTCTTCGAGTCCTTCTACTACCGGACTGGCAATGAGTTCCTCCGGTGTAAGTCACACCTTCCGATGGGAACCGTTTGCCGACTCTACGGTTGGGGGGTCCTCATTGAATCGAGTGCATCTGGACAGCAACGGGGACTCTACTCCCGATCTATGGGCCATCGCGTTCAACCCGGCCATTTCGATCCGAGTCATTCCCACCGACTCCTCCTCCGTGACCGGTGCGGAAGGGGAGACGACGTTCCCCATAGGTGACGAGCCACCTTCAGTGCAGGTGGAACCCATCTTGTCGGCACAGACCCATGTGGTCACAGTCTCGGTCACCCTATCGGACATCGCCTCGGATCCCCTAGATCTTCTGGTTGAATACCAGAGGGACGACCAGCCAGGGACGTGGCATCCTGCGACAGTGCTGTTTTCCCCTGCGTCGGTCGAAGGCCTCACCTCATCCTCCACGGGGATCTATCACGGCATCCAATGGGACGCGGAGACAGATCTCGCAGGGGCCTCGACGTTTCGAGGTAACGTTATTGTTCGAGTTGCAGGACGAGACGGCCCAGCGGCGACCACCGGCACCCTTCAGTCTACTTGGAGCGACACGGGGTGGTTCTATGACCGTCAGAACCAGCTGCCGGTTGCCATTCTTTCCCAACCCTCAGCCGGAACCTACTCAGGCAGTATCCCCTTAGATCTCACCGCCAGCGATGCAGAGAGCGACCCGTGCCAGTTGACACTGGAGTACTCGACTAATGGAGGAAGTAGTTGGGACCTCGCAACGTTGTCCGGCGTCTCCAATCCCTACCTAAACACAAATCCCACCGGCATCTCCTACGTCCGGAACTGGGCCTCCCTGGACGACCTCCCAACCCACGTAGGGACTGTCTACCTCCGGACACGGGTAACGGACTACGAACCAGGACCATGGGCTCCTCTTGTTTCGGTTCAACTGGACAACAGCAGCATCACCAATACAGCCCCGGTCCTTCAGATCTCAGGCACCGGAGTCACGGATCTTGGCGGTGGTATTTGGCGAGTAGTGATTGCTCCAGGGGGTACCCTCCCGAGTATCGTCTCGCTCTTCGCCACTGATACTGACGCGGGAGACAGCCTAACGTTGGCATGTCAGTTCGATGTCGCGTCCAGCATCAGCTACGGTGCGTGGCCTGCTGCTGTAGGTAGTACCCCAGCAGCGTCCTTCGGAGTGAGTACCGCTTCTGCTGTCGCACCGTCCCCAGTCGCTATCGTTCTTACTCCTAACGGGGCCTTGGTTTCTCCAGGGCTGGCGGCTTTTCAGGTCACAGTGGACGATGGGGCTGGAGGTGGTGATAGCGGTCTGCTTCAGGTTGTTGTGAACGATTCGCCTCTGTGGGGCATCCCGACCGGACCAGGGACGATCACAGGCAGTTACCCAACATGGACAGCATCACTGCTTCCCGGTCAGAGTCTGGACTTCTCTGCGACCGTCACCGACGCGAATACTGGGGATACACTGGCCGTCCAGGTCTCCCGAATCGGTGGCTCTCTGGAAACTTGGGAAGCTGGGTTCACCCCAGTGTTTCCCGTTACCCAATCAGGTACTACACCTCAGGTGGTTACGTTCAACGGAGACACCGCACAACTCGATGGCACACTCGTTCTACGCTTCGAGGTAGATGACGGGTATGGAGGCACCGACAGCTTCGACCTGACAATCGAGATCGTCCATGACCATCCGGACGACCTGTTCCAAGACACCGATGGTGATGGCATCGACGGTACAGAGGCCCTAGCTGTTTTCGTTGATGGGAATGGTGGGTTACCTACCAACCCAGGTTCGAAGGCCAACCCTTTGGACACTGTCCAAGCGGGGATCAATTTGGCTGCGACCTTCAGCCCTCCTCGGGATGTCTACGTCTCCGCAGGAACCTACCCGGAGAACCTGACCTTGGCCTCCGGGGTCCGAGTGTACGGTGGCTACGACGCAGGCAGTGCATGGTCTCGTAGCAACTCCAACTTCGTAACGCTCCAAGGCCAACCAACATCCGGTACCTGTGCTGCGGTATACGGAAATGCGTTGTTGGGTCGTCCCGTTATCGTAGACCGTATCGACGTGATTGGAGCGAATGCTCCCGATACAGGCCAGAACACCTATGGTGTTTTACTAATTGCTTGTCCTGTAGATGTAGTTGCCATCCATGAATGTGAAATCACAGGAGGTTCAGGAGGTGTTGGGTCTTCGGGGTCGAATGGAGTTTCCGGTAACCCAGGAGGTGTTGGAGGATCAGGGAGTAATCGTATAGGTGGTAGCAATGGATCCGGAGTGTATAGCGGAGGTATAGGAGGCACTGCTCCTGCCATATACACCTATGGATCCAACCCTGGAGGATTAGGAAGTGGTCCAACGGGAGGGGCTGGTGGTAGTGGTGGGGTTAGCGGATCTATTCATGGAGGAACAGGTGCAGGGGGTGGTATCGGTAATCCAGGGGTAGACGGAAGTGGGGCGAATGGGTCCGGTTCGGTTGTGGGTGATATCTGGACAGGTAATAGTGGTTCGTCCGGAGGGGTGGGTGCGGGTGGTTCGGGTGGGGGTGGCGGTGGTAGTGGACTCACTACGTACAGCGGCCCTACATGGTTTGAAGGAGGTGGTGGGGGTGGTGGTGGCGGTGGTGGGGGTGGTGGTTTGGGGGCTTCGGGGGGAGGTCCGGGAGGCGGTTCCTTCGGTATCTACTTGATCCTCAGTTACATCGAGGTTACAGCGTCCATAGTCTCTTCGGGAAACGGAGGGGCTGGAGGGAGTGGCGGTGATGGGGGTCTGGGAGGGTCCGGAGGGGCTGGAGGTGCAGGCGCTACCGGAAACGGTGGTGATGGTGGTGATGGAGGTCCAGGTGGCGATGGGGGGCGCGGCGGGCATGGTGGTGGAGGGTTGGGAGGAGCCTCCTATGCACTCTTCCGAGCCGATACATCTTCGGACGCTGACGATACGGGTACATCCCTATTCGTAGGCTCTCCGGGGCCTGGAGGGACTTCCTTGGGTAATGCAGGTGCGGCAGGGCCTTCCGCCACCCGCAACTGGTAACCCGAAACTGAAAAAGTTTTTCACTTCTAGGAGTCGGATGTCGGCTTGCTAGGCGACCCCTCTAGGCTTCCCCTGCCTAAGAGGGGCGTCTAAGATTACAGGCAACGAGACGTAAGACACACCGCGCTGGGTATCCTCAGCCGAAGGAGATCCTGATGGCCCTTGATAAACTCCCCGACCTTCCTCCTGATCTGGTCGCGCAGACGGAGGCCCCGAAACCGAAGAAGACGCTTCGCGAGCGTTGGGCGCAGGTGAAAGGCTCAAAGCTGGGCCGAGCCACTGCTGCTGCCAAGAATGCGACCGTGGCGTTTGCTGTGGTAGCCGGGACGAAGGTCCGCGAGAAGGCTGGCCCTCGGCTCGGCGCTTTGAAGGAACGGGTCGTGGAGGGAGCGTCGAACGCTGCCAAGGCGGTCCGTGCGAAGTTGTCCTCGCGTAGAGAGTCTTCGCCTGGGTTGGTGGAGACTCTCGACGGTTCATCCACACCTGATAGTCCAGGAGACGAGAACATGGCACTCCAGAAGTTCAACCCAGGCAGCAAGCCCGCCCCCGAAGGCGGCAAGGTCATGCAACTCCCGGTGGCAAACGCTGATGGCGATGCCCCTGAGGTCGCCACTCCGGAGCCCGACCAGACAGCGGATGCTCCGGAAGTCCCCGCTGCGGCTGCTGTCGAGATCGACATGCCGAAGATCGAGGCCCCCAAGGTCGAGGCCCCGGCGCTCGACATCCCAGCGGTGTCCCCGCCCCAGACCACACCTGCCGACAAGCCGGACTTTTCGACGGGGATGCTCGCCAAGATCGCGGCGGCGCAGGCTGAGGTGACCCAGGTGTCGTCGGCCCTCAAAGTCGCCCAGAGCGATATCGAGGCGCTGAAGGGATCGGCCACCAAGGACGAGATCACGGCCCTCAGCGCCCGCATCACCGCTGCTGAAGGTCGTCTCGACTCCCTCCAGGACAAGGTCGGTGGCATCGTGGTTCCGACCGCCAAGGAGATCACCGAGAACGTCTGGGGCCAGATCAAGCCCTACATGGACGGCCTCGTGGAGAGCCTCAACGGCGAACTGGCCAAGTTCGGGGAGACCATCCAGACCCTTCAGACGGGTCACTCCCAGAACGCTGGCAGCATCCAGCAGCTGGCGGGCCACATGTCGCAGATGACCCAGGCTATCAACGCCGTGTCGCAAGCCACGGACTCCCACGCGGACTCGCTCAAGCAGATCCAGGAGGCGCTCTTCTAGGAGCCCGTTTTCTAGCCCTGAACTAGGGAGGTAACCGTGTTTACGAACAGTGCAATACAGGCTCGGACGAGCGGTTGCCTCCCTCATCAGGGCAGAGCAGTAGCGGGTCCGCTGACGGCACTTCCACCTGCCGTAGATACGCCTGACCCTCGGGCCAATACCCTGCGTAGGCAGATTGGCCCAATGACGTGGGCCTTGATTGGGTTAGTGCCCCGTACGCCTCTTCGGGTACCCGCTCCAGCGGAGTTTCAGGGTGTCCTCGCTTTGTTCACGCCCAGCAGCTTCCCTCCGGGTCGTACCAGAAACGAAGAAGACAGGACGATCTACCGAGTAGAGTCGGGTTTGCGGGAAATGGCTGCGTTGGCTGGAATCTACCACGGCCAATACCCGATCAATGTCCGGCAGCGAGCAGAAGCTGATTACTTCCGGGCTCTTCGTGAGTTAGCGGCTCTGGTTTGGCCGCTTTAGTTTCCTCATCTCCGAACTGGCTTTAAGGAGACCTACCATGACCGGACAAGCACAAGCTAACATCCAGTGCAACGCTGGTAGTCAGACGACTGCACCGTGCGCGTCCAACGGTGGTGTCTGCCCTTACACCCAGCAACAGATCCAGTTCGGGGTGAGCGGTCAGATTCCTGGATTGGCTCCAGGTCAAACCTCAGGCCCTGGTGGGCTAGGGGTCGGGGCGAGTGTAAACGGCTCCGTGCCGTTTCCGGGGGCAATGACGACGCCCTTGGCCCGACCTCCTGCACGTCCGGTAGACACCTCTACCCGACCCCAGCCCTCCGGGACCGGAGTCTCCGTATCGGGGAATCTCAACCACCGGCAGCCTTACGGGCAGTCCACGTTGGCTTGGAAGACATGGATGGGGCGTGGTGTCATAGGCATCATCTCCATTCTCATCTTCGTTGCTCTGACCTACTTTCTGGGGATGGGAGTCTTCGCAGAGAAGATCGACTCCTCGACGGACCTTCGGCTCGATCCTCGGACGGGACTCCCTATCGTAGATGGGGTAGCCCTAGACGAAGAGCGGCAGATCGTCTACCTCGGACCTCATGCCACGATTACGCAGCGGATGTACGCCGCCGATCTCCAGGCGCATGAGGGATGGACCCTGATTAACGTTACCGGTTCAGGGGTAAACGCTGAGAGGGAGGATACCGCAGAAGATGGCGATGGTAGTAGTGGTGGGAGCGGTCCGGTTGGGGGACCGGCTGTAGTTAGGGTGAATGGACCCTGTCCTATATGCCCGTTGACTGCGGAGGAACTTCGAGAGGCCCTGAGAACGTTCGACACCATCTACCGGGAGAACGAGTACCATACCGCCTTCGGGTTGATGTCCAACCATCGCAGTCAGTTCCGCCAACTTCGGGACTCTCTGGTACGGGCGCTAGCTCTTGCAGAGGGGAAGGAAGCTGCGGACCAGGACGGGGAGTAGCCATGCGCGGAACCATCATCTTGCTTCTGGTCGTGGTCTTCCTCGTAGGGTGTTCATCGCCCCGTTCGGGTAGCACTGCTACGGGCTACCACGTCCGATTGACCGAGGAACTATCGGTCCAGATCGACGTTCTTTCTGAGGAACTGGCAAAACCGAACCCGGATTTCGCTCGGTGTCAAATGCTGATCCAGGAGATCCGTTCCAAGGCGGCGGAGTCTGAAGACCAAGCCCGGATCATCGACGCGATCCTGCGGCACCTCAACGCAGTGAATCGACGGACCTTGGACTACCCGCAGTACTCTTCGCCGTCACCTTCGTACGGGCATGGCTATGGGTACGGTTCTCCCTCTTCTCCCTCGTCCTCTCCGCCTGCGGACGGGTATGGTCAAGGCGGCAGCACCTGGGGTGCCCCGACCGGTTACTAGGAGCAGTAGCATGAGGTGGAAATGGCTCCTGATCCCCGTGCTGCTTGGCCTTTGCTCCTTTGCCTTCTTGGGGTGTGGGTTCCTGCAAACCGCTGAGCGTATGGAGTGGGAGGCGCAGGACCTTAGCCAGCGCGTCCAGCGAATCCAATCGTTGACGGCTCAGTACCCACGCAATACCGCAGCTTTGGCCTCGGCTCGCGAGGAGATTGACGGTCTCGTTTCGCTTCTAGAGGAACTGGAGTACACCGCCGTCACACCTGAACAGGCTCGCGCCTACCGGGAGATCCGGGAGTTCGCAGAGGAGATCGGTGGCGGCATCGAGGATATGCTACAGACTCAACGCAACCTCGACACCCAGGTAGCTACTGAGATGGGCGACGTAGTGTCACTTGCGGCTCGCCACTCGGAATCCGCGCAGCAGCTGAACAGCCAAGTCAGTGGGCTGATGGATATGGTTACCAACGCCATCCCAGGTGCCGCAGCAATAACAGCTGGGATGAGCGCCCTGGACAATCTGAGGGCTACGGCGGAGCAGCGGATCCCTCCAAGCAACAGTACCCTCGGATTTGTCGGTGACCTTGCTCCCAACTTGATCCCGCTTGCTCCCTTGGTGCCCCTTGCCTCCAGGAAGGTCCGGAGAGGATTGGCTAACCGCCTTCGCAAGAGCATCCTCGGTACTGATAAGCCCGAGGAGTTTGCCGAGAACATGGAGAAGGCCCGCATTAAGAAAGCCAACGAGGCTGCTCTGGGGGCTCAACCTCAGAATCCTTTGACTCTTTGCCCCGGAGGAGTGTCCCCGCAAACACAAGCGGTACACCCTTCAGGACCCGGTCCAATCCATCAGAACTGGCCCCCCACCGGACAGCATTCCACACCCGGTACGCCCCCTCAGGTCCCTCCACAGACATCTCCGCAGGGACAAGGTGGGCAGGGTAATCCTTTGCCAGGGGAGAACCTGCCCACCTTTCCTAATGCTCCTCCAGCGGGTGCCACAGGGCCGGGAATGACCGGTCAGTGGACTCTCCGCGAAATTGAGCCAGTGAGAGAGACGGGCTAGCGTTACTTACGCTTCGCCTTCTTCTTCTTCTTCCCCTGCTGCCGTTTCTGGGCCTTCTCCTTGGCGGTCTTCTTGCCTTGCGGCGGCTTGCCCTGCGGTTCCGGTTCCGGTTCCGGCTCCGGCTCGCCCGCATCCACTTCGTCCATCACATCGTCGTCCAGCGGCGAACCTGTTGCCTCCCCCTCTTGTTGGACACCTACCTCGGCGGCAGTAGGATCTCCTTCTTCGGGATCCTCGTCGGCTTCCTCCGTACTCGCTTTGGTCCCAGGGATGTGAGCCTTGGACGCCTTCTTCGAGGGGACGTAGGGCTTCCCTTGTGGCTTGCGCGTAGGCTTCCGCAACGAGCCGCTCCGCTTCACAGGAGGTTCCCATGGTGCCGCTTCGGGTGGGGCCGTGCTTGGGATCTCCTCTGCTAAGGCTTCTACCTCAGTGTCTTTGTTCGGTAGGGCAGCGAGGCCTTTTGCTGCCCGGTCTGCCGTGGCACGGGCTTTTTCTTGGGCCTTCCGTTCCTCCAGCGCGTCACGCTGTGCAGCTTGTTTGGAGAGGTATCGCCGGTCGTAGGGATCGTGGGGGCGGAGAGTGCTGTCGTTGGGGTCGATGGCCTTCTCGACCACCTTCGCACCCTTCGGTTTGCGGGCAGATCCTCTGCGGTTCGCCGGTTTCAGGACGGCTCCTCCGGCAGCTTGGACCCGACCGGGCATCTTCCCGCCACCGATGCCCATTGCCGCAGACCCGGATGCCCCTGCGCCTTTGAGAATGGGAGACCCCGTCTGAGGGGCAATCTTGCCCCGTAGGCGACGAGCCCTCGTGTCCGACGTGCTGTTCATGTCGATTGGGGAAATCCCGGCGGTGTTCACGTCGGGATCCGTTGCGAGACGCTTCTTCTGCTTGCCCATGCTGTCGCTACCTCCTGCACATGTACCAATACCGGGGAGGCTACCTGTTCCTAGCGTTTTCGATTGCCTTTCGCAGGATAGCCCGGACGACGCGAAAGTCCTCAGTGTACGGGATCAGTTCCTGGGACATGTTACACAGTATAAAAGAAGGGTGATACGCAACCCAAACCTTTATTCTGGGGTCGCGGGGATAATCGTAAAGCTGGCTCTTCAGTTCGGTCATCTTAGAAGTCGCTGAAACCTCCAATATGGCCGTGGCTGCGGACTTCCCCAAACACACGATCAGCCAAGGCTGGATGAGTCCCAGTTGATCGTGGAGGTACGGCATACAGGCTTGGACTTGGGAGTTCAGCGGAGGAGCATCCTCCAGCGGCAGTTTGTCCGGGTGAAGGCTCCGGCACTTGGTAGTGTTCGAGATGAACACCTGCTCTCGCCTGAGGCCTAGATATTCGATAACGCGGTCGAGTAGCTGTCCTGACCGACCTACGAAAGGCCTGCCTACAGGGCTGGCTCCACGACTCCAGTCTGGTCGCTCTTCTTCCTTCCCTGGGGACTCTCCGATGAAGGCCACGATAGCTTGTGGGTGTCCCTCCCCTGAGACGGCACGGACTCTGCGCCGGATGCGGTTGACACCCAACTCGCAACGTCTGCATTGAACGATCTCACCGACCATGCGATTCAGGCTTCGTGCGATCTCTTTCCGGGGCAGTTGACCCGACCGGTCGAAACCAATCAGAGGCACGTCCTGGGTGATGCCGAGCCGCTCGGCCAAAGCACGGTTGCGTGTGATCGACTCCCATAGCCGGTTGAAGTTGCTAGCGGTTATTTTTTCCATCGCTTCAGCCTCTTCGCTCCGTTGGTGACGTTGGTGTCTCGGACGACCCGTTGCATCCCCGTCAGCATCGTTCCCTGAAGGATTTCGGTATGCTCGTCCGCGAGGTGTTCCGGACTCTCGGTGTTCTCCTCATCGTGGATGAACGACCACAACAAAAGGCCTTCTCTCCACCCGAGGTAGAGCGCCAGCTTCGCCCCGTCAGCAGCTAGGCCTTGGAACTGAGTGTTGTGCCATTCGTTCAGCCCACCATCGTGGCCCTTGGCTTCTCCCTTGAACAGAGCGCCCCGAAGTCGCCCTGTTAGGACAAAGCAGTTGTCGTAGTAGGGCTCGTAGGGTAGTGGAGGGGTAGGGATGAGGTGCTGGACACCATCGCGCAGCCACCTCTTCCACACGGGGTGCATCTCCATGCCCGCTCGATATGCAGCCTCCGCCTCCTCCCGCGTCATATCTACTCGGTAGTCGGTCTTGGCCAGGACTTGGATTCGGGGAGGTTTCATCCCACCAGCTACCCCGAAGTTGAATGGCTTCGCGCCTTGCCGCGCTTCTTTGATGGTCTTCTTGCGTTGCTTCGCAGGGATGGACTGCGGAAGCATGGCCTCCATCAAAAGGTAGGTCCATGCGTCCTTGGCAATGTCTTCTCCGGAATCCTTGGGGTCCACTACATCATCGATCCAATCAAACCGCTTGCGAAGCCGGACCATGATCTCGTCCACCTCACTCTGGGACACGGCTCGTTTCATGTCTCTAAGGTCCGGGTCCGAGAGGATAGGCATCCACTTCGCCTGCTCCTTCGGGAAACGGATCTTCATGCCCGTGAGGAAGTGGAGGTCGTACCCATCGTTGAGGTACTTCGCCATCGAGTGGTCGTTGTACCGGTGGATGTAGATCTCTGCTTGGGTGACCATCTCGATGGCTCCGTAGTCGCTCCCGATCAGGAGCCACCCCTCCGGCGCTACGAAGCATCCACGGAAGCGACTGTCGCGTTTCACCTGCTGGATATTGGGCTCACCGGCTCCGGTTCGACCTGTGGAGACTAGGGGCTTGTAGGCAGGGTAGACACGGCCTCGATTGACCCCGACGAGGTTTAGGCGAACCCGTAGTTCCTTCAGGCTCAGCTTCCCTGCGGCACCTTTGCCGATGATCTTTCGGAGCCGCAGATACCCAGGGATGTAGGTCTTGACTGCGCCGATCTCTTTGCGCTTCTCAGCTGCCTGGAAATACAAACGCAGAACAGGATCCGGAAGATCGCTAACATCGTCTACCTTGAAATGGTACAGCCACGCCTTTCGCTTCAACCCCAGATCGTTCAGCAACTCCTCGGGTTGGTTAGGAAGCACGTACTGCGCGATATACGTCCGGAGGTCGTTCTCCTGGACCTTCCACGTAGTTGGGTTGGCGAAGCGAAATATCGAGCCCTTGCCCGCTTCTGGTGCCCCTTGGAAGTTGAGCGTACTGCGCTCATCGCCGTCCGGGCCTAGATGCCCATATATGTTGCGGAACATCAAGGCTTTGCGTGGGCCTGCCTTGAAGGTCTTACCTGGGTTGTCGGCTTCCAGCTTGGCCACCGCCTCTCCGGGGTCGCGGTCTACCCAAGCCACCTCGACGGTGTTCTCCTTGTCGATCCTGTAGATGGAGTATCCAGGCTGCCCTGCTAGCCGACGATATAGGATCGTCAATTCATCCGACATCGTCTCCAACAGGTCGAAGGTGTAGTCTACGTCCACCTCGACGCCGTTGAGTCCTACCCAAGCCAAGGCGTACGCCCCGAGGAACTGGATGGTGTGGGTCTGCCAACCGAACTCCAGCCCCGCTTCACGGTACAGTCTGCTGTAGACCCGCTCGTCTTTTTGGATCAGAAGCCCCCGCAGTCGGGTCATCTGCTTTTTCGCCTTCCGTGCCACCTCCCAAGTGTGGGGGTTCTCGTACATCTCCCTCATCACCGCTACCGCAGCTAGACAGTCCGAGGTTACGTAGTCCGCTTGCTGCTCGCTGATTGCTCTGGCGTGGCCTACGAACTCTGCGAAGGTAAACCTCTCCTCCTTGGTGATATCTGCGCCCACCCATCGTTTTGTCGCCGCTCCCAATGTGTAGGGGCCTGTCCAACCTTTCATCCATGGGAAGAGGACAGCACTGTCCTTGGTCCAAACCCGACTGTAGACCCCAATATCCCATAGCTGATTGAACAGCATCGCGTCGAGGACGTACCCCTGTGTCATGCGCCGGATCAAGAGATCATGGACACGTTCGCGGAAGCCAGGGATGCGGAAATCAAGCGCCGGGATATCGAAGGAGGCGATGTTCCAGCCAGTCCAGATTTGTGTGGGGTAGGTCGCGTGTTGGTTGAGGAAGAAATCGGGGATCCGTTCGGGTTCGACCAAGAGACGCTCGCCCTTCTCGTTGGCGACACCCATTACAACGATAGGAGGGAACTCCCCGTCTTCGATAGGCGGAGCCTCCAAGTCGAAGCCTATGTATTTCCCGCCGATAGCCGTATCCCCGTCCCACCACAAGGAAGACGCGCAAGGCTCTGAATCCCCCGGCTTTACCTTCTCGATCTCATCGAAGAGAGTCGGTCGCTTCCGTGCTGTCCGCTTCCATGGGTCATGGGTCACTCGGTAGTGCCACCCCGTCTTCTGCTTCAGCTTGAACTCGATGCGGCGACCTAGCCAATGCTCCGTCTCGATCCAACCATCTTGGGAACCCAGGATCTTCAGCTGATGCTCTTCGAGTATCTGCTGCATGAGATCCGTGGATACTTCGTTGTCGTTTGGGAGAACCCCCGTATGTCGAGACCTTTGGACGATCCCTCGTACCACCCGCCGTAGTTTTTTCCCGCCCAACAGTGCAGCCATTGCGATCACCTAGAAGACCTTCGTGAAGAGACTCCTCTTGTTGGTGACGCAGGATCAAACAGGAGGGGCAGCTATGATTGCTACCTTCCCCTCTGGCATGTCTTGGAGGAGGCACCCAACGGCAAAGAGACCTGTAGGCTCCTGGTACTCGTTCCCTGGGGCCTCGTGCTTGACGTACTGCGTGATACGAGGCAGCAAGAGATCGCTGACGATGTGCCGCACCATTAGGTAGGAGAACCGCGTCCGTGGCTCATCCTGTTCACCACAGTACAGGTACCGGATATCAGAGCGAGCATCGTGTACTTCGACGGCGTGTTGCCCACGAGCGGCTACGAATGCGAGGCGGAAGTCTACGATGGAGTTGAGTGACCCTAGGCCGAAAGTGGGGCGGTTGTGGCCCAATATGGACAGCATGACCCACCGAACGCGAGGACTCACCTGAGGACGCCGAGTGATCTCAATAGCGTCGGGGTGATTCAGGAGCAAGCTGTCGGGGTCCGTTTTCCGCCACAACCGTGTACCGATGGCCTTGATGTCCATGAACTGCCGCAGGAGTAGCGACGGGTTCATGTCAGGCCTGGGAACGCCTTGGGCTGTCCGTCCGGTGGTGTTGCCTGTCCAACAGATGCGGCACCCGGTAGCAATGGATAGTGCCTGCGCGGTAAGGCCCGAGAATCGCGCCCCTACGCGGTCGATGCGATCCTCCGGTATGACGGCTTCTGCCCCAGACACAGCGTTCTACCTTCCGCATCCCCCTTGCGGGTACGTCCAACGTTGGCACTCCATAGTCATAGGTGGTGCAACGATGGTTGGCCAGCCGAATCCGTAGGGCTGCTGGAGGGAAAGTTGGGGATCGCCCATTACCGCAGTGCCTGAACGCTTCGCACGGTTCGGGTCCACCAGATACAGGTGGACTGGGATCCCGACGAAGTTGTTCGGGAGGCGGGCGTTGAGACGCGGGTCGTACTCAATGGCCACGACGAAAATGGACCGCTGGGGATCCCACCACAGTTCCGGGGTGATGGCAGAGTTGTAGTTCCGCAGAAGCCACCGGGCTCGGGCCAAGGCCTGGAGTTCAACGGGATACGGCTGCCGCATGGGTTGGCAGCTGGCGGTTTGGGGGCAGGGGTATGCGGGTATACGCAGCATCGTAAGCCTCCCGGTCACGACGTAGATCGGTCAAGTCCCTGGTATTCTAGCCGAGGGATGCGCTTCCGCCGATACCCTAGCCCTCGGGCCAAACCTGAAGGGGTCGTATCTTCATCAGGGAAGGGTCTACCATCCACGCACGGGAATCCGTGAGCCCCTTCTTCTCCAACCACTCGCGGATCGCCCGGACGAGGTTCCTTCGGCCCTCCACCGACAAGATCTCGGCTCCCTGGTAGTAGGCTACGTAAAGCCCATCGATGGCTTGGACGGTGATGTCGTTCTCGCCAATTTCGGTGGAGTAGGCCACAGGGCCGCTGACCGTGTCGTCTCCTTTAACGGGCTTCCCGGTAGCGATATCGATTTCGCGGCCCTTGAGGAACACCGGGATGCTGCTGGTGTTCATTTCGAGCCACCCGTCGATGACATCGAGTATACCGTCGTAGGTTTTGGCAAACCCTACGATATGTTCCTTCAGATCCCCACCCGTGAACAGTGCTTGGAATCGCCGTTCACGGCTCGTGGTCTCGATGATCTCGATCTTCCCATCTTCTTCCATCCCATCCGGGAGTGGAGGTGGTGACATACCTACTGCTTGGGGGGTTGACGATAACTGGCCCGTGGAGAGGTTGATCTCGTAAGCACTCTGGTCGGAATCGAGGTACATGATCTTGGGGACGCCGTCAGGGAAGGGCGTGTTCCGGACCCATACTCGCAACTGGTCAATCAGGTCATCCCACTCGGGACTATTGGCGGCGAAATGGCCACCGTAGGCCGCTTCGTAGCCATCCTCCGTCTCCTGAACGTACACATCTCCCGTAGGCTCTGGGCCTTCAGGTCCGGCAGGTTCGCCGCCGCTCACCTGTCGCTCCTTGAGGGGGGTACGCCACTTCCAATGGCAAACCGGGCATTCCCATAGATCCTCGCTATCCCGCACCCCTCGGTGGATCCCCCCTCCACACCCTTTCTTGGGACAGGTAGGGGCTTCGATCTGCTCGTCGTACTCCGGTCCAGCGGTGACCTGGGGATTGTGGATTGGACGGCGACCGTGCATCCGTACCAAGCTAGGCCCAGCAGCGACCGTTGGTGCTGGGGGGTTCTCGAACAAGCGGAGTATCTCCGCTTCGGGTTGCCCACTGACCCGTACCAGCAGAGGCACAAAGGTATCGCCCTGGGTGCGGAAGATATCTTCGGGGGACTGTTGCCTCATCTCCTCCACGCTGATGCCTAGGCCGTTCGCCACCGCTCGGATCTCAGGCTTTCCTAGTTCAAGCATTTCGATGAGGTAATAGTCCCACGGTGAATCCTCGGACTCTTTGCCCTCAGGCGACTCTTCGTCGTCGTATGTGTCATCGTATATTTCGCGCCGGAGATCCTCGTAGAAGGCTCGGAGGTTGTTCACCTCCCCCATCCCTCTGCCGGTTGGTACCAGGACGAGAATATGCTCCCAGCCGTTGTCCATGTAGGCCTGTATGATGGCATCCCCAACCTCGCCGGAAAGGCTCGTGTTTTCCTCGTCTAACGCAAGGGGCACCATCACACGACGCGGGATCGCTTTGACCATACGCCGCGCCCGTTTCTCGAAGTGCGGGTGATCCACACCGATGTCCAGGAGTTTCTGCGCTCCGAGTGCGGCCTTGGTAAGCAGTTCGGTAGCCTCTACATCTTCCTCGAATTGATCCGACGCCCAGTCGATCTCATCGATCTCCATGACCACCAAGTCGTAGTCTTGGGTAGGCCTTCCCTGGCCACGCAGAGTCGCATTCCCCGTCGTAGCTGCTTGGTAGATGTGTCGTCCAGGGCTCGGGAGGTTGGGGTTCCGGAAGCTGTCGTAGTCCGGGTACATCGCTGCCAACAGGACCCACACCGGATGGACTTCTTCGAGGTTGGGTATGGAACTACCAGAGATGGCTGGCATGGAGGTCTCCGGGTCTTCTGGATCTTTCGGGACCGGCAAGGTGAAGGTGATCTGCGGTACCCCTTCATCATCGGAATCGGTGTCGGGCTCGGCGGTCGGCTCCGATGGCGATGGTAAGGGTTCCTGTTCCTCTTCAGTATCTTCCGGTTCTTGACGGGGAACGCTGGCCGTTCGTTGTGGGGGTTTGATCGGACTCTCCAGCCTCTCCTCGATGGGGAGGTTCTTGGTCAGTCCTACCAAGGCCCGGTACCGAGCGGCAGCCTCCTTAGGATTCTCCGCATTTATGGGGCGCGGAGCAACGGTAAGGCCCTGGTACCGACCGAGGACGTTCCCGGAGACGAGGTTACCTGGGTGGACCCCTACAACCACTCCGGTCTTGCGATTCTCCGTCTCCATCCCAACCACGTAGACTCGGTTCTTCTGCGGTAAGGCCCCGACATCCCCTCGCGGTTTACGTGTCCCAAACCCCAGCTGTTTCAGGGTGTGGCGCATCCCTTCCCAGCCGTTTTGGAGTAGACCGGAGATGGATTCGGGGCTACCCGCAAAAGGGGCCTTGTCGTCCCCTTCGGCGTCCCACTGCTTCGCCAGTCCGTCGATGGCTTCCGCGATATTCGCAAAGCCTTTCGGTGGTGTGATCGTGAACCCCAACTGGAGGAGGGCGTCAGCCGCGTTCTGTACTCGAACTTGGAAGGGGCTCGCGTTGCCGTACTTCTTAGTCAGGTGCTTGTTGAGCCACTGCCCTGCTTGGTTGAGCCTCGTAACCTCCGCAGGGGTGATAATGGCATCGTCATACCGAACATTGAAGGGAGCAATCAGCCCCTTCGAAGTGTGGAACTGCACCTGGATTGCGGAGTCGGTAGTAGGTGCAGAGCGAATATGGCTGAAGACCGGGCCGAAGCCGAGGTAGTAAACACCTGCGTCCGCAATCTCCTCCGGGAGAACGGGCTTTCCTCGGGACCACCCAATATCCACCAAGCAATCTACGAAAAGGCCCGCCACTACGCTTCCCGTTTGGGGCTCTGCCTTCTTGCGAAAGTCATGCCCCAGCCCGTGGGCGATGTCTAGCTGTACCGCCCCGTACAGCTTCTCCTGGACCTCGGCCATCTTCTTCAGAAAGGCCCCGACGACCGCCTTCAATTCCACCAGCTGCCCACGCGGATCGACGTAGGCTACCGGTGGCTTCTGGGGATCTGGGCGGGATTCGGTTTTCCTCGCCATATAACCTCCTGTTGCAACTGCGACTGACGATACCACGGAGCCTCCCCACCGAACAGGGAGGCCCCTCTTGTTTAGTGACGCAGCTGCGAGAGGTTATTGGGGATTCGCGAGGTACTGTTGGTACAGTTGGACGATACGCTGGGCCGGGACACCACCAATCTCGGACCCGACCGGCTGCCCTTGCTTAATGAAGATGAGGGTAGGTGTGGCGGTGATGCGGTAGGTAGCCGAAATGGGCATCCCTGCGGGGTGCATCGTATCGCAGGCAAGGATCGCAATCTCAGGGTGATTCTCGGCCACCCAGTCGATCTGGGACTTCATACCGACGCAGGCCCCGCACTGCTTGTTGTGGAAGTAGACAACCCCGGTCCAGTTGGAAGGTGGGTTGTATCCTGAGGTCGTGATTTCTTGGACTGGCATAGGTCGTTGTGGGCTATATGAAGTCGATGTGTTGTCCGTAGTGCCTCAACACAGAAGGGTCGAACTCTTCTTCCCCTCCACCTGAGTCACCGAAGCCGACTAAGACCTTACCATCTGGCATGATCTGTTGCACGTCTCCCCATACTGTATGCCATGTACTGTCAGTATCGACAACCTGTACCCTATCCCCAGGGAAGAACTGCTGCTCCAGGGGTAGCGATTGGCGGAAGGCTCTCTTTTCCTTCGGTGTCACCAATGACCTCTCTCGCTCTTCGATCTCGCGCATACCGTACCTGCCACGACGGAACTCTAAATCCGGATAGTCCATGTCTAGCCCGAAGAACCGCATCCCGTCTTTGTGTGCCCCTCCTGTGATCTCTATCGTAGCGGCGTTGATTGACCGGAACGTACCGAGGAAAGATGGGCTGTAGGCTCCCCACTTTTTCCATACCTTGACAGCGGGGGAGTTGATGTCGGTGCGCGTGACCTCGTAGACGGTCCCACCCCAAGAACGGCTAACGTACTCTCCTGGCTTTGGGAGTTTCTCCAACCCCTTCGGCGTTCTCTTCTTCCGCTTCGTCTTCTTCTTCTTCTTGAGCGGGGATTCCTTTGGGGTGACCAGTCGTTTGATGCCGTAGATCTCCTTGGCTCGTTGAACAGCCTTCTTCACCAAGGTGAACAGGCGTGGCATCAGCACCATGTTCTTGGTTACGGCGTAGGCGAACTGCACGTCGTGATCCACCCCCGGCAACTCCATGTGAGTCACCTCGTGAACGGCGATGGCGCAGATCGTCAGGAGATCATCGTCCCTGTTTAGATGGTACCGGGGGATGATCTTGAAGGTGACGGGATCGTTGAACTCGTTCCGGCTCGTAGCTACGGCGTAGGCCGGACTAATGAGGAGCCACTCCCCAGAGACATTCTCATCATGGAACTCCCAAGCCCGGTTCGTATAGAACGACCCTAGCGTTTCGCGTCCACGTTCGTCCCAGTCGAAGGTGAACCCCACCCCAACCTTGTGGAGGTTGAGTCCGAGGGCAATGGCTACCCAGCGACAGGCCGCTGCCCATACATGGAGAAGGACACGCGGGTAGTTCCCCATGTTAGGGGACACCTCGTACTCAGGGGGTACGGGGATCGATTTCCGACCTTGCCGAATCAGGGTGTTTGGGGTCCAAATCAGCCCGTTGGCTAAGGTGTTCTCGCCGTATCGCCCTGGCTTCACAGGGATGATTGAGAGGGCTTCTCTAGCCTCGGACTCCTCGACAGTAACATCGATGGCACGACTCTTATCGAGTGTCTGCTTTAGAGAGTCCGTGGCTCTGGCGACCTCCCTGAAAAGATCAGCAGCTTCTTGGGCTGTAAGTTGGTTTTCAGGCTCAACGACAGCGGGCGGGATATCCTTATCTTCCCGACCCTCCCCTCGAATGCGATCAAAGATCTGGTCGCCCAAGTCCCGGATGCGCGACTCTGCTTCCTCGAAGTTCGGGTCCTGGAAGGCATCTAGGTCTTCACCGTGGTAGATGGTGCTAGCGGGCACGGTAGAAGGACGGAGGGCGAACTCGCCTTCAACGGCAAGGTCTTTGATGAAATCGTTCAGCTTCGAACTGAAGGGGTAGCGGAACCCGTCCCGGTTGTCGGTGAAGAATGCCTTAGCGTTCCCGATGCACTCGATCAGGACTTGACCGTCTACCCCGTCCGGTTGATACGGCCCAGGGAACATGTACAGGCCGTTCTGTCGTACCGGGATTTTGCGAGTATCCAGCACGTTCCCCCGGACAACAGTGACCCGGACCTGAGCCCCGGTATCCGGATCGTCCCACTGGCGAACCACCTCTCCACCCGTAAGCCCTAACGTGAACGAGAGCCTCTCTTCGTTCATGTAGAGGTTCACACCTGGGACGTGCGACATCCCTACGACGGTGTTGGCATAGGCTGTGGAGGTTCGTAGGGCCTCCTCTAGAGGCATCTTCACCCGGAGCATGGTGCCCGTAGCGCGGTCGTGACCGGGATGGGCTTGTTGTCTGCTCGCGATGGCTTCCTCGATGGACATACGCCCTGTACGTGGTGCGGTATGCCGAACGCCCTGACCCTGCACCCAAGTCCACTCCACCTCGTAATCATTGACTTGAACGACGGTCCGAATCTCATAGCTGAGCCATGGGAAGAGGATGATCTCCTTCGCCTTCCCGAACCCACCAGTGGCCCGTACTCCCTTCTTACCGGTGCCTGCTAACGCTAGGAAGTTGGCGAGCAACTGATCCTTCGTCATGCCTACTCCATCGTCTTCACACCCGACGACGAAGCCATCCTCTGCCCTTCGGAAGATGAGCCATACGTTTGCGGCCTTAGCATCGACCGAGTTCTGGAGAACCTCACGCCACCAAGCACTCTGCCAATCCTCGTAGGTGGCAAGCGGTGACTGGGCGAACTCCTCCGAGATCCCAATGGTTTGGGTCATGCTTGCGGGGTTCACCTCCAAGCCTGCCGGTGTCATAGGTAGGTTAGTTTCCCCTCCCAGAGGAGGTTGGCCTACTGTAGGGGCACCGCTAACAGGTCTTCGAGAGGACTCCCAATCGATCTCTGGTCGGATGATACGCATGGCCGTTCCTCTGTTAGGCGGTTGCCCCTTGGAGACGCTGCAAGATCTGGGTGTTCAGCTGACGCACGTACCGGATCGCTTCCGTGCGGATCCTGCCGACCTCACCGGCCATAGCCCCTTGCCGACTCACAACATCAGCTGCGGCACACGCTTCACGGTAGGCCTGCACCAGCTGGTCGAAGACGGCTCTGCTGGTACTTCGCTGGGAGGCTTCCAGGGCGGTGGATGCCGCTCGCATCAACCCGTACCCTTCGGGGTAGTCTCCTGCTCCGGGATACCTCTGCGCTGTGAAGCTACGGGCCGCTGCGTTGATGTACTGACGAGCGACCCAACGGGCGAACCGCTGCCACCCACCGGGCAACAGTCGAGGCATCTCAATCGGTGTGCTTGGCATCGGTTTTCTCCGTTTAACTGGACTTCAGAGCGTTGATGATTTTATCCATCTCCGCTTCGCGCTCCGCGACCGTCCGGAAATAGCCTTCTCTCACGGCCTGTTGGCCGTATGGTTTTTTATCGCGAGTGTGCCTCAAAGAGAAGACGTAGTAGGTGCCCGGTGCGAGGTCGGACGTGGCGTACATCCCCCCGAAGCCCTCCGGAACAGGCTCGAAGGTCTCCCTGGTCAAGGTAAAGAAGAGCCCCTCCTCCCTCCCACGGGCGTCCTTCCGACCCAGCGAGGCATACCTTGGCTGCTCCCTCACTACACTGGCACTGTAGGTCCGAATCCCATTGGGCTCGGGTTCCACGGAACGGGCAGGCCCTTCGCCAAGGTAGGAGACCTCCTTGCTCCCAGCATCCCGGATGTGGACCTTCCAAGTCCCAGCAAGGTGGTAAGTGAGACCGATGCCAAGTCTCTGGACCAGCCGCCCGGCCAACTCATGCTTCCGGGTTAAGTTGTTATCGATCAGCCATAGCATGGGGATGTTGTGGCGGTTCGCCACAGCTTCCAGCTGCTGACGGGTGAACTCAACATACGCCGGTCCCTGGTCCATCAAGACCACAGGGCCTTTGCGGATAGCTGTCCGAGCAAGGTCGAGTAGGAATGCCTCCAGATCTTCCAGCGACGGACTCGTCACCTCCTTAGAGGCCTTGGGCTTTTCAACAGGAGGGGCTGGAGGAGTGGAGGATGGGAACAGCACCTGGGCAACCTCACGCCCTCGGGGAGTGAGCGTCCCTCCGTTCCCTTCCTTAACGATGAGGCCCTTTCGTTCCAATGCGTTCAGAGTGCGCCCCGGTCGCGCTCCAGCGCAGGGCTTCCCTTCAGCGATAGCCTGTAGGCACTCCGTCATCTTCTCCGTTAGCTTGAGGGCCTCAACATCGACGGTAGGTATAGGTGGGGTCGGCGCGGGTACAACAGGCTCCGGCTCCCCCTCCTCTGCCCCCTCTCGTTTGGGCTCCGGCAGAGGTGGAGGCGTGACTACGGGGGCTGCGGGGGTATCAACTTCCCGCAGCGGTAGATCGAGCCTGCTCAAATCCTCGAAGGATAGGTTGGACTGAGTCGCCAGCATGGGCGTCGGTTGGATCAGCTGCAATTCGTTCTTGGCTCGTGTGACCACCACATACATCCAGCGCAACGTTTCCTGGACGGCTTGCTCAAACTTGGGGTCTACCTTGTTCTCGACGATGATGTGGTTCTGGGGAGGATCAGCCAGCATGTAGACCACGCCGAACTGCGATCCCTGGGAAGCGTGGCCGGTGATGCAGTACCCGTAGTGGGCCATGAGGAGGCTTAGCTGCTCATACGCCAGCATTTCTCGGACAGCGCGTTGCTCCCACGCTACCTTGTCTTTCATCCAGTCCTGGCGCGGCTGGAAGCGGCTCGAAAACGAGCCGGTAGGGATAAAGGTGGCAAAGGTGGCTAGGACGTAGTGCATCTTGTCCCGAGGGGTCATGCTCTTTTCAGGTATTCTCCTTCGGAACGTGCCGTCCGGTTGGCGATTGGGGGTGACAGTTTCACCAGTCCAGCGTGTTATGAGCGCCGTAGGCCAAGCGTACTTTACACCCCGTCCTTTCAACTGCGATGCGAGCCGCTCAATCCCTTTGCGGTACGAGCGTAGCTTCGAGTTACGTGGGGAGTGGAACAGCATCTCCTTCGGGATGTTCACGAAGAAGGTCTCGGCGTTGTCCTTCCCACGGGTCTCTACCGTAGCTTGGAAGCACGGGATGCTGTATCCGTAGTCGATCTCGGTGTTAGGAGGGAGTCCGGTAGGTCCGACATCGGAAGGAGTTTCACCCTTGCGGCGAGGTGGTTCCGGCTCTGTGTACACGACGGGGATGTCTACGGTGCCGTTGGAAACCTCTTGGACGATCAGGATTTCGTTGTTGGTGATCCGCTTGCCAGGGTCGGTATATGGGTCCGGAACGAAGGATCGTGTGGACTCCATCACCAGCTGCTCGCCTTCGTGGAGGGTTCCATCGAGAGGAGCGGTCCGGGAGCTAATCGACTTCTGATATCCCAATGCCACACGAATCTTGGCGTTGAGCGTCTCCCGCGAAGAGTGCTTCCCGGTGATAACGGAAGCGATTTCGGGGTTCCTCTGGAAGTACTCGGCGTACTCCCGAATGGCACTGAGTTCGTCTGTGAGTGTAACACCACGTCCCGCTTCGGCTCGTTTTGCAGCGTAGTACAGCAATCGCTCAGCGATGCCAACCTCGATGGACCCGCCGCCGGGGCGCGAAACCCGTTCCTTCGCTAGTCGGATGGAGTCGAGGGCGTTGTCGCCTGGAGGTAGTTTGATGTGCTGGCGGTAGTCGTACGCAAGGTCCAGGATTGATGCCGATTCCGAATCCGTTCGCAGGTTCTGAGCGGCCATGAGGTTCCCGAAGCCGGGGATCTGCTCCTTGAAACCTGCCCCCACAATCTCTGTGAAGATGTCGTTCACCCCGATCTCACGCTCCTCCACCGGAGGGAGTTGCCCTGGGTCACCGACCAGTAGGATGGGATGCCCTGCTCCCCACATGAGGTCGTGCATCTGGGTGCGGGGGACCATGCTGGCCTCGTCAATGACACCCAAGTCGATAGAGGTATCCTCAGAGGTAGGGAGGCCTCCCTCCATAGCCTCTTCTAACTCTTCGTCTTCGTCTTCGGGTGACTCTACGGTGATGGTGCTGCCCCACGTCGCCATCACCGTAGTCGGGAAGGTGAAGATCCGTGGAATGCCATTGATGTCGAAGCCCCACGCAGGTTTTGCCCGCTTCTGGCCCTTCAGGATTATGGACTCACTCCGGACCGGAAGGCCTCTTTCTTTGGCGAGGAAAAGCAGGAGTCGCCGGAAGTACCAGTACATCACCTTGGCAGCGACGTGGGTGTACGCTGTCAACGCGACGTTCCGGACCGTTGGGTGCTTCTCCATCAACCGAATGAGCAGTCCACCGAGGGTGAAGGATTTCCCAACACCTGCGGACCCCGCAATCACCATCTGGCGGCGGAAGAGGTTCGGGTACAACCGACTCCACTCCTCATCCTTCTGTGGGCGGTCGCGGTACGTGATCCCGGTTGCGACTCGGGCAGACGGGAAGGCCTGCTCGATGGCGTCTATGGCTCCCTGTTGTAACGGCGTGAACTCGAACTCAAAGGGGATGGGTTCGTCTCGCTCCTGCGGCCCGAACTCGTCGTAGACTGAATTGGCCCATGCACGAACTGGCCCCCGTAGGAGGAGGGTGGGGACGAACGTAGAGCCGTCCGGCATTGTGAACTGGAGACCTCCGGGAACAGAGCGTACCTTCGCCGGGGATCCTGTAGCCGCGTACGCTAAACGCAGGAAGGCCAATAGTTCGTCGGTGAGTTGCCCCTGCTGAATAGCCTGCGTAGACCGTGCTGCAAGCATAGCCGCGTAGGGGTGCCGCTGCTCTTCCAGGCCTCGCACTATCGCCTGCATCCGGGTCTGGACATCCGGAGGGATAGCCTCTTCGCCCACGAAGGCGACCGAATTGCCATCGCGGGACCACCCTGTCTTAGGGATCGCAGTCATTTTCTACTCCAGCTGCGGAGAAAGTTGGTCGTTACGCTTGGATCGTACCCTCTAACGGGGCGGTTCGGTAGGGTAAGGTACGGACGAGACCATCTCGCGACCCCTACCGAGCAACCCTTCCAGCCTGTCCTGTCCCAAGAGGCGTTCCGCAAGCCTCAGTAGAACAGTACCCAGAATCACCGCCGATTCCTGGCTAAGCAGATCCAGGACCCCTGTATCCTCGATGGTGGTTCCCCTTTGGAACGGGTTCCGGGGGTAGGCCTTCTGAGTGCCCAGCCCCCACCGCTTGATCCTTACTCGTACAACCCCTGGCCCCACGAACTCCTCGGCATAGAAGACGGATCCGTATTGCTTGCCGTGGTCCTCTAAGAAAGCCCTGAGGGTCTCGCGTACTAAGGGCAATGCCGCCTCTTTGGGGTACCCTACCATGTCGCAGTACACTGCTAGGAAAGCCATCACATCGCGCCAGCCGTCGTAGTCGCGGGGCTCGTAGGAGGGTGAAGTGGGATCGGTTTTAGCCATGTCGGGGTCCTGGGTCTGCCCTCTCTTGAACGCTCCTGCTAAACTCTCAGGGACAGGTCTCCTACAATCCGGAGGATCCCATGCGTCACGTCATCATCACAACTGTCCTGCTCCTCCTGTTGGTTCAGGCCGCAACAGCGCAGTCAGAGTCGGTGGACCCTGTGTGGTTCGAGTCCGAGGACACGGCCCCGTACTACGATAGCGCCAGCGCATACTGGAACCTACATTTCCTACCGGGAAGCTGGCGGTGGGGCTTCGACGTAGAACATGACGAGTACTGGGCGGTGAGCGATGCAACAAACCTGGAAGGGGCTCACGTCGAGGATCTTTGGTTCAGCTTCTACAGTGGCGTGTGCGTCTGGGAGGGGTTCGAGGTCGTTGCTCGGGCAGGATCGGCCCGGACACTGATTCGGGAGCCGGGGGAGGGGACCTCGACACGGTACGGATGGGGCTACACCTACGGCACGGATCTTCGTTGGGCTTCGCGAGTGCCGTTCCTCCCACGATGGCTTCAACCTGAGTTGCTGATCTCCTACCGCGACTGGTTCGGAGGCCGCGAGGACGCTTTCGACGGGGACGAACTCCAGAACCGGTTCGCCAGGGCGGATCTTCGCCTGTGGATCGAGCCTATCGGGTCGATCATCCCCTACGAACCGGGGTTTCACCTCAACCTCTATATCGGCGTAGGATACCACCACCACTGGGGTGCGCTCCGCGTCTCCGAAGGGAATTGGCTGGAGTACACCTCGGAAGGAAACACCGAAGGCGAGGTATGGGGTGACATCGACCTCGTGTGGGGTGGAACAATCAGCTTCGGGCGCTGGTTCGCCCTAACAACAAACTTCCGCTATCCTGGTATCCTCAGTGTGATGGTTTCGTTGGAGATCTATCAGTAGGAGGCAACCGTAGCTGGACCTTCTGAGGGAACCTTCGAGATCGTGTCCGCTGCGGTAGAGCCTTACCGAGAGCAGGCCGTTGAGAAGGCCGAGGAGTACGCCGAGGCAATGCCTACCAGATCCAAGGCGAAGAAAAAGAAGAAGGCGAGCAAGAAGAAGACCACCGGGGCCGTGCCTTGGGAGGAAGCCCTCCAGCGTGTCCAAGCCTCACCTCAGTTCCCTAGTAGTACGGACTGGGATCGATACGCCAAGCAATGGGGAATCCAAGGGAAGTCGTTCACTTGGGGAACCATGCGTGTCGCGGATCTCGATGACCTAAACCGGAGTGGTTCCCTCTATCTATCGCAGCACCTGGACGACGCTGAGATCAAAGCGAAGGGTAGGAGTGGGAACCTGAACCCGGTGGTTATCACCTACGTTGAAGGTCGGCGGCTTGTGGTCGTGGACGGTACTCATTCCCTGATCGCAGCGGCTAGGCGAGGGGATGAACGAGTCACCGTTCTGGCTTCCAACGTCGCACGGAAGTTCCTCCAAGATCGGGGTGTAGAGTTCGAGCCCCTTGCAATGCCCTGAAACTGAAAAACTTTTGCAGTTTTGACAGCTATGCGACCACCTGGATCCCGGCTCCGAGAAGAGGAAAGCTACGTGGCTCCTGATGTATGGGGCCACGTTGGTTCTGGGATCCTATTGGAGCGTGACGGGGAGGTATTCCTCGGCCTCCGCAGCGAAGAGGTGGCGCATCCTCTTACCTGGGGAGCCCCTGGCGGGCAGGTGCCCTTCGAACTACGCGACAGGCTCGAAGACATCCACAAGAGCGCCGTCACCGAGTTCAAGGAGGAGGTTGGATCTCCTCCGCCAGGGAAGTACTCCGGAAGGTATGCTCGTCGTAGGACTGAGGTGCATGACTTCTACCTCTTCCTCTACCACACCAAGTTGGACCCAGAGGTGAACCCCTACGCAGCCGGGGCTTGGGAGAACGAGGAGTTCGCGTGGTTCCCCGTGGATAACCTCCCAGAGGATGTGATTCCAGGGTTGCTTGAGGAGATCCAAGAGTTGCTTCCCCACACTATCGGATCGCCATCGGATACACCCTACGACTTGGCTGCGGACCCGCAATGGGACGATATTTTCTATGGTGAGCCGTCCGAAGCATCTGTCAAACGCCTTGCGACCTTCCTTCGCAAGAACCCTAACCTGACACTTCGTCTTTACCACGGTACAGGGGCTTCGGCCCCTGTGATGGAACAAGGACTCAGGCCGACATCGAAGACGCGACGTAGGTCCCTACAAAGCCGTGCGGGCTACGTCTCCCTATCCGTCTACCCCGGAATGGCGGAGTCGTTCGGGAAGATGGGGTACCCCGGACAAGAAGTCGCAGTGTATGCGGTAGACGTTCCAGTATCCTCCCTTAGCCCCGACGTAGATCAGCTACGTAACCAGCGGCAGTGGGCGGGACGAGATGTGAAGAATACCCTTGTGCAAAGTCTAGCCTACGGCCACGGGGCTCAACATCGAGGTTCGATCCCTCCGGAGCAGATTCAACCTGTTTCCTCCACAACCCAAGGTCCCTCCGAAAAACTGCCGGGTGTTCTCCGGTCCCTCACCAAGGCATACGAGAAGTTCGAGTCCGTACAGGAGAGTGCGTGGCCTGCGTGTTGGAAGGTCTCCGAGGAGATCGTCGCGTGGCTCAGCAAGAAAGGACTGGCCCCTCTTGTTGTGCAAGGCTGGCTCGACGGGAACGAAGAACACTACCACTACTGGGTTACCGTTGAGATCAACGGGAGGGGCTGGATCGTTGATGGTACGCGCAACCAGTTCGAGTTCCTCACCGGAGATGGTCGGCACCTTGCGATCATCCCTGAGGGAGGCCAGTACTGGGAGGAGTACCAGACTGAGGTCGCAGGCGAGGTTGGAGGTAGGCGACACGACATCGCCGTCCTAACCCAAGCCCGTGAGATTGCCAACGGCATCGTGCGGTGGTTCAAGGACCACGATTGGAAGGAACATCTGAAGCCGGTGCGTCTGGTACCAGGGCCTACGGGGATGGGTTACGCGGTCCAGGTCGCTCAGGGCGTACCGCCGGGGCATGTCCTTTTTCTGGTCTTGGCTAGAAAGGACGACCCCAAGATCCAGAGCGGGTACGGGACGATGGGTGGCAGTTCTATCATCGTCCTGAAAGTCTTAGACGAGCGTGAACTGGACAACCCCTACCTCGACTCGTGGATCGGTGGCGGAGGGCGCACCGCCTTGGAACACGAACTGATCCACTTCCTCGACAAGGTACGGGGTGTAGAAGCCCCTCCATCAGCGAGGTTCATTGACGATCTTCCCGTGACGACTCCGGGTGATGAACCGTGGTCCGAAGAGGAGGGGCGACGACGGTACTTCAACGACCCGCAGGAGATGAACGCCTTCTACGGGGAGGTGGCGACCTCCATGGTCAACATGTGGAGGTCGAACCCGTTGATTCGGGAGAAGTTGAGCGATCCCAGAGAGTTCCGACGTGCCTTCGTGAGCCTCCTATCAGATGAGTTCTGGGAGTCCCTGACGCCGAAGAACCGCCAGCGGATTGAGAAGCGGATATACCAGCTGCTTACCAACCTGAAGGAAACACCTGTGGAACCAGCGACCACCAGCGGCCCTCAGTGGAAGGCCTTCAACGAACACAATGTCCGTAAGATCGCGGAGTACGTTCGGAACGGTTGCAGGAAGCGCATGGAGCCGCTGGGGAACTGTAGCTACTACACTAGGGCACTCGTAGACGAACTGCGAAAGGCCGGATTCCCCGCGAAGCACGTACTCGGCATCGTACGTCTTGACGGCAGCTACACCGACCACTGGGGTGGCAACATCGACTGGGCGAAGGACAACGACAACTGGATCTACCACCAGTTCGCCATGGTCGGGGATTGGGTTATCGACATCGCCGCTGACCAGATCAACGCCTTGATCGAGGCTCCGATGGAGCGCATCCCACCGGTCTTCATCCGGCGGTTCTCCGCCTTGGACGACAACCTACCAGGGCGCAACTACCCGAGGTACCAAGGTGAGGTAGACGGGAAGCCCAAAGTGATCGGGGGGCCTCCGGTTAAGGGCAAGAAGACCCCATCTGTAGGTGACCGGGTTCGCGCTCAAGGGGTGTCGTCCAGCGACCTTGGGGAGTGGCTCGGCGCACCACCCGTCGAAGGGATTTGGTTGGGGGACAACCGGATCTACAAGAACCGGAAGGTTTACCCAGTCCAAGCATCCACCGTGGTTCTCGTGAAGAAAGGGACGACGAGGGACCGTGCCCGAGCCAAGGAAGTCCAAGAACGACTCCAAGCGAAACGAGAAGCGTCGGTACAACAACGCAAGGACGAAGAGAAGCAGAACGCTGAGCGGATGCGTCAGGTACTGGCTATCCTCACCAACAGCGGCCTGAAACAGAAGGGGGATGCCTTCGAGGTTCGAGGCAAAGCCGCTGTGCAAGAGAAGGGCCGCGTGGCGCTCGACGCGCTGATGGCGAAGGGCTACAAACTCACCCGCTACGGCGGTCTGGCGATGAAGGGCTGGCCTACCCTATACGTCCACCGAGAGGAGGCTGCGGATGGCTACCCAAAGCTGCTGCGGTTCACGTTCGCGGGACACGTAGTAGGAGGGGCGGGTACTTCTACTAAGGGTATCGTGGTGGATACCCGTTCGGGGTGGAAGGGTACGGTGGAGGAACTCGAACTGGTTTTCCTGGAGTACCCTGAGGTCCACATGGTCACGGTAATTGCCTATCCTCCAGGACTCACAGCCGCACAGAAGGAAAAGCATAGCGGTCTCGCACTAGCGGACTTCACTATCCGAGGTGGTCGTGCGGCAGCTGATCGCTCCGACATCGTCGTCTTCGATGAACACAACCGACGTAAGGGTGTGATGCGTCGTATCTACGACGAGTTCGAGAGACGGTACGGAGTATCCGTGGATCCCTATAGCGATCCTACAGAAGAGGGCCATGCGTTCCAGAAGAGCCGTCGCACTGGAACGCCTCCGGTCAAAGGCTTCGCTCCCGACCCTCAGTTAGTGGAAACGCTGAACTACGCCCAGCTGTACCACGGCTCTACCCCCGAAGATGGGGACTGGCCTGAAGGGCTGGAGTCGTTCGGCGGGCTCTACGTGACCAGCCTCGAATGGCTAGCTAGTACCTACGCCTCGAACATCGGAGGGAAGGGAGATCTTCACACCATCACCCTCAAACCGGGCGTCCAGTTGGCTCTTGACGAGGATGAGTTTGGCTGGGGCGACATGGTCCGCACTTGGATGTCCAGCCCAGCGGTAGGTCACTACGGGAAGTTCGTCCTCAGCGACTCCCTACGCACGGCTCTTCGAGCAGCTGGGGCCTTGGGTCAGATCAAGGAGGAGATCCAGTCCCTCCATCAACAAGTTCAGGGGGGCAGCATCGGACGCCGGGGCGAGGAGTGGCCGCTGTCACGTCTGCGTCCCTACGTTGCAGATTGGGCGACGAGGTACACTGGGCCTGCCCTTCACGGCTGGGTAAAAACAGGAGGGGCGTCACGTACCTTGCCCAAGTTGCGAATCCTGAACCAGCAGTTCTCAGCAGAACCACCGCTGTCCTGACCCCTCTTGTTGGATTCGTCATATGGCCGATACCCCGAACTACGTTGCCGATCCGACCCTCTGGGAGAGGGCGAAGCGCAAGGTCTACGGCAAGAGCCGGTCAGTGGACATCTACGCCAACACAAAGATCGCAGACGAGTATGAGCGGTTAGGTGGGCGTTACCGGGGTAGCAAACCCGGTAAGGGTAGAGGCATCGAGAAGTGGTTCGCTGAACGTTGGGTGAATCTGAAGGATCGCAAGGGAGGTAGCTTCGGACCTTGTGGCCGGAAGACCGCAAAGCCCGAGGACTACGCGACGTACCTAGATTTCATCGACACCTATCCCAAGTGCGTCCCGTTAGACAAGGCCTTGGCGATGACGGAGGCCGAGCGCGAGTTCGCTATCCTGAACAAGGACGTGGCGCTCCTCCGAGTGAAGTGGCTACCTGGAGATCCTCCTGCGTCGGCATCGACGACACCGCCCAAGGGAAGCGATATCAAGGCCGAAGTCAGGCGGCTGCGAGAAGAAAGGAAACGTCTGGTGGCTAAGGTGAAGCGTGAAGGTGTGGCATGGCCTCCTCCCAGAACCGCATCCGGGCCATCTACCCCAGAGCCTCAGCGGATCGACTGGGAAACCTACATGCGGAGTCGCCTACCGGATCCCGGTCTCGAACACGGGGCACTCCGGGCTACTGCCCAGATGTCTCGCCGTGCCCTTCGTCAGCACCAAGCACGGCAGCGTGAACAGTTCAACGTGTTCTTCCGGGACTACGACAAGGTCCGTGCGGAGTACCTCCAGAAGATCGAGGCGCGTAAGATCATCGATCCTTCGGGGTCGCATTACCCTTCAGACGAAACCCTCGATGAGAGGATTGCCCGTCTCGAACGCATGATCGAGCAGATGGAGAACGCTGCGGACTTTTACGAAGGGGAAGGTCTGCACGACAAGGCCAGAGCCAACCGGAACGTTGCGGCCCGACGCCGGAAGGCCGTTGAGAGATGGAAGCGAGAGCGCGAGTCACAGACACCTGCTGCGAAGGAGGGTGGTATACGTCGGGCGAAGGGAAAGCGACCGAAGGGCCGACCGCGTAGCACCTACGGAACCGTGGGCTTCCCGAAAGAGGTGATCGAGATCAAGATCCCCGAACGGGACTTCCTCTCAATGGACCCTCGGTCCCGTGAATACCAAGAGAACAAGGCCGCGCAGAAGCGAGACCTTGTAGACCTTGCTCAGGCCCTGAAGAACTCAGCCTGGACGCCCGGTGCAGAACGGCCCTCCGGGGTCGAGGTGACAACCGGAAAGAAATCACGCAGTTGGATCATCGCCCCGCTATCGACGGGCGAAGAGGGCTTCCGGGTTGGACGGTGGGATCCTATGGGTCCTTCGGGGCACTCGGACTACAAAGCCCCTGGCTATGGCCGTGACCAAGATCCAGCGGACAGCGAATCCGTATGGCGGAAGATCGCCCTGGAGGAGTTGTTCTACAGCGGGGAGTACGGTCACGAGGTTGATAGCGAAGCCGACGTGATGATCTTCCGGTTCCTTACTCCAAAGCGGAGCCTCGTGGATTGGTGGATCCAGCAACCGCTGGGGCAGTGGGGGATGCAGGTCGTCCAGGCTCGTGGTGAAGGCAATCGCCTACGCTTCGAGGGTAAGTACGAAGAGGCTGCGGAGTACGAGAAGCAGCACATGCCTCCCGGCCCCGTCCCCGATCCAACCCCGATCCCCGATACTATCGGGGGAGCGAAGGTAACCCAACGTCGCCCAGGTGATGGAGGGCATCCGGTGTTGTCCTACACCCTCACCTTCGCAGCTGAGCCTTACGCCAAGCAACGAGGCGTGTCTAAGGTCGCCCGCTCTCCGCGAGGTTTCATGCGAGCCTTCGAGGAGGCTGGCTCTTGGGAGAACCTCTCCGAGTGGTGGAAGAACCGCCGCAACAACTTCGTAGCGCGGCACATGGCCCAGGTAGAGAAGCGGGACGAGGCCCTCTGGACGAAGAAGGGCGAACCCTCCCGGCGTCACCTCGCCCTGGCAATGTGGGCTTTCACCCCGGACCCGAAGCGGTTCAAGAAGTGGCTAGACGAAAAACTAGAGGAGCGGGGGAGGTTGCTCGGTGGGACCGGCATCGATTGGATCGAAGGGTGGAAGGCGGTCTATGACACTGGTGAGTCATTGCAAGATCCGTCTTTCTACTACCCGCTTACTCCAGGGGCTCGTGTAGATGCTCCTACGGAAGATGGACTGTGGTTTACGACCAAGTTCACCGTGGCTTTGGAGTACGCCTACCAGCACGGTAGTAAGACGTTGCTCAAGGTGCGAACTGCACGGCGGGCTGCTACACCGGATCCTGATACTAGGGGATCGTACCGAACCGATTTCTTGGAGGTCGTGCAGGTAATGGATGTAGGGCGAACCACTGGAGGCCCTTCCTCGAACTTGAAGGCTCTCGGAACCACGGTGATAGACGAAGGTGGTGTCCACTTCGAGACCGGTGTACCGATACGCTTCCGCTTCATCCACAACACCGACTCGTCACCTTTCTTCGGCACGGAGTTCCAACAGCACCTCGAACCCGGCGGCTTCTACCTGCTCCACGATGAGACTGGCACAGGCCCGTTCGTCCCTGGGTGGCAAGGCGGAACAGCTGAGGTCCAGAGCCCGATTGTTTTGTGGCACAACACCGAGCAAACCATCGGGTACGACGAGCATTCCTGGAAGGCGCGACTCTTCGACAAGTTCGGATCAGGAAGTCGTGAACCCCGAGGTCAGAAGGCCGCTCGACGCCAGAACGAGAAGCTACGGCAGGCGATCCTCGCAGCGGGGTACGATGCCGTGGTTACCGTGCGGCGGAGCGACGAACCCAGTACGTTGGAGATCGTCCTCTTGGATCCAGAGAACCAGATCGTAGAGGTGGGCGATCCCGTAAAATAGCGTGTCCCTGACGACCGGTGTAACTTCAAGAGAGCCAAAGCGTTGCTATTAAAGCGATGCCGCTGGGAGGGATCGAACCTCCAACCTAGGGTTTAGAAGACCCTTGCGCTTCCATTTGCGCCACAGCGGCGGTACGGAGGGCGGAGGTCACGATCCCCATGCCCGCGAAGGCACGTTCCGCTTTCGAGACGGACCCGGCTCGCCTGTCCGGTTCACCCTCCAGCGAATAGCACCTACGTCACTGTAATCTGAGTACCTCTCTAGACCCCTCTGCCTAGGAGAACACTCATGGTTTCTCACGATGATGACGACCTCTACGATGACGAAGAAGACGAAGAGGAGGAGGATGGGCCTACCCAAGCTGAACTGATCTATGTTCACCACGAATTTGTCTGGTATCGAGTAGAAGAGTTCTCTCCAGACTACTGGATTGTCGCAGACCCTGAATGCCCTACCGGCACATACGCGACCCTAGTAGGCTACTTCTTGGCGAAGGTGTCGCTGCACGATTGGCCCTACGAACATCCAAAGATTGTGAAAGTCGTGGTTCAAGGGAGCTACTGCCCCGCTGAGACCCCCGACCTCAGGATCTATCTGCTTGAGTGGACTAGAGCAGGCACCTGGAGCGCCCCTCTTATCAAGCAGTCGTTGAGGAAGGAAAGCGGCCCGTCTATTGAGGAGTATACAAAGGCATTGCAGACCCTCGAACCCGACTGGGAATCTGAGGGAGAAGTCCGGAGGTTTCTAGATGTTGCAGGGGAGGCTCTTCTACAGGGGGCTGCATATAACTGGATATCGAAGTACGCCCTGATGCTAGGGGCTGACTACGTTGTTCCAGTCGATCTAGCGAGCGGCGATGTGCGGCTCCCTTTCCATGGGCTTGGAGGCGACGAGGACGATGAAGACGACGAGGGTGGTTCGCCTTCTCTGAACTAAGGGTGGTGTGGGATTCGAACCCACGGGCCGACCTTCCAGCCAACCTCCGGCTTTCAAGACCAGTGCGATAAGCCACTCCGCCAACCACCCGGATGAACACCCAGATCCTCCAACAACTCGCCCACCTGCGCCGGATGCTCAAGGTAGGGGAAGCACTGTGGGACAAGACCAGCGCCTGGGTATACCAGTCCACCTGCTCGCTACTCCAGAAAGCGCAGCGGGCCTATTCGCGGCGGTTCATCCCGAAGGAGTACCGGGCGAAGACAAAACGTAAGCCACTGATCCACTGGTACACCACTGAAGAGGTGCAGGAGATCTGGAACTGGGATGAGGACGTGGTCCTCGACACCGACAAGACCGATACCAAAGAGATCGACCTCTGTGACCTGGAGGAGCCTTAATGGAACGACTGCAAGCATTCGTCGCGGGTCTCGCCATGTTGGGGCTGATCGTAGGGATCGTGTTCGTCGCGATCTTCGACGAGCCTGTTCCTGAAGGCACTGTGGTAACGGAAGAACAGTTCTGGTGGACCATGGTCTGTGTTGGTCTAGCGACCATCGCGTTCTACTGCTTCAAGAAGACCTTCGAGGACTGATCGTCTAGCCTCATGCTGATTCGCATAACAACTCAGTGCGCTATGGGCTGCTCCGATACACCCTCGTGGGCATGATCGGGGCTTTCGTCTACCTCATCTGCCTCGTGGTGACTGTCCCTACGGACCTGTAACCATTGTCTTGGAGCCAATGGAAGAATGGACGCGCCTGACGATAGCCGATGTATGCAACGCATCCGGGCTCACATGGCCCTGGAAGGTGAACTTGCTACCCATGGGTTGAGTTTCTCCAACCTCCCGAAGTGGGGGTTCAATCCGAAGGGCCAGTGGTTGCCTCTGGGTGTCTGGTTCTACCCCCTCGTACCTCACTGCGACTTCACCCGAGGGTATGCAAGCGAACGCACATTCGCGAACATAGGCAAGCTACCTGAAGGTAGAGTGCTGACGTTGTGGCCAGGACACCCAGCGGACTTCAGTGAAGATGCCTTAGAGAAGAGCCTCAATGCTATCCAGTCGCACACCTCGATTCCTGTCGTCGTCTCCCGCGAACCACGGGTTGTTACCGAAGGGTACCACCGTCGCTTCAACGTGTTGTACCGGTTCCTCACGGAGACATTGGCGGTCATGGGGAGACCGAAATCGGCACTCTTCAATCGGCTGCTTCACGTCGCGGGCTATGACGTTGTGGTGGACTACGGGTGCATGTCCTTGCACGTTGAGCCTTGCCAAGGTGTGCAGACATGGCCCAAGAGCCGGTTGGTCGAGACCATTGAAATCCCTCCTCAGTATCGACCGGGCAAGTACCTATTCGATGACATGGAAGGTCTCAAAGCGATGTTCCAAAAGGCCAGGGAGTTTGGGGGCTCATGCTGATCCGCATCACAAGCCAGTGCGCTATGGGCTGCTCGCATTGCATGGAGGACGCTACTCCAATAGGTGAACACATGACCTTCGAGACCTTCCAGAAGGCCTTGCAGTTCGACCTTCGCGTCGAGCAGACCGTCAAGGACATCCCTGGTTGCGACGTGATCCTCCTATCTGGAGGAGAGCCCACGGAACACCCCCAAGTCGTAGAGTTCATCGAAGCCGTTCGCGCTTCCGGTCGAAGGCCACTCCTACTCACCAACGGGATGTGGCTCGAAGACACTGAGTTGCGTGACCGTATCCTCTCGCCTGAGTTCCCCGACCTCCTGGTCCAGGTGACCAACGACCCCCGCTTCTACCCTCAACAACCGCCCAAGGTAGAAGACAAGCGGATCACCTACGTGGGTGCGCTTCGGGGATTGATCCCCCTGGGAAGGTTCGCAGGGAAGACACACCCGGAACTCCCCACCAAGTCTGCCCCCTCTTGTTTTAACCTACGGTCGCTTACACGAGGAACAGGTGACTTCGACAGGGCCGTCGCCATGCTTCGGGTGAAGGGCCTCACAGGGTTCTCTGGGATGTGTACCCCGAGCGTCTCCCCGGACGGCAGCGTCGTAGCGGGTGAGTCCCGTCTGTGTCACAAGATCGGTGACGTGAACACACTCTCGGCGGTCCTGACCCTGAACATCCTCAGGATGGGATCGTGCGACAGGTGCGGCTTGGAGAGTCCTCTTCAGGGTCAGTTCCGGGAGGCCATTTTTGGAAGAAGTGATGCTTCAGCCTGATCCGGAATGGTTAGCCGGATACCGCAAGATCAAGTGGATGCTGCGCGTCCTCTTGGTTCTCCTCATCGCGTTCATGGTCACTACTAAGACCTGGGTCATCCTACCAGGGGTGGTGAGCCTGATCGGTAGCATGTTCATATCCAAAGCCATTGTATCAGTGGCTCTCGTAAGGAGCGACGATGCCAGCTAAGGTCACCATCCTCAACAAGTTCGAGCCTCTTCCTGGTCCAGGCTTCGAGATCGACACTACGAGCCGTGCTGATACTTGGACCCGTGGGTTCAGCCCTTTCGTCCTTGGTCCATGCCCTCTCTACCAAGGGCATACGGCACGGATCATGGAGAACGGGTGGCAGTTCGCGAAGCTGTATGCCGAGTTCGCGAAGCCGGATGGATACCCTGCACCGGAGTATTGGAAGTGGGCGCGAGCAGGGTGGTTGAGCAAGAGAGCGAACCGCTACCCGATGGGGAAAGGTGCAAAGCCTCTGTGTCACTTCTGGGACGGAGAGTGTCTGAGCTACATCGCGGCCCGTAAGCGGATTTTCATTCCTCTGTACGTAAGGGCTTTGTTTGGATCCCCTGCGTGGCGGGAACTCCAGAAGATCCGGGTTCGGGAGAAGCAGATCTACCTTCGTGACTTCGACGGTTACAACCACGAAGCAGCGGATATGAGCCTCACCGAGGTGATGAACAACCTGAAGCGGACCATGGGCCATGCCTTCGTCATCCTGATGATGTTGCAGGCCTACGACCAAGGAGCGCATACGAGCGCGGAGATCCTGGAGGCCATCCCCTACGGGGAGGACCCTCCGCCGCCCCGGTCCCTGTTCTGATGCTCTCGGAAGGAGTCGAACCTTCAGTCTCCGGCTCCGGAGGCCGGTGTTTTTCCAGCTAAACTACGAGAGCGGGTCAGTTTGGAGGGCCAGATCTTCGGACCCTGAAACTGCAAAACTTTTTCACTTTCGGAGGATCGAGTATGGGCGACGTGCCCCCAAAGACACTGGATGAACTATCTGAGTCCGACCTGTCGCTGGTTAAGTATGCTTGTGGACTCCGCATGAGAGGAATCCCCGTTGGATCCTTGGAAGATTTCCTAGATGTGTGGGAAGACCATGGTGATTCTCCTCGGCAGAAGATCGCAAAGGACATCGTAGATCGTTTCGGATCCTACAATGTCTTCTACGGCTTCGTGATGCTGCTGCGGAAGTTCCCGTGGCTTGTCTTGGGAGAAGAGGCTGCTGATGGATGCTGGTCACAACCTGGGCTAGACGGATGGGATTGGAAGTACGTACAACAGGCGCAAGAGTTCCTCCGGAAGGGTATCTGCATAGATACGATGGAGGATTTCCTCGAAGCGCGGGAAGTGCTGAACAAGACCTCCGCTGCCGATACTCTGCACAGGAGATTCGGCTCCTACGCTAACTTCCTATACACGGTACGTTGGGCGAACGATAGATACCCCTCACCCGTAGCCGGAGCCCTGGGAGGATGTTGCGCTGACCTATCCAACGGTCCTGCTACTGAGGACTTGGACGATGACTTGGAAGACAACGGTGACGGGGATGGGGAGTGGGATACGGGGGATCCCTTCGGAGGAGCCTCGGAGGACGAAGTCGGAGACCCCGAAGGGGAGGGCGAGGATCCTAAGTGTGAGGTTTGCGGAAGGCTTAAGTTCAAGTGCGTTCGTAACTGTGATGACTGTGGAAAGGAGATGTGTGAGGCGTACTTGTACTCGTGGCCTGTCCAGAATGAACATGGACTCTTCTATCGTTACCGGGATCACATATGCAGGACCTGTTTCGACAAGCGGATAGCTAGTCTCCGAGAGCCATCTCCCCTTGATGACCCGTGGCCTGAGGTACCAGATATCGCGGTGACTCCGAAAGGAATGGATATGGGTAGTTCGGTAGAAGGCATAGAGTTCCCTTGCCCAGTCAGTCGCTTCTGTCTATTCGGTGACAACAAGGGTAGGTGCTTGGAGCCCTTACTGGGGCAAGTGAACAACCGCGTGATCGGTCCCTGTACCCAGTTCGTCGCTGACCCTTACACCTCTGCAATGCTTCCTGGTGGGAGGGAGAAGGTGCGGGGAATCCTGAAGAACTACGGGATCAACGTCCAGCCTGGGAATCGTGACTATACCGCTATGGTGCTTTCCCAGAT
>Ga0180431_10000700_pt1 | contig 48031 bp, 34 predicted proteins | sample SS_ome_11_FD_132459 | JGI IMG/M metagenome (GOLD analysis project Ga0180431, IMG submission 132459) | Hypersaline lake sediment archaeal communities from the Salton Sea, California, USA - SS_1_MS_1 metaG | ecosystem: Environmental > Aquatic > Non-marine Saline and Alkaline > Hypersaline >... | reverse complement strand
TCGAGCTAGACGACGTCACACCTCGAGCATGTGGCTATGGACAATGAGGTCAGGTCTTATGGCAAGTGTAGCCCGAAGCGTAAGAAGAAGGCGACATATTGAAGACTGGAAATCGCTTCCGTGGAAGGACATCGAACGGGGCGTTCCTTAGCCGAATGTCGTTGTGGGCTTTGCGGGCTGTACTTTGCGGCAGAGGACGTGATCGAAGTACATCACTGGGACAGGGATCGGTTGAACAATCGGTACGCTAACCTGGTGCTGCTACACGGTCACTGCCACGACGAAATCCACGGCAGACAGTGCCAGTGACAATGGCCCTCGGACTGAAGAGCGGAGTAACGCGAAATACATCCCGAGCTTGCCGAGGGGGTGTTACGCTCCGTTCGGGAGTGGCGCTGGGGGAAGCGATTCCCCCAGCGACCATAACTTATGCCGCCTCGACCCCAGCCGGCTCAGACACCCGCCTGAGAGAATGGTCGTTTGAACTCAAGATGACGAGTAAAGCTTTTCAAGCACCCATCCCCTAATCAAAACAGAATACTCGACCCCTGTGGATTCGGCAATTCGCTTAACTGCTTCGATTTCTTGGGGATTCAGAGGCACGGAAATGGCCTCCATTTCGCGCTGAAATACTGACTCGGTGACTTCTTCCAACTGGTCTTCAAAATCTGTTATATCGTGCGCATCCCAGAATCTTGCCAGTTCCTCAATAGAATCAGTTTTGGGAATCGTTTGGTTCATCTTTTCTTCCACCGGTTAAATCGCTGTCTTTCCTTGCGAGTCATTGATCGAGCCGTAACAGGGTATCCATTGCCATCAGGAAATTGAATCACTACACAAAACAAATACCGCCCCTCTGCCGTTTGACTCAGAACGTAATAGACGGGATTCTCTCCTTTGGACTTGGCTCGTAGCACCAGGGCTTGGCCAAAGCACACGTCTTCCACTTCGTCAGGGTCTATCCCGTGTGAAGCGATGTGGTCAATCCTGTCCTCAGGCCAGATTATCTGGTGAATCTTCATGCTTCCATTATACAGCCAGGCGAGCTTGCTGACAACAAGAACGCTCTTGCTCAACCGCTGACGCGGCTAACGGCGCGAGCTAACCCGCCGACCGGCTTTGCAGTGTGCGCATCTGGTGATAATCACCTTGTTCACCTCGTCCTGCTGAACAAAAGTCCAGACAGGTCGGTCGGGTTCAGCGAGTTGTTCGTCGGCTTCGCGGGTGCGTATCCGGCGAAACTGGAAAGGAACCTTCCGCGCGCGTCGCTACTTGTTCATCAGGTGCGATGAGCAAAGACGCGAACCTCGCTGTTAGCTCGCGCCGTTCGGCGGCGAGCCTCCCCCGCTTTTGGGGGGAGAGCGAAGCCGACGAACTATTAGATTTCCAATAAGCAATCATGTGCCTAATTCGTGTCTTTGATTGCCAATCGTCCACTCTTGCTTCCATTTAGGGTCTTAGATTTCCAATGGGCAATTTTAGACCCCCTGTAGGAAGAATTGGTGGACAAATATCCACTGTAACTCTTGACTTTCAACTCGACGTGTGGTAAAACAGAACAAAAGTTCGATATACGCCTCCCTCCATCTGCAATGAGACTGTCCGTAGTATACACAGATTCTGCTCGCAACGCAAATAGATGACGACCCAACCCGAACAACCCAAACTGCTCGACCAGGCGCGCGCCGCCCTGCGGGAGAAGCACTACTCCATCCACACCGAACACACCTATGTGGATTGGATGCGCCGCTTCATCCTCTTTCACAAAACGGAGCAAGGCTCCTTCCGTCACCCCCGCGAGATGGGAGCGGCCGAAATCGAGGCCTTCCTCACCCACCTGGCCGTGGACCGCCGCATCGCCGCGTCTACCCAGCAGCAAGCTCTCTCGGCCCTGCTCTTTCTCTACCACCAGGTACTGGACCAAGATCCCGGCGCGGTGGTGATGCTGCGCCCCAAGCCCCCCGACTATCAGCCAGCATCCGTTCTGACCCGCGAACAAGTACGCCAACTGATCACCGCCCTCTCCGGCGTCAATCGCCTCGTCGTCCAACTGCTCTACGGCGCCGGACTGCGCCTGATCGAATGTCTCCGCCTGCGCGTTGGCGACGTAGATTTCGACCTCTGTCAGATCGTCGTCCGGGACGAAAAAGGCCGCCCCGACCACGTGACCATGCTCCCCCAAAGCCTCGTCGCGCCGCTCCGGGAACAGATCGAACGAGCCGCCGCGCTGCACCGGTTGGACCTCTCCGAGGGCTTGGGCGCCGCCGCAGGCGCTGTCTACCTGCCCCCGGCCATCGAAAAAGAACATCCCGGCGCGCACCGTCAATGGCGCTGGCAGTACATCTTTCCCGCTCACAAGCGCTCGCTGGACCCGCGTTCCGGCGTCACCCGCCGCCACCACCTCGGCCCGAGCGGTCCCCAAAAGGCCGTGCGCCAGGCCGCTCGCTCCTCCGGCATTCATAAACAGATCAACTGCTGGGTCACAGGGACGTGAACACCACCCTCGACCGGTACACCCACGCCTGCACTGAGCGAAGCGAATGTGTCCTCAACCGGCCCGGCCCGCCCATCCACAGCCCCCTTGATAGACTCGCTACCGGAGCGCAATGATGAATGCCCAACCCAAACGGCTGCTCGACCAGGTGCGCGACGTGATACGCGTCAAGCACTATTCCCCCCGCACCGAACAAGCCTACGTGGAGTGGATCACCCGCTTTATCCTCTTTCACGACAAACGGCATCCGCGTGACATGGGCGACCTCGAGATCGAGGCCTTTCTCACCCACCTGGCCGTGGAGCATCACGTGGCGGCATCCACTCAGAACCAGGCCCTCTATGCCCTGCGCCAGCAATTCCCGTTTTGTAGCCGCGATTTCGTCGGATTGAGGCAATCCGCTATCGCGTGTACCTTCCCGCGTAAACCACCCTACGCGATTGCGAAATCGCGGCTACGACCTGACTTTTCACCCATAACAGGAATTGCTGGATCACGCGCCAGTCGCCGATACGGATGCGCCATCCTTCCAACTCGCTCAGCTTGCGGCACCCCGGTGGGCGTGGGTTGTCCTCTAATAATTCCAAAATTGCCCTGGAAATGCGTGTGAAATCTGGCTCGTGGATGCGATCAAGCTGCCGGTGTGTCTTCCGGTCGAGGAGTTCAACTCTATACTTTGGCACGGGTCGCTTCACGCTGGCGCAGGTAATCTCGAAAGGATTGACGCTCTTCACCGGTGGGTTGTTCGGCGGCCTGAACCAGGCGCGCTGCAAGCTCAGCATCCTGGCTGCTGGCTTCGTCGTCCAGCAAATCCAGGTCGTGCTCATACTCCTGTAGCGTCAATAGGACGGCAACCGGCTGTCCCGTTGCGCCGACGACATACTGAGCGCCGCGCTCGCGCAATGTGTGGGTGAGATCGTTATCCTGACTCTCGTTCATAGAAACATCCCCCCTTTCGGATTGGAGCAAGTGAAGACGAACGCATTTTACCGTACAACTGAGATGGGGACGAGCGAGCGTACGACGACAGTACAGGGGGGAGGCGCGTTACGCCTGATTGTGGACCAGCTCCCCATACAACGATTCGATCCTATCGGCGATGCGCGGCCAGGCATACGCTTCGGCCCAGCAAGCCGCCCGCTGCCCGATGCGCCGCCGCAGCCCCTCGTCGGTCAACAGCCGCGCGATCCTGGTCGCCAGCGCCGCCGGGTCGCGGGCGGGGACGCGGTAGCCCGTGCGCTCCTGCTTTACCAAAAAGGATAGCCCCCCCACGTCGGAGGCGATCACGGGCGCGCCGCAGGCCATCGCCTCCAACGCCACCATGCCAAAGCTCTCGTAATCGGACGGCATCACCACCATCTCGGCCGCCGAGTAGTAATACTGGAGCGTGTCCTGGTCCTTGGCCCCCAGGAAGGTGACCACGTCGCCGATGCCCAACTCCTCCCGCAACTCCTGCAAGCGCACCATCTCGTCGTCCTCGCGGACGCGGTCGGGGTCGCCGCCGACGATGGGCACGCACAGCCCCGCGCGCAGCTCGGGCCTGCGCTCGACGACGCGGGCGATGGCCCGCAGCAGGTTATCAATCCCCTTCAACGGCTCAATGCGCCCGACGAACAGAATGGTACGGTAATCGGGGCGCAACCCGAGGCGCTCCTTGGCATAAGCCGCCGGTATAGGATGGAAACGTTCCGTGTCAACGCCGGGTGAGATGACGCGGACGCGGGCCGAATCGGCGGAGTAGAGACGCACCAACTGCTCCTCCTCGACTGGCGTGGCAGCGATCACGGCGTCGGCAAAGCGCACGATCTCCCCTTCGACCTGGATGCGACGCGCCGTCTCCCGCTCCCCCGGCTGCCGGGCCACGGCGTTTTTCATGCGGCCCAGCGTGTGGAACATGTGCACGATGGGCGTGCCCCAGCGGCGTCGCAATTCCCGCGCCGCCGCGCCAGAGAGCCAATAGTGGCTGTGCAGCACGTCGTAGCGGATGGGGTCGGCCTCCGCTTGCGCCAGCACGCCGTCCACGAACTCGGGCAGGTGGTCGTAGACCAGGTGCTTGTCGTAGGGGTGCTCGGGGCCAGCGGGGAGGTGAAGCACGCGCGCCCCTGGCCCCAAGCCATTGCTGATGCGCGGGAGGCTGGCGTCCTGCGAGCGAGTATAGACGTCCACGAGATGCCCCCGCCGGATCAACTCGCGCGAGAGGTCGCGCACATAGACGTTCATCCCGCCCGTCTCTTTGCCGCCCAACACGGCCAGCGGGCAGGTGTGCACGCTCAACATGGCGATGCGGAGACGATGATCAAGCATAGCGTGGCCAGCCAGGCCAGGGACCTCCCGAGCGAGCTTGGCCTGGAGAACACACCCTGGGGGACGAAGGCTGAGAGCCTTGGATTAGAGGCGGCATTGTCAAGCTACTCAGCCGCCGGCAGCCGAATAGTAAAGGTGGAACCTGCGCCGAACTCGCTCTCCACCACGATCTCTCCACCGTGGAGCTGGATCAGCTCCTGGGCGATAGCCAGCCCCAGACCCCGACCCTGTTGCTCCATCTCCTCCCGACCGATCTGCCGGAGACGTTCAAAGAGGTGGGGCATTTCTGCGGCCGAGATACCCACCCCCTCATCCTGAACGGTTATTTCCACCCACTCGCCCAGGCTCCGCACGCCCACCTTCACCGATTTCCCCCTGTCTCTGGAGAACTTGATGCCGTTATCTATCAACCGGCCGAGCGCGTCCGCAAAGAAATGTTCACACAACCGCAGCGGTGGCAAATCAGAGGGCACTTTTACCTCCAGCGTCACGCCGTGGGTCGCAGACTGCCCTTCATACTCGCGGGCCACGCTCTCTACGACCTCCCCCCAATCAGCGTGCACGTGAACCAGCGTGTTGAATTCGTTCAGCGCCTGGCCGGAATCCAACCTGATCAGGAGCAAGAAATCTTCCACCATTCGAGTCAACCGGTCGGCGCCCTGCTTGACGCCAAACAAGAGGTTCTGGAGTTCACCGGTGGAGAGAGACGCCACGTCCTCCAGCGCCAGGTCTGTGTAGCCCATCACGTAGGTAAGAGGCGTGCGCAGTTCGTGTCCCAGAACGGTGACGATCTGCTGCTTGAGTTGGTCAAACTCTGCTTCCGAAGCACGGTAAATGTCCTGGGCCCGTTTCAGCCGGGCGCCGACTGCCACCACCAACTCTTGCGGGTCAAAGGGCTTGGTGAGGTAATCCTCGGCTCCCAACTCTTTCCCTTTCAATATGTCCTCGTGCTCCGCTTTGGCGGTCAAAAAGATAAAGGGGATGCGCACCCACTCTGGCCGGGCGCGGATCGCCTTGTACAGTTTGTGCCCGTCCATACGGGGCATCATGATGTCCGCCACGACCAAGTCGGGGAAAGTTTCTTCCATCAATTCGAGCGCCTCTACACCATCAGTGGCTGTGACGACAGTATAGCCTTCCGACTCCAAGATGTCCCGTATAGCTTTCAGCAGAGTCTCGTGATCCTCCACGGCCAAGATAGTTTTTCCTTCCACGCTATTCACTCCTTCTTGAACTTGCTTTGCGCAGCCTCCACGAGGCCACCTCGCCTCAGGAAACAGTGTAGTGTAATTCAGAGGATATGTCAAGCCACAGCAAGACAGGACTTGCGCAGCGGGTCAAGGGCTCCAGGTAGTCGCACGGGGGCGCCGGTATCTCCGGGTCGTGCTGGCACCGCTTGGCACAGCGCCACTTGGCGCGTCGTCGCCGATGACCGTAGCCGTTGGAGCGCAGGACGTATCCAACCGACCCACGATCACCTGGCGCAGGCGTTTGGGAAGCTGACCAAAGTCTGCACTTGGTACAGACTGCCGTGAATTCGTGCCGAGTTTTTTACACCTGCACCGCGGGCTGATTCTCAGCCATAGGCAAGAGACCCGCCCTACGGTCACTTGACATCGGAGCAGGGGTTAGTAGAATACCCTCGTTGGGCAAAGGTCTCCCGACCGAGCCTTCTACTTCTCTTCAGAGGAACTATGGGAGGTTACTATGAGCGACGACTTTCTCTTTCGTGACGATCTATACGCGCTGGATCCGGACGTGGCTCAATTGATTGACTTGGAGAAAGAACGACAGGCCCGCAAGCTGATCATGATCCCCTCGGAGAGCAGCGCCTCGCGAGCGGTGCGGGAGGCGCTTGGTTCTCTGCTGATGAACATCTACGCCGAAGGCTATCCCGACCCGGATACTCGCTGGTTGACTCAGGGAGAGATCCTGGACTATGAACATCACCTGGCCTACTACCGCCGTCGCGGCGACCGGCGTTACTATCGGGGCGTGGAGTATGCCGACGTGATCGAGGCCCTGGCCCGCCGTCGCTGTGGAGAGGTTTTTGCCACTACCGCCATCACCGCCGATCGGATCTATGTCAACGTGCAACCTCTATCCGGAGCGCCGGCCAACATTGCCGTCCAACAGGCGCTGCTGAAACCGGGTGATACCATCATGGGAATGGCGTTGCCTCACGGCGGCCACCTGACCCACGGCAGCCCGGTCAATCTGTCCGGCCGGCTCTATAACGCCGTCTCCTATCACGTCAGTCCGCAGACAGAACTGCTCGACTATGACGAGATCGAGGAACTGGCGCTAGAGCATCGGCCCAAGCTGATCATCGCCGGTTACACTTCTTATCCCCGCCTGCCCAACTGGGCCAAGTTCCGCCAGATCGCCGACCGGGTGGGCGCTTACCTCCTGGCCGACATCGCCCACGTGGCCGGCATGGTGATCGCCGGAGCGTTCCCCACACCGCTGGGTTACGCCGACGTGGTGACATTCACCACCCACAAGACACTCTGTGGCCCGCGGGGGGCCTGCATCCTCACCACCGATCCCGCCCTGGCGCCCAGGATCGACCACGCCGTCTTTCCCGGCCTGCAAGGCGGGCCGCACGTCAACAAGTTCGCGGCGATGGCGGTCGCCTTTCAATTGGCGCAGACGGAGCAATTCCACGCTCTCCAGCACCAGACGGTGGCTAACGCCGCCGCCCTGGCCCGTGCACTCACCGCGCGCGGGCTGCGCGTCCCCTGCGGCGGCACAGAAACTCATCTGCTCCTGCTGGATTGCAAGACGGTCCGCGGACGGGACGACACTCCACTGATGGGCGGCGTCACGGCGGCCATCCTCGACATGGTGGGCATCGTGGTCAACAAGAACACCATCCCCGGTGACGAGACCGCCGCCTATCCCAGTGGCATCCGGCTGGGCACTCCCTGGGTCACTCAGCGCGGCCTGCGAGAGCCGGAGATGGAGCTGATAGCCGACATCATCGCCCGCACGATGGAGAACACCGAACCGGTCGCCTACGCCGGAGTGCGCGGGCCGATCTACCGGGGCAAGATAGACTTTGATGCGCTGGAGAGTCTGCGGGTCGAGGTGGCCGACCTGGCCGGACGAGCCGGGATTGACTTTGAGCTTCCTTGCAGCGGCTATCCCCATCACTGCCTGGTGCCAGAGCTGCGCCAGCGGGAGGAACGGTATGGGCTGATCGAGATCCAAGGCAGCAGGGCCGCCTCCTTCGTCGAACAGGTCACGCCGACCGACACCGGCGACCTGGTCCAGGGGGAGTGGCGGGCGATGGCGCTGCTGGAGTGGGACGGGAAGGCGATGAGCCCTGGATTGGTCCAGCGCCCTGGCTCCGGCCACGACCGTTACCACTTGATCACGCCGGCTGAACACGTGCGCCGGGTCGTCGCCTGGCTGCGCCACCTTTCCGATGGGTACGCGCGTTTTGACGACGCCGACCCGTGGGCCAAATTGCCGGGGCCGGTCGTCGTGCGCGATCTGGGACCCGCCGACGACGCCATCCCCGCATTGGCCAGCCTGGACGAAGAGTTCACCCCGCCGGTTTCCCACAAGCCCTATTTCATCGGTCTCTCCGCGGCCGGTTACGCCGACCCGGCCGCCGATCCACTCCCGCCCTTTGAGTGGCAGGAAGTGGGGGAGGGGCCTCTGCGTCGCACTCCACTCTACGATTGGCACGTGAAACACGGGGCCAGGATGGCTCCCTTCGCCGGGTGGGAGATGCCACTGTGGTACACCTCCATCGGCGACGAGCACCGGGCCGCGCGGGGCGCGGCCGGCCTGTTCGACGTCGCCCACATGGGAATCATCGAGGTCAGCGGCCCCCACGCCGCCTACTTTCTCAACCTGACTACCACCAACGAGGTCAAAATGCTCCGGCCTGGCGAGTCACAATACTCTTACCTGCTGGCCCCCGATGGGCGGGTCGTAGACGATGTGATGGTCTATATGCTCGACTTTTACCGCTACTTGCTGGTCGTCAACGCCGCCAACGAGGAGAAGGATTGGGCCTGGCTACAGGCGGTGAACGAGGGAAAGGCGCGCATAGATGAGGGGCGACCCTGGGCGCGTTCCAGCTTCCGGGCCGAGCTGCGGAACCTGGGCGACGCTGTCTTGGCCGACCTCGCTCTCCAGGGGCCCCGCTCCCGCGACATTCTACTGGCCCTCCTCGATGCGGCGCCGGCGTCCGACCCGATCGCCGAGATTCGGGCACGGTTGCTGGGGCTGAGGCGCACCGGTGTGACGGAGGCCTGCATCCCGTCCGCCCAGGCGCCGGGAGGTTTCTTCGACCTGATCGTCGCCCGCACCGGCTACACCGGCGAGCGGATGGCGTTCGAGCTATTTGTCCATCCCGACGCGCTGCTTTCGTTGTGGGAGCGGTTGATGGAAGTGGGCGCTCCGTTTGGGCTGCGGCCCGTCGGCCTGGGGGCGCGCGACAGTCTGCGCATCGAGGCCGGCCTGCCGCTCTACGGCCACGAACTGGCCGGGCCGCTGGATCTGCGCCCCGACGACGCGGGCTTTGCCGGCTACGTCAAACTGCGCAAATCCTTCTTCGTCGGGCGGCGTCCGTACATTGAGCACGCACGAGAGCGCAAGATGGAGATGATTCGTTTTCGCATCGCAGAGAAAGGGGTGCGGGTGCCCAAACAGGGGGACGTGGCGACCGAGAGCCACGGGCGCGTCATCGGCGAGGTGACTTCCTGCGCGATGGACACCGAGGGCTACCTGGTGGGTCAAGCCTACGTTGACCAGCGGTACGCCAAGGTGGGAACAGAGGTCAACATCTTCCCGCGTCCCGCCCGCGAGGACTGGGAGAAACCCTACGAGGAGTTGGAAGTAGGCGACCGGCTGGTGATGCACAACGAGGCCACGGTCATTCGCCGCTTTCGCTCCATGTGAGGTCAGCGTCCCAAACCCCTTTACCAGTGATTCCCGTTTTGTAGCCGCGATTTAGAAATCGCGGCTACGACTTTTGATACAGCAATTTCCATTTGACCGGATTCGAGGCTTCAGCCGGCGCTTTTCGACGTTCCAAATCCGGCTAAAGCCTCCAATCCACTTGCCCATGACATCATAATGAAAATTGCGTCTCTTCTCAAAAAGTTGGGGGAAAAGGGCGGAATGGCATTCCGCCTTACATTACCCCGGTTTATTGAGATGATACAAAATTGTTGACTTGGATAACGCGAGCCCCAACTGAACTGCATCAGGGTTAGGTCTCCACTACTCGCTCCCCAGCATTGCTTGCACCTGTCCCAGCAGGCGGGCCGCGCGGGGCTTGCGCGGATCTATCAGGAGCACCATCACCAGTAGATCAGATGCTCTCTGATATTCTCCCCGCGCCAGTGATTCCTCGGCCGCCTCTATCTGCTGATCGAGCAGCCGGACCTGCCACTCGACCAGGTCATCGGCCACCTTGATCAACGACTGCTCCGCCGACCACTCATTCAGACCAGGGCTCAACAATGGATATTGGTCGCCGCGGATAGATAGAAAGGCGGCCGGGGCTTTGTCTGGAAAGCCGGCCTCGCAGGAGATGTAAAAAACCATATCCTCGTGCTCCTCCTTGGGCATCAGCCGGAATATCACTTTCCCGCCAGGGGCCACCGCCGATTCGACCCGGTACTTGCGCGTCAGCCACTTGCGCTCCAGGTCAAGCCGCCCGGCGACGTTGGGGGACTTGTACCAGTCAGTGGGGGGCGGCGGGCTGGGCGGTTGGGTCGTTTGGACTTGGGCCCGTGTCGCGGGTGAGGCCGTCGTCAACTGTAGCTGGGTTGGTGCAGGAAACTGGCCGCGGGCCGATTGGTAGAGGTTGAAGGAAAAGGCATAGACATTTAACTCGCCAAAGTAGAGGCAGACCACCAGGCAGACCAGGTCTTTGAAGCGATAGTCGGGGTCTTCCAGCACACCCTGGGCCTGAACCCATTCCTGGTCGGTCAACTCCTGGTTTGGCGTGCGGTGGACGTACCAGACGCCGCAGTAATGCGCCTCGGGGTGCAGCTTTTGGGCGTGCTCCAGTTGCTGCGACGAGCGCGACTGACTCAGGCAAAAGTCCTTCCGGCCAAAGTTGACCTCGGGGCGAGGGCGCATAGAACTGACCACCAGGCGATGGAGATCGTCCACCGGGCGGCCGAACAAAAGCCCACCCGTGACGTCTCCGCCGACGCTGGTTCGCTCCGCTTCGGTTTCCAGGGCAGTCTTGGCCTGAGGTGTGATGAGGACGACGGGCGGTTCTGTAGGCATGAGTTTACCTCGAATCTCCGAGATTTGTCCCCGGCTACGTTTTGTTCGTCCGCTTATCCCGTGGCCCGTTTGACCAGCCGCCAGCGATTGCCTGCGGACGTACCAGGGGTGTAGCTGAGTTCGTCGGTCAATTGACGCACGATGTGAATACCGTACCCCCCTTCTTGCAACTCGCCCAGGTCTGGCTCCGGCAGCGCGGCAGGATCGAAGGAGGCTCCCTGGTCGTACAGATCCAGTTGGATCTGATCGGGCAGCAAAGAGATCTCGCCGCGCATCTCCCCGGAGGAGGAGCCGTAAGCGTGGCGGATGACGTTGGCAATGATCTCGGACGCCGCCAGTTTCATCTGAGAGGCAAAGTCATCCCCGTACACCGAGGCGGCTTGCCTCACCAGCTCTCTCGCCTCGCTCAAATGATCCAACCTGGCGGGATAGGAAAAGGAAACAGTGCGCGGCAGAGCTCTGAGCACGACCAGCGTCAGGTCGTCGGAGCGAGGCGCAGCGGCGCGGAACGTCTCGGCTGCCTCGACGATGGTCTCACACAACTCGGAGGCAGGCGAGTCCGCGTGATCGGTCAGTAGGGCGGTGAAGCGCTCCATACCAAAGCGCTCATGGCGCGGGTTGGCTGCCTCGGTGATGCCATCGCTGTAAAAGAGGAGCACGTCGCCCGGTCTTAGGCGGACGAATTCCTCAGCGATGGAGGTTTCGGCAAAGATGCCGATGGGCAATCCGGTGGAGGGAAGCGTGTGGCAGTCCCGGCTACCTTGCCGCCACCACAGGGTCTCGGTATGACCGGCGCTGGCATAGGTGAGCACGCCGGATCGCACATCGAGCCGGGCGGCGATGAGAGTGATGAACATTTCGGCATGTTCGAGGTCGCGGTGGAGCAGGCGGTTCAGAGTGGAGAGAATGACGGCCGGCGAGTCACTGCGCTCCGTTTCGGTGCGCAAAAGTGCGCGCGCCGTCGAGGCGAGCAGCGCGGCCGGGATGCCCTTGCCAGAGATATCGGCCAACACGATGTGACAGGCTTCCGAATCGCTTACGACAAAGTCGTACAGGTCTCCGCTCACGTGCCGCGCTGGCAGCGCTGCGGCCGCGATCTCAAATCCGTCGAGAGAGGGCACCTGGTCCGGCAGTAGGCTGGCCTGGACGCCGGCGGCCATTTCGAGTTCCTGCTGGAGGCGTTGTTGAGCCAGGAGTTTTCCTTGAGCCTCGCGCAGTTCCCGCGTGCGTTCCTCGACCATCTCTTCCAGCCGCTCCGAGTATTCCTTCAACATCCTCTCTGCCCGCTTGCGCTCGGTGATGTCAGTATAGACGGCGACTGCCCCGACGTATTCATCCCCTACCAGGATCGGAGATCCGGCCAGTATGACGTCTACCGGGGAACCATCTTTCCGATAGCGCACCGCCTCCATAGGCGGCAACTCTTCCCCGCCCATGGCCCTACCGGTGAAGCCGACCGCTTCTGCGAGCGTGGAGGGAGTGGTGATCAAGGGATCGAGATCCTTCCCCACCACCTCCTCCCGCGAGTAACCGAACAACCATTCCGCGCCGGCGTTCCACTCGATGATGCGGTGCCGGGCATCCAGGGTGACGACGGCGTCCGGCGCGGCTCCCAGCACTCCCTCGAGATAAAGCCGGCGTTCCTCGATCTCCTCGAACAGCCGGGCCTCCTGAATGGCGACGGCGATCTGATCGGCTATCAGCTCCAAGGCCGTCTGGTCGTTCTCGTCAAAGGCGTGGGGGATGTCGGCCTCTACCTCCAAAACCCCAGTCACCCGCTCGCCAAACCTGATCGGTACCGAGAGCGAGGAAGGTGAGAGCCACCTTCCTACTCGATAGGGGACCGGGTCGTCGGAGGCGTCGGCAACCCGCACGGTCTCCCCGGTCTGCGCCGCCATCCCAATCGCCCCCCTGCCCACCGGTTGGCGGTATCCCTCGGGGATGATCTCCCAAAAGCTATCGGTGGCGGCGGTTACGTAGAGCTCGTTCTCCTCGTCGTCCATCAAAAAGACGCTGGCGTGATAAAAGCCAAACTGTTCGGATATGAGACGCACCGTCTCTTCCAGTAACTGGGTCACACCCAGGGTAGCGGCCGTGTTCCTGGCGACCTCGGCAGCGGCGGCCAAGTGAGTCGCGCGGCGCTGAATCTCCTCGAATAGGCGAGCGTTCTCCAAGGCCGCCGCCGCGTGGTTGGCCAGGGCCATCATCAACTCCACGTCCTGCTGGGTAAAGTCTCTCTCGTCCGGGCGATTGATGGCGGTCATCGTGCCCAGTGTTTTGCCCCGATACAACAACGGCACCGCGATGATGGATCCACATTCGGTCTCCCGGCGACGTTGCTGCACCTGAGGGCTTTCTCGCGGGTCGGGCGTTCCCTTGGGAGACAGAGCCGGTTTCAACTCGCGCAGCACCCAGCCGCTCAACCCCTCCCACAGCTCGGCGAATGAGATAGGGAGCGCCCGCTCTGCGCCCGGGCCGCCTTTGACAAAGTTGGTCAGCCGCCGCTTTTCCAGATCCAGGGTAATCAGCGTAGCCCTGTCAGCGGGCAACGCTTCTACCACGCCGTCTACCACGGTCTGTAGCACGTTAGATAGGCTCTCTTGAGCGATCAGTGAGCTGCTGGCGCGGTAAAGCGCCTTTGTCTCGGCCAGGGCTGCTTGTGTCTCTGTCAGTAAGCGGGCGCTTTCTACTGCGACGGCCGCCTGGTGAGCCAGTGTTTGGCCAGTTGCGATTTCCCCAGCGGTGAACTGGCGGGGGATACTGCTATCCCAGATGCGGACAAAGCCCAGGACATGATCGTGCGTCACCATCGGTAGGAGCAACACCGACAGCGCACCGTGAGCTTTCAAGCGGTCACGCTCGCCCGGTTCTGCTGCCGGGTCATCGGCTCGCGTTTGCAATGGGCGGCGCTGGGCCAGAGCCTCCGCCGTAGCCGGCAGAGCGGCCAACGATTCGATGCGCCCCGGTTCCGATTGGCTTTTCTCCTCCCCGGTGGCCGCAGGGACCGCGTAGGCGGCGAGGAGGGCGGCGACGTTGTTTTTCTCATCCAAGCCATAGATCTCGACGCTGGTGCTGTTCAGAATCTCGCACAGGCTGCGGGCCACGTAGGGCAATATCAAGTCAATGTCCAGCGTCGAAGAGATAGCCGCCGTCACATTTTGCAGAACGGTCATCTCACGCAACTGGGCCATAGCCTGCCCGTACAGGCGCGAGTTCTCGACCGCCAGGGCCGCGTGGCGGGCAAAGGCGGAGGCCAGCCGGGCCGCATCGTCGTCGTACAGGTCAGGGCGATTGGAACCTAGCGTCAACACGCCAATGACCTCGTCCCTGGCGATCAGCGGCGCGGCCAGCCAGGAGCGTGGTGGGGGCAGTTCCCCGTCGGTGGGCCAATCCGGCATGTCGCGTGCGTCGGAGACGACGACGGCCCGTCGCTCGCCCGCGGCCCGTCGCGCCAGGGGGTGTTCCTTCAGGGCGAAATCTTGCTCGAACGAGGGGGCGTGCGCCGGGCTGCGGGATGCAGCCAACTGGCAGTGTCCGTCGTGCAACAGGCAGATCGAAGCCACGTCGTAGGGCACGACTCGCTGGAGCTCGTCGAGAACGTGCTCGATCAGCCTGTCGAGTTGGAGCGTCGTGCTCAACGCCTCAGTGGTATTGAGCAGAGTTTGGGCTATCTCCCGCTCACGCACGGCGCTCTCAAAGAGCCGGGCGTTCTCCACGGCCACGCCGATCTGTTGGCCGATGGCGGTCAGCATGGCGTGGTCAGCTTCCGAGATGGGACGGGGAGCGGAATCGAAGAGACAAAAGGTGCCCAACGCGCGATCCTTGTGGCGGATCGGCGCGCCGGCATAAGACCGCAGGCCCATCTGCAAGAGGCCGTCCACTTCCAGCGGCGCTCTCTCGCCCAGGTCTTCCAGGCCCAGAGGCTCGTCCCTTTGATAAACCAAGTCACAGAGCGTGCCTTCCAGCCCACAGGATTGGAGCTGCTCGATGAGGGCTGGCGGAAGGCCCGTGTGGGCGGAAAGCGCAAGTCTCCCCGTGCGCTCGTCGGACAGAGAGACCAGGCCGCCGGTGAACCCCAGCGATTCGGTCGCGCTCGAGAGAACCTTGTCCAAAAGATCATGCAGCTCCAGGGAGGTTGATAGGGCCTGGGCCACCGTGTTGCGGGCGACCAGTTCCCGGTTGCGGCGCTGAAGTGATTGTTCGGCCCGCTTGCGCTCGGTGACGTCGCGGAGGATGCCTCGGGTGGCGACGGGGAGGCCATCCTCGAACTGGCAGTTGATGCTGCCCTCGACGGCGATCGCCTCCCCACCCTTGGTCAGGAGCGTCGTTTCGAGACGTTCGGAACATTCTGCGGTGGTCAAGCGTTCCAGCACCGCCCGGCAATGTTCCCGGCTGTCGGGGTGGATGACGTCGAATATCGAGAGGCCAGCGATTTCCTCCTGGCCGAATCCAAGAGTCTCACGCCAGGCGCGGTTGACGTACAGGATGGAGCCGTCGGGCGCAATGCTCTGGATGAGGTCGTTGGCTTCTTCCAACAAATCTCGATACCTGCTCTCGCTGTGCCGCGCGGCACGCAGCGCCGAGTCCAGTTCCGCCTTCCGGCGTTCATCCTGGAGTCGCAACCCCTCGAGCCGTTGGAGCGTGCGGACCCGGACGGTGTGGACGAGCACAGAGAGCAGAGTCGCCGTGAGCATGCCGAATCCAAAGTGGAGCCAGGCGGGCGACGGGGGCGACGCCCACACGACGATTCCCCATCCGGCAAGTGTCGCCGCCAGCACCAGGGCAAGCCAGCGCGGGGACAGGAATAGAAACCCTATCCCCGCGATCAGCAGCATCAGGTTGGTGCTCTGCTGAGGTTCCGAGGTCAGGTGGAGGTGGAGCAAAGAATTGAACAGGGCCAGGGCCGCGATACCCGCCCCAATCGGGTGAGCCCAGCGGGCGGGAGGCGCCCACCACCTCAGCGCGACGTAGAAGCCGAGGATCACCACCGCAGTCCCGGCCGCCGCGATGCTCATCGGGACGGTCACGTCACCGGGCAGCACCAAAAGGTGGCTCACACCAAAGATAACGTAGAGCACACCCAGGCCGGCCGAGACAGGGGATAGGTTCCTAAGGACGACGGCATCGAGGGCTGCGCGCAGGTCGGTATTCTCGATCTCGTGGCTCGAGAGTGATTGCCGATTCATCTCTGATCACCTTTCCTTTTTTGCAAGTCCCCGTCCCGGGTACATCCCACCTGAGACAGAGGTTGGTACTTTTGCTTCTGGTCTGGGCTCGGGTGCGGTTCAGTGTGATGAGATGAGCAGTGAATATAGTCTCGCACCTCTGGCACATTGTACGACATCTGGCGGAAAAGGACAACTTGCGATTTGTGTATCTCTGCCCAACGTGTATAATGCGATGTAATCCAAGCCGGGTCAACCGGAAGAAAAGAAAAGGAGACGTATTCAATGACATTGCGCACGAGTGAGAGGCAACGGTTGTTGCTTATGGGTTGCGGCGGCGTGGGCGGCGTGATCGCCGGAGGGTTGTTGCGGGGAGGGCACGATCTTGTGATCGTCACTCGCAACGAGGAGATCTGCCAGGCGCTAAATACAGACGGGTTGCGCATCACCACACCGGAAGGGGAGTGGAACTTGCCCGTAGATACCTTCCAGTATTTGGACGAGGTTGAGGGGCCTTTCGACGCGGTCTATCTGGCGATGAAGGGCACCGACGTAGAACAGGCCGTGCGGGACGTGAAGGGCATCCTGGCGCCAGAGGGATACGTCGTCACCTTCCAGAACGGCGTGGTGGAGGATCGAGTGAGCGCGATCTTGGGCCGGGAACGGGTGATCGGCGCCCTGGTGGGCTGGGGCGCGACGATGCACGCGCCCGGCGTCTACGAGATGACGTCGCGAGGGGAAATAGTCGTCGGCGAGTTGGACGGCCGGCTGACCGCCCGGGTGCAGCAACTCCGGGCTATGCTGGGGTCTATCGGGCCGGCCACAGTCTCGGATAACATTTATGGGGTCTTGTGGAGCAAGTTGACGCTCAATTGCGCCACCTCCGCCACGGGCGCTGTGACCGGTCAATTGCTGGGCGAGATGTTGCAGCGCAATGCCGGACGGCGGCTGGCCCTGGCGATCTTTAGCGAGGTGGTGGACGTGGCGGAAGCGCACGGGATATCACTGGAGCCGGTAGGCGGCACACTGGACGTTCACCGGCTCTACCTGCCCCCGGAGCGCCGCGCGGGCGGCTGGGGCTTTGATCTGGTATTCAAGCACGCCATCATGCTGGTCGTGGGCTCCAAATTCCGCCGTCTCAAATCGTCAATGCTCCAGAGCATTGAGCGGGGGCGCCGGGCTGAGATTGATTTTCTCAACGGCTACGTGGTGGAGCGAGGCCGGGAGAAGGCTGTGCCGACCCCCGTCAATGCAGCGCTGGCGGCGCTGGTGCGAGAGATCGAAGCGGGTGAGCGGGCCATAAGCCCCACCAATTTGAAGGAACTGGTGCATTTGGTGAAACGTGATTAGGCGGAGTAGAGCAGGTTTTCAACCCGGCGATGGGCGCCGCTTTTCAGCAATGATTTCCAGCGCGCACTGCTTCCAGTTGCATTTTTACGCTCAGTGTGCTACACTCTGAGCAGCACCGTCGAGATAGTCTGTGTTACACGAAAATGTAGCCACGCCTGCCACAGCGCGATATGAAAACCGAGACTACCTCCAACCGAAGTGAAACACATCCATGTCAAAAGGGTGTGTTTCAGATGAGTTGGGTAAGACCTCCGAGGTCTAGGGTCTCTACTGAAATGAAACACAGCCCTATCAAAATTAGAGGAGGAAAGAGATGAAAAACATTCATTGGATCTCAGCGGCAGCGGCAGTATTGGTCTTGGCCGGGCTGGCGTGCGGCGGGGGCGACGGAGAGACGCCCACTGTGATAGTGGAGGAACCTCCCACCACCATACCCACGAATACACCTCAGCCCCAGCCCCAACCCGAAGGGACGACACTCGAGATCACTAACAATTCGGGTGTGGCAGTGTGGTACGTGTATATATCACCCGCCGATGCCGACGAGTGGGGCGAGGATTGGCTGGGAGACGAGATGATCGATCCTGGAGAGACGCACACCATCGTGGGCATCCCTGAAGGCACCTACGACGTCAAGGCCGCGGATGAGAACAACGAAACCATCCAAGTCACATGGGAGGCTAAGGTAGAGGGTGATATGACCTGGGACATCACAGGTCTCTCCTCGTTCGAGGTCGTCAACAACTCTGACGACGCGATTTACTACCTTTACATAGCCCTCTCCGATGCCGCCACCTGGGGCGAGGATTGGCTGGGCGACCAGGTGATCGAGCCTGGCGCCAGTTTCGTCGTGGACGGCGTGCCGCGCGGCACGTACGACATCAAGGCCGCGGAGGATGACGATAGCAGCGTCGAAATAGTCTACAACATCTCTCTCCCCGAGAAGAACAATTGGACGGTGGTGGGCAAGACGCCGCTGCCAGGCAACGCCGTGCTGCGCTTTGAGGAGGCGTTCGAGGATAATCGCAACAACTGGGGACTCGATACAGAGACTGAAAACGTCTTCTATATGAGCCCGGCCGGCGGCGAGTACTGCATGCTGATCAAGAGCGACAACTTTACGGCCTGGGAGTGGTACGAGCCTTTCCGCACGGACGAGTTCGTCGCCGAGGTGGGCTGCTACTTTGAGGGGGCGGAGGACGCTACGTGTGGCCTGGGCTTTGGCCCGGATGGAGACAATATCTACTGGTACGAGGTTTCCCCGTCCGATCAGACGTTCGCTCTCTTCCTGCTGGAAAATGGCTCCTGGCAGGAGAATCTGATTGACTGGACCGTCTCCAGAAACATCAGCCCGAGCGGCGCAAACTATCTAAGCATGGAGCGCCTGGAAGGCGTCGTCTCTCTGTACGTCAATGGTGTGTTGATAGGCCAGGTCAACAGCGACCGCTTCCCGGAGGGACGCGTCGGACTGGGAGGCTCCACGTACAGCGAGGGCAATACCACCGTCTGCCTGGACAACCTGCGCGTGTGGCGACTCGAGTGAACTGGCCCTCATCATCTGGGCAGACGAGACGAGATTGGGGACGCAGATTAACGCCGATGGCGCCCCTGCGGGGCGGACGCTAATTTTGTGTGCCTTTATCTGCGAAAAATCTGGTGCAACCTCCGGTTGTCTCTTCTCAAAAAGTTGGGGGAAAAGTAAGGCGGAATGCCATTCCGCCTTACATTACCCCGGTTTATTGAGATGATACCTCCGGCCCCACACTGGCTCTGCAGGGTGCGGCTTCCACGTATCCAAGCACATGATCTCCGGCCATCTTGAGCTTTTGAGAGGATTAGTTTTCTGACTCGCATGGCGGTCGTAAAGTAGTTATGCCTCAGACCTTTCCCGGACCCAGAGCTCCGCGTGACGCCGCGCTGCCTCAGATGGACGTCTACACCGACGGCGGCTGCGACCCCAACCCTGGCCCTGGCGGTTGGGGTGTCATCATCCGCTGGAGCGATCGGGAGTGGACGCTCAGCGGTAATGATCTGGATACTACCAACAACCGGATGGAGCTTTACGCCGCCGCCGCGGCCCTCTCGTTGCTGGAGAGCCTTCTAGGGCGTTGCCGGGTGAACGTCCACACCGACTCGCGTTACCTGCGCCTGGGCATCACCGAGTGGATCGAGGCCTGGGTCAGGCGCGGCTGGCGCACCAGAGAGGATCAACCGGTCAAGAACCAGGATTTATGGCGCTTGCTCCACCGGCTGACCCAGGCCCACGATGTGACATGGCACTGGATCAGGGGACACGCCGGACACCCCCTCAACGAACAGGCCGATCAGTTGGCGACCGGGGCGCGGCGGGCGCTTATTCATCTCCGTCGCTCCTACCGGGGAACAAGTGCGCGTCAATTCGCCGACGATGGCCGCCTCATCGTCGAAATATGCGTCAAGGTCTCCTGCCGGGGCGCCGAGGGGCGCGGCGGATGGGGAGCAGTGTTGCGTGCGGGGGAGCACGTCAAGACGCTCAGCGGCGGCGAGTCGGGGACGACGGCCAACGCCATGCTCATTCGTGGCGCGGCCGAGGCGCTGCGAGCGTTGACCCAGCCCTGCCGCGTGATCTTTTACTCCGATGCCAAGTATCTGGCCAAAGGCGCTTCTAGCTGGGTCAAAAAGTGGAAAGCGCGCGACTGGCGAACCAGGGCAGGGAGGCCAGTTGCCAACCGGGCCGAGTGGGAGGCGCTGATGGAGGCCTCTCGCCCACACGACGTCGCCTGGTTGCTGGCTCAGGGAGACGATCTCCCTGCCGATTTGACCCAGGCCGCCGAGTTAGCTGTCCAGGCCGTGGGGCAATGACTCGCAGGCAGTGCCTATCGTAGACAACATGACGGTCGACTCCGCCTCTAAAACCCCCTTGCTGGTCGTTCTCCTGGCTCGCCTGGTGCTCAACACGGCCTTTCGCATCATCTATCCGTTCCTGCCGAGCATCGCGCGCGGGCTGAACATTTCGCTGGCCGCGGCCAGTGGATTGGTCACGCTGCGGATGGCGGGGATGATGGCGGCGCCCTTCGTCGGCCCGGCGGCGGACCGGTACAGCCGGCGCCACACTATGGCGGCCGCCCTGCTGATTTTCGCGCTGGCTGGCCTGCTGCTGACCGGAACCGGCGCGTTCGCTGTCGCCGCCGTCGCTTTCTTGTTTTACGGCGTCGCCAAGGCGATCTACGACCCAACCGTATATGCTTACCTCGGCGATAGCGTGCCCTACCGCCAGCGCGGGCGCATTATCGGTATCGTCGAACTTTCGTGGTCCGGCGCGTGGCTGTTGGGCGTCCCGGTCTCTGGCTTTGTGATTGAGCGGTTCGGTTGGCGCGCGCCGTGGGCCTTCTTGAGCGTCTTGGGATTGTTAGCTGCCTGGCTGACGCGCGCCCATCTGCCGCCATCTCGACGACCCATCGAGCACGATCGTGGCAACCTGTCCGTCGCCTCACTGATCGGCGATTGGCGTGGGTTGCTGCTTCGCCGTCCCGTCATCGTCCTTCTATCAGTTAGTCTATTTCTCGGACTGGCGAACGAGATCCCATTCATAGTGTACGGCGCTTGGCTGGAGACTACGTTCGGACTGAGCATCAGCACGCTAGGGGTTGCCTCTCTCGTCGTCGGTTTGGCCGAGGCCGCAGCCGAGCTTGGCGCGTCCGCGATCACCGACCGGCTGGGCAAGCGGCGCAGCATGTTGATGGGATTCGCCGGGCTGGCCGTCACCCTGATTCTTTTGCCGGGGCTCGCCGGCCTGGGATTGGTCGCTGCCCTCGCCGGCGTTGCGTTGATGATGCTGACGTTCGAGTTCACCATAGTCTCGCTGCTACCGCTGGCGACGGAACTGGCGCCGGATATGCGCGCCTCGTCCCTATCTCTCGTCGTGACCTCGTTCAGCATCAGCCGCGCGCTGGGCGCTGTCGCGGGCGGGTGGCTCTGGCGCTGGGAGAGCATAGGCTTGCACGCAACTGTGGGCGCCGTCTGCGCGCTCGCCGCAGCCTCTCTGTTGTGGTGGGGGATGGCGGATGAACAAGACTAGAATGAGACGCTCACAGAGATGGTCGCTCGTGGCTGGGATATGCGTGCTGTGCGTCACGGTTGCCTGTGCGGGACCCGCATCCGAACAGGAGACCGACGCGGTCGAGCGACCGCCCCCTGCTCCTACGTCACTCCCCCCTTCGCCCACGCCCTCAGTAGTTATTTCTCCCGCCTACCCCGGCTTCTACGCGGGCACGCCCACCCCCAACCCGCTGCCTGCCAGCACTCCCAATGGCGAGGACGTGGAAACTTATGTCGTGCAGCCCGGCGAGACGTTGAGTCTGATCGCCGCCGTGTTCGGCTGCACCGTCGAAGAGATCGCCGCGGCCAGTGGCCTATCCGACGCAAACGCCATCAGCACCGGTCAGGTGCTCTACATTCCCGTCGTCGCCGCCGAGACCGGCCCGTACCTCAAGCTGCTCCCCGATAGCGAGTTGGTCTACGGTCCGGCCTATATCCACTTTGACCTGGCGGGCTTTGTAGCCGGGCAGGGCGGCTACCTGGCGGGCTACAGCGAGCAGGTCGAGGGTCGCGCGCTCAGCGGGACAGAGATCGTGCAACTCGTCTCACAGCGCTTTAGCGTGGGGCCGCGGGTGCTGCTGGCGCTCCTGGAACTGCGCTCCGGATGGGTCACTCAGCCTCAGCCAGCCGAAGAGACGCTCATCTTCCCATTGGGCCACGTCCAATCCTACCATGAGGGGTTGTTCCAGCAGTTGAGTTGGGCAGCGGTGCGGCTCAACGAGGGCTACTACGGCTGGAAGGAAAGCGACTGCACGACGGCGCGCGTGCGCACAATGCGCGTGCGCACAATGCGCTTGGCCAACGGAATGCGCGCCTCGTTCGCGCCGGGGCTTAACCCGGGCAGCGCCGGCGTGCAGAACTGCCTGGCCGAACTTGCCCCCACCCGGGATGAATGGCTGACGCTGGTCGGCCCCGCTGGATTTCCGGCGACCTACGAGCGTCTTTTTGGCAATCCTTTCGCCTACACGGTGGAACCGCTGACGCCGCCTGACCTGGTGCAGCCAGAGTTGCGCTTGCCGTGGGAGGCCGGGCGCACCTGGTACCTCACCGGCGGGCCGCACGGGGGCTGGGGAAACGGCAGCGGCCGCGCCGCGCTCGATTTTGTGCCAGGCGACAAGATACCGGATTGCACACTCTCGCAAGAGTGGGTCGCCGCCGCTGCGCCGGGGTTAGTGCTGCGCAGCGATCACGGCGAGGTGCTGGTGGACCTCGACGGCGACGGCTTTGAGCAGAGCGGGTGGGTGCTGCTCTACATGCACGTCAATGCCCAGGATCGGGTGGCGGCCGGAACGGTAGTGGAGCGCGGTCAACGTATTGGCCATCCCTCCTGCGAGGGCGGCTATGCTGACGCGACGCACCTTCACTTTGCCCGCCGCTACAACGGCGAGTGGATCCCCGCTGGCAGCGGCCCGACGCCGATGGTGCTCTCCGGTTGGACGGCTCACGAGAGTGTGATGCCCTACGACGGTTCGCTGGTTCGGGGCGAGGAGACACGCACCGCCTGCGAGTGCTGGGACGAGGAAATCAACGGACTGGTTTCAGATAACGCCAGACCCTAGAGATTTTCTAAAATCCCAGAGCCTCCATCCGCGAGACAAAGTCGGCCAGGGAAAACTCGTAACGGTTGGTAAAATTGTCGGTGGGAAGTGATAGGGTGAGAGTCAGGTCTTGCAGGTCGTAGACCACGGTCCACTGCGTGGAGGTATGGACCGCCGCCATCACCTCCATCATTCCCTCAGTATCCAACTGCCCTCGTCCATCCTCCAGCGCACCGACGGCGGCCTGGTAGCGCGAACAATCGGCCTGGTCGGCGGGGCCGGCCCAATGGCTGTTGGTCATCACCTGGTAGGCGGTGTCGGCGCGGCTGACCACTACTCCCTCGTCCAGGAACTCGACGACGGCGGACGCGCCGCTGCGGTCGGCCAGCAGGACGTGGGTGCCGAATTCGGGGCTAAAGACGAGGGGAGTCTCTTGCAGCACACCGATAGCTTCCTCCACGTCGGCGCAGGTCTCCAGGAGGATGCGATAGACCTGCAGGTCTATCAGCGCCGGATGCGTGTCGCTGGGATAGCCGGCTGCGTCTACCGCGGCGACGCCGAGCGCCAGTCCCCGGTCGTTCATCCCATCGAAGGCGGTAAAGCTGGGCGCGCCGACCGTCATGATGACAGCGGGGTAGGCGCCCGCCGGGTAGGCAAAGACAAGGGTAGTCTGTGGCATGGCGCTGGCCCAGTCGTTGTTGCGGCCCAGGCGGGCGTGACCGTCGTCCGTCATCTCTGGTCGGGCAAAGGCGACGCTGCAAAAGGGATTGTATACCACGCCCGGCAGCAAAAAGCTCCACCAATCCTCCCAGACGGGGATGCCCTCGCTCACGTCGTCCAGATTCAGATCGTAAGCGGCATAGATACCGCGCATCTGTTCGACAGCGCCAGGATAAAGATCTTTGTAGAGGGCGAGCGTGGCGCGGGCGGTTTCTTGCTCCTCGACAGTGAGGGGACGGGGGGAGAAACCTTGTTTCTGGTACCACTCGCCAAAGGCCCGGCCGATCTCTTCGTAGGTTCCGGCCGCCTCGATCTTTTTCAGGGGATAACTCGAGACGATTCTCTCGGTCGTCCAGTAAGCGCCGACGATGGGTGTGGGAGTAGGCTCCGGGGTAGGAGTGATGGTGGGGGTCTCGGTAGGCGTGGGCGTAGGTGAGGCCGTTGGGGTCGGGGGAATCGTGGCTAGGGCGACGCGGGTAGCCGGAGGGAAGGGGTTGAAGGGCAAGTGAGGATTGATGGCGACGGTGAGGTAGCAGCAACTCAGAGCGAGGGTGGCGACCAGAGTGAGGATCGTGAGCACGTTGAAAAGTGAAAGGCGAGTACGCTCTTGATCTTTTGACGCTATGCTATCTGGATCGGAGATCATCTTACTTTCCTGTGCCGTGAATGGGCAAGGGGCCGTCCAGTAGCTCGACCGCCCGGCGCACACTCTCCACATCCGGGTTGCGCAGGGCGTGAGGCGGGGCGGCCCGGTCGTCGGTCGTGATGGCGACGGTCCCGCTGTGGCAGGGTATTGCCAGGTTCACCCGGTACCTGACCCCCCTCTCGCGTATCAAGTATTCGCGCTCAGGGTAGAACCCGGCCTCTTTGAGAGTGACGAACAGGCCATCGGCGCCGGAGGCGTAGAGGTCATTGATCTCCTCGGCAGCGGCGAATCTGTCCCAAGAAGTTTCGATGAACGTTATCCTTCGCCAACGCAGGCTGAGGATGGGCTGTTCCAGTTGGATCAGCGGCCCCATCTGGAGCTTGAGATATTGCTCGTCGGCGCGGGGGTGATCAACCTCGTCGGGGAACAGATCGCGGCGGTAGACCAACTCGTGGCCGCGCATGGCCCCATAGTAGCGGATGGACCATTTCTCGTCGCCAAAGGCTTTGGTAAAGTAAAAGGCCAGGACGTCCGCCTCGGTTGCGTTTTGTGGCGCGTATTTCAGGGGGACGCGGTACCAGCCCTCTTCTCGCGCGATTCTGAAATCGCGCCGGCTGTTCATTATGGCAACGAGCACCCTGTCTGATGAGTGGAACATGTCGCTCTCTGTCAACTCGTGAAATGGCGGCCCTTTGATTTGTTCGAGGCGAGCCGAGGCTCTTCCGGTACACAGATTGTATCCCACCTTGCTAGTCCACGCAAGTCAGTGTGCGCACGCTACCGCCCGCTAGCAGTATGTGTATTGCGCCGCCTTACAGTGGTGCGGCCGAAAACTCGAACCCGCCTGCGAAATCAGCAGCTAGTCAAACAAATGGGCGATCTCGTCCCGTTCAAAGCGAGGCAGAGGCCGGCTACCGGTCTCGCTCCGCAGCACGACGCGCCAATGTGAAGGGGTGGCGCCGGGTTGCAGATTCTCCTGCTCGACGACGTGGCCTATTCGCGCCGCCGCGATAGACGCCCTTTTCAGCGCGGTCAGTATCGAAGCAGCGTCCTCAGAAGCGACCGCCAGCAACAGCGCACCGGAAGCGATCAGACCCAGCGGGTCCAACCCCACCTGCGCACACAGAACTCGCGTTTCGGGGAAAACCGGGACGGCGTCCTCGTCCACCTCCAGAGCCACTCCGGCCGCTTCGGCCAGCTCCCAAAGACCGGTCGCCAGTCCGCCTTCAGTGGGATCGTGCATCGCGTGCACCTTCCCTGCCGCCGTCGCCACGGCCGCGTCGCGCACGACACTGATACCGGGATCGTACAGAAACCCACGACAGCGCTCCAGCAGTGATTCATCCAAGCCTACTAACCCAACGGGCATCTCCCGTGCGATGATGGCCGTTCCCTCCACCGCGATGCCTTTAGTTAGGAGCAATGCGTCGCCCGGCCTGGCTCCGTCGGACCGCACCAGTCTCTCGGGGGCCACCTCGCCCAGCATGCAGCCGACGACGATGGGCCGGTCGAGGCCGTGGGTGATCTCGGTGTGCCCGCCCACCAACTCCGCCCCCAGTTCGCAACAGGCCCCAGAGATCTGGTCGAAAATATCGTCTACCAACACCGCATCGGTATTGGATTCAGGCAGCAGTAGAGTGGCGAGGAACCAGCGAGGAGTCGCGCCGGTACAGGCGACGTCATTGCCGTTGACGTGCACGGCGTACCAGCCGATCTCCCGGCTGGCAAAGGTGATGGGATCGGTCTTGGCGACCAGATAGCGGCCCGCCTCCGGCGAGGTATGGGCAGCAAAGGAGATGACGGCCGCGTCGCACCCCACGCCCGGTCCCAGGATAACGCGCGGGTCAGAGGGGGCGTGACGGCTCAAAAGCCGGGCCAGGTGCTCGGCAGGCAGTTTGCCCAGGGGATATGGGTTCCTCATGCGTCGTCGCGCAGTTCCTTTCCCTTCAAGAGATCGTCCACCCAGGCCGCTTCCTCCGGCGAGAGCGGAGCCGCAGGCGGCTGGCGGTAGTCTATCAGGTCAGCATAGCCGCCGTTATCGTAGCAACGCGCGAACACCTCCTGCAGGTCAAGCGTCACGTCGGAGTCGGGCTCTCGCAGCGGCACATTGACTGGGGGCGGGCGACGCGCCAGCGTGATGGGGTAGACCTCGAAACGGTACACTTGATCTTTCCCCCAATTTTTCCCTATATGTGGGGGTGTGGTACTGAGTCGACTTATTGCGGTATCCCTATGAACATCTCTCGATCAGGTCTCTGATGTGAAACATCGTGGCGGCGGCATTAGTCCAGATCGCTTAGCGGCACAATCAGAGCTTTCTCCACATCCTCAGGAATTGGCACCCGTGCTACCACCTCGGGCCACAACTCAAGCGGAGGCGCTGCGATCAAATCCTTGGATAGGCGGATCGCTTCCAGGTCATCGTGCAGGTAACGCCTCCGACCGCAGTGCAAGGCATCGCAACTCGCGCGAATGCCCGGACCGCATTGCTTCCAGGGACAGGTGCGCCCCAGATAGTTGCCCTGGGGATCGGCCAGAAAGACCTCGCCTCCGCGATTGAGCCCCTGAGCGTGTCCCTGCAGCTTGCGTCCCAACTTGGCTAGAGGCGCAAGGTCCGCCTCATCCGTGACCGTCACCAGCATATCGACGTCCTTGGGGTCCGGCTCGTCGGTGGTCAGCGAACCGATCAGGGCGATACGGAGCACGCCGGGCAGTTTGCTGGCCGCACGCACAAAGGAGAGTACTTCGGCGATGAGCCGGGCGCGTTTGGAGGGAGGTGGCGGATGATTCTCCTCCACAGGCGGCTCTATGATCGGCTCGATGCCCTCCGACTCCAGCCAGTCCAGCACCCGCTGCTTCAGCCGGGCGTCCTTGAACGCAAACCAGCGTTCTCGCTCGCGGAAATGGTTGGCCAGCACGTCCTTGAAATAGCGGAAAGCGCCCCGCCCGCTGATGGCCCGCCATAACTGATCCTGCAGCCGCTCGTCTTCGACGGTGACGATGAATCTCTCCATATCCCGGTATCCCTCGTGGGAATCGGCCTGGGGCACGCCGATGTATCGGGAACCGTACTGGGCCTCGACCTGATCTGCTTCCAGCAAGGTTTGTCGCCGCCATTCGGGGAGATCGCGTTGCTGGAGGATCTCAGCCAGATCGAAGGGCTGTTCCTCAGGATCGTGTTCCTCGTAGATGCGCTCCAGTTCCCAACGTGTCTCATCGGTGATCATCACCACCTGGCCGGTTTCCAGGTCCAGGTAATGGCTCGTTTCCCACGATGAGTTGTCAAAGATGTACATCAACTCGTCCAAGTCCATCTTGATCTTTTTCATACACCCTATGCCTCCTCCGCAGCCGGCGTGTCTGCAAAGGCTACCTCCAGGGCGCGTTCTGTCACGCCGTCGTAGACGCGTTCCATCTGCGCCCGAAAACTCTGGGCGCTTATCCCTTGAAACTCGGGCACTCCCAACCGTTTCAGCAGTGCCATATCTACCTTTGGCGCCGCGACATTCAACACGACCTCCTCCACCTCGGAACCAAATGCCCAGTACCGATCCAGGCATTGCTCCAATCCTACCGTCTCGACCGTTTCGATCAGGTCATCCGGTGTGTATGGGGCTTCATCTGTTGCCTCCACACCCTGGACGCGCCGCTCGCGCAGGGCGGCGACGATATCGTCCTTGCTCCGCCCACGCAGCTCGAACAACAGGAATGGGTCCTCGTCGAAACGCTCTCCCAGCAAATAGTAGACGGCGGCGATGTGCTTGCACGGGTTAGCCCAATCGGGACAGGAGCAGTCGGTTTTTAGATCGCCCCGCGCGGCGGGGAAGAGCGGCACCTTGACAGCCTCAAAGACCTGGTCGATCTCGGCCGGCATCTCGCCGTTGAGGAGTTGTGCGGCAAAGATTGCCTGCTCTGCCAGCGCGTCGAATACCTTGTCCCACCGGCGGTCGTTCAGCGGCTGTAACGCGATGCTGACCTTGTACGGCGTGCGGCGAGAGCCCTGCACCCGCGCCGAGATGTGCCCCCGCTCGACGTTGATCTCGATCACCTGACCACGCCGGGCGTAGCTGCGCCCGCGGCTCAGCCGTCCGGAATCCATCAGGCGGGTCAAGGCCTTGATCCAGCGATCGGCCCACCAGTTCTCGACGAACTTGCCTCGCCGGCTCTTGGCCTTGATGCCGTCCTCTACTTCGATAGGGCGTGTCGTTTCGTAGCGCGGCCAGTAGCTATCATAGTAACTCCGTCGTTTCGCCATCAGTCCCTCCGTAATTGCATCACGTCGCGCAACTCGTCGGTGCTCAGCTCGGTCAGCCAGCTCTCTCCCGCCCCGACGACGCTTTCGGCCAGCGCCTTTTTGCTCTCGATCAGCTCGTCTATGTGCTCCTCCAGCGTGCCTGCGCAGATAAACTTGTGCACCTGCACGTCGCGCGTCTGCCCGATGCGGAAGGCGCGGTCGGTGGCCTGGTTCTCGACCGCCGGGTTCCACCAGCGGTCAAAGTGAAAGACGTGGTTGGCCGCCGTCAGATTCAGCCCCGTGCCGCCGGCCTTGAGCGAGAGGATAAAGATAGACGCGTCGTGGGCCCGCTGGAAACGGGCGACCATACGATCTCGCTGTTTCTGCGGCGTGCCGCCGTGCAAAAAGAGCACCTCGACGCCGAACAGCGATTGGAGATGCGCCCGCAGCATGTGGCCCATCTCGGCGAACTGGGTGAACACCAGCGCGCGGTCGCCCACGGAGAGCGCCTCCTCCAACATCTCGCCCAGCCGGTCGAGTTTGCCGGAGCGTCCCGGCAACGAGGAGCCATCGCCCAGGAACTGGGCCGGGTGGTTGCAGACCTGCTTCAGCCGCATCAGCGCGCCCAGCACCACGCCCCGCCGCTGGATGCTCTCCTCGTCGGCCGAATCCACCCGCTCCAGCGACTCTTTGACCACTGCCTCGTACAGCGTGGCTTGCTCGGCGGTCAGGTCGCAGTAGACCTTCATCTCCAGCTTGTCGGGCAAGTCCCGGATGACGGTGGGATCGGTCTTGAGGCGGCGCAGGATGAACGGCCCCACCAACCCTTTCAACCGCTCGGTGGCGGCCTGGTCCTGGTAGCGCTCGATGGGCAGCGCGAACGCCTGTCGGAACCCCGTCTGCGATCCCAGGAAGCCGGGGTTGAGGAACTGCATGATGGACCACAGCTCGGAGAGCCGGTTCTCGACCGGGGTGCCCGTCAGCGCGATGTGGTTGGCGGCCTCCAGGCTGCGCACCGCCCGTGTCTGCTTGGCGTGGGGGTTCTTGATGTTCTGCGCCTCGTCGAGGATCACGTCGCTCCACGCGACTTGCTTCATGTCGTCCACGTCGCGCCGCGCCAGGCCGTACGTGCTGATGACCACGTCGTGGGCCTGCGCCGCGGCGGCGAAATCCTCCCCATGCGTCCGGTCGCTCCCGTGGTGCACCATCACCCGCAGGCCGGGGGCAAAACGCCCGATCTCGCGTTTCCAGTTGCCGACGACGGAGGTGGGGCAGATGACGAGCGCCGGTGGAAGGCCATCCTTTGTTTCCTCGCGCTGGCGCAGCAGCAGGGCGATGGCCTGGATCGTCTTGCCCAAGCCCATGTCGTCGGCCAGACAGGCTCCCAGGCCCCACTTTCTCAGGAAGGCCAGCCAGGAATAGCCGCGCGTTTGGTAGGGGCGCAGGACGCCCACAAAGTCGCCGGGCGACGGCAGTTCCTGCAACCGCTCGCCGGCCTGCAACTGCTTCAGCAGATCATCCAGCCAGCCGGACACCTGGACGGTGTGCAGTGGCAGCCCGCCAACCTCCTGCTCGGCGCCCAGCGCCATTCCCAGCGCGTCGCGCAGCGCCATCTGGTCCTGCTGGCGCTTCTTTTCCCAAAAGGCGATGGCGGCCTCGATCTCTTCGGGCTGCAACATCACCCACTGGCCGCGTACGCGCACCAAGGGCATTTTGAGGGCGGTCAGCTGCTCGAACTCCTCGCGGGAGAGCGGCTCATCCCCCAGGGCCAGTTCCCAGTCAAACGCCACCAGGGTGTTCATGTTGAGGATACCCTTGCCGACGATGTTGGCGTCCGCCTTGAGCTTGGCCCGTACGCCCAAGCGGGCGCCGGGCTTGTTCCACCAGGGCGGCACCAGCACGCCAAAGCCGCTGCCCTCCAGCAGGGGGCCGACCTCGCGCAGGAAGGCGTAGGCTTCGTCCACGCTCAGCTTGCACGCCTGCGGGCGCGCTGTGCGCAGGCTGGTCATGATGGGCGGAAAGAGACGCGCCGCCGAGCCCAACCCGGCCAGCAACCGCTCTTGGGCGCCCTCGAACTTGCGGTTGAGAATGCGCAGAGTGGAACCCCGCGCGCTCCATACCTGCTCGGCCGGCACCAGCAGGCTGGGGTCGTCGCTGGCCTGGAGCATGTAGCGCAAGGCCCAATCGGGGGAGACGACCTGCTCCGTCTCCGAGTCGACCTCCGGCGGCTCCAACCGGAAACAGAGACGGAATCCGGCCTCGGCTGCGCCGCGCAGTTGCCCCATCCACTGCTGCCAGGACTCGAACAGGCGGGCCAACTCGCGCCGCTCTGCCAACGGGACCGCGATCGTTCCATCCTCATCCCACAGCGCCGACCACCACGCGCCGGCCACGCCTTGAGGCGATCTGCGCCGCCGATCCAGCCGAGATCGTCCCCAGTCGCGCACGGCCCGGTCTACGATTCGCTTGATGAAACCGTCCACCAGTATGTGCGGCGCCGGGGCCTGGTTGGCTTGGGCATCGTCTGCGGCGAACAACGCCCGGCAGACGGGCGGCATCGCCTGGGACAGGGTGCGCAGCCTGGCCCGGTCGTCGGGGTCGTCCATCACCGGCAGCCACACGGCCCGATATTGCCCCTCGTCCTCTGTCAGTCCGGGCACGTATTTGTGCTGCGCCACGAGTTCTAGTCCCAGCTTGGCGGCGAGGCTCCAGTAGCGCAGGTCGGCGCCCCACCATCGCGCGCCTGTCCCGTGAAGCGGTAGTGCGACCAGTAGGTCCAGGGCATTGAGGATCTCCAGCGCCAGGCCCTTCACTTTCCAGGGGCTCAAATGCAACTCGGCTGCGGTGTCCATCGCCTCGGCGTCCGCATCGAGAACCAGCCAGGGAGGCAGGTGTGGTCCGGTGGCGGTCGATGGCAGCAGGATCGTGCGCGTTGCCGGAGGAACGTCGCCCCAATCGCCGGAGGCGGCCAACGCCTCCAGGGCCTGGCGCAACCGCTCTGGCGGCGCGGCGTGGGGGTGCGGCGGCACACGCGGACGCCGACCACGGGGCTTGGGGGCAGGCTCCGCCGACTCGCCCCAGACGAAGAAGACGCCGTCCGACCAACTGCCGTGCAGGACTGATACCCGGTTTACTCCCTCGTTCTGATTTTCCATCCCACCTCTGCTGCGCGCGTCACCGGTATGATACACTGTTTTCAGCAGGTTGCAACCCGGCGTATTATCCCGCCAGCCGATTGGGCGGCACGGACAGGCCATGCTACAATCGCCGCTTGGCAAGAGATGCCAAGAGTGTGTGGCTCGTCCTCTCTATCCTCGCGCTTCTCGGTGGTCTGTGTGCGCCAACCTTTGTGTACGCTCAGACATCCACGCCCAAGTTCACTCACCTCACGAGCGAACAGGGCTTGTCCCACGATTTAGTGCTGTGCATCCTGCAGGATAGCCAGGGATTCATGTGGTTTGGGACGGTGGATGGGCTGATTGAGCAGACGCGTGATCGTCGCGGCCGAGAAGCCGGTCGCTTCAGGCCCCAACAGCGCTTCCAGGGCTCGTGAGAAATCGCCCGTCTGTCAGCCGTGCACAAGCGGTCCCTTCCCCCGCGCGAGTGCAATTTGACAGCGTCACTACATTGTGGGATAATCTAGCCATCTCTTAATGGAGGAGGTGGTGCCTATGGATAGTTACCTTAGACATTCGGTCCGGCATCACCTCGCAGTGACATAGCCGGGCCAAACGGATACGGCGCACCTCGTGAGGTGCGCCGTATCACTTGCAAGGGGAGAAATTAACACCAGGGGGTGCTTCTGCGCGTTTGCTACTTTGGCACCTATCGGGCGAAATATTCGCGCAACAAAATCCTGGTCGAGGGCTTGCGGCGCAGCGGCGTCGAGGTCATCGAGTGTCACGAACGGCTCTGGCGCGGAATCGAGGATCGAGTGCAGGCGGCCAGCGGCGGGTGGCTGCGCCCCACGTTCATCGCCCGAGTCGTCCGTACCTACTGGAGGTTGCTGAAACGATACCGTCGAATCGGCGCTTACGACGTCATGGTGTTGGGCTATCCCGGCCAGATAGACGTTTACCTGGCGCGTATCCTCACCTGGCTGCGGCGCAAGCCCCTGGTGCTGGACGTTTTCATGTCCCTGTACCTCATCGCGTCGGAGAGAGGACTGGCGGCCCGGCACCCCGTTACTGGTTGGCTGATCTATTGGCTGGAAAAGCTCGCCTGCTCTCTCCCCGACCGCCTGGTCCTGGATACGAGCGAATACGTCGCCTGGTTTCAGGCCGTCTACGCCGTCCCGCCAGGGCGGTTCCGCCTGGTGCCCACAGGGGCCGATGATCGTGTCTTCAAACCGGTGAGCAATAGGTGCAGCAACGATGGTGTGTTGCGTGTCGTCTATTGTGGCACGTTCATTCCCAATCACGGTGTGGAGCACATCGTCGAGGCTGCCAAAATCCTGGCGGGTGAGGGTACGATCCACTTTGAACTGATCGGGCAGGGACCGGAGCGCGAGAAAGCGATGGCTTTGGCGCGGGACTATGACTTGCCCAATGTGACGTTCGTGGATTGGCTGGAGCCGGAAGAGTTACTAGAGCGAGTCGGTTGTGCGGACGTGTGCCTGGGGGCGTTTGGCACCACTCCTCAATCGCTAATCACGATACAGAGCAAGGTCTACGAGGGATTGGCTATGGAAAAGGTCGTCGTCACGGGCGATGCTGCCGTGGTGCGGGCCGCTCTGCGTCACGGCGAGCACGTCTATCTGGTCGAACGGGCCAACCCTGGCGCTCTTGCCGCGGGTCTCTTGACTCTGCAAGCCGACCCTGCGCTACGGCGACGTCTGGCGCGGCGGGGGCGGCGGCGCCTGTCGCAGGAATATACTGTCGAGCGCTTGGGGGAACGTATGCGGTTCCACCTCGCGGAGCTAGGCTCGTGAGAGTACTGATCGTCAATCCGCCGTGGCCGGGCAAGGGGTACGGCACGCGCTCGCAGAATCGCATCATCAAGCGCCGCGGTGACAAGTATTTGCAGTATCCGATCTTTCTCGGCTACCTGGCGGCGCAATTGAGGCAGGCCGGGCGCGAGGTTTTCTACGTTGATTCAGTGATGGAGGAGCTTTCTCCCACCGAGACGTGGGAACGTGTGGGCCACATCCGGCCCGATGCCATCTTTGTAGAGACGACGACCCCTTCCATAGAGTTCGACTATCGCGCTATCACCATCATGAAAGAGTGCAGCGGTGACCCATTGATGCTCGCCGGCGGCCCCCACGTGACCGTCTTTCCCACGGAGGCGCTGCGGGAGTGCGGCGCGCTGGACGTCGTGATCAAACAAGAGTTCGACACCCGAGTCGCGCAGGTGTTGGACAATTTGGACGACCTGGCCCAGGTTCCGGGTATCGCGTTCCGCCGGAACGGGCGCACCGTGGAAACGGGGCCGGCTGTACTGTGCCAAGACCTGGACTCGCTCCCTTTTCCCGATCGTGACACTGTACCCTTTGAGCGTTACCACGAGGCGTGGTACTCGCGGTTGCCTTTCATCAACATCGTGACCTCGCGGGGATGTCCATATCGTTGCACGTTTTGCCTCTGGCCGAACGCCATGTACGGCCACGAGCAGCGTTTTCGCAGCGTGGATAACGTCATTGAGGAATTAAAATACGAGATTGAGCGACACTCTATCCGCGAGGTCAACGTTGACGACAGCACGTTTACCACCAACAAATCGCGCGTGGTCGAGTTCTGTCAAAAGCTGCGCGATAGCCGGATCGAGTTGCTTTGGACGTGTAACGGCCGCGTTGATAACGTGGACCGGGAGATGCTCCTGGAGATGAAGGCCGCCGGATGCAAGCTGATCCGTTATGGCGTCGAGTCGGGGTCGCCACAGATACTGGGCCACGTTCGCAAAGGCTACACGCTCGAACAGGTGCGGCGCAGTTTCAGACTGACCCGCGAGGTCGGCATAATGGCCCTGGGAGGATTCATGTTCGGCTTTCCCCGCGATACCCGCGAGACGGTGGAGCAAACGCTGCGGTTGGCCCGAGACTTGAACCCGGACATGGTGCAGTTCTCGATCTGCATGCCCTATCCGGGCACGCCGATGTATGCCGAGGCTCTGGAAGCGGGCACAATCGTCGCCGAAGAATGGCGCGAATACGACATGACGTGCGGCCCGGTGGTAGAGACCGGGGATCTGCCCCGCCGAGAACTGAAACACATTCTGGCGAGGGCGTACCGCGAGTTTTATCTCCGACCGGCCTATTTCTGGCGCGCGCTGCACAGCATTCGAAATCTGGACGAGTTCAGACGGGTGGTGCGTTCTGCACGGAGCTTGTTTTCGGTGATCTCGATGCACCGTTCCAAGACCCTGAGGGTTTCAGAAAACCCTTAGGGTCTCCTCGAGGTGATAGATGCACGTCACGTTTCTGTTGAGCCAGGGGCCAAAGGGCGGGGGATTCATCGGACGGTATTTCCCGCTGGCGAAGGAACTGGTCAAGCTGGGGTATCGAGTCAGGCTGCTGGCACCTCATCCCGCGTTCGACACATTGGCCGTGCGTCACTTTTGGCGGAATGGGGTGGAGGTGTTCTATGTGGGCCAGATGCACGTGCTCAAGTCGGGCAGCCGGAAGATGTACCTGAGCCAGTCGGAGCTGCTAAAAGTTGCGGCGATCACCACGTGGAGGATGTTCCGCCTGGCGGCGTCGCTGCCGACCGATGCCTATCACATCTGCAAAGCGCAGCCGATCAACGGGCTGGCTGCGTTGTTGGCGTGCTGTCTGCGCCCGAGCCCCGTTTTCCTCGACAGCGACGATTACGAGACGCTGTTCAACCGCTATTCGGCTGCCTGGCAGCGTCACGTCGTCGCTGGTTTCGAGAAAACCTTGCCGCGCCTGGCGCGGGGTGTGACTGCCCAGACGCGCTTCAACGTCGCGCGCAACGTCGCGTATGGGGTTCCGGCCGAGCGGGTGCTACATGTGCCCAACGGCGTTGACCGCGAGCGGTTTGCCGGGGTCACAGAGCGGGATGCCCGATCGTTGCGCCGGGAATTGAATCTCGACCGCTGCAAAGTCGTGCTGTACGTGGGGAGCCTGAGCCTGACGAACCATCCTCTCGATCTGCTGTTGAGCGCGTTTGCGCGAGTGTACCGGCGAGAGAGCGCAGCACGGCTGCTCATAGTCGGCGCAGGAGAAGACTATGACACTTTGCAAAGACGAGTAGACGAAATGGGCCTGGCCGAAAGTGTATGGTTCAGCGGGCGGGTCGCGCCGGAGCGAGTGCCTCTCTACCTCACAATGGCGGGCGTTTCGGTCGAGCCTGTGCGCGACGACCTGGTGGCTCGCGCTCGCTCGCCGCTCAAAGTATTCGAGAGTATGGCGGTAGGGACGCCCGTCGTCGCCGGAGACGTAGGGGAGCGGCGCGAAATCTTGGGCGAGGCGGGCGTGCTGGTCGCTCCCGGCGACGCCGAGGCGTTGGCCGAAGGGTTGCTGACCGTGTTGCATGATCGAGATGCCCGCCGGCGAATGGCCCAAGCCGCAAAGATCAGGCGGGAGCGGTACTATTGGGATGTGTTGGTGCGCGATTTTGAAAAGGTGTATAAATTATGAGTAACCTTTGTGTCCTTGGTGGTTCAGAAACAGGAATACCTGAACACTTACAATTATGACTGAGGAATGGGAGAATGACACACAAAAAACTAACTCGGCGTCAAGTGTTGCAAGGGATGGGGGCGCTCGGCGCGGCTGCTTTGATGGGCTGCTCACGGCTGAATTTCCTCGACGATGAATCCGGCGCCGGGGGAGAACCCAACGCCGGCGGCGATGCGGCGTCCGGGAGCGGTTGGAACTTTGTCGTCGTGATGCTGGACACACTGCGCTACGACCACGTCGCTTTCCTGGGCAACACGTATATGCAAACGCCCAACATTGACGCCTTTGCAGCCCAATCCCTGGTTTTCGATAAATTCTACAGCGGAGGTTTCCCGACGTTGCTCAATCGCGTGGAATTGTTCGCCGGGCGCCACTCTTTTACCTACATGGCCTGGGAGGATATGAAAGCAGGCGAGATCGTCCTGGCAGACATGTTGAATCAGGTTGGTTATACGACGGCCATCATCTTTGATACGTGGCATCTGAAAGCGAATGACAACTCGTACGACCGTGGGTTCGGCGCGTCTCAGTGGATCCGCGGCCAGGAGGCCGACCGCTATCGCACCACGCCGCTCTGGCCGGATTTACCGGCGGCGGAGGAGAAACTCCGCAGCGTGAGCGGCGTCCGCCAATATCTGCGCAACGTCTCCGAGCGGGAGGGAGAAGAGGACTATTTTGTCGCCCAGACGATGCAGGCGGCGATAGATTGGCTGCGCCAGAATCACGATCAGGGCAAGTTCTACCTGCACGTGGACTCGTTCGACCCGCACGAGCCGTGGGACCCCCCACAAAAGTACGTTGACCTGTACGATCCGGGATACGTGGGCGACGAGGTGATCTATCCGGCCTACGCCCCCCCTGACTATTTGACCCCGGCCGAGTTGAATCACATGCAAGCCCTGTACTCCGCCGAGGCGACGATGGCGGATCATTGGTTTGGCAAGCTGCTGGCAGAGATTGACGACCTGGGGTTGCGGGACAACACGGTGGTTTTCCTGATGTCCGATCACGGCACGCTCCTGGGTGAGCACAACGGGATCGGCAAGAGTTGGATGACGCCCGATTACACCGAGTGTTATCCTTTGTACAAAGAACTGGTGCATATCCCGCTGATGGTCCGCGTGCCGGGAATGACCCACCGGCGTGTCCCCGATCTCGTGCAGCCGGCAGACTTGACGCCGACAATCGTAGAGCTGGCCGGGGCCAGCGACCCCGGTACCATGCACGGTGTTTCACTGCTGCCACTGATAGAGGACGTGACCGGCTCTTCCCACACGCCGCCGCGTGACCTGGTGATATCGTCGCGCTCCCTCTATCTTCCATTGTCTATGAAACCGCGCTGCACGATCACCGACGGCGCGTGGACACTAATCTATGGGGGCGACCTGGCCCCCAGCGAATTGTACTACTTGCCGGATGACCCACAGCAACAAGTCAACCTGCTGAATGAACAGCGCGACCTGGCGCGTAGCTTTCACGCCGAGTGGGTGACCTTTTTGGAGGAGGCCGAGGTTATCGAAAAGTACATCGAGCCCTGGCTCAGCCCGCCGATCTGATGCGAGGGGACGGCTATGCGAGTCACGGCGGCGCTACCCTGCTACAACGGCGCGCGTTATGTCGGTCACGCCATCGAATCTCTGCTAAACCAGTCTCACCAGGCCGACGAAATAGTCGTGGTTGATGACGGCTCCACCGACGGCAGCGCCGAGATCGCCCGCCGCTATCCGGTCGAGTTGGTGCAGCACGGGCGGAACAGGGGGCTGGCGGCGGCGCGCAACACGGCCATCGCAGCGGCAACGGGCGATATCCTGTTCTTTGTTGACGTGGACGCCTCGGCCGACGCAGATTGCCTAAAGGTGCTGCTCGGCGGCTACGACGATGCGCTAGTAGGCGGCGTGGGTGGGCGAGGGATCGAGTCGAACATCCACTCCCTGGCCGACCGCTGGAGGCGGATCCACGCCACTCAGGGATACGGAGACGCGGCCCGCTACGTCGCGCACCTGCACGGGATTTGCATGTCGTTCCGCTTGAGCGCGCTGCGTCAGGTTGGAGGATTCGACGCCGGGTTCCGAACCAATGGAGAGGACGTAGAGATCGGCCTGCGGCTGAACGCGGCCGGGTTCCGTCTGCGCTACCTGCCGGGCGCCAGGGTATATCACCGACGCAGCGACGACGAGGCCAACCTCCGGCGTACCATGGCGGCCTGGTGCGTGGGCGCGTACCGCGCCAGGCGCGTCAATCGCCGCCAGCCGTGGCGGGCGTTCGCCGGGGTGTTGCGGCGTATGGCCGTTGATCCGCTGTGGGATCTGCTGATCGAGCGCGACCCCGCGCTGGCGCGGTTGAGTTGGCTGATCTGTTGGGATAAACTGCGCGCCCTCCGGCAAGCCGCAAGGGAAAACGTGCGAGCCGCGCCGCCGGCAGCCCCCGCTGCGGCCAGTGAGCACGAGAGCTGAACAACCCTGGAATGAAATGGGTGCGTTTCATTTCGGTTGCCAAAGCCGCACCGCGGGCTGATTCTCAGCCATAGAAGAGCCGTGCTGGATGCGCTTGGGGGGGCGAAGCTCCCAGCTCCGCCTGCTTACGGCAGCCCCCAGCACCGCCTGTTTACGGCGGTGCGGCGCACATTTTCGAAGCCAGGAGGCATACTGATGTCTATCGAAAAAAAGAAAACGCTGGTGATCGGTTTGGACGGGATGACGTTCGACGTCCTGACGCCCCTCATACGGCAGGGATTGATGCCCAACCTGGCGGCCCTGATGGAAAAGGGCTGTTGGGGTAGACTGCCGACCACGATCCCGCCCTTCACCGCCGCTGCGTGGAGCTCCTTCATCACTGGCCAAAACCCAGGACAGCACGGCGTGCTCTCCTTTCGCCACCGGCGCGATCGCTTTAACTATGACGTGGAAGGCAGCGGGTTCGTTGACGCCCAACGGTTCGACCAAACGCTGTGGGAGATTCTGAGCGCGGCCGGCGTGCGAGTGGGAATTGTCAACGTGCCCCTCACCTACCCCGCCCGTCCGGTTGAAGGCTACATGGCGACCGGAATGCTGACGCCGCTGAGCGCGGAGCAGTTTACCTACCCGCCCCAGTTCGCCGAGACTTTGGGGCCGGATTACGTCATTGACGTGGACTTTATCCGCGACGAGGAGAACTTTCGCGTGCGTGGTTTCCCGCCCAAGGCGGAGATGATCGCCCAGATTCGCAACATGTCAGACGTGCGCGCCCAGACCTGCGCCCGCTTGTTGCGAGACGAGCCGTGGGATTTCTTCATGGTCGTCTTTACCGGCACGGACCGCGTGATGCATTTCTTCTGGGACGATCTGGCTGCTCTGATGGAAGACGCCGCCGGTGCGGACGAGCCCGTCCGCCGACAGGTGGCCGCCTACTTTCGGGAGTTGGACGACGGCATCGGCCAACTGGTTGACCGGGCGGGGCCGTCCGCTACGGTGCTGGTCGTTTCCGATCACGGCTTTGGCCCGGCGCAGACGAGCCGCTTCTTTGTCAACGTCTGGTTGGAAAAGCTGGGATTGCTCCAGCCGCGCGGCTCGGAGGGGATGCTCGATCTGGAATACTGGCGCATGCTGGTCGGGCGCAACAAGCGGCTCAAGGCGCTGTTACGGCGGCTGTTGCCCGCCTCTGCTCAGGAAAAGGCCACGACTGCCGCCCGGTCGGCGAGCAAAGAGATCCTGGATTGGGCTAAAACCCGCGCCTATTTCGTGCGCGTCTACTTTCACGTTTGCGGCGTCGAGATCAACCTGGCGGGGGCCAGGCGGGAGGGAATCGTGCCGCCCGGCGCCGAGTACAAAGCGCTGCGCGATCAGATCATCCGTGCAGCGCAAGAGTTGAGAGACCCTCGAAACGACAGACCCATCGTAGAGCTGGCCGCCCGGCGCGAGGAGTTGTACCACGGCCCTCACGTGGACGAGTTCCCGGACGTGATCCTAGTGCTGGACCCCGACTATATGGGCGTTCCGTCCCTGGCGGGCGACTCGCTGGTGGAGCCGCACGACCCCACGCGACCGGGCGAACACCGCCAGGACGGAATCTTTATCGCCGCCGGCCCTGCGATCCATCCCCAGGACGACCTGACCAACTTGCATTTGCTCGACGTGCCCCCGACGATCCTATACACTATGGGGATGCCCGTGCCCTCGTCCTTCGATGGGCGGGTGCTGCAAGAGGTCTTTGACGCGGCCTACCTGGCCTCGAACCCCATCCAGATCCGAGAGGGACCGCTCTCCTTGCAGATGGAAGGCCAGCCGGACACGCCCGGTTTTTCCGAGGCGGAGGAGGTCCAGATCGAGCAGCGGCTGCGAGGGCTGGGCTATATTGAGTAAGCGGATCGTGATCATCGGGTTGGACGGCGCGGATTGGCGCTTGCTCGGCCCGTGGATCGAGCAGGGCGACCTTCCGACGCTGGCCCGGCTCGTCGGCGCGGGCGCGGCGGGCAAGTTGCGTTCGACGATCCGGCCGGAGAGTTCCGTCGCCTGGTCCTCTTTTTCTACCGGCGTCAACCCGGGCAAGCACGGCGTCTTTGGCTTTGTCGAGCGCGTGGAGGGAGGCTATTCGTTCAAGTTGGCGAACGGCTCCAGTGTCCGCGCCCGGCGGTTCTGGGACGTCCTGGGAGAGCGAGGGCTTAAAGTAGGACTGCTGAACGTGCCCTTCACCTACCCGCCGTCTCCGGTGAACGGGTTTGTGGTGGCGGGGATGTTGACCCCCGGCCCGGAGACCGCCTTTGTCTATCCGCGAGAGTTGCAGCGCCGGTTGCTGGCCCGCTTTGGGAATTATCTATTCGACGCTGGCGGCTTGACCGGGGACAGGTCCGCGCTGATCGAACGTGTGCGCACACACACTCGTCAACAGCGAGAGACCAGCGTGTGGCTATTGCAGGAACAGCAGTGGGATCTCTTTGTGATGGTCTTTACCGGCCCAGACCGCTTGCAGCACTTTCTCTGGGCCGGCGAGGACGGGCGGCACGCTCTCCTGGACCACTACCGTGACCTGGACGATGCCATCGCCGGGATTCTGGGCCTTCTGCCTGCCGACACATTGGTGCTGCTGATGTCCGATCACGGGTTCAACGGCTGCGCGCGGCGCTTTTACGTCAACCACTGGCTCATCGGCCAGGGGCTGTTGGCGCTGAACGAGTCCGGCAGCCGGTGGGGTGGTCTGACAACTCTGTTCTCCCGTCTTGGCTCGGTCGAGCGGCTGCGTCGCCTGAAACGGGCGATTTTCCCCTCGCGCTGGGATTCCGTCGCCCTGCGTTCGCGGGCGTTTGAACGCGCCATTGACTGGTCGCGTACGCAAGTCTACTTTGGAATGGACGGCGGCTTGAGAGTGAACCTGCGAGGACGGGAGCCAGAGGGAATCGTGCCGCCGGAGGAGTACGATGCTCTGCGGCAAGGACTGCGCCAGGCGCTGCTGGCTACCAGAGACCCGGAGACAAAACAGCCTGCGCTATCGGAAGTGTTTCTCCGCGAGGAGCTTTACCACGGCCCGTTCGCCGACAGAGCGCCAGATTTGATTCTGGAACCTCAGCGGGATAACGCTGTCCCCGCGCACAACTTTGTCCTGGATAGCTCGTTGAAAATGGATGGAGCAGGCTCTTTCGGTTCGTCGCTCCCATACTCCGGCAGCCACACGCTAGAAGGCATCCTCGTCGCTTGGGGAGTGGATGTCGCGAGGGGGCATCAGATCCAGGACGCTCGAATAGTTGACCTGGCTCCGACCGTATTGGCCGCGCTTGGCGTAGCCGTGCCGGGCTATATGGACGGCCGCGTGCTATCCGAGATATTTTCGCCGGAGCGCGCTTGGCCCCACTATGCAGCGCATGATGTGAGGTAAGAAATGAATCCAGTGTTGCGGGTATTGAAAAACTCGACAGCTTTGTCGCTCACTGTTCTGCTGGAGCGGGCGATCACTTTCTTTCTTCCCTGGTACGTGGCCCGCGTCATGGGCAGCGAGGTCTATGGCGGTTACAGCACTGCTATGACGTTCGTCGTGATCGGGTCCGGCTTTGCCTACTGGGGGTTAGACCAGTTGTTGCCCCGCGAAGTCGCGCGCGACCGCGGGCGGGCTGGCGCCTTCCTCGCCAACGCGGGAGTCGTGGGCGGCGCTGCCTCCATCCTGACGGCGGTGGTCATGATCGTGGTCGTGCATTTCCTGCGCTATCCCACTGACGTGCGAAATTTGATCTACCTGGGAATCGTGTGCATCCTCCTCCCTCGAGCCGAGGCCACCCTGTGCGAGGCCGCGGTCAACGGGCTGGAGAGGATGGAGTGGATCGTGGCCGTCCGTTTTCCGGTCGCGCTGGCTCGGGTCGTTGGCTCGATCTTTTTGCTATCGCGAGGGTTTGGCATACAGGTTTTGCTCGTTGTCCTGGCTGTTTATCACCTCTCTATGTGCGGCCTCTATCTCCTGATATTCAATCGCTTTGTGCCTGGTTTCCGCTTGCACTTTGATCGCCTGCTGATGCGGACGCTCGCCATTCAGGCCATTCCGCTCGTGATGACCATCTCTATCGGGGAGACGTCCAAGCAACTGGATCGCGTGTTCCTCTCCAAGCTGTGGGAGGTGGGTTCGGTCGGCATATACTCTACGGGCATTATGCTCGTGCAAGTCATGTACATGCTGGCGCCAGCTATCATGAACGCCCTGTACCCCGCGCTATCGCGGGTCTACCTGGGGGCGCGGGAGCGATTCTCGAGGCTGGTCTCGCAGCTCTTCAAGCTTCTGTTCGTCGGTATCTTTCCCATCGCTCTGACGATCATCACCTTTGCCGACCTGGCGATCCTGCTGGTGTTCGGGCAAGAGTACGCGCCGTCCATCGCCGTGTTGCGCATCTATGCTCTGGGGATCGTCCCCTCCTTCGTCGCCCGGCTCATGTACCGCACCATCCTGGCCAGCAATAACGAGCGGCTGACCGTTAGAATCGTGCTCGTGAACAGCGTCACGATCTTGCTCCTGAACGGATTGTTGATTCCGCGTTTCGGCGTGCGCGGGGCCGCCGTCTCGGCTGCCTGCACCGAGCTCGTCGGGCTGGTACAGAATTTGTTCTACGTCTCTCGCCGGGCCGCCAGGTTTGATTTCGACCGGGCTTTGCTCAGGCCGGTCGCGTGCGTGCTGGCGAGCGTGCTGGTATACCTGGGCATAGTTCAGTTAAAACTGCCGGCGACTCGGATCACTTTAATAGGCCTAGTGGAATGGAGTTTCCCGCTGGCCTGGATCGTTTCCCTGGCAATGTTCGTGGTTGCGTTGGTTGCCTCGCGCACCATCACCCGGCAGGATTTGGCTTTGCTATCCATCACACGGCGGCGTCCTGGGCAGGATAAACCTGAATGAGTGATGATTGTCGCAAAGACAAAAACTGTGGTAAGATAAATACAAGCTCCAAAAAGTAACTGCTCAGGCTGTAGACCTCCGAGGTCTTTGGAAGCTGTTTTGCCCGTGACTGTGCCTGTACAGGCCGTGGCTTCACCCGCGCAGGCGCTCTAGACCTCGGAGGTCTGGGGCAGGCTGAGTAGTTACTCCAAAAATACAAACTAGGAGGCACACACTTATGGCTGAGTTCCCCGTTGAACCTTTCAAGATCAAGGTCGTCGAACCTATCCGCCAGACCAGCCGCGCTGAGCGGGAAGAGATCTTGAAGCAGGCTGGTTACAACGTCTTTGCAATCCCAGCTAGGGGCGTTTACGTTGATCTGATGACCGATTCCGGCACGGCGGCGATGTCGGACAGTCAGTGGGCCGGCATCATGCTGGGCGACGAGAGTTACGCTGGCTGCCGCAACTTTTTCAACCTGGATGAAGCGGTCAAATCCATCACCGGTTTTGAGTACTTTGTGCCCACCCACCAGGGCCGCGCGGCCGAGAACATTCTCTTTGCCTGCACCGTCGAGCCGGGGCAGTCAGTGCCCAGCAACATGCACTTTGACACCACCCAGGCTAATGTGTTGGCCCGAGGCGGCAACCCGGTCAACCTGTTGGGCGAGGAGGGACTTGATCCCACCAGCCACGCTCCTTTCAAGGGAGATATAGACCTGGAGAAGCTGGAAGAATTCATCGAACAGACGGGGCCGGATAACATCCCTCTGGGAATGTTGACGGTGACGAACAATGCCGGAGGCGGCCAGCCGGTCTCGATGGGCAACATCCGCGCCACCGGCGAACTGCTCCACCGCTACGACATTCCCTTCTTCCTCGACGCCTGCCGCTACGCCGAGAACGGCTACTTTATCAAACTGCGCGATCCGGACTATGCCGAGACGGCCGTCCTCGAAATCGCCCGCGAGATGTTCTCCTACGCCGACGGCTGCACCATGTCGGCCAAGAAGGACGCGCTGGTCAACATCGGTGGCTTTTTGGCGCTGAACGACGGGCGACTGTTCGAGCGTGTGCGCCAGGAACTGATTATCCGCGAGGGATTCCCCACCTATGGTGGGCTGGCTGGGCGCGATCTGGAGGCGCTGGCTCGCGGGCTGTGGGAGGGTTTGGACGAGCAATACCTGGCCTACCGGTTGGCCCACACCAAGTACCTGGCCGACCGGTTGTTAGAGAGCGGCATCCCCATCCTGGAGCCGCCCGGCGGCCACGCCGTCTACGTGGACGTCAAGCGCTTTCTGCCACGCATCCCACAATCCGAGCTGCCCGGTCAGGCGCTGGCCTGCGAGCTGTACCTGGAGGGCGGCGTTCGCGCGGTAGAGATCGGGAGCGTGGCCTTTGCCCGCGAGGATCCAGAGACGGGGGAGATGGTCTATCCAGACCTGGAGTTGGTACGTATGGCGATCCCGCGCCGGGTCTACACCCAGGCTCACCTGGACCACGTAGTGGAGACCTGCCAGCGCATTTACGAGCGACGGGACCAACTGCGGGGCATGCGCTTCACCTACGCGCCAGAGCTCCTGCGCCACTTTACAGCCCGGTTCGAGCTGCTGTAGAGCGCAAATCAAAGCATCAACTATCACCCGGATGCGAGGCTTCAGCCGGTGCTTTAAGCTGCAATGAGACCTCGGAGGTCTAAATAGCTACCAAGCTGAGCAGTTACCCTCAAATTGAGAATTGCTGCAATCCACTTGACCATGAAATCGTAATGAGAATTGCCGATCAACGAGACGGGGCGCACATAAAGATTACCTACCGCAACGAGGAATGGGAGCTAGAAGGACGGTGGCGGGTGCAGGACGCGATCAAGGAAGTGGGCCTCATCCCCCAGGCCGTGCTCGCCGTGCGTGATGGCAAGCTCCTGACCGGAGACGTGATGTTGGAAGAAGACGACGAGATCAAACTCGTCGCCGTGATCTCGGGCGGCTAGTGATGAAGTGCCGCAAGTGTGGTCGCCCGGCCGTCTTTAACATGCGCCGTCACAAGCTGGCGCTGTGCGAGGTTCACTACCCGGAGTGGTTCGTCACCCAGACCGAGCGCGCCATCGAAAAGTACCGTATGTTCGGCCCCGACGAGCGCGTGCTGGTGGCGGTCTCTGGCGGTAAGGATAGCCTGGCCCTGTGGGACGTGCTGCTGAAGCTGGACCACCATGCGGACGGTCTGTACATTGACCTGGGGATTGATGGCGGTACGGGTTACTCCACCGCCTCGCGGGAGAAGGTCGAGCAGTTTGTGGCCCAGCGACCAGGAGCCCGCCTTACAGTGGTGGACATCGAGGCCGAGTATGGGGAGACGTTGCCGCAGATAGCGCGACGGGTGCGCCGGGGGCGTGGCAAGCCCTGCTCCGTATGCGGGTTGATCAAACGGCACGTGATGAACCGCGTGACCCGAGACGGCGGCTACGACCTACTCGCCACCGGTCACAACCTGGACGACGAGGCAGCCGTGCTCTTTGGCAACCTGCTCCACTGGCAGACGGGTTACATCGCCCGCCAAGCCCCGGTGCTGCCGGCCAACGACGAGGGATTAGCCCGCAAAGTCAAGCCCTTCTGCCGCCTCTACGAGCGGGAGACGGCCGCCTACGCGCTCATCACAGGCATTGACTATATCTACGACGAGTGCCCCCACGCCATCGGCGCGACCAGCATCCGCCACAAAGGGATTTTGAACCACATGGAGGAAGAGTCGCCCGGGGCCAAGTCGCAGTTCTATTTAGGATTCCTGCGAGCGCGTAAAGAGGGGTTCTTCCAAGAGCGAACCGAGAAAGTGGAATTACACCCTTGTGCCAATTGCGGTCAGCCGACCAGCGCGCCGGGGTTGTGCGCGTTCTGCCGGTTGTGGAAGAGACCAGTGACCGATTAAAGGAAGCACCCAGGTTGTCCTGGAAAAACATTCGTGAAATTCGTTCGATTCGTATCATTCGTGTAACTGCTCAGCCTATTGCTCATTTAGGCCTCCGAGGTCTGAGCCTGAGCAGTTGCTCATTCGTGATAAAAACTCGCGTTGGTTCAACGCGCATAGGCCTCACAACAAGCCCCGGGCAGGATTTCGAATAATGGGTTAACAGAGCTGGGGTGTGACGACCCGGCGAGTGGAGCCGACTCTCTTACCTCCCGCTCGCCGGTTCCAGGTGTATGAATGCCATCTCCACCTCCGGGAGCGCCTCTACTTTCGCCCGTGTCCGGTCGGCGATGGTGTGGGCCTGGCGCAACTTTATTGCCCCGTCCACGTCAATGTGCATATCTACCCGCAGCCGCGGTCCGACATAGTCGGCGATGACCTGGTGAACGCCCAGGACGCCCGGCACGGAAGAAGCGGTCGTTGCGATCTGGGCCACTATCTCCGGCGGCGCGCCGCGGCCGGTGAGGTAGCCCAGATTTTCGTACAGAATCTCCCACGTGGCGCGAAAGATCCACAGCGAGACCAGAATGCCCGCCGCCGGGTCAAGCAGCGGGTGGACGAAACGGGAGCCCCACACTCCCAGCAATGCCGCGGCACAGGTCAGTACGTCGGCCAGGTTGTCGCGGGCGCTGGCGCGGATTGCAGGGCTATGAGCCAGCCTGCCGATGCGCTCCACCAGCACGTACATCACGATCTTGGCCGCTGCACCACCCACCAGCACCACCGTAGGCCAACCGGGTTCAATCCGGTTCGCGCCAGAGAGGAACCGCAGCACGCCTTCTCGCAGAGCAGTGAACCCGGCCAGTGCCAACATCCCGGCTATGAACAGGCAGATCAGTGGCTCGAAGCGGCTGTGCCCCTGCGGGTGGCCCTCGTCGGCCGGCCGCTGGGCGAGATACAGCCCCCCGGCCATCAACAGACTGTACAGTGCGTCCGAAAGTGAGTTGGCCGCCTCGGAAAAGACCGCGCTGCTGCCGGAAAGCCACGCTACCGTCACTTTCCCCAGCGTCAGTATAACGTTGCCTACAACTGCGATCAGGATTGCCCGCCGGTAGAGGCTTTGACGCCGGAGATCGAGAGATTCTTGCCGCACCTGTTGCAAATCCATACCGCTTTACTCCCAGCATTGAGGGTTACGTGGTGGGTTGTCGTGGGATGATAACACACTTGACTATTCTTTACAATTGTACTACGTATGCTAAAATTAGGACACTTGTCCGGTATGCCCTCCAGAGTAGAATAGGGGACAACCCTAAAGGAGGATGGACAAATGTCAAAAGCAACCACGTTAGATCGCCTGGCAGTCAAGACGCCAGAAGCCGC
>Ga0180431_10000698_pt1 | contig 48045 bp, 44 predicted proteins | sample SS_ome_11_FD_132459 | JGI IMG/M metagenome (GOLD analysis project Ga0180431, IMG submission 132459) | Hypersaline lake sediment archaeal communities from the Salton Sea, California, USA - SS_1_MS_1 metaG | ecosystem: Environmental > Aquatic > Non-marine Saline and Alkaline > Hypersaline >... | reverse complement strand
GAAAACAGGGGTTCATTGATCGAGCGTTGCAGGACCTGAAGGAGAAGGGGCTGTACAACACGATTCGCACGATCGAGAGTGCATCCGATGCGTGGGTGACGATCGATGGGCGACGCGTGCTGAACATGTGCTCCAACAACTATCTTGGCTTTGCCAATGACGAGCGGCTTCGCGCGTCGGCGAAGCGGGCGATCGACGAGTACGGGGTCGGCCCTGGAGCCGTCCGGTCGATTGCCGGAACGATGAGCCTTCACCTTGAACTCGAGAAGCGAATCGCCGAGTTCAAGGGAACCGAGGCCGCCCTCTCCGTTCAGTCGGGCCTGAACACGAACCTCGCCACTATCCCGCTGCTGATGGGCAAGGAGGATGTGCTCTTCACCGACGAGCTGAACCACGCGTCGATCATCGATGGGGTGCGGCTGACCAAGGCGCAGCGAGCGATCTTCCCGCATCGCGACACGGAGGCACTCGGCGAGAAGCTCGAGGAACACAAGGACATCGAGAAGAAGCTGATCATCACCGACGGTGTGTTCTCAATGGACGGGGATCTGGCGCCGCTGCCGGGCATCGTCGAGCTCGCCGAGAAGTACGACGCGATGGTGATGGTCGACGACGCGCATGGGGAGGGTGTACTCGGAAGCCACGGTCGCGGGATTGTCGATCATTTCGGACTCCATGGACGCGTTGACATCGAGTGCGGCACGATGTCCAAGGCGTTCGGCGTGATGGGCGGCTACATTGCCGGGAGTGCCAAGTTGGTCGAGTATCTGCGCCAGCGGGCGCGCCCGTTCCTTTTCTCGTCCGCGGCGACGCCGCCGGATGTCGCTGCATGCATCGAAGCGATCGACATTCTCGAGAAGGATGACACACCGGTTCGCACCCTGTGGGAGAATGCCGAGTACTTCAAGAAGGCGCTTCAGAAACTTGGTTTCGACACGGGGATGAGTGAGACGCCAATCACGCCGGTGATGCTTGGCGAAGCCCAGACGGCGTGGGACTTCTCGAAGCACCTGTTCTCCGAGGACATCTTCGGCACCGCGATCGCGTTCCCGACCGTTCCACGGGGCAAGGCGAGGATTCGCGTCATGCTCTCCGCGGCCCACACCCGTGAAGATCTCGACTTCGCCATCGAGAAGTTTGCCCTCGTCGGACGCGAGCTTGGGGTCATCGAGCGACGCTAGCGAACCTCGTGGCACAATCTTCCCCTCCCGGATGGGTGAAAGGTGCGCTCGCAATACACCAGTGCGGCGAAGCGCCTCCTGGAACGGTGCTCTTGTAATAGCAGAAGGGATTGTGCAGTTCCGTTCTTGTCGATGACAGGTCCGGCGGCAAATCCAGTCCAACAAGCTCGCAGGGCAGCTCAGTCTGGCGAACCCGATGACGAATGGTCGTCATCGGGTTCTTGCTCGATCGCAATCACTCATCCCATTGCCGGCGGCGTCCGCGCTGAGTGGAATGAGAAGTGCTACTTCGTTCGCAAAGAGCACGTCATTTCCCAACAATCTGTCCGGGACGCCCCCCCGTGTGATGCCCATTCTCGACAACCACATCTCCATTCACGATTACACATCGGATGCCCTCGGGGTACTGGTGAGGGGTTTCATACGTCGCTGTGTCCCGGATCTCCGAAGGATCGAACAACACAAGATCGGCCCAGTAGCCCGTCTTCACCAACCCTCGATCTTGCAACCCGAGCTTCTCGGCGGGGGCTCCGGTAGCCTTGCGGATCGCATCTTCCAGTGTAAGCACATGCCTCTCCCGAACGTACTCCCCAAGAAGACGAGGATATGTCCCATAGCAGCGCGGGTGCGGCTTGCCTGTGGAAAGTGGCCCTTCGACCGAGAGACCCCAACCGTCCGAACCGATCATCATGTAAGGCTTGGAGAGTTGCATCTCGATGTTCTCATCACTCATCATGAACATCGCAATCAGCCCCGCCAATTCGCTCGACAGAAGAGCATCGAGGACCCATGTGTACGGATCCACCCCCGCGGAGTCTCCGAGAGCCGAGACGGTCCTTCCCTCCCACTCTGAGTTTGGAGCATCTGTGATGAGAACCCGATCCCATTCGAGGTGCTTGTAGGGAGTAGATCCTTTCATTTCTTTGCACATTCGCCGCCGCAACGCGGAGTCGCGGAGACGAGCGAGAACGGCCTCTGCAGATCCTTCTTGTGCCCAGTCCGGCAACATCGCAAGCAGGCTCGTGCTTCCCGCAGTGTAGACATACATGTCGCACGATACGTCTAGCCCCGCGCCGCGAGCCGATTCGACGAGCGCAAGTGCAGCGCCTGCATTCCTCCAATTCGGTCTCCCAGCAGCCTTGAAATGGCTTAGCTCCACGCTCATCGACATACGTCGTCCAATCTCAATAGCTTCGTTCACGGCGTCGAGAAGCGTTTCGCCGGAGCCGCGCATGTGGGTGAAATACAAGCCCTCCCCTTCCAGAGGGGCAAAGGTTGCCGCCAGTTCATCCGTACTGGAGAAGCATCCCGGAACATATGTCAGCCCCGTGCTGATACCGATGGCACCATCCCCCACTGCCCGCTCGACTTCGCGCTGCATCCCGCGGATCTGAGCCGCATCCGCAGCCCCCGCTTCCGTCCCCATCACAGCCAATCGAATCGTTCCCTGGCCGACAAGCGGAACCAGATTCGGCGAGAACCCTGTGCTTCGCATGTCCTGAAGATATGCCCCAAGCGTGCGCCATTGCCCAGTGAACTCCCGGATCAGCTGGTTCGCGGCAACTGCTTCCTCGCGTCTTTCCGCCGAGACCGGCGCAGGAGAGATCCCACATTGCCCCGCAACAGCGGTGGTAATGCCTTGCTGTACAAGGCTGTCTGCTGTCGGACCAACATGCAGCGTGAAGTCCGCATGCGAATGCATATCAATGAACCCCGGGGCCAACACGGCTCCGCGCGCGTCAATGCCGCGTTTGGCTTCGATCTCTTGGAGATTTCCAAGTGCAGTGATCCTGCCCTGCTCAACTGCAGCATCCCCTCGATAGCTTGGAGTCCCGGTGCCATCAACAATGCAAGCATTCCGTATTAGCAGATCTACCATTCTTCCCCTCTCCTAGCGTGTAAGATGGACCGAAGCATAGACCGCCCGTTCTTGATCTGCAATACGATGAGCTTCAGTGATCTCTGTGCCACCACCGAATCAGAAGCAATCAGGCTAACCTTCTCATGTCAAGAACAGAATCGACACACCGATCACCGCCACCAACGTGCCGAGTAACGACCGAGGTGTGATCCTCTCTTTGAAGATCGGGCGGGCGAGGACAAGAAGGAACACCGGAGATAGCGCCATCAACGTCGAGGCGATCCCGACGGAAGCCTTCGTTAACGCGACAAGGGACAGCGTCACTGCGAGAAACGGTCCGGTGACCGCTCCGCCAATCGTCATTTTCGCCGCACGTCCGTCAAACGGGGCGGCAAAACTCCTACGCCACTTGCCCGAAACGAACGCCGGGATCCACACGGCCGTCGTCGCCGCGAGAATCTGAATAACATTGGTCGACAGAACGGGATAGCCGCCACTCATTCCCTGCTTCGACAGGATGTAGCGAAACGACTGCGCAGCGACGGCGCCAAGGGCAAACAGCACACCGACCGCGGGACGCCCCGTTCGCCCGCTTCCATCCTCTCGGGCACCCCGCCTCGCCGACACGACCAACGCAATGCCTGCGATCGTAATCCCGGCACCGACGATCTGCATTGGTGTCAATCTCTCATCGAACAAGCCCCATGCAAGCAGCGCACTTGCCACGGGAATCAACGCCATCAACAGCGATGTGCGATGCGCCCCCAGATGTAGCAGCGCACTGAACAGAAAGGCATCGGAGATCGCGAACCCGAATACTCCGGAGAGGACAAGCCATCCCCAGCGAACCGATCCCGCATCGAGCGGGATTGGAGATCCGTAGAGGATGGCATGCGTAATCAGCAGGCAGCCAAGCGCGATGGTCAGTCGGAGTCGATTCAATCGCGCTGGGCCAATAACGCGAACTGCAATGGTGAATTGCACATAGGTCAGCGACCACAGGACTGCTGTTCCGAGCCCCGCGAGTTCGCCTATCCGTTCGAGCGACACGATGGCATCCTACGTCTCAACGACGTTCAATGAGCTCGAATCGTGCGACGAAGTGGCGTAGCGGACCCTGCCCCTCAACAATCCGGTAGCCGGGCAATGTATCACGCTTCGCACCAACCTCCTTCGCACCGGCAATCACGGCATCGAAGTGCATCTGCGTGTACATGCGTCGTGGGATGGCAAGACGGACCAATTCGAGTTCGGGGAAAACCTCGTTTCCCGACTCGTCCTTGTGCGCGAACATGACGCTGCCAATCTCCACACCTCGGACGCCGCCTTCGACGTACAATCCGTTGGCCATCGCAAGCGCTGGGAATTCGCGCTGCGGGAACTCCGGGAGCAGGCGTCGCGCATCGATGTACACCGCATGTCCTCCGATCGGCTCGATAATCGGGATTCCTGCCTCCTTGAGCCCGTCACCGAGATACCTGGCTTGACCGACACGGTCAGCGAGATAGTGCAGATCGAGTGCCTCGTGCAGACCAACGGCAACCGCTTCGAGGTCTCGCCCGGCCATCCCGCCGTAGGTCGGGAACCCCTCCATCAGGATCAGCCGCTCTCGTGTCCGCTCGAACAGCCCCCGATCATTCATTCCAAGAATCCCGCCGATATTCGAGAGGCCATCCTTCTTGGCGCTCATCGTCATTCCGTCAGCGAGCGAGAACATCTCCTGCGCGATCTGAAGTGGCGTTTTGTCCGCGTAGCCTTCCTCACGTTCTCGGATGAAGTACGCATTCTCCGCGAAGCGACACGCATCGAGGAAGAAGGGCAGTCCGTGTCTCCTGGCGATGGAACTGATCTCCCGCAGATTCGCTAGAGATACCGGCTGCCCTCCGCCGCTGTTGTTGGTCACGGTCATCATGACCAACGGAATGCGATCTGTCCCCACATCGGAGATCAGCTGCTCGAGCTTGTCCGGATCCATATTCCCTTTGAACGGATGCGGGGTGGCGGGATCGAATGCGACATCGGCCACAAGGTTCACAGGGTTGCCGCCATTGGCAATGACGTTGGCACGAGTGGTGTCGAAGTGCATGTTGTTGGGTACGATGTCCTCCGGTTTGAGGACCGACGAGAAGAGAACGTTCTCCGCCGCTCGACCTTGGTGTGTCGGCAGCACGTACGCAAAGCCGAAGATCTCATCGACCGCCGAACGGAACCGGTCGTAGCTTCGGCTTCCGGCGTACGATTCATCCCCCCGCATCATTGCCGCCCATTGCTCTTGACTCATCGCGCCGGTTCCCGAGTCCGTCAGCAAATCGACGTAGATGCTGCTTGCGTGAAGGTTGAAGACGTTGTATCCGGCGTCCTTCAACCGGCTCTCCCGCTCCGCTCTGCTGAGTATGGTGATGGGTTCAGTAACTTTGATCCGATATGGCTTGTACATTCCTCCCTGTCGCATGTTCACTCCTTTGCCCGTTCGCTGCTCGTCTTGCCACATTGCACGTCACTTCGGCTGTCGACTAGCAGGAAAGGAAAGGCGGATGGGGAATGCGTCGGCGAGCGATTTTCAGCGGATCGGCGTCTCCAAGAGGTTGCGCCGATGCAGCGGCAAACTGCTTGGTGAGACTCATATCGCTACCCCCTCGTGAGGATGTCCAGACCGAAAACTCATGGTAGGTGATCTGCACGACCTCAGCAACCGTCAACTTGACGGTGATTCCAGATGATGGCTACACTGCGATCATCCCATGGGGCACGGTGATACGATGCGAGACCGGATCGACCGACTCATTGCCCGCGAGAAGATTGACTCTCTTGTGGGCGTACTCGATGGAGCCAGTGTGCAGGACGTTCGATACGCGGCAAATCGTCTCGTCAAGGCCATTGACAATGAGAAGGCTATCCTTCACCGAGCGCGCGATCTGGTCAAGCAGGCCAAACCCGCATCGCTTCATCTCGCATGCCAGCTGATCCCGGTCTGCTATCGGCACGATAGCGACGCCGGATTGAAGCTCCTTCAGCGCTTGGCCGATGCCCCCGATTGGACGGTGCGTGACGCAGCGGCCGAGACCTGTGGCCGTCTCCTTAGGAGCCACTTCGGCGCCATGCTCGAGCCGCTTCGAGCATGGCGCGAGCATCGTTCGGCCAACGTCCGCCGGGCTGTCGTCATTGCCTCGGGTCGGGCAGCACAAGGGACTCACCTCGAACGAGCTGAACCGCTCCTCAAGCTCATCGAGCCGCTCCTTGCCGACGAAGATGCCACGATTCGAAGGAATCTCGGCCCATCCGCACTGGGCGGCTCCCTGTTGCGACACTACCCAACGAACGCTTTTGAGTACTTGATCAAATGGTCCACAGCGAACGACCCGGCGGTCTTGTGGAACGTCGCAATGGCATTTTCAGCGCCCTCCGCAGCACCAATTGCAAAGAAGGCACTGATCCTTCTGCGCAAGCTTTCCCTCGACGAGCGTCGTACCGTCTGGCGCGCTGTCTCTTCCGCAATGTGGAAACTCGGTCGTCGGTGCCCTGAGATCGTCCGTCCGGAACTCATGCGATGGCTCGAAGATGAACGGCGAGTCGACGTCGCACGCGAGGCGCTGAAGCACATCTAGCACCTTCGATCCTACGTCTGTGGCCAGCTATAATCCGCCTCATGAACCATGAACCGACTGTGCAATCCATGCCCGGCGCAATCGTCTCAGGCAGTTCACGCGGAATCGGCGCGGCCATCGCGCGCCGACTTGCCACTGCCGGCTACGGCGTGTGCATCAACTACGTCGAGAATGAAGACAGCGCCCGAACCGTCGCTGAGGAGATCGTAGCGAGCGGCGGTCGAGCCATTGTCGTTCGCGCTGATGTCGGCGACTGTGATCAGGTACAGCGGATGGTCAAAGAGACCGCGGCAGCGTTCGGCGGGATCCGCATTGTCGTAAACAACGCCGGGTTCTCGCAACACAGCACGCTCGATGAGATGACGGTTGACGACTGGTCCCGGGCCGTTGCAGTCAATCTATCGTCCGCAATGTTCACTGTGCGAGCTGCGCTGCCGTTCTTGACCAATCAGCCGTGGGGTCGCGTTGTCAACATTTGCTCGCTACGTGCAATGACAGGATCCGATCATGGGTCGCACTACGCTGCTGCGAAGTCCGGATTGATCGGGCTGACCAAGTCGTTCGCCCTCGAACTCGCACCGTTGATCACTGTAAACGCGGTCTCTCCGGGATACACACGTACCGACATGAACGCCACGGCGCTGGCAACACGCGAAGCGCAGATCGCCGCCAAGATCCCCGCAGGCAGAGTCGCCGAGCCCGACGAAATCGCTGCCGCCGTTGCGTTCCTCGCATCGGAGGATGCCGCATATATCACCGGCCAGACGATCAACGTGAACGGCGGAATCTACATGTAGCACTACCCGCCTGCGGCCAGGAGTAAACACAGATGAAGATTGAGTTCAGGACCTACAACCCGGATCGGGACAGGGATGCCGTGCTGCGGATCTACCGCGAGGTGGGCTGGTGCAGCAAGCCAGAGCACGCTGAAGCGTTTTCCGGACTGGTCGCGAGCGGACGGACGCTGGTCGCCGATCTCGACGGAACCGCTGAGTGTATGGTTACAACCGATCCGGGAACCATCCGATACGGAAGGCAGGATCTGCCGCTTCTAGGGGTCACCGGCGTGACGACAAGTCGTGTTGCACGGAAGCGGCAGCTCGCCGGGCGACTCACGGCTCGTGTTCTCGCTGATGAAGCAAACGCAGGACGTTTGATTGCTATGCTCGGCATCTTCGAGCAGGGTTACTACAACCAACTCGGGTTTGGGAATGGCGGATATGAGCACTCTTGCACGTTCGATCCCTCCACGCTGAGCGTTTCGGTCAAGCCACGGGTTCCCATCCGCCTCAACCTGTCCGATTGGGAGCAAATGCACGTCAACCGCCTCCAGCGGCTTCGTCGCCACGGCGCGTGCAATATCGAAAACCCGTACTTGACCCGCGCTGACATGTGCTGGGGAGAGAACGGGTTTGGACTTGGCTACGCTGACAGCTCCGGACACCTGACCCATCACATGTGGTGCACGACAGAAGAACTGGAGCACGGCCCGTACACGGTCTTCTGGATGGCGTATGAGTCGAAAGAGCAGCTCCTTGAGCTCCTCGGACTGCTTCGCAGTTTCGAGGATCAGGTTCGGTCAATCCGAATGCAGGAACCTCCGGGACTTCAGCTTCAAGATCTGCTGCGCAAGCCGTTTCGGTCACGCCAGATCACGCACCGATCGACGCACGAGAATCGAATGACCGCAACGGCATACTGGCAGCTCAGAATCCTCGACCTTCCCGGGACGCTCGCGATGACTTCACTCGATGCCCCGTCGGTCCGGTTCAATCTGAACCTGTCCGATCCGATCGAGGCCTATCTCGATGAGAACTCGCCGTGGAAAGGGATCGCCGGTGACTATGTCGTCGAGGCCGGCCCGGAATCACACGCCGCCCCGGGGCGAGATTCATCGCTACCGACGCTGACCGCTTCGGTCAATGCGTTCTCCAGAATGTGGCTTGGCGTCCGTCCCGCAAGCATCCTGTCGTGGACCGACGAACTTGACGGGCCGAATGAGCTGCTCGCCCAACTCGATCAAACGTTCTGCCTTCCGCCGCCATCGCCGGACTGGGAGTTCTAGCGCCGCGTTTCACGCAATGCCGCTTGGCTCTATAGAGGATTTCCCTCATACTCCCACAATGTAAATGGAGGTGATTGCATTGAGGAAGACTGGGCGGCTGATGCTCGTGCTTGTCATCGTGGCAGCCCTGTTGGCGCTAACCTCTTGCGAGTGGTTCTACGCGCTGTTTGGCGATCCGCCGACAGCAGTCCTCACAGTCGATCCAGCTTCGGGAGGCGCTCCGATCGCTGTCACGTTTGACCTCTCCGGCTCCTCCGCGCCCGCAGGCGTTCATCAGATCCGACTGGAGTTTGGCGACGGCAGCGAGATTGCCGTGCTCGTCAACCTGGAGGATCCAATCGTGCATGAGTATGCAACCGAGGGAACGTACACGGCGGTGCTTGAGCTAACCGACTCGAATGGCTTGGTCGATCATGATAGCAGCATCATCACGGTCAATGAGATGGCATCGCCCGATCCTGGGCCTGTCGCCGTTCTTGCAGCCGACACGACCGTCGGTGATGCGCCGCTGATCGTGGCGTTCGACGTCTCCTTATCGTCGGCTCCAGAGAGTCCTCTCGCCTCGTTTCGTCTCGAGTTCGGCGATGGAACCGCCGCGTATGTCGGTACGTTGTTCTCAACGCCGATCCCCCACCTCTACGCCAATGCCGGGCTACACACGGCAATACTGACCGTGACGGACGCGGACGGACTCACCGGAGCCGCGACACTTGCCATTGTGGCCGCAGCTGATGCCGCAGGCGGTGGCTCGGGGCAGGAGCCGGTCGCTCGGTTCGATTGGACTCCCGCTATCCCGAATATGGATCAAGCCGTCACATTTGACGCCGATAGGTCGTACGACATTCAGCGTAGCCCCGCCGATCCAAAAACCATCGTCGTCTATACGTGGGACTTCGGCGACGGATCAGAGGCGGCGACGACCGCGAAGATTGTCGACCACACGTATACCTGGCCGGGAACCTACCATGTTACGCTGACCGTATACGATGACGACGGTGTAGCCGGCGCATCCACAGAGACGATCACCGTTCATGGCGCCATCGCGTACGTCAGCTCGTTCTTTGATGGATTGGTGACTCAGATCCGGCTCCCATCGAACGCAGTAGGTCAGACAACCAAGCCGTTCGAGTGGTCGATGGGCATCGCGGCCGACCCGGATGGCACCTCTGTCTATGTCGGCGGTGCCTCGTTCGCGACAACATCGTTCAACGTGACGCAGCTCGAAGCCTTCACTCTGGCTACTCAGACGAGAACCGGCGATCTCATGGACCTCCCGATGGATGTCACCTGCAGTCCAAGTGGGCATGCCATCTACGTCACCGGCGATAGTCTTCAAGCCAGCGATCAGCTGCGGGTCATCAATCCAACAACGATGCCGGTGACCCATACACTCACCGTCCAAAGCTACCCCACAACGGTCGCTTTCTCCCCTGCCGGGAGCCACGCCTACGTCGCCGGTTCCGCCCCCGACAGCATCATCGAGATCGATACAGCGACGCACACCAGAGTCGGCCAGGTCGACGTCACGGCATGGGGCGAGCCTCATGGAATCGCGGTGACATCCGATGGGACGCTGGCACTGGTGGCGATCCCGAGCGCGAGCTTCGTCCTCTTCATTGATCTGGTGACCTGCGCCGTCTCGCAACTCGACCTGGACATGGATCCGGCGGTCACCACGCCAACCACACCTGTGCCGCTCGCGGTTGCATTGACCCACGACGATGCGTTCGGCTACGTCACAGATCCGGAGCACAGTCGCGTGTATGTGATCGACATGACGACCCGGGTGGTCGCCGACGAAATCCTGCTCAATGATCCAACGTACGGACCTGCATTTCCATTTGATGTCACGATCACGCCCGGTGACTCCGTCGCTCTGGTCCCGTTCGGCATCGATCCAGTCATGCTCGCTGCTTGGTGGGGCGGAGGCGGCCTTCCATTTGTCCCCGCCCTGCCGGTGTTCATCATCGACCTCAACACGAACACCGTGGCCGGCGAAGTCTTGGCAGGCTTCGGTCCGATGTTCGTCGACATCTGGGGGATCGGCTACTAGACACAGCCTGAGGCCGAGGGTTCCCGTGGGGCAGCCGTACTGCGAAGCTTTGATATCATGCGCACTCGGCGGGCAGGCTCCTGCACCGCAACGGGATCAGTGCGTCAATCCCAAGCGATCTCTCCCGTCGTTGAACCGATCGTCCCCTTTGGGCGACTGACTGGTTGTAGAGTAGAGTGAACAACAATCCAGGGATGAAGGGATGGCATAGCATGAAGCTCCTACGAAGCGCAATTACCGGCGGAGGCATCGCAGCGTTCTTCTTCTTCAGTTGGATCATCCAGCTGTTGTGGAACTCGATTCTGGTGGATCAACTGGCATTGGTCGCGGTCAAGGTGAACTACTGGCAGGCTGCCGCACTGTGGTTCCTCTCGATCATCTTCTTCGCGTGGGCCGGCATCGGAACCTCACCGACCATCTCGAGGAAGTGGCGCAAGTTCAAAGACTAGTATGGCACTACTGCCGCGCTCCGCTTGTGTCGTTCGGTCGGATCACTCCGTTGAGTCGGAAGGGCTCTCGAAACGCGCAGGACGAGCGGGAATGGAGGGATCGAAATGAAATTGATCGTGCGGGCTATCGCGGCCGGTGGGATCGCAGCGTTCTTCTTCTTCAGCTGGATCATCCAGCTGCTCTGGAATAGCCTGATTGCCGGCCATCTGGGACTCGCTCCCACGCTTGCGTACTTCCAGGCCGCTGGGCTATGGTTCCTTGTGAGTATCCTATTGGCCTGGGTCGGCATCGGTACGCGGCCCATCTCTCGGACGCGATTCCGGCAACAGAGAGACTGGAGCGCATTGGGTGACCGGATTGAGCGCAAGATCCGCCGTGGCATCTCCAGATGGGCTGACAACAAACCTGATATGGACGATCTTGGCGAGCACATCGAGCGCAAGATCAAACGCGGTTTCAGCCGGTGGGTCGATGTGGATGAGGACGTGGACTGGGAGGACCTCGGCGAGCATATCGAGCGCAAGATCAAACGGAAGCTCCGCGACTGGGCTGACGAAGAAGACGCGTAGCCGCGCACTGCGGAGGTCGTCTCATGGCCCAATACGATCCCAACTGGACCCGTGCCCACTATGACGCCTACGGGATGAGAGAATGGGATCGATGGGATGAGAGCCCGGTCGAGCGGGTGAAGTTCTCCATCCATCGCCACTACATCCAATCAAACCTTAGGCCGGGCGACCGCGTTCTCGAGATCGGTGCCGGCGCCGGCCGGTTCACGTGCGAGATCGCGCAAGTCACTGATCGGATCGTCGTAGCCGACCTGTCTCCCGGCCAGTTGAAGCTGAATCGGGAGAACGCAGCGCGGCTCGACTTCGCGTCGTCGATCGAAGCGTGGATAGAGTGCGATGTCTGCGATCTCCAGCCTCACTTCGATAAGGCCTCGTTTGACGTCGTCGTCTGTACCGGCGGGCCGCTGAGCTACGTCTTTGATCGCCGAGGTGACGCGGTAGCTGAACTCCTGCATGTCACTCGTCCGGGTGGGCTTCTCGTCGCCAGCGTGATGTCGCTCTGGGGAGCGATCCACCAGTATCTTCGCGGCGTTCTAGAGATTGACCCGGAGGCCAACCGAGCGATCCTCTCCTCCGGCGATCTCACCCCAAAGACGATCGGCCCCGCTCGGCACTACACACACATGTTCCGATCGTCCGAGTTCCGGAGACTTCTTGAGCAGGGCGGCTGGTGCGTCGAGTCGATGTCAGCAAGCAGCTGCCTTTCCGTTGGGTGGGCTGAATACCTAGAGGGACTCGCCGAGACCGATCCGATCTGGGGGCACTTGATCGAGATGGAGCTGGAGGCGTCTCACGAAGCCGGATGTCTGGATATGGGAACACATTTGATTGCCATCTGCCGCAGACCCTCATCGCCGACAGATGCCACCGCGACGCGCTAGTTTCCGTTCGCCGCGTAGGGGCGTGCCCGAAGCCGGTCCTTCACGCCGTTTCTGTCTGCCCACTGCTTCCACATCATGTTCCCGCCAAGGATGTAGAGCCAGGGAGGGAGCACGGGCTTGTCCGTGAGCTGTCCTGCTTCCTCTGACACCAGGAGCTCCAGATCGAGCGCTTCGACAAGGATATCCAGCGCCCGGCACACCCGCTTCGTTGTCCGTCCGGTCGCGCCAAGCGATACACCGTAGACCCACTCGAATCCGGCACAGTCTGCAAATCGCTTGAGCATCCTCTGGCATGTGCGGTTTTGCTGCGGTTCTACGAACCCACAGTTGAGGATCGACGCAAAGCGAGCCACTCGTTCGATATCTTCCGGCTTCCGCTCCGCGGCAATCCGTTCGAAAGCGCGGATCACCGGGGCGGGAAGACTATCGACGTAGAGCGGCGCGGCCAACAGCACAACGTCGGCCTGGCGGATCGCTGCCAGCAGTTGCTCCATCGCTTCTTCCGACCGAACCGCCTGATGGAGATGGATCGACTCACTCGACCATCCTCGCTCCTTGAGGCCGTCAACAACCCGGCTGCCAAGGCGTCCCGAGTTGCTGCCCTCCAATCCCTTCGGGCTCCCAATCAGAAGAAGGATCCGCTCGTTCGTTGTGCTCATGATCCGATCACCTTCTCCACCACGCGCTCAATCCGGCACCGACGCAGATCGTTCGGATCGGCGTCGTCCACAACGCACGTGGCGTGCGCCGGGGCATGCATGTTGATGGCATTTCGATGAATCAGCGTCTCGAACAGCTCCTCATCATCCGGATCCGCTCTCCCATCAGAGTAGACGCCAATGCCGATCAACCGAGGATATCGCGCGTAGCGCTTGACGTGATGGATCTCACGCTTGATCCGCTGAAAGAATGGCAGGATGTTCGGAATCGAGCGATCAAGCGCCTTCTTCAATTCCGAGGAGTACCCTCCGAAGGTAAGCGGCGTGAGATACACAACCAGATCGCTTTGGACGATCCGGCGTGCAGTCTCCCGGCCTGCATCATCGATGACACAGATACCGGGTGTCTTGATCCAGCAGCCGAAGCATCCGAGACACGGAGAGATATCTATGTCGCGCAGTGCAAGTAACGCAACCTGCCAACCTGCCTCTCGAAGGACAGCATCGATGATCGCACGCACCTCGCGAGTATCCCGGCCATCTCCGAGGCCCCCATCAAGAATCAAAGCTTGTGTCCCCATCGTGCGGCTATCCTATCGCAATAGCTGTTTCCACACCACTTCCGAGCGACTGCTGTCGATCGTCTCGTCCCGCAGAGACATTCCGCCTTCCCCAAGCCAGGCCATTCGACTACGCTTCAACCTGAAAGGACACCCATGGAGTCGAAGAGCAAACCCCGCATGCCCGAACTCCGAAAGGTCTCGTTGACGCTTGCCTCGCGATTTTTTCTAGTCGCTGCAGGCGGAGCGCTTGGAGTTCTCACTCTGTTGCTGGTTCATGTTTTCGTGCCGGTCGAGTGGCTTCAGCTTTGCTCAATATGGATCCTCGGAGGCTCGCTGCTGTTCGTTTGGGCGGGGATTCTTGCCTGGCGTATCCCTGTGCTCGGCAACGGGATTCTCCTGCTGTTCGCGATTATCTGGGGGCTCGGAATCGCCGCGGCCGTGTGGTTGGCTGTGTGGTCCGTTCCGAACCGCTTGCAGATCTGGCAGCATTCGATGCAGTGGCTCTCTCTCACATTGAGCTTCGTCGTCGGCGCCCTGTTGCTGCGCTCGCTGCTGCGTAAGCGCGCTGCACCGCTCATCGGTCGTCTGTTGTCGCTCATCTCCCCGCTGGTCATCCTGCTCGTCATTCTCTTAACATCACTCGTCCATAGAACGTAGCTCCCGCTTGGCAAGGATCGGCTCGGGTATGCTACACTCCCATCGATTCCGCAACCGAGAGGAGAACCCATGGCCGACAAGTTGTACCGAAGCACTTCCGATTCGATGCTCGGAGGCGTCTGTGGTGGCCTAGGAAGGTACTTCAACGTCGACGCGAATCTGATCCGGCTGATCTTCGTCGTGCTCGCTGTGCTCCCTGGATTCGGCGTTCCCATCTATCTCGTCCTGTGGCTGATTCTCCCTGAGGATACCGAAGGCGCTAAGCAGCCGCTTGCTGACCGAGTGCGTGACGGAACCGACCAGATGGTCGAACGCGCCAAGCAATTCGGGCAAGAGGTTCGCGCAACAGCCACGTCTTCCAATCCCGGGGCAACGTGCATCATCGGCTTCGTACTGGTCGCGTTGGGGGCTGTATTCTTGCTCAGGAATCTCGGAATCACTTGGCTGAGCTGGATTGCGTTCGGTACGCTCTGGCCTGCATTGCTCATTCTCGTCGGCGTAGCGTTTCTCTGGCGATGGTTCAGAGGGAGGTGATGCATGTGCGGATCGGAAGATTCAGTGGGATTCTCCTTCCACTGATCATCGTTGCGGTCGGTGTGGTGCTGTTGCTCAATACGACGGGCATCGTCAGTTGGAGTGCATGGTCTGAACTCGGACGTCTGTGGCCGGTCGCGGTGATCCTTTTCGGGCTGAGCCTTGTCTGGCAGAGGTTCAGGGATCGTCCTTGACATGTCGGACGTCCCACGGCATGTCGTGCCGGCTGCCACTGTGTTGGCTCAAGGACCACAGGAGCACAGCGTACGATCGCCCTCAAGGAGGAACTCATGACCGCGAACACAACACGGAGATGGCGAGGAAGCCTGCTGTTTCCGCTCGCAGTTGTCGCGATCGGAATTGTCCTTCTGTTGACGAACCTCGGCATCGTTTCCACCATCGCATGGGGTGAGCTTGTCCGCTTCTGGCCCGTTCTTTTGATCATTCTCGGAATCGACGTTCTTCTCGGCCGTCCGTCATTCCGCTCGGCGGTATCGACACTGCTCACTGCCATCGTGATCGTCGCCGTAGGATTCGCCGCGGTCTACTTGTTCGGTCCGAATGCCTGGATCGTGAAGCAACAGGCGCTCGCGTACCCCCTGGACTCAGTAGCCTCCGCCTACATTCAGTTCGACTGCGACCGATGCTCGATTGATATCGACGAAGCCATCGGCTCAGCGAATCTCATCGAGGGATCCATCGAGTTTGGAAGAGAGGTACGCCTTCATCAACTCACTCGCCTGACGGATGACGTACTGGCATTCTCTCTGACCGTTGATCCGATGTTCCCGCTTCCTCGGGTCTTCTCCAGCTTCGAACGGATGTGGACCATACGGCTCCATCCCGGCATTCCAATCGACCTTTCCGTGACATCGGACGGTTCGATTGATCTCGATCTGCGTGCGCTTCGGGTCCAGTCGGTCGACATGTCTGCTGGACGCGAACCTTGCACGCTGACAGCACCGAGGATCGGACGAGTTCTTGCCTACATCTCGGGAGAGGATCTTCTGATTCGCGTTCCTGATGGGGTCGGTGTCCGGATCATCGGGCTGCCAAGCGGGAGGTTGACAGCTCCTTCGAGTTACGTAAACGCAAACGGCAGCTGGCAGTCACCCAACTACGATCATGCCGCCGCAACCATCGATCTTCACCTTCGTCCCCCTGTTGTCCATCTGGAAGTCACTCCGCTGGAATCAGCGCCAGCAAGCGACCCGGAAGCCACCTAGGCCGAGAGACCTTCTCCCCGCGGCCTGCTCTCGCCCTCTCCTCGAAGCTGATCTGAGTGTGTTTGCAGTGACTCTCTCCTCCGCGCGGCTCCGCCTCGACCGCATTGCCAACAAGGGACAGAGGGCAGCGGTAGAAGGCACAGCTGGGACCCATGTGCATTTGTCTCATGCATAGACTATAAAGATGACCCCATTGACCGTACCTATGCGGACGCGGTGAAGGTGGAGGAGATCGAAGACAGCATGGGCACACGCACGGATCGAGGATCGAGCCGCTTCGGACTGCGTTGCGGCGCCCCGCGATGATCCAATTGGCGCTCCTATTCGCGACCGGCGCCTACGTCGGATGGAACATCGGTGCGAACGACGCCGGGAACTGCGTCGGCACGACCGTCGGTTCGGGAGTTCTCAGCTACCGCCGCGCGGTTTGGCTCGTCGCGGGATTCGCTCTTCTTGGAGCCATCCTCCAGGGCGATCAAGTCATGAGCACTGTCGGAAAGGGAATCGTCACATCCGACCTCTCGTCTCTTGCGATCCTAAGCGCGATGCTTTCAGCAGGTATCTTCGTGACCGTGGCCACGCTGTTTCGGGTTCCTGTGTCCACGTCACAAGCGATCGTCGGCGGCGTCAGCGGCGTTGGGCTTGCTGTCGGTGCAGATCTCGATGTCCATGTGCTCACCCAAATCGCCGAGGTGTGGATCGTCTGTCCGATTCTCGTGGGGCTTCTCGCAATCGCCCTGTACAGCATTGCGTCCCGCGTACTCAGACGGATCGCCGCCCATTCGATCTGGCAGCGGGTGCCCCATGTCCTACTCATTCTGAGTGCCTGCTATGTATCTTTCTCTCTGGGCGCGAATCATGTTGGAACTGCCATGGGGCCTATCACAAACCTCGCGCTCCATCCCGCTTGGCTGAGTATCCTTGGCGGGACCGCCATGGCTGCAGGGGTGCTCACGTTCGGTCGACGGGTCACGCAGACCGTCGGCCAGGGGATCACGCCACTCGATACGGTGAGCGCGTTCTCCGCGCAGCTAGCCGCCGCGCTTGCAGTACATTTCTTCTCGATCGTCGGAATTCCGGTGTCCACATCGCAGTCGATCGTCGGCGCCATTCTCGGCGTCGGTCTTCTCCACGGCGTCCGGGCCGTCCGGATGCGGAAGATCGGTGAGATCGCCATCGGCTGGGTGGCAACGCCAATCTCCGCCGGTTTGTTCTCGTACGGGCTATACCGCATGCTGACGCTCGTCATCGCGTAGTTCGGACGATCGCACTCACCAGCGCGCTTGAGGACTACTTCCAGAACTCCCAGAACTTCCGTGCGACGAGGTCGGCGGCAACCGTTCCGTTCTCGATCCGCAGATAGAAGTCCATCGTGTGAACCTTCCCGGTGCGGACATCGGTCAGGATGCACTCCGCACTTGCTCGACCGCTTAGTCGCCCCTCGGTCAGCGAGATCTCAATATCGCCAAGATTCACACGAAAATCGGTCAACGAGAGCACAACGTCAGCCGATCCCTCATCCGGGACGATCTGGATGTCGCGATCTCCTAGAACGACAAGCAATTCGCTCTCGAAGTCAATGCGATCCGCCGGCTCGTATCCGTCACCAACTCGGACGGCAACCGTCTCCACCCCTGCAAGTGGGTCCTGTGCAGGCCACAAGACGATTGCAGCGATTGCTGCGACTACGATACCTACGACACCTATGATCCAGTTCCGCTTACTCATCGGGATTCCCCCTTGTCTTTCGAGCTGCTCCCGTCCATGATAGGCGGGAGTATCGCGCGAAGCGAGAGTTGAAGGAAGCGGGAGGACGATGGAGAGGGACCGAACCCCGAAGTCGAAACTGTGGTGGGGCGGCATGGCCGGGGTTGTCCTCGTTGTCGCAGCGATGGTTGTCGTCCTCTGTCTGTTCCAGTTCCGCTCGGAAGAGCCCTCCGTGGTTGATACTTCAGTTCCTGATCTCTCCGGCCCGTCGGCTCCAGACAAGGCGGATGACCCGATCGAGCCGCCCGTTGGGTATCGCATCGGGAACAGGGCTCCCAGCTTCTCCCTTTTGTCACTCGAAGGCAAAGCGGTTTCCCTGTCCGATTACCGGGGGCGCCTCGTCATTCTGGATTTCTGGGCCAGCTGGTGCGTGCCGTGCAGGCTGTCAATGCCGTCGCTCGAGGCCCTATCGCGAGATCTTGGAGACGATGTGATCCTACTCGGGATCAGCCTCGACCGCAGTGAGTCAGCCGCTCGTAGCTTCATCGAGTCCCGTGAGTACTCCGAACTCATCGTGCTTTATGGATCACTGAGCGAGGCGCGCACCGTCGCCGAGGATTATGCCGTTCTCGGGATACCGAAGACGTTCATCATTGACGGAAGCGGTGTGGTTCGGTTCGCCGGGCATCCGGGCCGCCTGACGCGCAGTTTGGTTGAATCGCTTCTGTGAGGAGACGCCTACGAATAGCACCCACCCCATTTGACGGATTGGGCGGCGGATGGTCCGCCCCGACGACACCGACTCAGGAAAGGAGCTACATCAAGTGGACACGTACACAACCTACACCGACATCCTCAAGGAACTCGCCAAGCTGAATTCGGCTGTCGCGCTTCTCTCATGGGACGAGGAGACACACATGCCGAAGAAGGGGCTCCAGTTCCGCGCCGAAACCATCGGGAAACTATCGCGGATGGCCTTTGAGCTCTCGACCAGCGATACATTGGGCCACTGTATCGAGGACCTCGAAGCACGCGACGACCTCTCAGAGAGAGACACAGCCAGTCTGCGCGTCGTCGGTAGGGAGTACCGTAGGAATAAGGCGATTCCCGCCGACCTGTTCGAGGAATACACGATCGCCCAGTCCAAGAGCCAGGCTGCTTGGGGTGAGGCGAAACGAGCCTCCGATTTTGCCTTGTTCCGGCCGCATCTCGAGAAGATGATCGACTACGCCCGCCGCTTCGCCGACCTGATAGGGTATGAGACATGCCCGTACGACGCGCTCCTCGAGCGCTACGAGCCGGGCATGACGGCTGCTCAACTTCATCAGATCATCCAGCCGCTTCGGGAGCGGCTGGTGCCGCTTATCGACCGATTGCTCAGCGATGGAACGCCTCCCAAGCGGTCGTTTCTAGACGGTCGGTTCCCCGTCGACTCGCAGCGTACGCTTGCACGCACTGTGTTGCAGAAGGTTGGATACGACTTCGATGCAGGCGCTCTGGATGACACGATGCATCCATTCACAACTGGCATTGGACCGGGTGATGTACGCATCACCAATCGGTACATCGAGACGCAGCCACTCTCCGGTCTGTTTGGCGCGCTGCACGAAGGTGGACATGCGCTCTACGGTCAAGGTATGGATGAGGATCTGCATGTGTTGCAATTGACCGAGGGCGCATCCTTTGGTTTTCACGAGTCGCAATCGCGCCTGATCGAGAATCAGATCGGGCGGAGTCAACCATTCTGGACGTTCTTCAGACCGATGTTCGTCAATGCATTCCCGAACCTCGGCACCGTCTCTGCTGACGAACTCTATCGTGCAGCGAACGTCGTCTCCCGCTCGCTCATTCGCGTCGAAGCGGATGAAGTGACATACAATCTTCACATCATGCTCCGTTTCGAACTCGAAACGAAGCTGCTCGATGGCACAATCGAAGTGGCCGATCTTCCTGCGCTGTGGAACGAAGCAATGGACCGCTATGTCGGAGCCACGCCCGATAATGATGCATCCGGCGTTCTACAGGACGTCCATTGGTCGTGTGGTCTCATTGGCTACTTCCCGTCCTACATGCTCGGGAACCTGTACGCCGCTCAGATCACGGACGCGCTCCGCGAGGAAATCCCGACGCTCGACAAGCAGATCGCAGGCGGGGACTTCGTGCCACTTCTTGATTGGCTGCGCAGCAAGATCCACCACTTCGGCGCAATCTACGAGCCGGGAGAGCTGATCCGGCGCGTTACCGGAAAGGAACTGACCTCCGAGCCATTCCTCGCGTACGTCACGCACAAATTCTCGGACATCTACGGACTCTAGGGAGCCAGTCCGTCTACTCTGCAGGCTTTCGTCGCCCAATGCGACGGCGCGGCTTACGCGACCTTCTCTGCCCCTTGCGGGCGGAAATCGGCATCGTCGACTCGGCGGCCTTGGGCTTGCACATGGCGGCCAATGCGTCGTGAATCGTCTCAATCTGGTACTCGCGCGTCTTCTGTGTCACCGGAATGAAGTCAAACGGCTCCCCTCCGAGCTGTTCGACAAGACGCTCCATCTCTGACAGGCAATGAACCGCTCCGTGCCCTGATCCGCCGGCGGCGGCGACGCAGACAGTCGGCTTCCCGGTAGCGACACTCCTTGCCGTCTTCGACTTTGTCGCTTCGCAACGTCGAAGACGATCAAAGAATGCCTTCATCGTCTCGCTGGGCTCGCTGAAGTAGACCGGCGTGACCCATGCAAAGCCCTCCGCCTCTTCAAACATCTTCTGCAGCTCCCCAAAGCCGTCCTCCAGCCGACAGCGGTGTTCCGTCCGGCATGGTCCCCATCCGTTGTCGCAAACCGCACATCGCAGTATCTCGTGCTCATTCAGATTCACCAGGCGGGCCCGGCTCTTCCCATCGACAACTCCCTGGCGCGCCGCCTCGCCACACATCGCGGTGAGCCCTTCCTTGTTCGCGCTGCTTGTCACAATCAGTACCTTCATCGGTTCCCTTCCCGCGGGACGACCCGCCCCGCGCGCCATGTCAGACGTGAGTCGGTTGCAGTAATCCTACGCGATCGACGCTCGATGGACCGCATCGAGCACACGCTCGGGGGTGAACGGCGTCTGCCTCAGCCGGACTCCAGTTGCATCGTAGATCGCATTGGCAATGGTCGGGATCGGCCCGTTGATGCCGATCTCTCCTACAGACTTGGCGCCCATTGGGCCGGTCGGCTCGTACGATTCAACGATAACCACCTCGACCTTTGGGATGTCGAGCGTTCCGGGTATCTTGTAGTCGAATAGCGACGGGTTTCGCACACGGCCACGCGAACTGATCAGCATCTCCTCGGTAAGTGCATACCCGATGCCATTGACAATGGCCCCCTCCATCTGCCCCTCGGCGAGAAGGGGGTTGATGGCTACGCCGCAATCCACTGCAGCGACGTAGTGAAGAACCTTGACCCGTCCCGTCTCCATGTCCACCGCCACCTCGGCGAAGTTTGCGAGAAACGGCGGAGGTGATTCCTGCGGAACGCAAGAGGCCGTGGCGGCGATCTGGAATTGGTTCGACTCGTACATCGCACGTTGACAGACTTCAGCCAGCGAGAGCGTCTTCCCGTGCGATGCCAGCACAGCCCCATCTGCCAGAGCCAGCGCCTTCGGATCGCTTTCCAGAATCGGCGCCGAGATGTCGAAGATCTGGTCGCGCACCTTCTCCGCCGCTCGCTGCACCGCCATCCCGGATACGTAGGTTGTAGACGATGCATACGCTCCAACATCGAATGGCGTGACGTCCGTGTCGGACGACAAGACAATCATCTTCTCCAACGGCACGCCGAGAACCTCCGCCGCGATTTGGCCTAGGATCGTGTCCGATCCAGTGCCAAGGTCTGTCGCGCCGATCAACAAGTTGAACGACCCGTCTTCGTTCATCTTGATCGTCGCCGCAGCCATGTCGATCAACGGGATTCCCGATCCCTGCATCATGATTGACATCCCTACGCCGTGAACCCACTCGCCCTCTCGACGCCTCGTTCCGCGTTTCTTGGCCCACCCAATGCGTTCTGCACCGATGTCGAGGCACCGCTCAAGTTCGCAGCTCTTAACCGATTGCTCGACACCTTCGCGCCCCTCTCCTAGCTTCTCGAAAATCGGCGATGTCTCGCCGGCGCGGATGTGGTTCCGGCGCCTCAGCTCGATCGGGTCAAGCTGCAAGCGTTCCGCCAGTTCATCCATCGCCGTCTCTAGGGGGAAGTAGCCCTGAGTTGCACCGTATCCGCGGTACGCTCCCGGGACCGGCAGCGTCGTATAGATCGCTTGCCCGTAGAAGTGTGCATGGGGCGCCTTGTTGTACAGCGGGAGCGTCTTCGATCCCGCATTGGCAAGCACGGTCAGCCCATGCGCCCCATACGCCCCGGTGTTGGAAATCGCTTCCATTTCGATTGCCCGCAGCGTCCCATCCCTCTCATCCGCCCCAAGCTTGACCCTGACCCTCATTGGATGGCGTGTTCGTGCCGAGATGAATTCCTCCTTGCGCGACAGGCTGATCAGCGCCGGCCGGCCGGTCCGCAACGTGACCAGGCCAGCAACATCCTCGAGTAGAACCTCTTGTTTGGTGCCGAAGCCGCCGCCGATCCTCGGCTTGATCACCCGAATGTCGCAGATCGGGATCCCCAGTGTCTGTGCGACGATGCGTCGCGCGTGAAACGGAACCTGTGTGCTCGTCCGCAGTACAAGTCGTCCGTCGCTCTCAAGATAGCTGTACACAACGTGCGTTTCGATCGGCGTGTGTTGCGCATATTGGGTGTCGCAGATCGTTTCCACGATGATGTCCGATTCCTCGAACCCGGCGACGATGTCACCGACATCGATGTCGACATCGGCGACGACGTTCCGAGTGGCGTCATAGATGCCTCTGGCGTCATCTTCATCGTGGATGACCGGAGCCCCGATGCGAAGCGCATCATCGATCGACAGAACCGGCTCGAGTTCCTCGTACGTCACAGAGATCGCCTTCAGGGCCGCTGACGCGACCTGCTCGGAATCCGCCGCGACCGCAGCAACACGATCGCCAACGAACCTCACCTTGTCGTCAAACATGCGCGTGTCATACGGTGATGGCTCGGGGAAGCCTTGACCTGCCGTCGTATGCCGCCCCGCGGGCGTGTTCTCGTGGGTCAACACACACGCGACACCGGTCATCGCCTGGGCCTGTGAGGTATCCATCCGCACAATGCGCGCATGAGCATGCGGGCTCCCAAGGATCTTGACGTGGAGCGTCTCAGGGAGCTGAAGATCCGCGACGAAGACGGGTTTCCCCGTCACGAGCGCCCGCCCATCGATCTTCCGCTCGTTTTGTCCGACGATCGAAAAGTTGGGTCGCTCGGTCATCGATCTCCTCTCATCACGGCAGCAGCCCGTTGCACCGCCTGGATCTGCTTCACGTAGCCGGTGCATCGGCAGAGGTTTCCCGACAGCGCACGACGGATCTCGGTTTCGGTCGGGCTTGGATTTCGCGATAGCAGATCGACCGCACTGATAATCATCCCAGGCGTGCAGTACCCGCACTGGACGCCACCTTGGTCCAGGAATGCCTCTTGCACGGGGTGTAGATGCCCATCTTGCTCCAATCCCTCGACCGTGACTACCTTGCATCCATCCGCCTTCGCGGCGAACAGCAGGCACGAATTCACCGAACGACCGTCAAGCAGCACCGCGCAGGCGCCGCAGTCGCCGGCCTCGCATCCGATTTTGACCCCCATGTACCCCTCACGGCGAAGCAAACCGAGCAGTTTCTCCCCCGGTTCGATCTCCAGCGTCTTACGGATACCGTTGATGGTTAGTGTGATCGTCATCCCATCGTCTCCAGTTTCCGGGCAATCCGCCGCAGGCAGCGAGAAACACCGACACGGGCCAGATGCCTCCGATACGCCGCCGTTGCACGTCGATCATCTCGGGCATCGATCGACCGCTCCGCAATCTCGGCGACGCGGTCGATCGCCTCGCCATCCAACCTCGCGCCGGTCAGAGACTCCTCCACCGTTGGTCGTCTTGCCGCCATGGCCGGGGTTCCTCCGATGGCTATTCGAGCCGTCTTGCACCGATCTGCCTCAAGCTCCACGAAACAGGCGCAGTTGAGAATCGCTACGTCAAACGCCGTCTTGCTGTACTCCTCGAATCCGCACGCCGACATCACCGGCGCCCGAGGGAGGCGGATCTCGGTGATTAACGGACGCTCTCCTTGCGCTCGAATCGCGAAGTACTCCGCCAGGGGCAGCGTCTGTCGGCGCTCGTGGTACACAACCACCTGTGCGTCGAGCGCAAGCAGTGCTGGAATCACATCCGACCACGGGTGGGCACTGCCAAGCGTTCCTCCGACCGTCGCCAGGTTCCGCTGCAACGGCGAGGCAACTTTCTCCAGAATCTCGACGAGGATTCCATCGAGATACCCCCCCACACGGGAGGACTCAATCATCTCGGCAAACGTCGTGGTCGCACCGATGTCCAGCTCGTCTTCGCCCCGAACATACGATAGTTCCAGTCCACCAAGATCCACAACAATCCGGAGATCCGGTGTCGCATACAGGCCGACGTCGATTCCACCTCCCATTGGTTTCGCAGACAAGCCGCGCTCCATGAGGACGGCCCATGCTTCTTGAATGCTCGTCGGCTTGATGTACTCTCGAATCGCCGTTGGAATCATCCCTCCCGATCCGTCCTGTCTCTCTCTTCCTCGATGAATATCGGCACGGTCTTGAAAGCATCGACATCAACCAGACCGCGATCCGTCAGCCTAAGCTGGGGAATCACAGGCAAGGCCAAGAACGACAGCGTCACCAACGGATCCGCAACAGCGCAGCCACAGTCGCGAAGTGCGCGATGAAATGCCTTCACCTGCTCGGCCACGACTGCCACCGGCGCTTCGGACATCAAACCGGCAACCGGAAGTGGGATTTCGGCCACCACTGCCTCATCCCGGACAAGGCACAGTCCTCCGCCCATGTCCACCGTTCGATTCGCCGCCTTCGCCATGCATCGACTGTCCGTACCAAGGACAAGGAGATTGTGGCTGTCATGCGCCACAGTGCTAGCAATCGCGCACGTTGCGCCAAGGCCGAATCCGGCCACGAACCCATGCCCGATTCTCCCGCTCCCATGATGGCGCTCGACAACCGCGAGATGTGCCACGTCCTGTTCCAGTGCGACAGCCCCATCGCGCACCGGGAGCTCCATTGTGCAAGCCCGCGTGAGGATCTGCCCTTCGATGGGGCGGATCACGCGGCATGCAATCTCCCCAGCATCGCTCGGCGCAGGAACCCTGAACTCCACCGGATCGAACCGTCCCGACACGCGGACGCTGCTGCGAGCGACCTCCGGGTAGCGAAACGCCGGATTCGCGACACACAACTCGCCCTGATTCGCTACCATGTCGCCGCTTGCGATCACCTCGTCGATAACCATTCGATCCAAATCACTGACAAGTAGAATATCGGCGTACCTACCGGGTGTAATGCTCCCGACATCGTCCGCAACGCGGAAGTGCTCCGCTGTGTTGAGGGTCGCCATCTGGATCGCCGTGATCGGCGCAATTCCAGCGCGAATCGCGGTGCGGACAACACCATCCATATGACCTTCCTGCAGAAGCGTGTCCGCGTGACGATCATCGGTACATAGCAAGATCGATCGCGTATCAATCCGGTCTTCGGTCACTGCCGTTGCTTGGGCAGCCACGTTCCGACAGGCAGATCCTTCACGGAGCATCGCGGCCATGCCTTGCCGGACTCTCGCGACAACGTCTTCGGCGCACGTTCCTTCGTGACAGTCGCTCGGACCACCGGCCGCATACGCGTGGAACATCGCACCCAAATCAGGAGATGCGTAGTGCCCACCAATGGTCCCGCCGGCTTCGCGTGCCCTTGCAATCATCTCGTGGACTGCTGCGTCACCCAACGCAACGCCAGGATAGTTCATCACTTCACCGAGCCCGATCACTCCATCCCAGGTCATCGCCTCCGCCACATCACCGGGGCCAATCGCAGCTCCACTTGTCTCGAGATCGGGGGCCGCCGGGACACAGGACGGAATCTGGACATAGACCCTCAGCGGCGTTCCCTTTGCCTCCTCGATCATCAATCGTACACCGGCAAGTCCAAGCACGTTGGCGATCTCATGGGGATCGATGAATACACCGGTCGTCCCGTGTGGCAGGACAATCGCGGCGAATTGGCTGAGCGTGAGCATCGAGCTTTCGACGTGGACATGGGCGTCAAGCAATCCCGGAACAAGATATCTGCCGCCCGCATCGATCACCCTTGTACCTTGTCCGATCAGCGGCTCGACGTCCGGACCGCACGCTGCAATCCGAGATCCGCACGCCGCAATCGTAGAGCCATCGATGATCTCTCCGGAATGCACATTGACCCAGCGTCCGTTCCGGATCACCAGATCGGCTGGCTGCTCTCCGAGCGCGACCCGTGACAAGTCCCGAGTCATCACACCACACGCCCTTCGTCCTAATGCCATCGTGCGCTCCCGGAACGCGTCCGTTCGATGCTTTCCACGCTTCCCAATGACAGATCCCACCTACATTCTCGCCATGTTGTCAGGCTGCCCGACAAAAGCTATCCTACAGCATCGAGCCAATCGCGTCCAAGGAGAGGAGCAAGGCGTGAGAGAAGACATGGATCTGCTGATATCACCCGTAACAGTCTGGACCGGCGAAGCGCTCGTCGAGCGCAATGCGGTTGTTGTACGGAACGGTACAGTAGCCGCCGTTCTACCTGAAACAGAGACGACCACGTTCGGTGATAACGGATCCGTCGAGCAAGTCGATGGACAAGGTCGGCTGGCCATTCCGGGACTGATCAATGCGCACACGCATCTCTACAGCAGCTTGGCTCGGGGGATGTCCGTCTCGCCATTTCATCCGGCGTCCTTCACGCAGATCCTCGAGCAGCTCTGGTGGAAACTGGACAAGGCACTTGATGCCGAATCAATCCGTGCAAGTGCTCTCGTTGGAGCCATGGAGGCGGCGCGATGCGGAGTAACCACACTGATCGATCACCACGCGAGCCCCAATGCAATCCCAGGCTCGCTGGATATGCTGAGGCAGGAGGTCTGCGGCCGCCTCGGCCTCCGCGGCATCTTCTGCTACGAGATTACCGACCGCGACGGGCCCGAGCGACGAGACCAGGGAATCGCCGAGAATCTCAGATTCCTGAAGGCCATCGGGAGCGATGATCCTCTATGCGCAGCGCAGGTTGGCCTTCACGCCTCCTTCACCCTCGGGGCCGAAACGATGGATCAAGTCGCTTCGGCGATTCCCGACGACATGGGGGTTCACATCCATGTTGCGGAGGGCCCGGAAGATGAGCTTGCATGCAACGAGACATACGGCATGAGTATCATCGAGAGGCTCGATCGGCTCGGCCTCGTACGCCCGACATCGGTCCTTGCTCATTGCCTGCATGTCGATGAGAGGGAGAAGGACCTCATCGCCGAGCGGGATGCTATCGTGGTGCACAACCCGCACTCGAACATGAACAACGCTGTAGGAACCTTCGACATGCCCGGGTTTCTCACGCGCGATATCCTCTCAGGTCTCGGAACTGACGGGCTCGGTGCGAACATGCTCAGCGAGCTATTCACCGCAGGACTCCTTCAGAAGCACAGCCGCTCCAACCCCCTCGCCGGATCGCCCGACCATCTCCATTCGCTCCTGTTTCGAGGCAACCCGCAGATTGCCGAACGACTGCTGGGGCTCCATTTGGGGACGATCCAGCCCGGATCTCCTGCCGATATCGTTCTGTTGGACTACATCCCACCAACGCCGCTTCGCTCGGAGAACCTGCTCGGCCACCTGCTGTTCGGGGTCGCGGTTCATGGCTTCCGAGTCACCGACCTGTTCGTTGCCGGTCGGTCGATCTTGCGCAATGGAGACTTCGTGGATGTAGATGAGGAAGAAGCCTACGCCCATGCACGGGAGCAGGCAGCCCATCTCTGGAGCCGCTTGGGATAAGAGAGGAATCAGATGACCGACCGCATGCGTATCCTCGCCTTTGAAGACCTGCTGAACTGGATTCTCAGGGAGATGGAATCGCAGTGCTCAATCTTCGGAATCCCCGAGGAGCTGTTCTTCTTGCCTCGTGACGGGGACCCCTATGCAAGCAAGCTGTTTGGCCATCATCTCGCCACGCCAATCGGCCCAGCCGCTGGACCTCACACCCAGCTGGCACAGAACATCATCAGCTCGTGGCTGTGTGGCGGGCGTTTCATCGAGCTGAAAACCGTGCAGGTCATGGATGACTTGGCCATCCCCCGTCCGTGTATCGACATGGCAGACGAGGGGTACAACGTCGAGTGGTCTCAGGAGCTGCGATTGCACGAGTCACTCAGCGAATACGTAAAAGCCTGGGCGCTTGTTCACGTGCTCCGCCATCTTCTCGGGATGGAGAGGTCGGCCTTTGGAACGATCTTCGCCATGAGCATCGGCTACAACCTCGAGGGGATCTTGAGTCCTCCGATGCAACGATTCATGGATCGGCTTGCGAATGCTGATTCCGAGATCGAAGCAATCCGAGAGGTGCTGCAAACGCAGTATCCTCGGTTTGCCGACATCGAGATCCCGGCGCAGATCGTCGACAACGTAACTCTGTCGACAATGCATGGTTGCCCGCCGGATGAGATTGAGAAGATCGCGCTCTATCTGATCGAGGAGCGCGGACTGCATACGACCGTCAAGCTGAATCCAACGCTGCTTGGCCGAGAGACCGTGCTGCGCATCCTCCACGATGACCTTGGATATGACCAGATCAGGATCCCCGCGAGCGTGTTTGACCAGGACCTGCAATATGAGCGAGCAATCCGGCTGATTCGATCTCTCAAAACGGCTGCAAGCAGGCGCGGCGTCACATTCGGCGTCAAGCTGAGCAACACACTGGCCATGGCGAATCATCGAGAGGTCCTCCCCGGCAAGGAGATGTACATGTCCGGTCGGGCGCTCTATCCGATCACGATGAATCTCTTCCACCAGCTGATCGAGGAGTTCGACGGTGAGTTGAACGTCTCCTACTCCGCCGGTGCTGATGCGCTGAATCTCCCGGACATTCTTGCCGCCGGGGCCCGACCGGTCACGGTCGCCTCGGACCTGCTCAAGCCCGGAGGATACGGCAGATTCTCTCAGTACATCGAGCACCTTGGGGCACAGATGGAACGGCAAGGAGCGTGCAGCCTTGAGGACCTGACGACCGATCGCCGGAGCACGTTGACTCGGACCGCCCGTGCATCGCTCGCCGATCCACGATACGGGACGTCGTATCATCCTCACGGCCTGCCGACCGTCACGTCACCGCTCGAAGCGTTTGACTGTGTCGAGGCTCCGTGCGTGGCGCGTTGCGCCGTCTGCCAGGATGTCCCGGACTATGCACACTGGCTCGCTCGCGGAGACGCCGACCGCGCACTCGACGCGATCCTGCGCCGCAACCCGCTTCCCGGCGTTACCGGGTATGTGTGCACCCATCTTTGCCAGACGCGCTGCACCCGCAATGCCTACGACGAACCGGTGGCGATCCGCCGGCTGAAGCGATTCGCAGCGGAGAATGGCAGTGTGTCTGTTGCGTCAACTCCTTCCGCCTCTCGGGATGTCGCCGTGGTCGGAAGCGGCCCATCAGGCCTTGCCGCAGCCTTCTTCCTCGCCACAAACGGCATCCGAGTGACCGTCTTCGAGGCGCGAGACCAGGCCGGTGGAATGCTCGCAATTGCCCCCTCGTTCCGTCTCCCCCAATCGATCGTCCAAGCGGATGTCGAGCGAATCGAGCGCTTGGGCGTGCGGATCGAGCGCAATCGTCCGATCCATGCCCCCCCGGAGCAGCTTCTCGAAGAGGGGTTCGACGCCGTCTACATCGCTTGCGGCTTCTCCCGCGATGCTGTCCCTCCGATCGAGGGCGCGGGCGTCGATGGCGTCTACGGCGCGCTGGAGTTTCTTGACCGTGTCGCGCACGGAGACGCACCGAAGCTCGGTAGCCAGGTTCTTGTCATCGGCGGTGGAAACACGGCCATGGATGCTGCGAGAACGGCCTGCCGGCTCACTGGCCATCCTTCGACAGTGGTCTACCGACGCAGCCGGCCGGAGATGCCAGCAGAGAAGGAGGAAATCGACGATCTCCTCCTCGAGGGCAATCATCTTCTCGAACTCGTTTCGCCGATTCGCGTCACCACTGCCGGCGGATCGATCGCCGGTCTTGATTGCGTCCGAACCGAGCTGGGCGAGTGCGGCGAAGACGGGCGAAGGCGCCCCGTGCCGATCGCCGGCAGCGACGTCCATCTTCCCGCCACTGCGATCCTCCTTGCCACCGGCCAGCAGGCCAGCCTTCCGTTTCTCGATCGGAGTCGTATCGTTGTGGATGAGGGCAAGCGGATCCAGGTCGATCAAGCCACCGGGAGAACTACCGCCGAACGGGTCTACGCTGGCGGAGACATCGTGCGGGGGCCGGCAATCATCATCGAAGCCTGTGCAGATGGGCGACGCGCCGCCGAAGCGATCTGCGCTCAACTTGGGGTTCCATTCGCCACGGCGTCCGTGCCCGATCGATCCACCTCGGACGAGGACGTCCGTCGATTGAAGGTTGCCAGAGCTCATCGGTCGTTGCAGCATCGGCCCGACGTCCTTCCAATCGCGGCACGATCTGGATTTGAGATAGTCGAGGGCACGCTGTCCGCAAGCGCGGTGCGCGAGGAAGCCAAGCGTTGCCTGCAATGCCAGATCCTCTGCGATCGATGTGTTGAAGTGTGTCCAAACCGAGCCAACATCGCAATCCGCGTTTCCACCGTCGATGCTCTTGCCCCTATTGTTGCTTGTCAAAACGGAACTCTCACGACGGTCGGCGAAGAGCGGATCGCAATCGTTCAGCAGCGCCAGATCCTCCACATCGATGATCTCTGCAACGAGTGCGGCAACTGTGCCACGTTCTGCACACACGCAGGTGGCCGCCCGTATGCCGACAAGCCGCGGCTGTTCCTGGATCGCACGACGTATGATGCCGAGAGCGACAACGCGCTGTTCGTCGAAGGCCAGTCGCTCCTCCAACGCAAGAATGGACAGAATCTCCGTCTGGATCGGACCCCATCGGGGTTCACCTACTCTGACCCGGGGATTCAAGCCCAACTGTCGCTGGACTATGCGATCGAGACGCTCGATCTGAGAACTCCATTTACTGGATCGGTCTCGCTTCGACCGGCAATTGAGATGGCAATCCTCCTAGACGGAATCGCTCGAACAGCCTCCTATCTGCCGATAGCGATCGGACCGGAAGAGGGCGCGCGCTGATGGGGCAGATCAGAACGCTTCGCTGCATAAGCTGCGGATCGGAATACGCTCCGAACACGATCGACTACACCTGTCCGGCGTGCGGCGCACGGCGCGGAACGCTGGAAGTCCTCTACAACTACGATCGATTGCGACGGGATCTAACGCGCGAATCGTTCGCGCAGAGCAGATCGCCGTCGATGTGGCGCTACATGCCGTTGCTTCCGATTGAGGGCAAAGCTCATATCCAGCCGCTGCGCGTCGGATGGACTCCAACCTATCGGTTTCCGGGGCTTGCAGCCGAGCTGGGGCTTTCAGAGCTGATCCTCAAGGACGACGGACAGAATCCGACTGCATCGTACAAGGACCGGGCCAGTGCAGTGGCTGTGATCAAGGCACAGGAGAAGGGGCGATCGGTGATCACGTGTGCGTCGACGGGAAACGCGGCCAGCTCGCTTGCGGGATTCGCCGCTTCAACATCCCTGAAGACTGTCATTTTCGTCCCGGAGACCGCTCCCGAAGCCAAGGTGACACAACTTCTCATCTACGGCGCGCGTGTTTTCCTCGTCAAGGGCTCCTACGATCAAGCGTATGATCTCGCATCGGAAGCCGCTGAGTCGTTCGACTGGTACAACCGCTCAGCTGCCGTGAACCCGTATCTCGTTGAGGGAAAGAAGACCGGTGCACTCGAGCTTGCTGAGCAACTCGAATGGTCTCTGCCGGATGCTGTGTTCGTCTCCGTGGGGGACGGATCGGTCATCAGCGGGCTCTGCAAGGGATTCGCCGAATTGCAGCGGATCGGTCTCATTGCCCAATCTCCACAGGTTGTCGGGGTTCAGGCCGAAGGCGCCGCGCCGATCGCGGCAGCTTTCGCCCACTACGAGGGGGGAGACGTCACCATCGAGGACATCGAAGCATCCACCATCGCCGATAGCATCTGCGTGGGAGCTGCACGCGATATCGTCAAGGCGGTGACGTATGTACACTCGAACGGGGGACGGATCATCACAGTTTCGGATCGTGCAATCCTTGATGCGATAGCGTTTCTCGCCGGTCGGACCGGCGTTTTTGCCGAGCCGGCCGCTGCAGCAGCTTTTGCTGGTGTTCAACACCTGGCGGCTTCGGGTGACTTGAAGCGCAAGTCGGCCGCTGTAGTGATCACTGGAAGCGGATTGAAGGATGTCGGCGCAGCAAGGCGAGCAGTCGACGATCCAATACGCATCGAACCCTCTCTTGACCAGGTCAAGGAACACCTATGCAAATTCATCTGACAGTCAACGGAAAGCCATTCGAGTGCGATATCGATGCTGAGACACGGCTGCTCGATCTTCTGCGAGAGGAGCTTCACCTTACTGGAACGAAGGAAGGATGCGGCGAAGGGGAGTGCGGCGCATGCACCGTGCTCATTGACGGTCTCCCGGTCAACTCCTGTCTTGTCCTCGCCGTTCAGACGGATGGAGCAGACGTTGTGACAATCGAGGGCCTGGCAGATGGAGAGCATCTTCACCCGATTCAACAGGCATTTGTCGACACCGGCGCCGTCCAGTGCGGTTTCTGCACCCCAGGGTTCATCATGTCGGCCTACGCGCTGTTGCTTCACACACCCGATCCGACCGACGAAGAGATCAAAACTGCCCTCGAAGGCAATCTCTGTCGCTGCACGGGGTACGCCACGATTATCGAGGCTGTACGATGTGCGGCTGCTCGAATGAGGGAGGCTCGATGATCGAAGCGATCGTCCTTGCAGCCGGCCTGGCCACTCGGATGGGCGGGATCAAGCCTCTCGCATCTATCGACGGCGTACCGTCGCTCGAACGGATCCTCCAGCGTATCGCCGCCGTGGGTATTGTCCGTCCGATCGTCGTCCTCGGCTCACCGTCCGCACGTCGCATCGAGGCAACTGTCCATCTGGACTCCACTCATGTGATCATCAACCACGCCCCCGCAGAGGGGATGAGCCGTTCGCTTCGGCTCGGCCTTGAAGCTGTGTCCGAACCCGCCGTCGGAGTGCTCGTTTTCCATGCTGACATGCCATATATCGCACTCGACACGATCCTGGCTGTGCTCCGCGCCGCGGACAGCGGAGCGATGATCGCTGCTCCGGTTTATCGTGAGACGCGTGGCTTCCCTGTCTTCTTTCATCGCGCATGCCTTGCCAACGTCATCGGAACGTTGTCCGGAGACACCGGTGGGCAAACGTACATCGAGGCACATCTCAAGAATCTTGTGCCGGTTGCGGTCGCCGATCCCGGCTGTATCCACGACATTGATCGCCCGGCAGACATCGCTGCGTGGGAAGGGGGGCATCGATGCGTTATCGACGCCTAGTCAACGAAGCCGAGCTTCTTGATGCGTTATCCGACCATGGCACAGCGATCCTCTCCGGTGGGACCGACCTTCTGGTCAAGATCCGAGCCGGGCTTGCACATCCTGCCGCACTGCTCGATATCAGCCGGATACCGACGCTTCTCGGAATACGCAGAGCCGAAGACGTAATCGAGATTGGATCGGCCGTCCGCCTAAGCAGCATTCTCGCCTCTCCGATCGTCAAGGAGCATCTTCCGCTCCTCTCGACAGTGCTCTCCAGCCTCGGCTCGGCGCAGATCCGTCATCGCGGGACACTGGGCGGGAACCTCGTTAATGCATCTCCTGCTGCAGACAGCGCCGTTCCGCTTCTGCTTTACAATGCGCAGCTCGACCTCGTAGGGCCTCGAGGCGAGCGGACCCTCCCGTTAGACCAGTTTCTTCTCGGTCCAGGGATGACCGCACTCGATCATGGCGAGTTCGTTCGCACCATCAAGGTTCCGCTCCCACCGCAGCAGTACCATCCGTTCTATCACAAGGTGGGAAGGCGCCGTGCGCTGACCATCGCGATTGCATCGGTCGGGCTGCTGCTCCATGCCGACACGGACCATATCGTAGACATCCGCATCGCCGCCGGCTCCGTCGCCCCAACACCCATTCGACTGCTGTCGGCCGAGGCGTCTCTCCGGGGATCTGCTCTTACGGCAAAAGCCATAACTGAAACAGCGCGGCGTGCGATTCAATCAGTCTCGCCCATCACCGACATTCGAGCGACAGCAGCGTACCGACAGCATGTCGTCGGCGAGCTGATCACGAGAGCGCTGCAGGCAATCAATCCTTGATCCTCAATGTCGCGGTCACAAGGATGTTTCAAGCCGAAGCGTTCTCATCCGCCGCTACGCAGCCCACACGAACATCTCAGATTCCCGAGGACACGCCCCCACAAGGCGTGATACTCACATTGGAGAGACCTCGACAATCTTTGCACCGATCCGGTATCCTGAAGCACAGGGAGGTCAACATGAACAGAGTGAGATGGATCGTCGGCATGGTCTTGCTTCTCATGACGCTATATGTTGTGGCAGGGTGTTTCCTCTTCGATCGACCGCCAGTTGCCTCGTTCGTCGTGAAATACAACGTGACGGATGATCTCCTTGTCGTCGACCTCGATGCGTCGTCCTCCAGCGACCCTGACGATGATGCCATCGTCGCGTACATGTGGACGTTCGGAGACGATGTGGACATCATTACGCCACTGGAGCACACGAAGTATGTCACGGTCCCGGTGCTCCGCGTGCGGTATCCCACCGAGGGACAGTTCACAGCTGAGCTATTCGTCCGTGACGAAACGGGGAAGACGTCGGAGACGGGAATGACGCAAACGATCGTCCTGCCAAGCCTGCCGGTCGCACCCACTCCGTAATCGACCACGCTGTAGCCTAGGTGTCCTCTGACCGTCTCTTCGAGTAGTACGTGACGTTTTCGTGTCCTAGGTAGCCGATCCGCTCGAAAAATGCCATCGACCCTTCGTTCCAGCCCTCAATCAGACAGCACACAATCTCGATTCCCCGATCGAGCAGCCTCGCTTCGACTTCGGCTACCAATGCGCGCGCGATCCCTTGGTTGCGAAATCCCGGCCGGACAGCCAGACGGTTGATCCATCCCTTTCGGCCATCGTGCGTCCCCAACACACTGCCGATCAGCGTTCCCGTCTCCTCCGCGACAAGAAAGAACGTGCAGTCGCTCTCGGCTTCACAGGCAATCCGATCTTGGCTGTCTCGCCCCCGGGGACGATACGGGAGTCCCGCGTTCTCCCAGAGGTCAACCAGCTCCGCATACTCCTCCGGCTTGAGTCGACGGATCTTCATGTGGTCTCCTCGGTATCCACGGATGTCTAGGAACAAAGACAGGGTACCGCATGAAGCGCTCAGTGCAAGATCATCGCTTGCCCCGGGGGGACACGCCTCCCCTCCTCACGGGTCGAACGACCTCCCTCAGGTGCCGTCTCGGCGCGTAGCATCCTAGCGGTGGGAAGGTGGGCGATTGCATGAAGATCCGTATCTTGCTTGTGGGGGCTCTCCTCGCAGTTGCAGTAGCCACGCCTTGCGTCGCCGAGCTCGGGCAGGCCCCGTTCGCCGTGGGCTTCGCGGTGGGCGTACCGTACCAATACCCGATTGACTGGTCGGGATCGTTCTCCTTGCTTACGGCGGAAGCGTTTCTGTCCCGCAATCTGACCGTCGCGTTCGATATCGGCACCTATCCTGCATCGTTCCCTGATCTGTACGAGGGGAGCGCATCGCTTCTCGTGAAGGGCTGGCTTGGCGCAGGCTGCTTCTATGGAGGAGGAGGCCTCTCGGCCCGATGGCATCACGTCGGCTCGACCTGGGTTGCCGTTCCTCACCTGAATCTGAAAGCCGGCTTTCAAGCTTGGGTTCTCGATTCCCTCGCCATTACACTCCAAGCGCGCACACTGGAGACACTGCCTGCAAGTTGGATACTCACACCTGAGATCTCCCTTGGGCTAACCGTTGCGCTCGGGCGTGCTCGACCGTCGACGCTGTTCGCCGATGGTCCAACACTGTGGATCCTCGTCGGTCTCGGCGTTGCTGCGCTCATCGCCTTCGTCCCAAGGATCTGACAAGACGACAGCTTTGCTTGCCCCCCGATGTCCTCTTCCCTTGGTCGAAGACTTGTGCTATACTGAATTTCCGCGCGGATACTCTGCACGTAGAAGCGCGAACCGAAGGTAACTACGTGAGATCAATAGAGGATCGGAGGCCCGAGCGGCGTCCGATCCTGTCTGATTATCGGGCGCCTATGCGCCTTCAGGAGAGTTGATGAAGAAGCCGAGGGCAACAGTTAACCTGAGCAAGAACCTTAGCACGAAGCCGGAAGAGGATCGCAAGACTGCCGCACGCTCTTCGCGGTCGGACAACCCGATCCGGACCTACTTCGGCGAGATCAGTCGTGTACCTCTGCTGACACGCGAGGATGAGGTTCGCTTATCGAAGCGCATTGAGCGCGGCGACAAGCAGGCAAAGGAGGAGCTGGCCGAAGCCAATCTCCGTCTTGTTGTGTCCATCGCCAAGAAGTATCGCGGATGTGGTTTGCCATTCCTCGACCTGATCCAAGAAGGCAATCTCGGATTGATGAAGGCCATCGAGAAGTTCGACTACACCAAAGGGTACAAGTTCTCCACGTATGCAACGTGGTGGATACGTCAAGCAATTCTCCGGGCGATCACCAACCGTTCGCGGACGATTCGTGTGCCCACGCACATCAACGAGTTGATCCGAAAGATCTACCAAGTCGAGAGAAACTACCTCAAGGAAACCGGTGAGCTTCCCACGCCCGAGAATCTCGCCACCGAGTTGGACACAACGATCGAGAACATCATCAAGGCAAAAAAGACGGCGCAAAGCATGACCTCGCTCGATATGCCGATCGGCCACGATGATGATGGCTCGGTGCTTGGAGACTTCATCGAAGACGCCTCGGTCGAATCTCCGGAACGCGAGACCTTCGAGCATCTTCTCGTCCAGGAGCTCGAACGAGCACTCGATGAGCGGCTCACGGACCGCGAGCGGCGCATCCTCGAGCTGCGCTACGGCTTGAAGGATTACCAACCCAAAACACTGGATGAAGTGGGAATCGAGTTTGGGATCAGCCGCGAGCGGGTACGTCAGATACAGAAAGAGGCGCTCGCCAAGCTGCAAGACTCGTCACTCAAGCGGCGGCTCGAGTGGTTCAAGCTTCTGTCTGAGGCGGCGTAGCGTCTGGCAGCGGCTCTTGGTGGCCGCACGTCTTGTTCGTGCAGTGCAGTTCACCGTCCTTCTTTTCGACAAGCACGCCAGTCCCACAAGCAGGGCATGTCTTGACCGGCCGTTCGCTGACTGCGTAGCGGCAATCTGGGTAGCGATTGCAACTGTAGAACGTTCTGCGCCGTTTCGCCGAGTACTTCTCCACAAGCTCCCCCTCACCACAACTTGGACAGGGCACGCCAGTGGACACGGATGCCGTCTTGCCACACTCGGCATTTGTGCACTTGTAGTAGCGGCCGAAGCGGCCGGTCTTGAGTTCCATCTCCCCGCCACATGAGGCGCACGGGATTCGCTCTGCCTCCTCCTCCTCCTCCTCCACAGCCGCAAGCGCATCTCTTACCTTGATACCATCCGCCTCGTATCGAACGGGCAGGTTGGGAGGAAGGTTGACGGTGTGTCTACACTCAGGGTACTTGGTGCAGCCCAGAAAGAAGGATCCCTTCCAATAGCGGAGCTCCATCGGCGATCCGCACAGCTCACACGTCACATCCGACGGCACTTGGAAGACCCGATTTGCGCCCGCTTCGATCTCTTCTTCCAGCGCCACAAGCCGCTCGGAGAATGGACCATAGAATTCGTTGAGCGCGTCCAGCCGAGACATGTCGCCTTCTTCGATATCGTCGAGATCCTCCTCCAAGTGCGCCGTAAAGCGAGGATTCACCGTCTCTTCGAAGTGGCGCCGCAGGAAATCGACGACCATCTGGCCGAGCAGCGCAGGTCGCAGGCTACCGCCGTCTTTGTATGCATATCCGCGATCTTGTATGACCGAGACAATCGAAGCGTATGTGCTCGGTCGGCCGATCCCTTCCTTCTCCAGCAAGTTGATCAGACCGGCCTCACTGTAGCGACGCGGCGGCTCGGTGAATTTCTGCCGCATCTCAAGATCCTCCAGGCACACACGATCCCCCTCCTTGACGGTCGAAGGAATCGGTGTTTCCTTGGCTCGTTGCTCAGGCATGACACGCAGGAATCCATCGAACTCAAGAACGCTTCCGGATGCCTCCAGCGTGTATGTTCCAGCACTCAAGATGATCTTCCGCTGCCGATAGACTGCTGGCGCCATCTGTGTGGCAAGGAACCGACCATAGATCAGCGCATAGAGCTTCTGCTGATCAGGAGAGAGGTAGGACGCAATCATCTCAGGAGTCCGCTTCTCGTCCGTCGGGCGAATCGCTTCGTGCGCATCCTGAGAGCGGCGCTTGTTCTTGAATGTCCGCACCTTGGGAAACAAGTACTCCTTCCCGTAGCTCGATTCGATCACCTCGCGGGCCTGTTCGATCGCTGCTTCGGACACGCGCACCGAGTCCGTACGCATGTAGCTAATCAGTCCCTCGGTTCCCTCGGGCAATGCGATGCCCTCATACAGCTCCTGGGCAATCCTCATCGTTCGTTTCGGCGTGAACCCCAGTCGAGACGATGCCGCCTGCTGGAGCGTGCTCGTGATGAACGGGGCCGAAGGATTGCGCTTTCGCTGCTTCTCCTCTACCTCAGCAACGAAAACTTTATCGGCTGCGCGGATCTCCGCCGCAGCTGCTTCTGCTTGTGCCTCATCCGCAATGGAGAGCTTCTCTCCGCTATGCTTCGTTACGGATGCGACGAACGGTTCGCCATTTGCCAGGTGCGCATCGATCTCCCAATACTCCTCCGGCGCGAATGCCGTGATCTCCGCCTCCCGATCGCAGAGGAAGCGAAGCGCGACGGATTGCACTCTCCCCGCGGACAGGCCGGCAAACCGGTTGCCCGCGATCGTGCGCGATAGAAGGGGGCTCACAAGGTACCCCATCAGTCGATCCAGGATGCGGCGTGTTCGTTGCGCTTCCACTCTGTCTTGATCGATCGCTCCGGGTGATTCCAGCGCTTCCAGGATGACCGGCTTCGTGATCTCGTTAAACACTGGGCGAGCAAACGCGTCCTCGTTCTTCACCACGCGGTTCAGAATCGTGAACAGGTCGAAGGCAATGGCCTCACCTTCGCGATCGTGATCCGTCGCAAGGTAGACACAGTCGGCATCCTTGGCCGCGCTACGCAGTTGGGAAACGACCTTGCTCCGCTTGGTCTCGAACTTGGCGGAGAAGCCTTTCTCCACATCCACACCGAGGTCGCTCTTCGGAAGATCCCGTACGTGTCCCTGGGACGATAGAACCTCGTATCCTTTGCCAAGGTACTGCCCGATCGTACGAGCCTTGGTCGGCGATTCGACAATGATCAGCTTTTTCAATCCTACAGGCTCCTTTCGAAGTGGCCCATTATACAGAAGCACCCCACGATTTCGAGGGCACCGATGTCCGCCGCCGGTCAGGGCATTCGGCACTGCCGTGCACGAAACGTACAATATCAGTACGGAGGAGAGACATGGATCACGTCATCATCGAGGGGCTCCCCGCTGTGGGCAAGAGTGAGATGCTCGCGCTTCTTGAGCGCTTCTATCCGGAGAGTGTCCGCGTCCTTCCGGAGCTCGTGAAGCAGGCTGTCGAGACCAGAGGGCTTGATCTGTTCCGGGACCGAGACAGGCTTACAGCGGCGATTGCCGCAGCACTCCCGGACCGCAAGGCGCAAATTGATGCGTTGCGTCGTCAAGGCTTCCTATGCCTGGAGGAGTCCCACTTGGCCGTCCATCTTGCGTACTCTCTTGCCCTGGGAGACACTGGTTTTGTCGATGCCTACGCGGAGCTTCGTGACATGCTCCCGATGCCCGACGCATTCGTTCGATTGGAGATCCCGCTGGCACGCTCTCTGGAAAGACAACGTGCCCGCGGCACGCCGACGTTCGATGTCGATGACGCTGTCCTGGATCGGATGCTGCTTGAACTCGACCGCTGGCACGCCGATCAGACATCTCGATTGATCCGGATCCACGCCGATCGCCCAGCGCATCTGGCCGTCGAAGATCTTGCCGAAGCGCTACATCTCTCGTACGGGGCTCCGCGCGAATCGCTCCACGATACGTTCGATATCATCCTTCTTCTCGGACGTCCAGCCAGCGGCAAGAGCGAACTCATTGATCACATGAGTCGCTCCGCTTCCGGCAAGCGTGCGGCCCTCTTCCATATCGGGCCGTTTGACGTCATCGACGACTTCCCGATTCTCTGGGAGACGTTTGAGGAGGATGATCTCTGGGAGCAGCTCGGCCGGGGGCGGTTCCACTCGAAGCGCTGTGACGGGAACTACGCAGTGACTGACAATGCGCTCTGGGGGTTCCTGATCGAGAAGATCAATCAACGTGTCGACGAGGTTGTCAGCAAGCCCGCCCAGCTTGATCGCAACACGCTGATTGTCGAGTTTTCGCGCGGAGGATCGGCTGGGTATGCCGAGGCGCTTGAGCGCCTCTCCCCTTCAATCCTTGAGCGCGCAGCAATCCTCTATGTGTCGGTCTCATTTGAGGAATCCTGGCGTCGGAATATCGCGCGCTACGACGAGAAACGCCGCCACGGGATCCTCACGCACTCCGTCCCGCGAGAGGAGATGGAGAAGACCTACGGCGTCGATGATTGGGGCGCGCTTGCCGGCGAGTCGTTCGGAACGGTCCTGGTTCAAGGAATCCCCGTTCCCTATGCAACGATGAGCAATGAACCTGAGACAATCGACCCTGCCGTACTCAGTGATCGGTACGCAAGGGCTCTGAATCCGCTGTACGCGGCGTGGCGACGTGGTCAGTCCTGAGGGAGTATCTCCTCAAAGACCCGGAGGAAATTGCGGTAGCAGACTTTCTCAATCTGTGTCTCATTGAGCCCTGCACTGCGAAGCAGCGGTACGAGCAACCGATAATCCGCGACGCTCTCGATTCCTTTGGGCGTCTGCCCGATCCCATCTAGATCCCCCCCAAGTCCAATGCAATCCTCGCCTCCGATGTCGACCGCGTGCACGACGTGTCGAGCAACCCACTCATAGCTCGGCCGTGGTGCCGCATCGGCTTCGAATCGCAACCGTCGCTTCTCCTCCTCCGTCACCCCCGGCTGGCGCGACGCGCTGAACAACGGTGTCACATGCTTGTAGTATTCAGGATCAAGAAACGCGGGGGCAAGATTGATCCCCATGACTCCACCCCGATCTGCCAGCTGTCGAATCATCTCGTCGGTCAAGTTTCGTAGGCTTGGGCAAAGCGACCGACAGTTAGAGTGGCTTGCGATAAACGGCCTGGTCGACATACGGCAGACATCGTCGAACGCAAGATCGGAGAGATGCGATACATCCACCATGATGCCAAGCTCTTCACACAGTGAAAGGAGCCTCTCGCCCTGCACTGTCAGCGGCTCGTTTCGTCCGAATGCGGTTCCGCTGAAGGGGTTGTCATCCCAGGCAAAGATCACGTCACGTACGCCAAGCTTGAAGAAGTGCCGAATCCGTTCAGCATCTCCCTCGAGAGGGTCGGCTCCCTCAAGTCCCAGAATCGCTGCGATCGGTCCATTGCTGAATGCCGCCTTGAGTTCTCCTCTCGTGCGGACGATGCGCATTTCGCCCTCGGTCGCCTCGGCCATCTCCTTGACCGTGCGGATCATGGTCTCAGCGCGTTGTGCCTCTTCTCCCGGATGCTGTTCGCTGAGAACGAAGCAAGCGAAAATCTGTGCTCGCATCCCGACATGCTTCATCGCCGGGAACGTGATGTGTGCTTCGCCGTCTTCCCTCGAGAAATCCACGCCATCATCCAGGACTTTCATCACGGTATCGCAATGTGCATCAAACAGCCCGTACGGTGAGCTTGCCATCTCGTTCACTGCGTTCTCCTCGCCACTGCATCGATCTCCAGGAGCGCATCCCTCGGGAGCCTTGAGACCGCGACGCAGCTGCGCGCTGGAAGTACTCCGAGGAAGTACTCCGCATAGACGTCGTTGACCGCGGGGAAGTCCGCCAGGTCCCGAAGGTAGAGCGTCACTTTGACGACATCGGCCATGGATGCACCTGCCGTCTCGAGAATCACGCTGATGTTGTCAAGCGCTTGCCGGGCGGCATTCGCCGCACAGTCATCTATCAGCTCTCCTGCCGGAGTCAACGGAATCTGACCAGATGTGAACACCCAGCCTGCAACACTCGTTCCCTGTGAGTAGGAACCGAGTGCTGCAGGTGCATCCACAGTGCGAATCGCCTCGATTGTCATCTACTCGATCGCGCCGATCTGGCGCCCAACCTTGGCAAATTTCTCAATCGCGAAATCGAGATCGTCTCGGCTGTGCGCCGCAGACAGCATCACGCGAATGCGTGCTTTCCCGCGCGGTACAGTGGGAAATGCAATCGCCGTCCCGAACACGTCTTCATCGAAGAGCCGCTTGGAGAAGTCCCAAGCCGTCTCCGCTTCGCCAAGCATGACCGGCGTAATTGGTGTTTCGCTCGCTCCGGTGTCGAATCCAAGCTCCTCGAGGGCCGTCTTGAAGTACTTCGCGTTCTCCCAGAGAGTGCGCACGGGTGTGTCATCCTCGTCCAAGATGTCAATCGCCGCAATGCACGCAGCAACGTCCGGCGGTGTTGCCGCGGACGAGAACAGGAACGGTCGTGCTCGTTGTCGAAGGTATTCGACCAACTTCGCACTCCCGGCAATGTAGCCGCCCATCACGCCGAATGCCTTGGACATTGTGCCACACTCGATGTCGACACGACCGTGCAGTCCGAAGTGATCGACAATCCCGCGCCCATGGCTCCCAACAACCCCTTCTCCGTGGGCATCGTCAACCATCACCATCGCATCGTACGTCTCGGCAAGCTCGACGATCGCTGGAAGGGGCGCCAAATCCCCATCCATTGAGAAGACGCCGTCTGTGATGATCAGCTTCTTCGCAATCCCCTTGTGCTCCTCCAGTTTTTCAGCGAGGCCACCGGCATCACGATGCGGGAAGATCACGCGCTGAGCCTTGGTCAGTCGAACGCCGTCGATAATCGATGCATGGTTCAGCTCATCGGTGAAGATTACGTCCTCTTTGCCCATGAGCAAAGGAATGGTCGCCAGATTCGTGTTCAATCCCGACTGGACCGAAAGCGCCGCTTCGGTTCCCTTGAATTCGGCAATTCTCTTCTCCAGCTGGATATGGAGACTCATCGTTCCGGCAATCGAGCGCACCGCCCCGGGACCGACTCCATACTCATCGATCGCCTTCTTCGCCGCCATGCGGAGCCGCTCGTCGTTGGCGAAGCCGAGGTAGTTATTCGAACACATGTTCAGCATGCGCCGCCCGTCGATCGTTACCCACGCATCCGATGCGCTCTCGATCGTACGGATCGTGTTGTACAACCCCTTCTCCCGCAGGTCGGCCAACGCTTGGTCAATGAACGCCTGTTTTCCCATTGGAGGTCCTCCTCACTTGCTCTGCCCGTTCCCTAGACGCTACTGGGGTTCTCCCATCACGATACCCCAGTGCCGCGCGGAAGACTTTACTCTCTCAGATGCATCGATTCGAGGTACTCAAATGCGTACCGAAGGTGCGGGATCGTGATCGATCCCCCCACGATCAGTGCGATCGCCAGCGCCTCCGTGATCTCTGGTTCGCGAACACCGGCCGCTGCCGCCTCCGACAAATGATACGCAATGCAGTCGTTGCACCGTAGCACCGTGGATCCCACCAGCCCCAGCAGCTCTTTCGTCGCTTTCGGCAGCGCCCCATCCTCGTAAACCGTGTGATCGAGCGCGAAGAACCGCTTGACAGGAAGATTGGCGTGTTCCAAGACCAGCTCGTTCAGTCGGTTGCGTCTCTCTGCGAATTCGCTAGCTCGCTCCACTGTGTCCCTTTCTGTCGCTTCGCTCCAGGAACGTCTCCGCCTCATCGAGGATTCTCCAGCTGTCTGCGTGGCTTAGCCGGCACCGTGCGTCTTCCTGAGCGAGCCAGACTGCGTCCGTGTGCTCGTTGGATAGGCAAACACACTTCGTCTCCGTCTCCGCAAGAAAGTAGGTCACGGTCTTCGAGATAGATCGTCCGTCGCGCGCGTAGCAATAACGACTGATCGCCCGGAACCCTGCCACGGGGTCCAGTCCGTCAATCCCAGTCTCTTCTGCAATCTCCCGACGAGCCGCAGCTAGCTCGTCCTCCCCCGCCTCGATGTGCCCTTTCGGAAAAGCCCAGTGCCCACCATCGCTGTGCTTGACCAGAAGGTACACCCGTTGCCCTCCCTGACAGCGGGAAAGGACGAAACCTGCCGATCTCTCTTCGCCCTCCTCTGCATTGCTCTCGTTAGGCGATGTCGACTTCATGGTCGTTTCGATCGTAGACACGTGGGTAGAGGCCAAGACTCCGCAGCTCCCGTAGCAGCACGCGGAATGACTCCGGCAGGCCCGGTTCGGGGAATTCCTCTCCCTTCAGGATCGCTTTGTAGAGCTGGATCCTTCCACGCGTATCGTCCGATTTCACTGTCAACATCTCCTGCAGCAATGCGGAGGCTCCGTATGCCTCCAGCGCCCAGACTTCCATCTCTCCGAGTCGCTGGCCGCCAAACTGGGCTTTCCCGCCCAACGGCTGCTGCGTAATCAGTGCATACGGACCAGTCGATCGAGCGTGAATCTTCTCATCAGCAATGTGTTCGAGCTTGAGGATGTACATGTAGCCCACGGTGATTGGACGCTCAAACGGAAGACCGGTTCTGCCATCCCGAAGGATGACCTTGCCATCGTAGTCATCACCTTCTCCAAGACCAGCCTTGTTCCGCTCCTCTCTCAGCTCGCTAAGGATCTCCTGCTCCTGCGCACCGTCGAAGATCGGCGTTGCCACCAGTTCATCCCGCAGATGGGCCAGCCACCCTAGATTCGCCTCGAAGATCTGTCCAAGGTTCATGCGAGAAGGCACACCCATCGGGTTCAACACGATATCGACAGGCGTTCCATCAGGAAGGAAGGGCATCTCAGCCATCGGGCGCACCGTTGAGATCACGCCTTTGTTCCCGTGTCGGCCAGCAAGCTTGTCTCCAATGCCGATCGTCTTTCTCTGCGCCACGAAAACCTTCACCAGTTCGTTAACGCCAGCATCGAGTTCATCTCCCTGATCGCGGGAGAACTTCTTGACCCGGATCACCTTGGCTGTCCCGGCAACGGGACGCATTCGGAGCGACGTGTTTCTCACATTTCTCGCGCGTTCGCCGAAGATCGACCTGAAGATCTTCTCTTCCGGTGTTGGCTCGGATTCCCCGCGCGGCGTGATCTTGCCCACGAGAATGTCTCCTGTGCGGACGACCGTGCCTTCGCGAACGATTCCATCTTCGTCGAGGTTCTTCAGATCCTCCTTGGAGATGTTCGGGATGTCCGCAGTGATCTCCTCCGGTCCAAGCTTCGTCTCTTCGGCCTTGACCTCGAATTCCTCGATGTGGATCGAATCAAGGAGATTCTCGCGCACGAGACGGTCACTGATGACGATCGCGTCCTCGTAGTTGTACCCCTCGTACGGCATGATCGCGACCAGCATGTTTCTTCCCAACGCGAGCTCTCCGAATTCACTCGACGGGCCATCGGCAAGGAGATCTCCCGGGCTCACTTTGTCGCCCTCGACTACCATGGGCCGCTGATGGAGGATCGTATCCTGGTTCGATCGATCGAAATTGACCAGTGGGTAGATCTCCCGCTTCTTCCCCTTCTTCAGAACGATCTGCTGCGCATCGACCTCTTCGACCGTTCCTTCCTTCTGCGCAACGACAAGCATCCCCGAGTCCATCGCCGCCTGCCGCTCCAATCCGGTCCCGACAACCGGCGCCTCAGGACGCAGAAGTGGGACCGACTGTCGCTGCATGTTCGCCCCCATCAGGGCACGGTTTGAGTCGTCATGCTCAAGGAACGGAATCAGTGCCGAGGATACGCCAACGAGCGCCTTGGGAGAGACGCCAATGAAGTCCACTTCCTTCGGCGGGACGAGGCGGACTTCCTCTCGACCTGTCCTGACCTCAATCCGTTCGCCGAGCAGTCGTCCGGTCTTCCCGACCGGCGCCGTGGCCGGCGCGATCATGTACCGTTCTTCATCGTCCGCCATCAAGTAGACGATCTCATCAGTGACCTTGCCGCTGACAACCTTTCGGTACGGCGCGATGAGGAAGCCATATTCATTGACGCTCGCATAGCATGCCAGAGACGTGATCAGCCCGATGTTCTGCCCTTCCGGCGTTTCGATCGGGCAGATCCGCGCGTAGTGGGACGAGTGGACATCACGGACTTCGATCTTCGCGCGCCGTTTCGTCAGTCCCCCGCCGAGGGCGTTCAATCGACGTTTGTGCGTTAGTTCGGTCAGTGGGTTTGTCTGCTCAAGAAACTGCGAGAACCGCCCTGTGTAGAACAGCTGGTTGATGGCCCCCTGCACCGTCCGTGTCGAGATGAGTCGTCGGATAGTATCCTTCTCATCAAGGGCGTACTTCGACAGCTTGTCCCGTGCGATTCGAGCCATCCGGACCAAACCCGTCCTGACAGCGTTTTCGGCCAGCTCTCCCGGAAGGCGAACCCGCTTGTTGGCCAGGTGGTCCTTCTCGTCGAGCAGCGCATCGTTGAACGGCACTTCGATCAGCTGCTTGATCGTCCGTACAATGTCCGCAAGATACAGGACCGGCTGTTTCAGCTCCATTCCGAGCTTCCGATTCACCTTGAACCGACCGACCTCGGAGAGCTGATAGCTGGTGGGATGGAAATAGAGATTCTCCAGATACTCGCCCATCTGGACCGGTGATGCCCGATCCGACGGGCGCAGACGGCGGTAAACGGCCCGAAGAGCTTCCTCTTGGGTCGTTGTCTGATCCTCCTCGATCGCCTTCTGAACGTACTGGTTCACCAGACGTATCCCCGAACGCTTCGTCGCCTCGAGCTCTGCGAGATGCTCTTCCTGAAGCGTCTGACCGGCGAGCAAGATCGGCTCCTCCGACGTCTTCTTCGGCAACACATCTTCAGCAGAGAGATAGCCGACATACGGCTCCAGCCTTTCGGCAGTAACCGGCGATATTTCGAATGCGTAGTACCGACGGATCCGATCCTCGTCGAAGCCAAGCGCCTTGAGAAGCGTTGCAACGCTAACTTTGCCTTTCCGGTCAAGGTTCGCGCGCAATGTCATCCGCCTCGTGTCGAGGAGAATCTCCAGCCACGCACCGAGCTCGGGGAGAATGTGCCCCTTGTACTGTTGGACATCTTCACGCGTGAAGTAGGCGCCCGGAGCACGAGTCAGTTCGTTCACCAATGCGTTCTCGGAGCCATTGATGATGAATGTCCCGCGGTCAGTCATCATTGGGAAGTCGCCGATGTACAGTTCGGTCTCCTGCAGCAGCTTCCCCTCCTGAAGCAGTCGCGCGGTGACGCGAAGCGGCCGCGCGTATGTCAGATCTTTGTCCTTGCACTCCGGCTCGGAGTTGCGCGCCTCCCCGAGATACGGGTCGACGAACTCCAGGACCAACCCGTCCTTGCCGTGTCCCTCGATCGGTGTGATGTCAGCAAAGGCCCTTGTGATTCCGTTCTCGACGAAGTCGTTGAAGGAGCTGCGCACATCCGCAAGGAAGTACGGTGGGGGAAGGATCTCTTGAATCTGCCCGTAGAATCTTCGTTCGCGGTATCTCATGATCTCCCCTTGAAAACGACGCTCTGCCTCGAGGCGGCCTCGGCCGCCTCAAGGCAGGCGTGCAACAGCAGCATGCTCTTCGTTTGCGTCTCGTTCCGGTTACTGCTGCAGTTCGATATCAGCTCCGGCCGCCTCCAGCT
>Ga0180431_10000691_pt1 | contig 48377 bp, 42 predicted proteins | sample SS_ome_11_FD_132459 | JGI IMG/M metagenome (GOLD analysis project Ga0180431, IMG submission 132459) | Hypersaline lake sediment archaeal communities from the Salton Sea, California, USA - SS_1_MS_1 metaG | ecosystem: Environmental > Aquatic > Non-marine Saline and Alkaline > Hypersaline >... | reverse complement strand
TACTGCCTGTATGCGTAAGTTGCTCACTATCCTTAACGCAATGCTTAAACAACGCACTTCCTGGAGGTATGTCGATTCTTACGTCATTGGCCCATGCTCTTGACTTTTAACACAGTTGCTACTCCAATGTGCGCCTCTAGGATTCTCTTGGTTCTCCCAGCGCGCCAAGGAAGCAACGACCAAATGACTATGCCTTTCGGAATGTCTTCTCGGCGATGATGAATTCTGATTCCCCAGCCTATCACCGAGGTAACTCCATCTATTTGCTCGAAAGGCAACAATATCTCCCGCCACAGGTAGTAGATGGCAATCCCTCTCTCGTAGATGTAGAACTCCGCGAAAGGGAAACCCACCGCGTCTGGCCAAAAGACTAGAATAGGCCTTAGTATCTCCGTCCACGAGCGAATGTAGAAGCAAGCAGAGCAGTACTCGCGGTGAATCGGCTTCATCACCCTTCTGGCTCGGCGATCTGGGTTCACTTTAGCCATCTCACTGCCCCCTTGCTTGTGGGCTCTGGGCCACACACCTCACCGATGCTCGCACAATTGTAGCATGGTGGCATAACTTTGGCAACGCTGGCAGCGCTTGATGTGATAGCCCTACCAAGGTTAGGTGGCCTTGCCCATTCTCCCGTTCGCCCTGAGCCTGTCGAAGGGAGCCCTTCGATAAACTCAGGACAGGCTTGTCGAAGGTGCTGTTCCAGTTCATGGTTCGACGGGCTCACCACGAACGGATGATGGATGAGCGGTTGCGCTGCCGGTGTCGTCTTTTATCCTGCGGTTGTGGGGACTCTTGGCAACTTGTTACAGGGTAGATTGGAGCATCGGCTCCAATCTTATCCGGAGCGGATGCTCCGGGCTACCCACTAGAGTTTTTCACTTTGAATTTATTTAGAGATTAGGAATTAGAATTTCGAATTTGACAGCCATGCCAGCGAGTACTCACGTAAATAGGGTAATGCGGGTTAAATTTCACTCACCCTACCTGCTTGTTGTCCTGCCGTAGGTGGTTGCTATGCTAGGTCGTCTGAGGACTCGGCGGCCTCAGTCCTCTTACGATAGGCGATCTTGGCCAGTAGTATGCTCAGCTCATAAAGGATGATTAGTGGAACGGCAACCAGGCTCTGATTGATCGGATCGAAGGTGGGGGTGATTACGGCTGCCAGTATAAAGGCTACAACGATCGCCCAGCGTCGTCTGTGGGAGAGCGTTTCCGGCTTGACAATCCCCAGCCTTGCCAGGAAAGTGATGATAACAGGGGTCTCGAAGACAAGACCGATAGCGACCAGTAACCTGGTCACTATTGAAATGTAGTTATCGATCTTTATCTCCGGTCTGGCGATGTCGCTCATAAAGCTGAGCAGGAAATTAGTGGCCGGTGGCACCAGTATGAAGTAGCCGAAGGTGAATCCCGCGAGGAACATGAACGTTATCCAGGGTATGGCCACGTATACGTACTTTTTTTCACGGCGGGTAAGCGCTGGAGAGACGAACATCATTCCCTGGTAAACGAGGATGGGCATTGCGAGCACGAAGCCGCCCATCAGGGCTACCTTGAAATAGGTTGAGATCATCCCCGTCATCTCGGTGTATATGAGGCTGATGTCGTCGGGAGCGGGGATGATAAGAAACTCGAAAATATATCTGGCAAATATGAAGGAGATTGAGGTGGTAACTACTAGAGCGATGACGGACTTAATAAGGCGCTGTCGCAATTCGGCGAGATGACTGGTGAATGTAATCTCCTTGTCGTCCTTGCTCACTGCTGGATGGCCTCACCCTGTGCTATTGCTGGACTTATCTTCCTTCGCCTTCCCGGTCTCATGTGCTGACTGCAATTCCTTTTCCTGCTTCGAGACTTCCTTTTCCTCTTTCTCCAGGTCCTGAAACTCTTTACTCACCTCGGTAGTGAGTTCCATGGTAGCTTTTCTGAAAGCGCTGATGCCCTTGGCCAGGTTTCTTGCGAGCTGCGGTAACCTCCCGGGCCCGAAAGCTATCAGGCCCACGATCAGAACGAGGATTATCTCTAGGGGACCCATGCCAAAGAATTCCATTGTACTCGTCACACCTTACTGGGGTCTGGTCTCTAAGTCGAGGCTGGTGAGCCAATACGGCTCTTATTCGTGACAACGCGCTTTACTTGCGGCTCTTTGAAGCTCGTGCTGACCTTATTCTGTCTTAGTCTTGCCCTCGGTCAGCTTCTTGGTAGTCTTCTTGCCCTTTGGCGTTTCCTCTTCCTCCTCATCCTCCTCCTCGGCCAGGTCCAGCAGGCCAGTCTTACCTCTGCGAAATTCCCGGATTCCCTTGCCAAGCGCTCCTCCGACCTGCGGCAGTTTCCCCACGCCGAACACAATGAGGATCACACTCAGTACTATGAGAGCCTCCGGCCATCCAAAGCTGTGAAACATTATTACTTCCCCCTACACAGTCACTAATTTGTATTCTCTATCTCCAGGGTGTCCTGCAATCGATCTTGATGTGAGTAGGCAGACAGACGGTTGCCGCGCACATATCCAATCAGTGTTACGCCCAGTTCATCGGCGAGTGAAATCGCTTTATCGGTAGGTGAACTGCGAGAAATAACGATTGGCACTTCCATTTTCGAGGCTTTTAATAGCATCTCCGATGAGATGCGGCCGGTCGTCAGCAACAACCTGTCCCTGGTTGATAATTCCATGAGCATGCATTCGCCTGTGACCTTATCCAGGGTATTGTGTCTGCCTATATCTTCAGCGACAACCAGCAGATTCTCGTTGTCGGCCAGCGCCGATGTATGAACACCACCACAGAACCGATATAGCTCCGCTTGCTCGTTCAACTGTTTCATCAGGGACAGTATTTCCTCAGGCGTAGCAACCAAACTTGAATCCACCTTTTGTCTCTCTTGTGTAAAGCTGATGCCCCCTCCGCAGCCTGATCCCAGGGTGCGCCGAGCAGGCGGCGTAAACCCCGGCTTGCTCAACCGCACATCTGCCAGTGATTCCTCCTCACAAACACGCATGCTTGCCACGTCATCCTTGTCAGCGATTATACCTTCTGAGTAGAGGAACCCGAGGACAAGCTGAATCAGCTTGGTCGGGGTGCACAGTATAGTTACCAGTTCCTCATTGTTTATGAAGATGGTTAACCCCATCTCCTTGGGTACAGATGTCGACTCTCTATGCCAGACTTCGGATGAAAAGCGACTATAAATTATATCAGGCGTACTGCCCTTTATCAATGAATCGCTGTCTACCTGTTCTACGTCCATTGCTGCTCGCCTTTTAAGCTCTAAGTACTATTTTACCACTATTTAGAAGATTGCGGCGCAGACGTACTGCCGCCAGGTGTACTTTCTCAGGTGATAATAGAATTGCTCCCGATGTCGACTTGAGGCAAGCGACGTTGCTGCTCATCCAGCGTTGTGCGGCCTATCCACCCCTGTACCCTTGTTCTTGACCCTGTCTATCCATGTCGGCAGTCAGCACTCGCTCCAAAGGCAGCAGCACCTCGGATTCGGCGTGACGCAGGTCGATAGCCTTCAGGTATGTTTTACAACTCTGGCATACGTAGAGTCGGTACAGGTCACTCTCGTCAGCGAAGTAGGCCTGAGCCTCGTGGTCTTTATTGCCGCAATAAGGGCATCCTAACCGCTGGAAGAGCCATTCACTGTCGCAACGGGAGCAGACCAGCCATCTGGCCCCTCGCTCCTTGTCAAGGTATGCAAAGTCGGGTTTGCCGCCGCAAATAGGGCAATATTCGCGCCGCCATTGCTCCTGAGGGATCAGGTCGATTAGCATTTCCGCTTTGGCGGTTAGAAAAGGCTTGATAGCGCAATGAATGGCTGCTGCCAGGAGTTCCTCATCGATGCCGCGTGCGTCAGCCCAGGGCGAGAGTGGTGAGCCTTCATACCATGACTTGGTCGCTTCCTCCAGTAGAGATATATCGGAAGCGACCTTTTTCAGATTCTCGCATTCAGAAGTGGTGTGTTCGTCAATAGCAGATATCGCTGCCTGGAAGAGGTTTTGAAAGATTGTCCAGTCCGCAGAAAGGGCATCCCACTTCAGAAGAGGGATGCCCTTTCTTATTTGAACACTAACCTCAGTCTTGGTTAATTTCGGTTGGGCTGATGGTATAACCGCCCTTGCCTCAACTTGAATGCGCAGTAGAGCCCTATAGAATTCGAGAATCTCGGGAAATGAACCTTCTTCTTCTTGCCAATCTCCTAATTTCTCTAGTACTCTACTGTCTATTTCCAACTGGCTTTTGCCTTCTCTCATCCCTGTCGCTTCGAAAGTAGAACTTTCACCGCCTACTTCTCGGCCGCTATCCTCTCGTACCACTTGCCGTGATGGGTCTTGACATAATCCACTGTCGCCTTACCCGTAGTCATGGAACGCATTGCCTCGGACATACGCGGGTGGAAGGCAGCCAGAGCAATATGGACCAGAAGCATGGTGCCACCGGCGATGAAGGCAATATCATGAAGGAGAACCATTGCCTGGTAAGCACCCTGGGGTATGCTTCCCTGGAAGAACCACATGATGAAGCCAGTTATCACGAATACCACACTGGTAATGACGACAACCAGCATCCACAGTTTCTGCCCCGTATTTGACCGGTCCTGCGGAGGCATATCCTCCTCCGGCCCGCCAAAGTAGTAGCTGGGGGCGGCCTGTAGCCAGCCCAGGTCCTCTTTATTCCAGGTGAATGCCTCCTTTAGCCATTCCAAGGTGCTCTTCGGGTTCAGGATGAAGTATATCACGGGTATTCCGACGAAGCCTACGGCAGCGATACGGTGGACAAGACGGCTCCATCCCCACCAGGCCGCAGGGCTGACCCAGGACAGAAAGAGGAACAGACCCGTGAGCCCTAAAAGCAGTGAGCAAGCCACAATCCACCAATGCTGGAATATGGCACGTTTGCGGAAACGCTCAACATCTTGCATTTTACTTCTCCTCCTTGCTGATTATCCTGGCGCGGGCTACCATGATGTTTAGCAGCAGCCCCAGTCCTACAACGCCGGCGGCAGCATAGCCCAGGGGCTTGATGACATCCTGCCAGGCGGTAGCGGTGGCGGGGACCTTCGGATCTGTAATGAGGCCATATAATTCAGGCTTGTCATCCAGAATGTAGAGGACATGTGTACCGCCGACCAAATTTTCGCCGTAAAGGTTGGCATCAGGATGCCCATCTGCCTTGAGTTCCTCTACCTTCGCCTTGGCTGCTGTTATCAGCTCGTACCGGTCGCCGTACTTTAAGGCACCGGTGGGACACGTCTTGACGCAGGCTGGCTCATAGCCATTGTCGATGCGGTCAAGGCCCGGTGTAGTACAGGCCGTACACTTGGCCGCTCTTACCAGCACTTGTCCTATACCGGTATCGATTCGGGGGATTTCAAAGGGGCAAAATTCAACGCAGTAGCCGCAGCCAGTGCACTTGCCCTTGTCCAGGGAGACGAAGCCGAGTGAGTTATAGTAGAGTGCTCCCGTCGGACACACCTTCACGCAGGCGGCATCGGCGCAGTGCATGCAGGCTCTCCTTGTGAAGAGCCAGCGCATATCCTCGTTGGCAATGCTGCCCACCTCCCTGAACTCCATCTTGAGCCAGGTGTCGGGGGAAAGGTCAGGGGGGTTCTCATATGTGCCACGGTTGGTGGTAGTTTCTGCCGGAAGCTCGTTCCAGCTTTTACAGGCGACCTGACATCCCCGACATGCAGTACATTTGGTGGCGTCGTATAGAATCGCTTTGTCAGCCATTGCTCTCCTTCCTTATACCTTCTCTATGTTGCACAGGAAGGTTTTATATTCCGGAATCGTTGTATTGGCATCCCCGACGTGCGGGGTTAGTATATTACCGCTGTCGCCAGTGGCCATACCGGCGTAGCCAAAGCACCAGGGCACACCTATGTGGTGAACGTTCTTTCCGCCTACTATCATACCATGAAATCGCTCAGTTACAACGGCTACGGCCTCGATGTGCCCGCGTGCTGAACTCACTTTAACCTTATCGCCCTTATTAATGCCCTTTTGGGCCGCCAGGTCCTCACCAAGCTCCACGTACATCTGTGGCATCAGCTCTACCAGCCAGGGAAGGTTTCTGGTCATAATCCCTGTCTGCCAGTGCTCGGTGCAGCGATAAGTAGTCCCAACATAAGGAAACTCATCTGCCGCGCCGTGCGGGTTCATGAAATCCCCGATAAACGCCACCGGATTTATTTGTTGAGGCGACATTATGTTATCGATGGGACTCTCCCAGGGTTCATAGACCTCGGGGAAGGGGCCATCCTTCAACGAGAAGCCACCCCAGATGTGTCCTACTCCGTCGGGCTTCATTATGAAGGGGAGATACTTAGCGCCTTCGTCGGCGAGCGCGATTGGAGCCCAGCCGCCGTCGGGCACATCGCCCTCCCATTTCCCGGTAACCGAGTTCCATGCTATGACCGGATGCTCGGCATCCCAGGGATTGCCGTCGAGGTCTACAGATGCCCGGTTGTAGATGATACGCCGGTTCAGTGGCCAGCACCAGGACCACTTCGAATAGAGCCCTACCTGGTTCAATGAGTAGTCTACAGTATCGCGGCTCTTCAGCTTATTCCCGTCAGCCTCAGTATACTGGTTGCAGTATAACCAGTTGCCCGAGGTTGTCGTACCATCGTCCTTGAGTGCGCCGAAGCTCACTACCAGTTCACCGGTGGTGAGGTTGTAGCCGTTGATCTCTTTGGCTACATCATCCGGGTCGGGGTGCTCATCATAGTCCCATATCAACTTGGTGATAGCCTCACGGTTCGGAGCAGTGGGGTCGGCCTCATAGAGCTCTTTGAGCTTTAGTATTACCATGCTCGTTATCGCCAGGTCGGGCTTGGCCTCCCCGACTGGCTCCATCGCCTGCCAGCGCCACTGTGCCCAGCGGCCGCTATTGGAGATGCTCCCCTGCTTCTCGTAGGAGCAGGCCGCGGGAAGGACGATAACCTCGGTGTCGATGTCAGCGGGATTGACGCCGGGCCTTCTCCAGAACTCGGCGGTCTCCGTCTTCCAGATGTCGGTAACTACCAGCCACTTCAATTTCCCTAAAGCCGTTCTTTCTGCGTTGGAGTCGGGGCCGCCAACAGCGGGATTCTGCCCCCAGCACCAGAGCCCCTCTATCTCACCCTTACCCATTGCCTCGAACATGGCTATGTGGGTATAGTTCTTGCCGCTCTTGACCTTGGGCAGGCGGTGGAAACAAGCGTCGGGGTTGGTCTGGACTTCGCTGCCGTACCACGCTGCCAGCAGGCTGACCATGTACTTCTTGTAGTTGCTCCACCAGTTGGCGCTCTTATCGCCGGCGAGCCCCACGGGCGTAACCGTGGCCGGCGTAGCTCGGTTCAGGTAAGCTTCGAGACTGGTATCGGAATCCGCCGGAACTGCAAGGTATCCCGGTAAGATGTGGGACAGCAGGCACATATCCGTCGAGCCCTGAACGTTGGAAGTACCACGGAGTGCGTTGACGCCGCCGCCGGTAACACCCATATTGGCCAGCAGGAGCTGCACCATGGCGTAAGTCCGTATGTTCTGTACGCCGTAGGTATGCTGAGTAGTGCCCATGGCATACATGATTGTGCCCGCCTTGCCCGCCGCCCCGGATTCGGCGTAGGCGCTGTAGACCTCCTCCAGCTTGTCTACGGGACATCCCGTTATATCACTGACGGCCTCCAGCGTGTAGCGGGAGTAATGTTTCTTCAGCAGTTGGAATACGCAGTTGGGGTCCTGGAGTGTTGTGTCAGTTTGGGGATTGGTTGTGTCCCCATACTGCCAGGTAGCTTTGTCATAGGCGTTGGTGACCGGGTTGAACCCGCTCCATAGGCCATCCTGGCCGGTGTCTCCCGGGAACCTGGCATTACTGTTGACGATGAGGGCAGCATTGGTATACTGCTTCACGTAATCCATGTTGTAATTTCCGGGGTTCTGATCCATATCCTCGATTATCCACTTCATCATCCCGCCCATAAAGGCGATGTCGGTCCCTGACCTGATTGGAGCGTAGATGTGAGCTTTTGATGACGTACGGGTGAAGCGAGGGTCAACGTTTATAAGCTTTGCCCCGCGGGATATTGCTTCAGTGACCCACTTGAAGGATATGGGATGGTTTTCCGCCGCATTGGAGCCGATAATCAGGATGCGATCGGCATTCCTGATGTCGATGTAATGGTTGGTCATTGCTCCCCTGCCGAACGACTCTGCCAGAGCCGCAACTGTAGAGGAGTGTCATATCCGTGCGCAGTGTTCTAGGTACACTACTCCCAGAGCGCGGTTCGCCTTGGAGAGCAGATAGCACTCTTCATTGTCTAACTCGCCACCGCCTATCGAGGCAATGGCCTCGGTTCGGTTGACCGTATTCCCGTTATCGGTCGTTACGAAGGTGCGGTCACGGGTTTCTTTGACCCTCTCCGCTACCAGGGATATGGCCTCGGACCAGGTTATCTCCGTGAATTCACTTGCGCGCGGTGCTCTGTAGAGCGGCTTTGTAAGCCGGTACGGATTGATATTATCACCGACGTTGTGAACCTGGAGCATGGCTTGTCCCTTGGAACAGAGAGAACCCAGGCTGATAGGGTGATCGGGGTCGCCCTCAAGGTTAACGACAAGGTCTCCCTTCGTGGCAACGTAAGCGCCGCATCCAACCGAGCAGTAGCAACAGATGGTGGGCGTCTCGCCTATTACCTCTTTCCCCAGCGGAATTCTTCTAGGGGGAGCTTTGCCGGAACCCAGAGCGCCAAGCAGAACAAGGCCACCCATCCCTGCTCCACTTGTTTTTAGAAATTCCCGACGGCTTAGTTCCATTATTCCTCCTTGTTGCAGATGAAGAACATAAAAAGAGATGTCAACTTGCTGACATCTCTAGAACGGCCTTAATGAATCGGAATATAAATACACTAACTGCCTCATGCATATCTACAAGGCGAATATTACCTCAAGTGAACTCAGCTAAGTCAATGCAATTTATATAAAACTGTAAAAGTATGAAGAAATGATTAAGAATTTATTAGGCTTCGTTTAACAGTTTATCTTTGCGTTAGCTTTGTGTCAATAGATTCAGCGCTTTCTTTATGATTTCTTTATATTAAGGAAAGGATATTTAGAATCGTTTTTCTCCCGAAGATAGGCTATAAACCATGCTCCTGATCTTTGCCATATGTATCCTTATGTTTCAACTCTATTAGAATGAACATGAACACGGTTTGAAGATGGAGGAGAAAGGGATCGCGCCCGCCGCGAGGAGGTTATTCTGCCTATCTGTTGACCAGTGCAACCTTCTTAATCTGGCCCCTGAACCCTAGGCTGCTGTTCATCCTGGTCTTTATATACTCCACCAGCTCTTCGGTAGTCTGGTTGCTGGCCCATTTTCCATCAAGCTCCAGTGTTACCTTGAATTTTAGTTCGATGTTATGCATTTTATCCTCGCTCGTTTATTCTGCCTGTATTTGGATGAACAGACGTTAATTTATACTCTCAATTGCTCTGTGAGCAGGGCGATGACATCCTTGCGTCTGAACCTGCGGTGACCGCGCGGGCCAACTCGATATATCCTCAACATTCCCTGTTGCCCCCATCGTCTCAGCGTGTTGCTGTGTACGTTGAGTAGTCGGCACGCCTCTCTCATCGTGAGCATGGATTCGATTGAGTCATCGTTAACGAATCCCCGTTTTTGCTTTTCACTTGTAGACATGACTCCTCCAATCTCTTTTCGTTCTTGCAGGAAGCCGTCTATCATTTCGTTTGGTCTTCTGCTATCCCACCTTAGTAGCATAAGATAAGAAAAGGTTAAAAAAGATATTAAAAAGATATTAGAAGAGGCCAGAGACGAATAATTAGACGGGACTAAAGCTATTTGATATGGGGAAAAGCTATAATCAGGAGGGGCGACCCATTGGGTCGCCCCTCCTGATGCTATACTGGTTTTACCAGCGAGTATCCCACGCCCGCTTTAGTGAGGATAAGCTTTGGCTTGCTGGGGTTGGCTTCGAGTTTCTCTCTCAGGTAACGGATGTATACTCTGAGACTGTCCAGTGCACCGGCATAGTCTTCACCCCATACTGTCTCGGCAAGGCGGGAGTGAGTTACCACATGGCCTGCGTTTCTCATCAGGCACTCAATAATGCGGCCTTCTATGATAGTCAGGCCAATCTCTTTTCCTTCGTAGGTAAGTTGGAATGTGGAGGGATCGAGGCGCAAGGGCCCGCAGACAATAGGCACCTCTTCGTCTGGAGGGGTTTGCTTGCGTAGCTGGACCTTTAACCTTGACAGCAGCTCCAGTTGCTTGAAGGGCTTTACCATGTAATCGTCTGCTCCCCAATCAAGACCCTTTACCATATCGGACTCGTCTTCTTTAACCGTGAGGATAATAACAGGGACAGACGAGAAGAGGCGTATCTGATGCAAGACCTCAAAGCCGCTTATATCAGGAAGCCCCAGGTCGAGTATTACTATGTCCGGTGCTTCTGTCTCTACCATATCTATTCCTTCTTCACCCAGTCCGGTTGATATAAGCTGAGCCTCGGGCCAGCGCAGCCGGAAAGTCAGAGAAACGGATTTTATGATTTCACTGTCGTCTTCAATAATCAGCACTTTCCACAGTTTGGCTGTCTTCTCCGGCTCTATTGCCTGGGTGTCAGCGGTTACCAGGGGCAGTGAAAACCCAAACGTTGAGCCCCTGCCACCACGGCTTCTCACCCATATCTGTCCTCCGTGAAGTTCCACCAGCGTCTTGCATAGAGAAAGCCCCAATCCCAGCCCACTCAGGTTCCCCTCATCATCGTCAAGACGTTGGTAGGGCTCGAAAAGCCGCTCCTGTTCCTTCTTGGAAATCCCCCGGCCTGTGTCCTGAACCTCGACTATAACGGATGCGTCCTTTTCCCTGGCTCGCAGTGTAATCTCTCCGCCTTTGGGTGTGAATTTAACGGCGTTGTTGAGGAGATTGGTTACAATCTGCTGCAGACGGTCTGTATCAGCCTGTACCGTGGGGAGATCGGGAGGAAGGCGCAGGGCTATAGACTGCCCGCGCCCTAGCGCTAGCGGGGTCATGCTATCGGCGGCCTCTCGAAGCAGATTCGATAGGTCGACCGGTTCGCGCTTTATCTGGAGCATACCCACCTCGCCCCTTGCCAGATCCAGGAGTTCATCGATCCTGTTGTTGAGATTGGAAGCGCCCTGGTTGATATTCTTGGCTAAGCCTGCTAATGGCTCATCGACCAATTCAGAAACGAGAAGGTCACTTGAAGCCATTACTGATGTCAGAGGGGTCTTCAGTTCATGAGCCAGCGCTCTGGTGAACTCTATTCTTTTTTTCATTTCCGTCTCAATCTTTTGTCGCAACTCCTTTTCCTGCTGGTACAGTGCTTGCAGCTTCTCTTCCGCCTGCTTGCGCTCGGTGATATCCCGAATATTGGCGACAAGACCCCCCACTGCTGGATTGTGGAGTAGATTCTGGCCAACTACTTCAACAGTACGCAGGGAGCCATTTTTATGCAGGACGCGTACCTCCTCCTGTACTGTAGCACCCGATTTCTGAATCAATTGAGCGAAAATGGCGGCAACCCTTGCCCTGTCGTCGGTGTGAACGTGGTCAAACGGACTTTTACCGAGATATTCTTCCAGTCTGTATCCCATCAAACGTTCGAATGATGGCCCAAGGTACTGGATAGCCCCCTCACGGTCTATAATGGCGATGGACTCCAGAGAGTTCTCGATGAGAGCCTTAAAATGCTCTTCCCTTTTCCTCAGCTCCTCCTCCATGTGCCTGCGCTCTGTCACATCACGGCCTATACCCAGAAAACCAACCAGTTGTCCTTCAGAAAACAATGGGGCACCTCTGAATTCCATCGTTAAATACTGACCGGATTTGGATACGATACGGGCTTCCATTGATTGTAGCTGTTCCCCCTGGTAACCGTGTTGGAATGCGTCTACGGCGTTGGGCAAGTCGTCAGGATGGACTAGTGAGGTGTATGGTTTGCCAATACACTCTGAAGATTTCCAGCCGGTAACTGATTCGAAGGCAGGATTTAGAGAGGTAATTGTGCCATCTAGTGCTAAAGTGTATATGGAGTCGAGTGCGTTATCGAAAAGGCTGCGATGACGTTCCTCACTCTGTCGCAGAGCTTCCTCCGCCCGCTTGCGTTCGGTGATGTCTTCCAGCATACCGATAACAAACGCCAGTTTACCATCAGCGCTGCGAACGGCGGAGAGGGTTACCATGCCATAAATTTTTTTGCCGTCTTTTCGGATGTAGCGCTTCTCTACCTGGTACTGATTGCGTTGACCTGCGACCATCTCCTCGAAGAGAGCCATGTCTGCGGTCGCATCCTCGGGGTGCATGTAGTCGGTGAATGCCATGCTTCGCATTTCTTCTGCTGTATAGCCGAGTATCTTCTGCAATGCGGGGTTGATTTCGATTGGCCGTCCAGTTCTATCAACCAACTCGATGCCGATAGCTGCGCCGTCGAAAATCGCCCGGAATCTGGCCTCGCTCTCCCGCAGTGCCTCCTCCGCGCGCTTGCGCTCGGTTATATCTATGACAACGCCTCTAATACCCACGGGTTTACCCTCCCGTATTACGGGGCTGGAGAATACCATAACGGGGAATGTGCCTCCATCCTTCTTTAACATGGTGTACTCATTCCCATCTAGCCGCTCTCCGCTCAGTACCATCCGGATATTCTTCTCACCATTCTCTCGATCTTCAGGAATGAATACCTGGAGTGCATGCAAACCTTTATCGATATCACCCTGGGTGTAACCGGTAGATTCAAACGCATTGCGGTTGACAAACGTGAGATTGCCCTTGTCATCGGTTTCATAGACGATTTGAGGCAGCAGGTCTGCTAGCTCTCTGTATTTCTGCTCGCTCTCCTGGAGAGCCTGTTCTGCCTTCTTGCGCTCGGTTATGTCCCGGGCGAAGATAGCTATGCGTGTTACCCTTCCACGTGCGTCAAACACCGGGTAGTAGGTGTTATCAAAAATTATCCCCGCCCGCTCGTCTATAAAGCGAACGGGTATTCTTGAGCGGATGACCTTTCTGGCCTGTGCTCTTCTGCCTTTGGCCACTTCGGGCGGTACGATGTCGTGAACACATACGCCAATAAGTTTGTCCCGGGACTTGCCAAATCTATCGGCCGCAACTTCATTCAGGTCGAGAATAATCCCGTCACGATCTGTTAGAATTGCTGAGTCGGGGGGAGCATTAAGGAGTGCTCGCCCGGCCTCCTCGCTCTCTCGCAGGGCATCCTCTGCCTGCTTTTGCTCAGTGATATCGCTGAATGACGCCAGACCTGCCGTTTTCCCCTGGTATTCGATTCTTGTACCGACGGCGCTTGTCCATTTCTCTATGCCATCTTTGGTGATTACCCGAAATTCGACTACCCGGCGCAGGTCCTTTTCGAACATGTCCTCTGTAATGACCTTCAATATCCGATCTCTATCGTCGGAATGTATGTAATCAAGTAGATTCGCCTCAAGCGCTTCTTCGCGGGAATCAAATCCGTACATTTTCAAAGCTGTATCGTTAACAAGTACAATTTTCATCGTTTCAGCGTCAACAACTGCCATGCCGTCGATCTGGCTCTCGAACAGGACTCTATAATTAAACTCGCTCTCTCGCAGGGCCTCCTCCGCCTGCTTGCGTTCGGTGACGTCTCGTAAAATGCCGATCGCTGCTACTGGCATATTCCTGTCATCGTATATTATTGAACGGTTGTCGCTTACCCAGCGATAACCCAGGTGTCTGTGATTCATGCGATATTCAACAGGGCCTGCCTTAGTCTGTTCCGGGCCATGCTCTATCAATTCGAGGATGTTCTCCGAAAGCATTTCCAGATCATCTGGATGTACCAGGGCGCCTGCATTCTCAAATCCTAAAGCTATGAACTCTTCCGGCGTGTACCCGAGCACTATTTCAGATGAGGGGCTTAAATAATCATATGTGCCGGACTGGAGGTTGAGCCGGTATATCATATCGACGGAATTCTCAAGTATGGTAAGGAACTCTCTGGTAACCCGCTTCGCAGCTTCTTCCGCCCTCCTGTGTTCGCCTATCTCAACCTGCAGTGCTTCGTTGGCCTTCTCAAGTTCCAGCGTGCGCTCCTTGACACGGTTTTCAAGCTCGTCGTGAGCTTCCCGCAGCGCCTCCTCAGCCTGCTTGCGCCCGGTGATATCACTGAGGATTCCGGTCAGACCGATTATCTTGCTCTGCTCCCTCAATGGTGTGGCGCTGAACCGGACCGGGATTTCATGGCCATCTTTATGTTTAACAGTGACCTCATTGCGCACATTCTTGTCAGAGAGGACCTCGTACACCATTTTCTCCACTTTGGGGAGGGTCTCCGCGCTTAGCATATCAGCGAAGTGTTTGCCCAGAAGTTCTTCCCGCTCATACCCGAACAGGTTGGCAAAAGACTCGTTCACGAGTAAAAACCTGCCGGAAGTATCTACCTGGTAAATGCCGTCGAGAGAAGTCTCGACAATAGCTCTAAAAGCCTCCTTGCTTTTAATTAGCGTCGTACTTCTTTTCGCCATGTCTTGCCTCCTCACCGCCTGAAGGTGGTAATCGAAATATTCAGTTAATCAGCTAGCCAACCTGCCTCCGGTAACCTTTCGTAACCTGGCTTCTACTTTATCAGCACAGGTATTGCTGATGATTGTCTCCCAAACAATGAATATTATTTCGTTAGGTGTAGGACATTCTCTGAGGATGATGCCCGAAGTCTAATAATAACACAAAAGAGCAGTGGACTGAGAATTCAGATAGGGGCTGCCTTCTGACAGAGGCTATCTCGCGTTGCATTTCACTAAGTGGATTTCATATATTCTCAGGATGTTTGTGCCAGCAGATTCTGACTGCTATAATGAGGCGCAAATACGCCCGGGGTGTAGCTGAAGTTATGTTAGCGAAGGTAAAGACCGCTGCAGTGGTGGGACTTGAGGCCCAGGAGGTTGAGGTCGAGGTTGATATTTCGAGCGGGTTGCCTTCAATGACCATCGTTGGACTCCCTGATACCGCGGTACAGGAAGCGCGGGAAAGGGTTCGCGCCGCCATTAAGAACTCTGGGTGCCAGTTTCCCACGAAGCGGGTAACGGTGAACCTGGCCCCCGCTGACCTCAAGAAGGCAGGCCCCGCCTATGACCTGCCTATTGCAGTTGGTATATTGTTAAGTTCGGAACAGGTCTGGGCTGATACCTCCGGGATGCTTTTCCTGGGTGAGCTTTCACTGGACGGCGGCCTGCGGCATACTCAGGGCATCATCTCCATGGTCGATCTGGCCAGAGATAGAGAAATCTCCACGGTTTTCGTTCCCGCCGCCGATGCCAGGGAGGCTTCCCTGGTTAAGGGCGTCGACATCATTCCTGTAGCTTCCCTGTCCGAACTGGTCGGCCATCTCCGCGGCGAAGCGGTTATACCTAAACATATCGCGGGGGAAGTTGTATGGGAGGCAAGCGGGACGCCGTGGCCGACCACCGACCTTGCGCTCATCAAGGGACAGGAGCATGTGAAGCGGGCACTGGAGGTGGCGGCGGCCGGGGGGCATAACGTGATAATGAGCGGGCCGCCGGGGAGCGGCAAGACTCTGCTTGCGCGGGCGCTGCCCTCTATATTGCCTCAGATGGGAATCGAGGAAGCCCTGGAGGTGACCAAGATCTATAGTGTGAGCGGGCTGCTTCCCCAGGATACACCGCTTATCAGGCAGCGCCCGTTTCGGGCGCCTCATTACACCATATCCCATGCCGGTATCGTGGGCGGCGGGCGCTGGCCAAGGCCCGGTGAGATAAGCCTCAGCCATCGGGGTGTCCTCTTTCTCGACGAGCTTCCCGAATTCGGACACGCTGATCTCGAGGTTCTGCGACAACCTTTGGAGGACAGGGTAGTGACAATCAGCAGGGCCCAGGGCAGCGTCACCTTTCCCGCCAACTTCATGCTCGTAGCGGCTATGAATCCCTGCCCGTGCGGGTATTACGGCGACCCTGTTAAGCAGTGCACCTGCTCCCCGATGATGGTCTCCAGATATCAGAAGCGAATAAGCGGGCCATTGCTTGACCGCATCGACATATTCGTTGAGGTCCCCCACGTCGATTACGAGAAGCTCGCTGATGACCGGATGGGCGAGAGCTCTGAGGTGGTGAGGCAGCGGGTTGAGCAGGCGCGCTCGATTCAGAAGCAGCGCCTTGAGGGAACAGACCTTGTCTGCAATGCCGACATGACTCCTCTCGAGGTACGTGAATACTGCCAGGTGGAGCCCCCGGCGCAGAGCCTTCTTCAGGCGGCGATGAACCAGTTGCATCTGTCGGCACGCGCATTCCACCGTATCCTGAAACTGGCCCGCACCATTGCGGACCTTGCCGGTGATGAGACTATCGCCGCCAGCCATCTAGCCGAGGCCCTGCAATATAGGCCGAGGGAACAGACTTAATCCTGTATTATCCGGGACATTGGGTGAGGATATGCCTTATCTATTTGACCATTTCGATGTGGTAAAGGATCTTCTGGCAATTCAACCCTTCGGCTTATTCACCGATGTCGATGGCACTATCGCTGAGATTGTGCCGACCCCTGCTGAAGCCCGCGTCTCTCCGGTCTGCAGGGAGAGTCTGAAAACGCTGGCCGGGCGTCTGGCGGTAGTAGCGGCTGTCTCGGGAAGACCTGCCGCTGAGGTAAGACGCATGGTGGACATCGATGAGATGGTGTACATCGGCAATCACGGATATGACAGGTGGGCCGGGGGTGAGGTTGAACTTGTCCCCGGGGTTGAGGACTATCCTGCCAGAATCAGGAAGGTGCTGGAAGAGTTCGATAAACTTGTCACAATCGAGGGAATCATTGTTGAGAACAAGGGCCCTACCGCCTCCATACACTACCGCCGCTGCCGGGACCATGAAGCTGCGTTACAGGCCGTGCTCTCAGCAGTGGAAAGTCCGGCCATAGATGCCGGTCTGCGAGTCAGCCCGGGGAGGCTGGTTGTGGAACTCAAGCCGCTGCTGGAAGTCAGCAAAGGGACTGCCGTGGGTTCCCTGATAGAGAAATACCGCCTGAGTGGAGCGATCTGTTTGGGTGATGACCTTACCGATGTTGATATCTTCGTCGCCCTTCACCGTAAAGAGCTTCCTTTCAAAGGGCTGGCAATAGGTGTTATCGGGAAGGAAACACCGCCTCAGGTTTTGAAGGAAGCGGACTTCAGCTTGAATGGGGTAAGCGATGTGGAGCGGTTTCTCAAACGGATAGCAGCAGAGGTAACTGGCAGGCCAGATTCCTGAGGTCCTGGAACTGGTGGAAAAGCCACCTCGTAATATCTTCCTCTTCGATCGATTTCCTCAGTGCTTCCGCTTTTCTTTTTCTCTCTGCGGGGTCCATCGTCAGTGCCTGATGAAGCGCCCTGATGGTCCCCTCGATGTCCGCCGGAGCTACTGATATGACCTGCTCTCCCAGTTGTTCGTGGGCGCCGGCTGACTCTGACAGGATCAATACACTGTGGTTGGCCGTGACGATAGGCCCTTCCTTGGCCACGAGGTTCATGCCGTCGATCACCGGGTTCACCAGGAGCACGTCGCAGAGGCGCATGCCCGCTATGGCCTGAGTGTAGTTGTTCTCGAAGAACACCTCTATAGGCTGCCACTTCTCGTTACCGTACTTGGTGTTGATTGCTTCCACGAGGTCGAATATGTCCTGGGTATACCTTTGATACTGTTTTATGCCTGAACGGGAGGGGACTAAAAAGCACAATAGCTTGACCTGGTTGGCTAGCTCAGGATAGCGCTCGAATAAGGTATCGTACGCTTTCAGGCCGCGGACGATATTCTTGCTGGGCTCGGCGCGGTCGACCCTCACGATGGTCTGCGCCCCGAGGTGGGGACGCAGCTTTTCTTCATAGTTCTGAACCCTGGGTGAATGCGCGTGTCGCTGCAGCGCAGCGACGTCCACGGATACCGGATAGGAAGCCACCCTGGTCTTGTGTCCTCTCAAGATCACAGTGTGGCTCCCGTAATCGACCTTCGCCTCACTGAGAAAAGTATCGCAGCAGTGCAGGAAGTGATGTACGTCGCGTCTGGTTTGCAGGCCCACAATGTCGACCGCACAGAGGCTTTCAAGGATCGCCCTGCGCATTATATCGGGGAAAAGGTGCCAGTAGTTGGCGGCGGGCCAGGGGATGTGAATGAAATGCTGCAGGATTGCTCGTGGCAGCCGGCGGCGAATGTAACCACCAACGAGGTAAAGCTGGTAGTCGTGAATCATTACGAAGGGTGGCGTTTTGTCATTGGCTGCCTCGGCGATAGAAGCTTCGGCGAAAGTGCGGTTAACCGTAACGTATCCGTTCTCCCAGGCATCGTAGACTTTGGAATCGATGTTGGGAGTATACGGTGAGTTCCACATGTAGTGCTGGAGGAACCAGAGCAGGGGGTTGCAGAACAGGTTGTAATACTTGTGGTAGACGTTTCTGGGATTGGTTACGAACCGGAGGTAAAGCCTCTGCCCCGGGAGTTGGACCTGGAAGCGTCCGTCCTGCTCGGCAGCGACGCGGCGATCACCCTCTCCCATAGCGCTTGAGATCCAGGTAAGCTCGACGTATTTACTGATGGCACTGAGAGCAGTTACTACACCGCCACTGCCTCGATTCAAATGCAATGCACCGTCTTTACCGACCTTGTAATCAACGGGGCCCCGGTTGCTGACCAGGATGAGTCGCCTTTCTGCCAGAAGCTCCTGGCACAGCTCAATAAGGTAGCCGCTGGCCTGATTATGCTTAGAGGAGGGGTGCATGGCTGAAATTTAGCACAACCCTGCTCAGGTTGTCAACCAAACGTAGCTCAATCTCCTCAAATTGACATGTATGTGAGGTTGGTCTAAAATCGCAAAATGTAAAGTAGTTTTCCGGAGAGAGCATGACGGGCGATGAACTCAGGGAGAAGTTTCTCCTTTTTTTTCAGCAAAAGGGGCACAGGGTTGTCCCCAGCTCCCCCCTCATACCCGTGGGTGACCCCACCCTCCTTCTGACCAGCGCCGGGATGGTACAGTTCAAGCCGTACTTTACTGGAGATGCGGTTCCCCCCGCGCCGAGGCTGGCGTCGTGTCAGAAATGCTTCCGCACCACCGACATAGAATCGGTGGGCAATTTCAAGCACCTCACCTTCTTCGAGATGCTGGGCAATTTCAGCATCGGCGATTATTTCAAGAAGGAGGCTATCGCCTGGGCCTGGGAGTTTGTCATCGACTGGCTCAAGCTCCCCGAGGATAAGCTATGGATCGCCATCTACCTTGACGATGACGAGTCCTTCGATCACTGGCGGGATGTGGGTGTTAAGACTGAACGCATATTGCGGTTTGGGGAAGAGCACAATTTCTGGGGACCCGCCGGCGAGACCGGGCCCTGCGGGCCATGCAGTGAGATTCACTACGATTTCGGTGAGGAGTACGGCTGCGGCCCGGATTGTTCGCCTGCCTGCGATTGCGGGCGTTTCGTTGAGCTCTGGAACCTGGTGTTTACGGAGTACTACCAGGACGCTGAGGGCAAGCGTACACCGCTGCCCCGGAAGAATATCGACACAGGGATGGGACTGGAGCGGACGGCAGCAGTGCTCCAGGGGGTGCGCTCGCCTTATGAAACCGACCTCTTCGCTCCGATCGTGCAGCGTGTCTCGGAGTTGACAGGTCATAAATACGGGGAGGACGAGAAAACGGACCGTGCGATAAGGATAGTAGCGGAGCATGGCCGGGCGATAACCTTTCTCATCGCGGACGGCGTTATTCCTTCGAACGAGGGGCGGGGCTGTGTGTTACGCAGAGTGCTCAGGCGTGCTTCCCTCTTCGGCAGGGAGCTGGGTGTGGAGAAGCCGTTCCTTACCAGTGTAGCGGAGGCGGTTATTGGCTGGATGGGGCGTGTCTATCCCGAAATTGCAGCTAATAGAGATACGGTTATCAGGACAATCGATGCGGAGGAGGCGAGATTCGCGGAGACGCTTGACGCTGGTCTTAAAATACTCGGTCAGATCATGAAACAGGCCGGGCATAGGGCCGGGAAATCGATCTATGGCGAGGAGGTCTTCAAGCTTTGCGATACGTATGGTTTCCCTGCGGAGTTGACGGCGGAGGTCGCCGCTGAAAACGGGCTGACAGCTGACCTGGAGGGCTTTGAAAGGGAGATGGAGCGGCAGCGGGAGCGCGCGCGTGCGGCACATCAGTTCGTGCTGGGAGAGAGTACGGCGGCTCTGGATTGCGCCTCTATGGCTCTGCCCCCAACCGAGTTTGTCGGCTACAGTGATACGCGCTGCAAGGCAAGGATTATCGCCCTGGCTGTTGGCGGCAAGTCGCATGAAGTGGTTGTTGAAGGGCAGCAGGTGGAGGTGGTCCTGGACAGGACGCCTTTCTATGCTGAGATGGGCGGGCAGGTTGCGGATACGGGCGAGATTATCGGCAGGCGGGGTAAGATAGCTGTCGATGGTACCGTCTGGGCTACCGCGGACGTCGTGCTGCACCACGGGAAAATGGTGCAGGGGAGTATGCTCGTCGGTGAGGAGGTGACGGCAGTTGTTGATAAATCGCGCCGCCTCGATATCGCCCGTAACCATACAACTACCCACCTGCTTCATGCCGCTCTGCGTCAGGTTTTGGGAAGCCATGTACGGCAGATGGGTTCGCTGGTGGCGCCGGACCACTTCAGGTTCGATTTCTCGTTTGAGGCCCCGGTGCTCAAGGAGGAGCTGGGCGAGATACGGAGGATAGTTAATGACGGCATACGCCGAAACCTGCCGGTGACCAAGAAAGAAGTCCCATATATCCGGGCTGTGGCTGAAGGCGCGATAGCCCTCTTTGGCGAGAAGTATGGGGATGAAGTCAGGGTGGTGAGGATCGGCAGCGCCAGGTCTCCGCTGAGCTACGAGGTCTGCGGAGGCACTCACGTCAACAGGACCGGCGATATCGGCTTTTTCCATATACTCAGCGAGGGCAGCATCGGGTCCGGGATGCGCCGCATCGAGGCGGTGACAGGGAGTGGGGCGGAATCGGTGATAGAAGAGCGTGTTGCCGCTCTGGAAAAGGTGGCTCATCAGCTTCAGGTGCCCAACGCGGAGGTAGAGGACAAGCTGGGGAGCGTTCTCACGGAGCTTGACTCCGAGCGCAAACGGGCTAATATTTTGGAGCGGCGATTGTCCAAAGAGACGGCTGAATCGCTGCTGACTCAGGTTGAATCGGTCGACGGCGTCTCGGTGCTGGCGGCCAGTGTCACGGCCTCGAATTTCGATGTCCTGCGCCACATGGGGGATGTTTTGAGGGAGAGGCTGGGCAGCGCAGTGATCGTGCTGGGCGCTGTATGGGATGACAGGCCCAACTTTCTGGCGATGGTGACTTCTGATCTTGTCGCTCGCGGGCTGAATGCGGGCGAGATTGTGAAGGAGGTAGCGAGGGTGGCGGGTGGCAGCGGTGGGGGACGCCCTCAACTGGGGCAGGGCGGCGGTAAGGAAAAGGGCAGGATCGAACAGGCACTGAAGTCGGTGGCTAAACTGGTTAAGGAGAAAGTCTAGGTGATGCGTGCCCTGGGGCTGGATGTCGGAGAGCGGCGGATCGGGGTGGCGCTGAGCGATCCCGAGGGTATCCTGGCAGTTGCCCTGACAGTAATCGAGGCGAAGTCGGATGACGATGCCCTGCGGCGGGTTATTGCCCTGGCCGGTGAGCATGAGGTTGAACGTATAGTTATCGGGCTGCCTCTCTCGCTGGATGGCAGCCTTGGCCCGCAGGCACAGAAAGTGCAGTCATTTGCCGAGTCGCTCAGGGGATACACCGAACTCCCTGTGGTTACGTGGGACGAGCGCTACTCTACGGTAGATGCCGAACGGGTGCTGGTGGAAGCCGGGGTCAAGCGGGAGAAGAGGAAGAAACATATTGACTCCGTGGCCGCGGCCTTTATTTTACAGGGCTATCTGGACCGGCAGAGAAACAACAGGTGAAGGCTTAACATTTGCCTGTAGCGTCGTGACTCCTGTCACGACGAAGAATTCGTTGCCACGGGAGTGGCAACGCTTCTTACCTCTTAATAGTCATTTCCAGATTGGCGAAGGGAGTTAAATGACCGGATTCGTTGGCCTGATCGGGCGTGGTTTGAAGCATTCGATTTCACCGTTGTTCCAGCAGGCCGCCTTCGATCATCTGGGACTCGATGTACGGTATGAAATATGGGAAACCGAGCAGGATGGACTGCCTTCAATGGTAGAGGGACTGCGTGAGCCTTCCAGGCTTGGCGCCAATGTTACTATCCCTTATAAGGAGAATGTGCTCTCGCTTCTTGATGAAGTTGACCGGGACGCCGAGAGGATTGGTGCGGTGAATACAATCGTTAATAGCGACGGTAGGCTTATCGGCTACAATACGGACAGCACTGGTTTTCTGAAAGCACTGGAGCGAGAGGGCGGATTTAACCCGACGGGTAAAAGCGCGGTGCTGCTGGGAGCGGGGGGGGTGGCGCGGGCAGCAAGTTGCGCCCTTTTAGGTGCAGGTGTCAGGTCGCTCGTGGTTACAGATATTGTCAAGGAGAAGGCGCGTGAGTTGGTGTCAGACCTGGAGAGTAGTCTGGCGGACAGGCTGGAACAACATACGGAGATAAAGGCAATTTATCACGATGACCCTCAACTCGAGTACGCATTGTCGGGCTGCGATCTGCTGGTAAACTGCACCCCGATGGGAATGAAGCACAGCGCTACTGAAGGGCAATCTCCGCTGAAAGCGGAACAGATCCCTGGGGGAGCGCTGGTCTATGATGTGGTATATAATCCTGTTGAGACAGCGTTGCTCAAGGAAGCCGCGAAAGCGGGGGCTCGCGTTCTGGGCGGGCTATCGATGCTGGTGTATCAGGGGGCGGCATCGTTCGAGCTCTGGACGGGCAAGACGGCTCCTGTTGACATAATGATGCAGGTGGCCGGAAGAGCGCTGGAATAAACTGATTACAATAGAGGGGTGGCCTGGAGCATCCGCTCCAGGCATGATTGGAGCCGTTGCTCCAATCTACCCGATACAAATGCAGTGGCTGTTCGTAGGGACAAACTTACGTGGGCAGTTGTCCGCTAACGAATGATGAGGTTTGTGTGGGCATCCGACTGCCGGTAGGTTGTCCAACGTCGGGCAATCTACCTTAGTATCAATTAGCCAAAAAGTGGAGATCGTTGACAGAGTTCTACACTTCTGATATTATCGTTTTGTCCGACGTAGGATATCCTACTTCTGGCAACGGGGGTAGAGGAGAATGGCAGAGAAAAAGGTAATAGATGTGGTGCTGCGTCCGAAGCGGCAAATCACACTTCCTAAAGAGGTTTGTGTGCAGTTGGGGATCAGTACTGGTGATATGCTGGAATTGGCATTGGAAGGCTCTGCTCTGGTGGCCAGGCCTAAGAAAGTAGCTGCGCTGGATGCGCTGCAAGCCATCGAGGAAACTTTCAAGCGCTCCGGGATCACCGAAGAGGAACTCCAGGAGACAGGCCGGCGGGTGAGGCAGGAGGTCAGCAGAGAACGTTATGGAGCCAAAACGTAGGCTGCGCATCTTTCTAGACAGTAATGTCCTCTTCTCAGCACTATATTCATCAAGTGGAGCACCACGTATTATATTAAGCCATATCATTGATGGAAAGTTGAAGTTAGTTATATCGGAGCAGGTGCTGGAGGAAGTAGTGCGTACAGTAAAGGATAAGATCCCTGATACCCTCGCTGATCTCAGGAAGCTTCTGGTGAGCATTCCTCTTGAGATTACAGAGGACCAGAGCCCCGAAGATGTAGCTCAATGGACTGAAATGATTGATATTGGTGATGCCGGTGTCCTGGCCGCAGCAGTAAAAGCCCAGCCCGATTACCTGATCACTAGAGATAGACACTTTTTTGAAAATCCCGGTATCGCTGATAAGTCGGGGTTGAAAATCCTTACACCGGCACAGTTCCTCGAGTGCTGGATGGAGAATGCTGAGAAATCTTGATTGACTGACATAAAGGTTTATCTATGTTTCGTTTTCTAACCGCAGGTGAGTCGCACGGCAGGGGGCTGGTGGCTATCATCGAGGGTGTACCGGCCGGGATGACTCTCGATGAGGACTATATAGCCCGTGACCTTGCTCGGCGTCAGGGAGGATACGGCCGGAGCGCCCGTATGGATATCGAGCGTGACCGCGCTGAAATACTCTCCGGTGTACGACACGGGCGCACAATCGGCAGCCCTGTATCCCTGCTTATATGGAACCGGGACTGGGAGAACTGGACCGAAGTGATGAGTATCTCGCCGGTGGAGCAGGAGATCGAGCCGCTTACCAGGCTCCGCCCCGGACACGCCGACCTGGCAGGAGCCATTAAATATAACCTTGCCGACGTTCGCCCTGTTCTGGAGCGGGCCAGCGCACGTGAGACGGCGAGCAGGGTTGCTGTGGGCGCCGTTGCCCGGAAGCTGCTTTCTGAGTTCGGTGTCGAGGTACACAGCCACACCGTTTGCATCGGCGGGTGCCGGGCTAAGAGAAACGAGCCTGTTGACTGGGCCGCGGTGGAAAGTTCGCCTGTCCACTGCGCCGACAGCGTGGCTGAGAAGGCCATGCTTTCTGCAATCGACAAAGCCGGGGAAGCAGGGGACAGCATGGGTGGAATTTTCGAGGTTATCGCCAGCGGTGTTCCTATCGGCCTGGGGAGCCATGTCCACTGGGACCGAAGGCTCGATGGCAGAATAGCGCAGGCGTTGATGAGCATACATGCGGTGAAGGGCGTGGAGATCGGGGCGGGATTTGCTGTTTCGGAACTTCCCGGCTCAGAGGTTCATGATACAATCGAGACCAGTGCCGGGGGGCAGTGGCGGCATGCTTCGAACCGGTCTGGCGGGATTGAGGGTGGTATGAGCAACGGCGAGCAAATAATCATCCGTGCCGCAGTGAAGCCGATTCCAACCCTGGCTAAGCCCTTGCCGTCGGCTGATTTGCTAACGGGTGAAACAGTTGAGGCTCATTTCGAGCGGAGCGACGTCTGTGTAGTTCCCGCCGCAGGGGTTATCGGTGAGGCGATGCTGGCTATAGTCCTCGCTGAGGTGGTGTTGGAGAAGTTCGGTGGCGACCATATCGTGGAAACTTTGCGCAACTATCATAGCTACTTAGAATCGACTGGTCCCGGAAAAAATGATTAACCTCGGCTTCCACTGCCATCAGGTCGATGTACTTGATGAAGTAATAATAGGCAATGGCCTCAAACGAGGCGAGTTCTATAACCTCCCTGCCGATGACATTCCGAGGCTCAGGCAGCTAATCGAACATAATAAGCTTGACTGGAGCATTCATGCTCCTTTGACGCGACTTGACTGGTATCCACAGCCGCCGACATGGTCCTTTCTTTGCGATGCGGACGCGGACAACAGGGAATTGACCATGAAGATGATCACTTTAACTGTAGACCATGCGGAGGAATACGGGGCTGAATACGTTGTAGTTCACTTCCCGTCGCCGGCATCGGATGAATCGGGTGAGAACGACGGGAAACTCGAAGCGATCGCCTGGAGGAGTTGCGAGCGTCTGGCGGAGCTCAGCTTGAAGAGGAATATCCCCATTCATATGGAGGGTGTGGGTCAGAGCCGTCTAATCAACGCTGAGTTCTTAAGGGCAGTGCTCAAAGAGTTCTCTCCCCTTAGTTATTGCTTCGACACCGCTCATGCGAATCTTGCCGCTATCTACAACGGATTTGATCTGTACGCATTTCAGGAGGAGTTGCTGCCATATATAGGCTCGGTCCATCTCTGGAATACCCGCAATCGCGAGGACTACCTCGCCTTTCGCCATATCCCTGTACATCCCAGCCAGAGCCCGGAAGATGGTTGGGTTGACATAGAGCGGGTGCTGAGAGCGCTGAATCCCGATAGGAGTTCTTTACCTGTCATCTTTGAAAGTGAGCGCCATTATCCTGAGTCACTGGGCAACTACGATTACCGTGAGGGAGTGAAGTGGGTGAAGGAACTACTGGAAACATCGTCCTGACCGGTTTCTCCTACACAGGCAAGACGAAGGCCGGGCAGGAAGTAGCCAGAAAGCTGTGCTGGCGATTTGTCGATATCGATGAGGAGATAGTGAAGCTGTGCGGCAAGCCGATTGCTGATATATTCGCTCAGGATGGTGAGGAACGGTTTCGTGAGCTTGAAAGTCAAGTGCTGGAGAAGATGTGCCGTGATAAAGAGCTGGTAATCTCGACCGGCGGCGGTGCCATCGCGAATGCCGTTAACCGGGAGTTGATGATGGACAGCGGCGTGGTTATTTGCCTCGAAGCGAAGCCGGAAACCATATATCGGCGGCTGCTTGAGGATGCCAGGAAAAGCGGTGACCAGGAGGTGCGGCCGCTGCTCACCGTGCCGGAGCCGCTGAAGCGCATCGAATCGCTTAAAGGGTCTCGCCAGCCTTATTATGCGCTGTCGGATTGGACAGTGCACACTGACACTTTAACCGTTGAGCAGGTGGCGGAGGAGGTAATTCGCGGCTGGAGGTACGGGGAGCGCGAGAGAAGAAGAAAGGTTACCCTCCTCTCTATGCCTGGCGCAGGGGAAGTCGATGCTCCGTACCATGAGCAGCAGGGTGCTGCGATTGTGGTGAATACAGCGACAGAAAGCTACCCGGTATTCACCGGATGGGGCTTCCTGGATCATCTGGGAAGTCGGATGCGGGACGCCGGACTCCGGGGCAGCGCCTGTATTGTAAGCGATGACCATGTTTTCCCTCTGTATGGCGATAGAGTGAAGGCAATATTGCAGGAAGCCGGATTCACCGTGGGCACTATAGCGGTGCCAAATGGTGAACGGAGTAAGTCCTTTGAGACGGCAGGCAGCCTCTACAACTTTCTTGTGGAACATCGTGCGGAGCGTAGCGATTGCATCGTAGCATTGGGTGGTGGGGTGGTAGTGGATCTGGCGGGGTTTGTAGCTTCCACTTACCTTCGTGGTTTGCCTCTGGTTCAGGTTCCTACCAGCCTTATCGGTATGGTCGATGCCGCTATCGGGGGGAAGGTGGCGATCAATCACACTGAGGGTAAGAACCTGATAGGAGCCTTTTATCAACCGAGGCTGGTTCTTGCGGACATCCAGACTCTGACCACGCTGCCGCAGCGTGAGTTGATCTCGGGTTGGGCAGAGGTGATAAAGCATGCCATGATTTGCGACCAGCATCTACTGGAACTCCTGGAAAAACAACCACGGGAGCTGCTTGCCCTGAAGGAGGATACTACGACTGATATTGTGGCGCTTAGCGCTGCTATTAAAGCTAGGATTGTAAGCGAGGACGAGAAAGAGCGTGGGATTCGGACTATCCTGAACTACGGTCATACCATTGGTCATGGTCTGGAGGCGGCGACGAACTATGAACGTTTTCTGCACGGGGAGGCGGTAGCTGTCGGGATGGCAGGGGCAGCTATGATCAGTCAGCGTCTTGGATTGCTGTCCCAAGAGTTGGTGAGGCGGCAGGATGAAATACTAAGGAGATTCGAGCTGCCTGCGCGCTGTTCGGATGTTGAGTTTGGGAGTGTCATGCAGGCTATGGAACTGGACAAGAAGATTAGAGGGGGAAAAGTGAGGTGGGTCTTGCTTGCCGGCGTCGGGCAGCCGGTGATTCGTGATGATGTTCCCTATGAGGTGGTGGAGAGCGTAACCCGGGAACTATTGCAAAGTTAGACAATGAGGTTATATGAGAAGATAGTCACGAGGCTACAGCGCCTTTTTAGCTGGTTAACTTCCTCAGAGACAACTACAGGCTTAGCCTTGGCTACGCTGGTAGGGATTGCCGCCGGTTTGGGAGCTGTGGCCTTCAGATGGTTGATATCAAACTTCCATTCGCTTTTCTTTGATGGCGGGGAACGGGTATTCGGAGCACTCGGAAGATACCATGTCATTCTGATACCGGTGATCGGTGGGCTCCTGGTGGGGCTCATCGTCCATTTCTTTGCCAGGGAGGCCAAGGGGCATGGTGTCCCCGAAGTGATGGCGGCGGTTGCTGCCAGAGGCGGGCGTATCCGCTCTCGTGTAGCGCTGGTAAAGACATTAGCTTCTTCTATATGCATAGGGAGCGGGGGGTCGGTGGGTCGTGAAGGGCCGATTGTACAAATCGGCTCCTCGGTAGGTTCAACTGTTGGACAATGGTTTAGACTACCCGAAGACTGGTTGAAAACGCTTGTCGCCTGTGGCGCTGCAGGCGGCATATCAGCAACTTTTAACGCGCCCATCGCCGGCGTATTTTTTGCGCTTGAGGTGATCCTGGGCCGATTCATTACCCGCAGCTTCGGGTACGTTGTTGTCAGCTCCGTTGTGGCCGATATTGTAGCTCACGCGTTTCTGGGTGATGAACAATCTTTCCTGGTACCTGCTTACAAGCTGGTCGCCGCATGGGAGATACCCATATATGCCGTTCTCGGCATTGCTGCCGGTGTCGTTGCTCTCGTCTTCATCTACGTTCTGTACAAAACGGAGGATATATTCGATGCCTGGAAGTTCCCACCGTTTCTGAAACCGGCCGTAGGTGGGATCTTCATCGGACTTATTGGCCTTTACAGCTTTGATCTCTTTGGCGTTGGCTATGGTGGGGTAGAGAAGGCTCTCCTTGGCGAAATCGCCCTGAGCACTTTGCTCTTTATGGGGTTGCTGAAGCTGGTAGCAACCTCGATTACCATTGGTAGTGGAGGTAGCGGAGGTGTCTTCGCTCCCTCCCTGTTCATAGGAGCGATGTTTGGCGGCGCTTTCGGTGCGATGGCCAACCGAATTTTCCCGACAATTACTGCTCCTTCGGGTGCTTATGCCATGGTGGGCATGGCAGCGGTGTTCGCAGGGGCGGCACGGGCTCCTATAACCTCTATCATCATCTTTTTCGTGATGACGAGGGATTATGACATCATTCTGCCCCTGATGCTGGCGGTGGTTATCAGCACCATCGTTGCCAGGGGGTTTAACCCTGATACTATCTACACCACTAAGGTGCGCAAGGCTGGAATTGACCTTAGCCGTTATGAGGATGTTGATGTAATGAGGTCTGTTACTGTGGCCAGTGCCATGACCCGAAATTTCCCCACTGTTTCCACTGAGATGCCGGTGAGTGAGCTTATGTCTAAACTTGCCAGGAGTGGACATCATGGTTTTCCCGTTGTTGACAAGAACGGCTCTCTCTTCGGTTGTGTTACCTTAGCCGATGTTGAGGCTCATATGACAAGTGATATCGAAAGCCTCAAGGTGGAGGATATAGCTACGAAGTCGCTGATTGTAGCGTTTCCTGATCAATCTATGCACGAGGTCATGCTCAAGCTGGGGGCAAAGGATGTGGGACGTATACCGGTAGTAGACCGCGAGGACAGGACCAAACTATTGGGAGTATTGCGGCGACATGATATTATAAGTGCATACCGAGGAAAGCTCAAGGAGAGTACCAGACGTGCGAGAGGTTACTGAGGTAGCAGAGGCCACATTCGCCGGCGAAATAGCGCGGAAACCACAGGGCAAGGGAATAATAGATTACATAACTTTGCTGAAACCGCGTGAGACGGTTTTACTGGCTTTCATCGGGGTTTGTTCCGCGATAATTGCCGGGCAAGGCAGTGCTCCCTGGGATGTGCTTTTACTCGCCTTAGCGGCAATCACGCTGGGGAGCGCTGGCGCAAACGGCATAACCAACTACCTTGACAGGGCTGTTGATGCCAGGATGAGGAGAACCCATCTGCGCTCGCTGCCTGCGAAGCGAATAGTCCCTGCCAGACGCGCTCTGATGTGGAGTGTATTCTTAGTGCTTGTTGCTCTAACACTGTCCTGGTTCCTGCATCCGCTTTGCTTTGTCTTCGGTCTCAGCGGTACTGTTGCGGCCTCAGTCTTTCGTAAAAGAGTGATGTGTGTTGTTCAAGGTGGGATTGCGGGGTGTGCGCCGGTGCTCATCGGTTATGTGGCTGTTACCCATCAACTGGATGTAACCATACTCTTCCTCTGTGTTCTTATTGCTATTTGGATCCCGCTGCATGTTTGGAGTGTCATGGTCGCTAACCGCGAGGACTATCTCCAGGCCGGGGTTGTGTATTTCCCTGTGACCTGGAGAGCCGGGGATGCAATAAAGGTATTGATGTTGTTGTCGGTTATGCTCTATGCGGCATCTATTGCTCTCTGGGCGGTGGGTGAGTTCGGTTGGCTCTATTTCGCAGTAGCGAACGTCCTGGGCATCGTCATGGTATACGCGAACTACAATCTCCTTAAAAGCGGTGCCTCAAGGGATGCATGGAAGGTTTATAAGCTTTCCGCTTTTCCTTACCTTGGTGTGATATTCACTGTCCTCTGTTTGAATTTCTGGGTCTAGTTCTTGATGAGCCAGCTCTTCCAGCTAGCCAAGACGTGCTCCGAAACCGGAGCTCGTGTCGGGACACTGATAACCCCTCACGGCTCAGTGTCGACGCCTCTTTTTACTCCGGTGGGAAGCCAGGGGACAGTTAAGACCCTGACGCCTGATGAGCTTAAATCACTGGGTGTGGGGATGGTTTTGGCCAATACATACCATCTCTATCTCAGGCCCGGGGTGGAGGTCATCAGAAGGTTGGGGGGACTACACAGGTTTATGTCCTGGGATGGGCCGATTCTCACCGATAGCGGCGGTTTCCAGGTATTCAGCCTGGGGCACCTCCGCCGCATAGACGACGAAGGCGCCCTGTTCCGATCGCATATAGATGGCAGCGAGCGCTTTCTTACCCCCGAGCTGACCATCGAAATCCAGGAGGAGCTCGGTGCCGACATCATAATGGTGTTCGATGAATGCCCACCCTATAGCGATGATTTTAAAGCCATACGGCGGGCTATGGAGCGCAGCCATCTCTGGGCGGAAAGGTGCCGTCGAAGGCACAGGAGGGAAGGGCAGGCGCTTTTCGGTATTATACATGGGGGCACCCACGCCCAACTGCGGCGACAGTCGGCGGAGTTCCTCACATCGCTGGACTTTCCCGGGTATGCCATAGGTGGCCTGAGCCTGGGGGAACCTAAGGAGTTGATGCATGACATGCTGGATGAAACGGTTCCCTTTATACCCGGGGACAGACCACGCTACTTGATGGGGGTGGGCTCACCGGAAGACATAGTGGAGTGTGTCGCACGTGGTATCGACATGTTTGACAGCGCCTTACCTACCAGGCTGGGCAGGAATGGCGCGTTTTTCAGCCGGAACCGCCGCCTCAATATAGGGAACACTCGCTTTAAAGAAGAAAACGGGCCGGTCGACCCGGAATGCGACTGCTACACATGCCGTAATTTCTCCGCTGCTTATCTCCATCACCTCTTCAAGTGCCAGGAGCTTCTAGCCTATCGATTGGCCACGCTCCACAACCTGAGTTTCATCGTGAGATTGATGGAACGGATAAGGCAATCAATCATTGACGGTACCTTCCCCTCATTCAGAGAGACCTTTCTCCGGCGCTACCAACCCACCGATGCTGATGTCAGGGCGGAGCAGAAGCAGAAGTGGCTGGAGTCGCGCCCGGGCAAGCAGCCTCCGGATTGAGGTTTAGGTTCGTAAAGGAGAATTTTAATATAATAGAATGTTTCTCAATCGGATTGTTAGATATAGAACTGGCGACAAAAGGTAATACTACCCAAACATTTATGGTCTGCGCCGATGTGCTATTTGAGGGCTAAGCTTGAATAGATTTGAAAAAAACCAGCGTTTAAGTTCATGTATTATAAATTGCTTAAAATTAATTTGGGATGTACTATTTCTACATCGGTTTAAAATCATCGTATTTTGATTATCATTAATGATATCTGTAATATATATTAGAATTAGCCTATATAGCGCTCTTATAGGATTAATAAAATGACAACAGATGTCCCTGACTTTGACTTGAAGATAAAGAATTATCGTTGCTTCTCAGATCATAGGCCAGTTCATATTGCAATGAGAAAAGGCTTTACTGCTCTAATTGGCGTTAACAATTCTGGAAAGTCTGCCTTGCTAGAATTCCTTTTCGATTTAAGAGATATTTTTGGCCAAATGGCTAATAATAGTAATCTATGGGTTAACGCGTTGCGCCCTGGTAATAGTTTCAATTTCGCTAAGGCAATATCTATTCGTGATGCAAGTGAACTATTCTGCAATGCTAATAGTCGCGACATGACTATTGAATTGTCTATTAGTAAAGAATTAAATCAAGATTGCAATGCTTATTTACCTGACCGTATAGTGCTTACAATAGCAAACAGAACGAACACATGTATGCCACAAATAGTTCTAAACGGTGAAATTCTGGAAATAGCACCAGACGTGGGTATAAGTAGCAATGGAACTAATATTTACAATATTTCTGATATTCGAGTCGACTTCAGTGGTTACATTCGAGCATTCAGAGCACTTCATGATACTATGTATATTGGCCCTTTTCGCAACGCCATTAATGTCGGTGGGAAGAAAGACTATTTTGATATTACGATAGGACAGCAATTTATTGAATCTTGGCTAGCCTTAAAAACAGGAGACAATACCAAGGATAACAAGCTCGTATTAGACTTAACGGATGATATAGCCAAAATTTTCAGATTCAACAGGTTGGAGATTAATGCTTCTCAAGATAAATCAACACTGAAAGTATTCATTGATGGAAAGACGTACAGACTCGATGAACTGGGATCAGGACTAGCACAGTTCATAATCGTCTTGGGTAATGTTGCTCAAAAGAAACCTTCCTGGGTTCTCATTGATGAGCCTGAATTAAACCTTCATCCGAGTCTTCAGATAGATTTTCTTACAACTCTAACAAATTATTCAAGTTATGGTATTCTGTTTTCTACACATAATATAGGTCTCGCCCGCGCATGCGCTGAAAGAATCTATTCATTTCGTCTCGACGATAACCAACTAAGTGAAGTTAGAGACCTTGAAGCAATACAAAATCTGTCCGAGTTTCTAGGGGAACTTAGCTTCTCAGGATATAGAGAACTCGGTTTCGATAAAGTACTGCTGGTAGAAGGACCAACTGATGTCAGAACAGTTCAACAGTTTCTTCGAAAATACCGAAAAGACCATGAAATTTTATTGCTACCTCTTGGAGGTTCAAGTCTTATAAATGCGACATCCGAGGCTGAACTGGAAGAGATAAAGCGAATTACTAACAATGTTTATGCCTTAATTGACAGTGAGAAAAAGTACGCCAATGCTCCTATACAAAAAAAAAGGCAGTCATTTATTGGAATTTGCGATAAAGTAGGCATAAAATGTCACATTCTTCAATACCGTGCTATTGAGAACTACTTCACGGATCGGGCTGTTAAAGCTGTCAAAGGTGAGAACTATAGTGCTTTGCAACCCTATGATAAACTAGCGGATGCGTATCCCGGGTGGGGGAAGTCGGAGAATTGGCGTATAGCACGCGAGATGTCCATTAAAGAAATCAAGCAAACAGACATCGGCGAATTCATTGATTCACTTTGAATTATGTAATTTAAGACAGGAGAATTGATCCTCAAGGGGAATGAAAACCGCAAGTAATAGGTACAAACTCAACCGGCTATTCATTATTGGAGCTGGTGCTTCAAGATCCTCTTCGACTGATAAAAATAAGGCTCCTCTCGACAAAGAGTTTTGTGAGGAAATTTATGACTTAGATATTTCTCGTCCTACTTGGGTCCCACAATCGAGGGGTGTTGTCTGTGGTAAATGGAGTTATCCCACTTCATTCTATGAAATGGGATTAGAAGAAGCTGTACTAAGACAGATGAGTCATTTTGAGTTTCTAGATGCTATTCATCCAAGGCGTCGCTCTATATCTGTTGGTGGCTCAGATTATCTTAACCATGTAGCACATTTGATAACATTCGTACTACGTAGAGCAAAAGAAAACTCTGGTAAGTTATATGAAAAATTCACCTCCAACTTATTTAGATCAGATAGAATCTCCAGAATTAAGGATAGGATCATTACTTTTAACTATGATGACCTATTGGACAGATACCTAGTTAATAAATTCCCAATACAAGAGGTATATTTTGACCGAATTAAGAAATATCGGTACGACTCATATCGCCGCCCTGAAAGGTTTGAACACCCTTTACTAATTAAACTTCATGGTTCTGTTAATTGGCGATGTAATACAAAAGATTTCAAAAGAATAATTGACAATAAGTATAGGTCTAAAACAAGAGACGATTTCATTGACATTTGGTTCTCAGAAAAGGGATGTCCTTCCCCATCCGACAGTGTTTCGCCATTCATCATTCCACCTCTCCCTACCAAACCTATAACTGAATTTGGTATTTTCAAATTTTTATGGACAAAAGCTTACGAGTATTTACATGAAGCTGAAGAGATAATTATATGTGGATACTCTTTACCAAGTACTGATCAATTGGCCTACTCAATGTTCTCTAATTTCGTTAATAGGTCAATAAAGAAAGTTACTATCGTGGATATCGACACTCAAGTTCTTGGCAAATGGAGAAAACTCTTAGATAGGAACAATATTGAAATAGAAGAATGGGCTTGGGTATCAGATTTTTGGGATTACGTAGATAGAATGTAGCTTACTATTCTATTCAGCTAATACTTTTGCTAAACTCTGGCTGGGGGTAAAAGCCATTTCTATAAGGTCAGGAAGGGGTTCAAAATGGGGAAAAGAGATTATAGACATAGAGAGGCTAAGAAGACCAAGAAAGGGGCTAAGAAGCCGTCAGTCTCCGAACTGTTGCCCACTCCTGCCACCGTTGAGGTGATAAAGAAGAAGGGGAAAGAGAAGAGCGCTGAGGAAGAAGAGTAGCTCAATAGCGGCTTATCGGCGACTGTACGAAGCGGACAAGCTGCGAGGGAGGGTGGAGCAAGCCCTGGCGTTACTGGAGGATTGCCATCTCTGCCCCCGGGGCTGTGGGGTTAACCGCCTGGAGGGGGAGGTGGGGAAGTGCCGCACCGGAAGGCAAGCGCTGGTCTCGAGCTTCGGGCCACATTTTGGAGAGGAAGCGCCACTGGTTGGGAGTGGCGGTTCGGGAACTATATTTTTTGCTTACTGCAACCTCAGGTGCTGTTTCTGCCAGAACTACACTATCAGTCAAATGGGCGAAGGTAGTGTTGTAACCGGTGAGGAGCTGGCGGGGATGATGCTCTCTCTTGAGCGGAGAGGTTGCCATAATATTAATTTCGTTAGCCCGACTCACGTTGTGCCACAGATTCTTGAGGCACTCGAGATCGCGGCAGAAGCAGGTCTTTCTGTTCCCCTGGTATACAACAGCGGGGGTTACGATTCGGTGGAGACCCTCAAGCTTCTCGATGGGGTTGTCGATGTCTATATGCCCGATATGAAATACTCTGGTGAGGAAACCGCTCAGCGTTTCTCTGGCATAGAGGACTACTCGAAAACGAATCGAGCAGCGGTTAAGGAGATGCATTGCCAGGTGGGGGATTTGGAGTTGGATGATTGTGGTGTCGCCACCCGCGGTCTGCTGGTGCGCCATCTTGTCCTGCCCCACGGGCTGGCGGGTACCCCTGACATTTGCGGCTTTCTGAGTCGGGAGGTCTCGCCGGATACTTATCTCAATGTGATGGCACAGTATCATCCATGCTACAAGGCGTTCGATGTCCCTGAACTGGCGCGTTCTCTGTCTGGCGAGGAGTTCAATGAGGCGGTAAGAATTGCCCGGCACTACGGCCTTCACCGTCTGGATCGAGTCGAGTTACGCTCCTTCGCAAAGATTCCCAGAGTTTTTTAACGTATCCAAGGAGATAGTAGAATGCCTGAGACTGCAGCTTTCCGGGCTGTCGTATATGGTCGTGTCCAGGGTGTCAATTTCCGTCTCTTTGTTGTGCGATGTGCCAGGGCGCTGGAACTGGAAGGCTATGTACGGAATATGTCTAATGGGAGCGAGCTTGAGGTCTATGCGGAAGGCGGGAAGAAACAGCTCGACGAGTTGCTCGACGATATCTATCGCGGTCCTTCTCGTGCTAGAGTGGACCAGGTGGATGTGAGTTGGTCAGAGTACAGTGGCGACTTCAGAGGTTTTCAGGTTCTGAGTTAGCCTCCTCCACATCTGTTGAGATGGTAGGCCTCAATCCATAGTAGCTGTCGTCGTCGATAATTCGTTTTAATTTGGATATGGAGAGGTCTCTCGATCCAACGGTGTCGGTCAACAGTTGTTGCAGTCTGTCTTGTATCTGTGCCAGAGTGAGAGGCTTGTTTCCGTTGGCGAGAAAGAGGCGAAAGACCATCTCGAGTAAAGGCGTGTTTGGACTGAAAAACCCCTCCCATTTGGAGCAGCACTGCTTTATGGTGTTCAGCAGGGCGGTTTCCGACTTCGGTATTTTCTTTTTTTGAGACGAGGGGCATAAGCGGCTTGTGGCGAGCAGTGAAAAGGAACGCCCCTGCTCATGGTACCAGTTCAAATCAATGCAATACCTGCATTGTGCCTCGCCGTTATCCCTATCGTTCTCCATCGTCATTATTTGACCTCCCCTTTTCAGCTTTAGCTTCCTCGATTAAGCGAAGATATCCTGTTGTTACCCCCCCGGCCTGTGAAGCCTCGCAATCCACATCGTAGGGGGAACCGACGAAGATCTCGCCATAGTCCTCGATATTTCCCCGGCAGGGGTCGTCAGTACTCGTTAGTTTCTTACGACCATCCACTATCCCCAGGTCGAAAGGCAGTGTGAAGTACAGGTCGGCGGCCATATTGTCTATATCCGGATGTGGCACGACTCCGCTCAGGATTTTCATCTCGCGCCGATACTTGGCGGCGGGCAGCAAGCCCAGAAGGTTCTTGATGCTAAAATCACCTTCTCCTGCTACTACCTTGAATGGGGCGATAGTTATTAAAAAATCGCAGGATAATATCACGTTGGGCACCCAGAATGTGGGTATGGCGAATGGCCTGGGCAGAGGGTTTTCCACTGCTACGGGGACGCACTGGTCGACGTCGAGCAGCAATGTGTGTGGAAAATCATAGCCAAGTTCTCGATAAATCGAGTGCATCGTTTCGATGCCAGCGCTCCTTTCGAGCAGAATGATGTCGGCGCTGCTGATCCTCCTGATACCGGCAATGACTGCCATTACTGTCTCGCGGCTGGTAGTTGCGGGATGAGGCTGTGAGCAGCAGGCGTTGGGCTTAATTAGAACACGGCGGGCGAATGCAATCGCCCTCGGCGGTTCGAAGACAAAATCGGCTGCCTTAAAAACCATTATCCGTTTTTCTTCCTGACTGAGATATCAATTCCAGTAGCTTGCGGAATTCTCTTCAGCGATGAGACCATGCCAAACAATATATTGCTGAAGAGGCCATGTACAAAGTCATTCAGCGGAACCGGCTGCCCGTTGACGAAGAGAGAAACGGTCTGCCTCTCGTCTTTTCTGAGATGTCGTTTTTCGATGAGATCGACCAGTCCCGGCGCATCGTCTGCGGCGTATTGAGGAACATCGTGCTCCAGTTCTTCGTCGGTGACTACGGCCAGAAGCTCATCCCTCTCGCATATCAGGTCTTTTCCAGATTCTTTGCGGTGGACCTCGATCTTGGTTGCTTTATCCTGCTTGAATCCCTCAGCTAGTATGATGTTGAAATCCGGGCCGATTAACCGGGACAGCTCAGCCAGGGTGCTATCGTGGTCAACCTTCCTTATAAAGGCGAACTTGTGTGGCGAGCTGATAACCACGGCATCGCTTCCTGCCCGGGCGTGCTGCCAGGAGTCTTTTCCCTCCAGGTCAAGGTCGATGTCGTGGGCGCTGTGCTTGACTGTGGCTACCCGGTAGCCTCGGCTTTTAAGTTCCGCCACTAATTTACTTATGACATATGTCTTGCCTACCCCACTCTTGCCAACGATACATATTATTGGAATCATCTCCGTCTCTCCCAATCGCCTCTTCGACTAGATGTCCACGTTCCAATCAAGCATCTGAACCACAACTGTGTCTCCCACGGAGACGCCGGGGGCATCTTCGGGGATAATCATAAGCCCGTTGGCTTGGGACATCGAGGTCAGGATTCCCGAGCCCTGAGCCCCCACGATACGGGCGTGGTATTCTCCATTCTGCTCGCTTACATTCACTCTGGCGAAAATGCGACGTCCATCTGTATTCCTGACAGGGCTTTCGCACCTGGCGTGGATTGTAGCCTTTCTCAGGTCCTTTCTACCCAGCATTTTGAGGATGGCTGGCCGGGCAAACTGCTCGAAGGTGATCATTGAGCTTACCGGATTTCCGGGTAGTCCCAGGTGCGGGACAATCCTTTTCCCGACTCGCAGTTGCCCGAAAGCCAACGGCTTGCCCGGCTTCATGCGTACTGTCCAGAAGGTCACCTCTCCGTGCTTGGCGAGCACATCTTTGACCACGTCGTAGTCTCCCATCGATACACCTGCCGAGGTGATGAGCAGGTCAGCGTCACGGGCTTCTCTGAACTTTTCCTCCAGCGCCTTGACGTTATCGAGTGCTATACCCAGTATCTCGGAGACGCCACCGTATCGAATGACCTGGGCGGCGAGGCTGTAGGTATTGCTGGTGTATATCTTACCCTGAGGCAGGTGATTGCCTACGTCCACGAGTTCATCGCCTGTGGCCAGTATTGCTACTACGGGGCGCCGGATGACAGGGGCTACCTTTCGCCCCAGAGACGCCAGGACGCCAATCTCCTGGGGGCGAATCACCGTTCCTTTATTCAGGACCAGGCTGCCGCTGGAGATGTCCTCCCCCGCCAGTCTGATGTTAAGCCCCTTTTCAACCTCACATTGAATCCCGATCTCCGTCAGGGGCTTATTCTGTGACTTTCTTGTCTCCTCGTCGGTATCCTCGAACTGAACCACACTATCTGCGCCTTTTGGTACGGGAGCGCCAGTCATAATTCGGATAGCGGTGCCGGACATAACCTTCTCTTTTGTCAAATAGCCCGCGGCAACCTCACCGGTGACACGCAGAATATTGGGGGAGGAACGCGTGGCCCCTATTGTGCTCTGCGCCTGCACCGCATAGCCATCCATAGCTGAGTTATCCATACCGGGTATGTTGATGGTTGAGTATATGTCTTCAGCTATGACCTGTCCCAGGCAGTTCAGGATCTCTTCATCCTCGGATTCGAGGATATCGAAGTAGCCCAGGACTTTCGCCAGTGCTTCCTCAACAGATATCATGTCTAAGGGTTCCCCGGTACCAGTTGGTGGCAGGCTATTTTAGTCCAACGGCTCATTTGTGCTGCTCTCCGGTAATTTCCGATGCCTGTGACTTAAACGGTTTCCACGGGCAATTTCTCTTGATGCCAGCAGCCGCGCTTTTTCCAGATCGGCTGTCGTGTTTACATTGAAGAAGCTCAGGTGCTCGGGGTCGAATCTATCTATCTCGCTTATTTCCACATACCTTACACTAACCGAATCGAGCAGTTCACTTATCTTGAGACTGCCGCGCTCAATTAGATTTTTCATTGATGGCAGGCAGTTCTTGGTATAGACCGCGTGTAGTGGCTCCTTATAGTTGCCTGTCCTGGGCATGACGACATCGAAACCGGAGGATAGATCGATCATGTATCTCAGCAGATCCAGGTTAAGAAAGGGCATGTCGCAGGCTACCGCCAGGTTATAGAAGTTAGACGAATGCACCAGACCGGTATAGATACCTACCAGGGGCCCCTTTCCCGGGTACAGGTCCACCACTGTTTTAGCTTCGGCGTACGAGGAGAAGGTTGACTTCGATTGTCTGTTTGAAATCACGATCAGAATTTCAGTACTGAGTAGGCTCAGACTACCGATGGTGCGCTCGATTAGGCTCTCTCCGGCAACTTCCTCTGCGTGTTTCTCTTTGCCCAGACGGGAGCCACGGCCACCGGCAAGGACAATCGATGTCGTGTTCAAGGTGAAGGAGCCTGTTCCTCTAATCCTCAGCTTTGCACAAATATTGTATCATTTCGGTCAACGAAATGTAAGACATGCAATCGTATTGAGATTCGTGAATCGGCTAAGATATGAAGACAACATGGGACTTAAGACAAAACTGGCCGCGAAAACGAGCAGATGATGCCATTTGAAGGATGGGAGGAAATTTGGGTTATTCTGATTTTGTACTTGTTTAATGCTTAGTAATTAGTGTTTGGAATTTATACTGACGCAGGTCGTATCTAATCCGTCTGCCAGCCACCTTCTCCTATCAGGGGAACGAAACGGCAGGGGCCCAGGTTGGTGCTTGCCACTTTCCCCTTGTGCTTGACCACCTTTATCAGGTCCTGCTCAAAAGGAGTGCCAACGGGTATCACCAGTCTCCCCCCGATAGCGAGCTGGTCGATGAGTTCATGAGCGACGCTGGGCGCGCCCGCAGTGACCATTATGGCATCATACGGGGCTCCACTCGGCCACCCCAGAGTTTCCCCGGCGAGGTGGACCTCAACATTCTTGTAGCCAAGCAACGCCAGCACCTTCTTTGCTCCATCGACCAGCTTCTGATGGCGCTCCACGGAGAACACATGATGAGCCAGTTCGGCGAGGATAGCAGCCTGGTAGCCGCTGCCCGTTCCAATTTCGAGCACCTTCTCGCTGCCTTTCAGCGCCAGCGCCTCGGTCATAACACCGACGATCAATGGCTGGGATATAGTCTGCCCCATCTCGATGGGCAGGGGCACATTCTCATAGGCCGCGTCCCGGCTTGAGGCGGGCACGAACATCTCCCTGGGTACCCGGCCCATCACATCCAGCACCTTCCGGTCCCTTATCTCATGGGCCAGTTGTCGCATTAGCTTCGCTCGGGCTGATTCCAGGTTCAAGTTAACAACCGTTGACGTAAACTCTCGGTATGGTTCCAGAGATTATTGGCGCTCTTCTCTGAATATACCATAGACCGACTGAACAGTCTAGGTAAGTGGAAGCAGGCGGGAGACGTATCGTTGACTACTTCCTGCTTGCTGTAGAGACTTATAAAAATTTGTAGAAATTAGTAGGCTGGACGCAGCGAAGCTGAACTCACCCCACTAATTTCTACATGCACAACGCAGGGGGCACGGTGACCATGTCCCTGCGGTTTTAATTCACCCTCATCCTTCGGCGGGCTCAGGACGGGCCTAACCTCTCCCGTCGAGGGAGAGGTGTCTATAAGTTCACCCTCACCTAACCTCTCCCGTCGAGGGGGAGGAATCGATAATCCTCCCTCATACTTCGGCGAGCTCAGGACAGGCTCTAGCCTCTACCTTCGAGGGAAAGGTGTCGATAATTCACCCTCACCTAACCTATCCCGTCGAGGGAGAGGGGAATTTTTATCCTCCCTCCCCTGGCGGGAGGGAGTTAGAGGGAGAGGGAAAATCGCTCGCAACGGAAATGAATGTATATATGTCAATTGCGAGGCAAAACAGGCGGTGCCCCACCTGTAGCCTGCTTAATTGAACTCGGGTGCGTTCTCAATGAACGTCTTCACCTCGTTCATCATTGCCTGGTAGCTGGAACGGCTGAACAGCGAGTATAACACGCCGGCGATTAATAATGTCATGAGCATCGAAGGTATGAAATCAACAAAGGTAAAACCGGTCTTATCCTTTTCATGCTTTAATTTGACAGCAACTCCTATGAGGTTGCTCTTCTTAACGACGAAGTCCTTGGCACCACCGGGGCGGTTCCATTTATATACCTCGTACTTGCCCGCGAAGCCCTTTTGGAATACGGTCATCGCTGCTTCCGCTGTCAACTCCGGATGATGCTTTATCGTTACTACTGCCATGATGCCCTCCTATTAGCAAATTCCCACCCTGCATGGCTGCAACTTACCTGTACCATTATATTCTCTCTGTTAGTGGATAACAACGACATGTGGGTGACATCCAGTCCACTTGCGACTCACACCTGTCGCTGATATACTAGCGAGGTGTGCGCTGTTGGTAAACAACGGGTGGAGTACGAGACTGTCATCGGGCTGGAGGTACATGCTCAGCTCTTGACCAAGAGCAAGATGTTCTGTAGCTGCAGCACCGATTATGCAAGTGCTCCTCCCAACACACACGTCTGCCCCGTCTGCCTGGGTATGCCTGGAGTACTGCCCGTTATCAACCGCCAGGCAATCGAGTATGCTATCATGACCGCGGTGGCGCTGAACTGCACCATCGCTGAGTCTACCAGGTTCGACCGCAAGAACTACCCCTACCCGGACCTGATGAAGGGCTATCAGATATCCCAGTACGATAACCCCCTGTCACATGACGGCTGGCTCAGTATCGAGGTGGATGGGGAGAGCAGGCGCATCGGGATTACCAGGGTTCACCAGGAAGAGGATGTGGCCAAGCTCTGGCATCGTTCGGATGCCAGCGGTGAGACCTACAGCCTGGTAGACGTCAACCGTGCCGGAGTGCCCCTGATGGAGATAGTTAGCGAGCCCGACATGCGTTCCCCGGAGGAGGCAAGGCAGTACCTGATAAAGCTGCGCAGCATTCTCCAGTACCTCGGGGTATCCACGGGTAACATGGAGGAGGGGAGCTTTCGCTGTGACGCCAACATCAGCATTCGACCCGCTGGCAGCAGCGAGTTACTGGCCAAAGTCGAGGTTAAAAATATGAACAGCTTCAAGGCGGTTTATCGTGCTCTTGAGTACGAGGTGGAGCGGCAGCACAGGGTGATCGAAGAAGGCGGGCAACTGGTGCAGGAGACCCGCGGCTGGGTGGAGGACAGGGGTGTCACCGTGTCTCAGAGGAGCAAGGAGTATGCCCACGACTACCGCTATTTCCCCGAGCCTGACCTGCCTCCTCTAATCGTAAGCCGGGAACTGGTAGAGGAGATAAAGTCGCGCCTTCCTGAGCTGCCCGACGCCCGGCGGGACAGGTTTATGGCAGAATACGCTCTCTCGCGGTACGATGCTAACCTGCTCACAGCCTCCAGAGCGCAAGCTGACTATTTTGAAAACTGCCTCAAGCTTTTCCCCGAGGATACAGACACAAAGAAAGATGCTAAAATAGTCGCTAACTGGTTGCTGGGGGAATTTGCCCGGCTGTTCAACATCACGGACAGCGAGGTCAGCGAGTGCAGGATCGAGCCGCAACACCTGGTCGAGATGCTGGACCTTATTGACAAAGGGACGCTAAGTACTACAATGGCCAAGACGGTCTTCGAGGAGATGTTTAACAGCGGCAGGCGGGCTCCCGAGATCGTGGAGGATAGGGGGTTGACCCAGATCAGCGCTGCTGATGAGCTTGATGGGATCGTGAGCAGAGTGCTGGCGGAAAATGCGGAAGCGGTAGCTGATTACAAGCAAGGCAAAGAACAGGCACTGAAATTTTTGGTAGGGCAGGTGATGAGGGCAACCAAAGGGCAGGCTAATCCAAAGGTGGTGAACGAAGTACTCACGAATAAGCTAGGGGAGGGCCAGCTGGCAGGACACTGATATGACACTGCTTCATATAGCTCAGATTATCATCGCGCTGATAGTAATAGTTATCATCTTGGCTCAGGTGAGGGGAGGTGGGCTGGGTGGTATTTTTGGCGGATCGGGGGAATCGGCTTTCAGAAGCAGGCGGGGCATTGAGCGGACACTGTTTCGCTTCACCGTAGTCCTTGCCGTAGTTTTCATTGTTCTCTCGATACTCAGCGTCAGATTTACGTAGGCGGGGGCTTACATATCGGACTCCTTCGCTGGGAGATGGACTGCAGTGACGAGTATAAAGGTCTGGCTTAAACAGATACGCGCACCTTTTTTAACCCTGACGCCGATATCAGTGCTGGTCGGAGTATCCGTAGCCGTTTATGAATCGTATTCTATTAACGCGCTTTACCTGGCTCTGGCATTCATTGGCGCTCTACTGGCCCATATAGCGGTCAACGTTCTTAATGAGTACTTTGACTACAGGAGCGGCGTAGACTTTAAGACAGTGAGGACACCCTTTAGTGGAGGGAGCGGGGTGCTGGTGGAGGGGCTGCTCAGCCCGAGGAGTGTATATATCCTTGGTCTTGCATGCGTTGCCGCAATCACTGCGATTGGCGGATACTTCTGGTACGTGCACGGACCTGCTATCCTGCCGTTGGGAGCCCTGGGACTAGTTACTGTCTATTTCTATACAACCCACATTACGAGGTCGCCACTTCTGTGTGCTATAGCTCCGGGGCTTGGATTTGGCCCTTTGATGGTCATGGGCACCTATTTTGCCCTGACGGGCACGTATAGTCTGGCGGCGGGATTGGCTTCGATTGTGCCGTTTTTCCTGGTTAGTAACCTGCTCCTGCTGAACCAGTTCCCTGATGTGGAGGCTGATTCCCATGCAGCCAGGCGTCATCTGCCGATAGCCATAGGAAAAAAGGGAAGCTCTGAGGTCTATGCCGGGCTGCTTGTGGCTGCCTATTTGGCGCTGGTTATCTCAGTAGCAGTAGAAGTACTGCCGTACATGGCGCTGTTTGGATTGTTAACGCTGCCGCTCGGCTTTATGGCTTTGAGGGGGGCTCGCAAGTACTACGATCAGATAGAGAACCTGATACCAGTAATGGGACGCAACGTGTTGCTCACGCTGCTGCTGCCTTTGCTGATGGCAGTCGGCATAATCGTTAGTTGAGGCATGCCGCATCGCCTTATGTGAGAGCCATAATATATCTGTGGTATAACCAACTCCTTATTCTCATACGCTGGCTACAGGCATTTCAGCTGACTCCAAGCAGGTCTCCTGACTCAATAGGATGCGGGCGGCCTATCTTATCTCGCCGCCGCCTTGCACGGGTTAGGCGTCCCAGCCCTCCCGCCGGTGTCTCTTCGGAGTCGAGTGGCTCCCATAAAGCAGCGAATACCCCGACGATTTCGGGGTCGAACTGGGTGCCAGCGCAACGCTTTAACTCGGCTATAGCCTTCTGATGGGAGAGCTTCTCCCGATAGGGCCGCGACGATGTCATGGCATCGTAGGCATCGGCTACTGCCAATATACGTGCGTCAATAGGGATATTTTGCCCTGCCAGCCCTGAGGGATAGCCGCTGCCGTCGTAGTGTTCATGATGGTATTGAATAGCGGCTATGCACCCATGCAGGGGCTTGACATGTTTCAGTATGGCGACACCCAGTTCGGGGTGTGCGCGTATCGGGTCCCAGTCATCCTCAGTGAGAGCCCCGCGCTTCGCAAGCAACCTGTCGGAGACTCGAATCTTGCCAATGTCATGCAGCAGCGCGGCTGCTTTTATCGTAGCCACCCTGTCTTCGGAGTAACCGAGCGCCTCCGCGATATCAACTGCATACTGGGCAGTTTTCTTCGAGTGCCCATATGTGTTGGGGTCTTTGGCATCAACCGTTGCCGCCAACGCGTGTACTGTGCTCAGCACATCCTGCTCGCCTCGTCCCTCCCAGTTTATTCCAGACGCGTGCAGGCTATTGGTTTCAGAGGCTGTCCATATTCGATTTCTTCCCGCTTGCTTACTGCAATACAGTGCGGCATCCGCTGACTGGACAATCTCCTCCCTCATAACCCCATCGGTTGGCCAGGAAGCTATACCCAGGCTGCAAGTCAGAGAGATCCCGTTAGCGTTCATTTCACTTTCTATCCGTTTGCGTATCCTATCTGCCACGCTGTGGGCGTCATCGAGGGGCGCTTGTGGCAAAATGATAGTAAATTCGTCTCCACCGTAGCGAAAGGCCATGTCAATCGCTCTTATGGAACTTGATATGCATTGTCCGGTTTGCCTGAGTATTTCATCACCCGCCAGATGCCCATAGACATCGTTATATGTCTTAAAAAGGTCTAAGTCTACAAATATTAATGAGAATATGTCACCGAAGCGAGAACATCTGGAGATCTCCTGATCGACTCGTTCATGAAAGCAGCGGTGGTTAAGCAGACCCGTGAGCTCGTCGATCTGAGCGCTATCCTGGGCTCGACTGTAGAGCGATGCGTTTTCGATAGCTATCGCCGCCTCATTTACCAGTCCGGTGAGCAAGTCGATGTCGTCGCTGGGATACAAACCACCTGACAGCTTTTTGCTGAGCGCCAGGACTCCGACCAGCTTGCCATTGGACTTAATCGGGAAGAGCAGCTCTATCTCCGCCTCTTGGATAATATCCCTTTCTTCCTTTGACAGTCCCTCAAACTCCGGCGCCAAATCCATAAGCTCTCGAGAGAGAGGCCTGTCGCTCTTGGCGAGCCAGCTCACAATCTGACTATCTTTGCTCAAATTTATTGGCTTAATCAACTGTCCTTCGACGAGTCGTTTGGTGTATTGCGAGGTGAAATCGCCATTGCTGGAGAGCAGAAGGCTTGCCTGGGTAGCATCTACCGCTCGTGGTATCGGTTTTATCATTACCTCTGTTAGCTTTCCCAGGTCAAGAATACTGCTCAGCCTTGGTGCCGAAATGAGAACTGTTTGCCTGTAATGGAACCTCTTACCGTAAAAAATACCGTCTATCGTTCTCTGAAAAGGAAGGCGCAGCGTATTAAAAAGCCACGCAACGACAAATGTCATCACCAGTATGGAAGTTATACTTGCAGGGGACGTCCAATCATGGAAGAAGCTCTGCAGCCCCCATAGTACGAGCACATATAAAGTAGTGATAAGAACACCTATGGACGAGTAAACAAGGCCATTCCTTACCGCCAGTTTGATATCCGGCATCTTATGTCTTAAGGTGGCGTAGGTTATCAGCAGGGCATTGAACAGAAGAACAACATGCTCTACCTGGTATTCCATGATGGGGGAAAAAGCAATTCTGAGACAGGACACCACCAGTAAAGAAACACCAATTAATAGGTAGAAAATTTTGTTGCGGCTTTGGGGATCTCTCGAAGTGCGGCAGCTTCGTATTAGGTAGAATATTGACATCCCTGTAAAAAACGTTCCGCCAACAAACGTCAGGCAAAGCCACAGCCCGTAGTAGGAACTGGCCTCCGCACCCCCCGTGGGCTGGAAATTCAGGGGAGTATAGCCCAGGGCAGCAAGGGCTGCTAAGGCTGCGATGAAAGCATATCCCAGCATCAACCAGATGCCTACATATCTCCTGGTAAGCGCGCAGATTACGTGACAATAGCTGACCACTGCCCATAGTATTATTACTGGCAGGAGTTTTTCCCACAGTGAAGTTAGACCCGGGAAGTAGTTAGCGTATAGCATTAGGCTGCAGAAGCCCCATGCCGAAGACGCCCCCAGGTATACCAGGAGAAGTTGGCGCGTTCTTGTTTGCGGAGCGCGAAGAACTATCGTAATGAGGAGTAAGTAGCTAATTAGTGCTACTAATGGAATAGCAGAATAGCCAGTCATGAGTTTAAATAAACCTCCCCGTAGATTGCGAGGTGGTACGTTGTGGTATGACTATTATGCACCGAATTGGGATATAGTCAAGATTACGATAGTCTTTTCAGATGATATTACTTTTGCGTTAACCAAACATTACTGAAATACATCATGTAACGGCAATCTGACCTCACTAATATCAATAACAGTGCTCTTAACCAAAGTACTCTTACCCGCAGTGCTCTCGATTGCACAAGACTCCATCTAACTCTGCTAGAAAAAGATTAAAAACAGTAGGTTTGAGCGAATTGCAGGACTGTCGGCTTAATTGTCATATATTTAGACATATTTCGCCGTTGTCCCATGGTCTTCACAATTCGGTGTTCGCCAACCCGGGAGGGCATACGGTTGGCTCTGGTTATATGGTGGGAAACCTTAAATGAGGAATAGGAGGGTGAATCAAATGCGCCGTTCCTTAGCTGCCATTGACAGCATTATCTGTGTCGATTACGATGGGAACACCTGATAGCTGACGCAAGAGCCTAATTCTCATCGACCGCGTGAACAAAAAGGCAACTCCGCAAACGCCATATAGAATGGACGGCAAATTAAATAGTAGCTGGAAATTGTGAGGACGCGGTATCTGGAGGGGCGTATGCTCCCTCGACTAAGCCATGTTCTCCGTAAGCACTTCCATTCGTTTAAGTGGTAAAACAGGGAGAAGGAAAAGATGAAAAAGGTTATTCTCATCGCAATTTTGGTTCTGATAGTTGGGTCAATGGTATTTGGCTGTGGTAATAGCGAAGAAACTACACCTTCAACCGCAACATTTACGCCCGTTACCGCTTGGACGCCGGCCTCATCACCCGGTAGTACGCTCGCAGGAACAGGTGAGGAGTTGTTGAATCAGGCACAAGATTTGCAGAGCCGTGGTGACTATGAAGGAGCCATAGAGAACTACCAGGCGTTTGTCGATGGAGAATATTACCTCTTCCAGGATGGCGAGTACTTCTCCAGCTACGAGGCTGAGAAGGCAATCGGCGCTATCTACAGAGCCTGGGCGGAGGAGCTGGCGAGTCAGGGCCGGTACAGCGAAGCGATTGAGAAGTACCAGGCGTTTATCGACGGGGACTATTTTCTCTCCGAGGACGGTGAGTACTACTCAAGCCATGACGCCGGGAATGCGATTGGCGCTATCTATAAGGCCTGGGCAGAGGAATTGGAGAGTCAGGGACAATATGGAGAAGCTATAGCATACTACCAGGCGTTCATCGACGGAGAATATTTG
>Ga0180431_10000690_pt1 | contig 48385 bp, 43 predicted proteins | sample SS_ome_11_FD_132459 | JGI IMG/M metagenome (GOLD analysis project Ga0180431, IMG submission 132459) | Hypersaline lake sediment archaeal communities from the Salton Sea, California, USA - SS_1_MS_1 metaG | ecosystem: Environmental > Aquatic > Non-marine Saline and Alkaline > Hypersaline >... | reverse complement strand
CTGATCCTCGCCATTCCGTTCGGGTTCGAGCCGAGCATAGCCGGCGCGATTCTCTCCTTCGTGATCCTGATCCTGATCGGCCTCCTGCTGGCGCCGCTGTCCTACGTCATCGCGCTGGCGGTGAGGCAGCAGGAATCCTTTGCCGGCTTCGTGAACATGTTCGCGCTGCCGCTGTTGCTGCTGTCCGGCATCCTGCTGCCGATCGTCGATCCGATCGCTCCGGATTGGCTGGTGGCGATCGCGCAGGTCAATCCGTTCTACCACGCCGTCCTCGGCGTCCGGGCGCTGTTCGCCGGCGACTTCGGTGACTCTTCGATCCTCGTCGGCGCCGGTCTGGTGGCGGTGCTGGCCGCCATCATGATGTGGGTTGGCGCCCGCGCTTTCGGCCGGGCAGTCGCCTGAGCGGGCGCTAGAGCCCGCGCAGGCGCTCCAGCAATTCGCGGGTCGGGATGCCGTCCGCGGTCAGACCGAGCTGCTGCTGAACGGCGATCACCGCCGACTGCGTGCGCGGGCCGAAGGCGCCGTCGATCCCGCCCGGATCGTAGCCGAGCGCGGTGAGAAGCGTCTGCAGTTCCATGACCTCCGCCTGGGTGAGCCCCGCCGGCGTTCCGCCGGACAGCTGGGACAGAAGCCCCACCGTCGGATAGCCGTCGGCAGGCAGGCCGAGGCGCTGCTGAACGTCGCGGACGGCCGCGCGGGTCTGCTCGCCGAGCACACCATCGATGCCGCCGACGTCGAAGCCCTGCTGCGTCAGAATCTGCTGAAGCTGCTGGATCTGCGCGAAGGAAAGGCTCGCCACGCCCGAACCGCGGCTGACGCGCGGCGCGCCGGCGAGGCGGGTCGCGAGATAGGCCGCGGTCGTCGCGTAGACCAGGGACTGGTTCCATTCGAGGTAAACCTGGAAGTTGTCGTATGCGAGGAAGGCCGGGCCGTTCCGCCCCATCGGCAGGAGCAGCGAGGCGCGGACATTGTCCGCCGGGATCGCGCCGCCATTTGCCCGGGTGACGCCCCAGGCCGCCCATTGCGAGCGCGGATGCTGGATGTAGACGTCCGCCTGCTCCCAGGGGAGCGACGCGGTCAGCACCACCTCTTCGAGCCACGGCTCGCCGGCGCGCCAGCCGTGATAGCGGAGGAGGTTTGCGGTCGAGGCGAGAACGTCCGGCTCGCTGCTGAGAAGATTGACGCGACCGTCGCCATCATAGTCGACGCCGCTGCGCAGATAGTCCGACGGCTGGAACTGGGTCTGGCCGAGTTCGCCGGCCCAGGCGCCTACCATCTGGCCGGCGGAGAGGTCGCCACGGTCGAGAATCCTCAGCGCATCGAGGAGCTGCGGGCGGAACTCCTCCGGGCGCCGGCAGTCGAAGGCAAGCGTCGCCAGCGCCGGGATGGTGCGGAAGTCGCCGATATTGGCGCCGAAATCGCTCTCCAGCGCCCAGAGCCCGACGATCACCGGGCCAGGCACGCCGAATTGCTGCTCGATCTGGGCCAAGGTCGAGGCGTACTGGTTGAGGAGCCTGCCGCCTTCCTGCAGCCGGTAGGAGTTCACCATCCGGTCGGAGAACTCCAGGAACGTCTGCGAGAAAACGCCCTGAGCGCGGTCGCGATTGACGATCGACTGGTCGAAGCGGACCCCGTCGAGAGCCGCGACCGAGTTGGCCGATATCCCGGCCGAAAGCGCCTCGGCGCGGACCTGCTCAAGCCAGGCCGGGAACTGCCCGGGATTGTTCTGGCAGGATTGCGCGACTGCAGGCGCGGCGGTGGCAAGGGTCAGCGCACAGGCAAGCAGGGTCCTTGACCACATCATCGAATCGCTCCGTTTGACCGTACCGGGAGAGTGACAGGAGCCGCCGGACCGTCAACCCGGCGCCCCGATCCGCGTTGCCAACGCCGCAAGGCTGACCTAGCTTGCCGGCCGCATGATGACGGAGAGATGTTGATGACGGAAACGAGGGAAGGGGCTGAGCCAGGCGGCAGCGGCAGCGCGCCCGCGCAGCAGTCCCAAGTCGGCCTTTCCGTAGGCGTCTATCTGGTCTTTGCCGTGATGGCCCTCATCGCCCTGGTCAGCGCGTCCTACGCGGTCGCGATGATCGGTTTCCTGGGCGATGGCGGCTACTTCATTTCGTATTCCTATCTCTGCAACACCGTCCCCACCGTGGCGGCGCTCGACCAGTTCCTGCCGATCGCGATCGCCGCGATGTGGGCCGGTTGCATCTATCTCGGACTGGCTCGGGACTACCGCTTCGCGGTGGCGGCGCGAATCACCGCGCTGATTTCGCTCGCCTATGCCGCGATCAACATCGTGCTGGGGCCCTTCACCTTCCGCGTCGGGCCGGCCGATTTCGACCCGGATTCGGTCACCTGCGGGCGCTGGCCGCGCTCGGTGACGAACCAGGAGCTTGAAATGATGCAGATCGATTGGCTGGGTGTCTCGATCAGCGCGTTTCCGGTCACGCTGATCTTCGGCGGGCTGTTCGTCTATGTGTTTCTGCGGCTGTCGAAGCGCGTGCGCGCCGTCTATCGCCGCCCGCAGCCGATCCCGGCTCCGGCACCCGCGCGAAGCTAGAGCGCGCGGACCCGCGCGGTAAGCCGCGAGACCTTGCGGGCGGCGGTGTTCTTGTGGAACACGCCCTTGCCCGCGGCGCGCATGATCTCCGACTCGGCCGCCACCAGCGACTGCGCCGCGGTGTCCTTGTTGCCGGAGGCGATCGCTTCCTCGACCTTGCGGATGAAGGTGTGGACGCGGCTCTTCCGTTGCCGGTTGATCTCGGTACGACGGGCGATCTTGCGCGTTGCTTTGCGCGCTGACGGTGTGTTGGCCATAGGGGCTCTTGAACGAAGGATATCAGGTGGCGCGCCTGAGCATCGCCGACGAGGCGCTGCTTATATTGTCGCCGCGCCGCCTCGTCAACGCTTGCCGTCCTAGTGCTGGCAGCGCGGGCAGTAGAAGGTCGAGCGGCCGGATTGGACGATCCGCCGTACGTTTCCCCCGCAGGTCGCCCGTCGGCATGGCTCGCCCTCGCGGTCATAGACGTTGAAGGCGTGCTGGAACGTACCGAGCGAGCCGTCGGTGCGGAAATGGTTGCGAAGGCTCGATCCGCCGGAATCGATCGCCGCCCTGAGCACCTCACGGATCGCTTCCGGCAGGCGCGTCAGCCCGGCGGTTGCCCGTCCCCTGCCGTCAACGAGGCTGCCCGTGAGCCGGAGCGGCGAGATCCGGGCGGACCACAGCGCCTCGCAGACATAGATATTGCCGAGGCCGGCAATGATCCGCTGATCGAGGAGGGCGGCCTTGATCGGGCTGGACCGGCCTTCAAAAGCCCCGCGCAGGAATGCGACGGTAAGATCGGCCCCGAGCGGCTCGACGCCGAGACCGGCCAGCGGCGGCTCGGTCTCAAGGCGATCGCAGTCAACGAGGTCCATCGCGCCGAAGCGCCTCGGATCGTTGAAACGGATCCGTGCGCCGCTCTGGAGCGTTAGGACGACGTGATCATGCGTACGATCAGGCTCGGGCCCGCTGCGGGCGCCGGCCTCGGTCACGCGGAACGAACCGGACATCCCGAGATGCATGACGAGACAGAGATCGCCTTCGAGCCTCGCCACGAGATACTTGCCGCGACGGTCGAGGCTTTCGACCCGTCGGCCCTTGACCCGCTCGGCGAAACGCGGCGGAAACGGCCGGCGAAGGTCGGCGCAGCGAAGCGTCAGGCGAGTGATGTGCTGACCGACCAGCACGGGCGCAAGGCCGCGTCGAACCGTCTCGACCTCTGGCAGTTCAGGCATCGGAAGCCCCGCGCAATATGGCGCAATGGCGCCACGACGGCCGTTCAACTATTGTTCCGGCAACCCTTCGGCAAGTGCGATCGGATAAGGCGTCGCCTGCTGACGCCGGCGAAGTGAGAGTACCGATGACCACCCCCGACGGATCGGATGAGGCCGGCGCGCGCCAGGCGAAGGTCGATGGCGTCTTCGCCAGCGTCGCGCAGCATTATGACCTCATGAACGATCTGATGTCCGGCGGCCTGCACCGGCTGTGGAAGACGGACCTCGTCAATTGGCTCGGTCCGCCGCGCTCCGGGTCGCGCGGCTATGCCGTCCTCGACATTGCCGGCGGCACTGGCGACATCGCCTTCCGCATTGCCGATCGCGCGCCGGCGGCAATGGTGACGGTCCTGGATATCTCCGGCCCGATGCTGGAGGTCGGGCGGCGCCGGGCCGGCGACCGTGGCGATGGCGGGCGGATATCCTTCATACATGGCAATGCCGAGAAGCTCCCGGTTCAGGCCGGACTGTTCGACGCTGTGACGATCGCCTTCGGCATTCGCAACGTGCCGGATCGAGCCGGCGCGCTCGCCGAGATGTACCGGGTCCTGCGCCCCGGCGGCCGGCTCCTCGTGCTGGAGTTCTCGCGCGTCGACATCGCCGGCCTGAAGGAGCTCTACGACCTCTACTCCTTCAACGTGATCCCGCCGCTGGGCGGTCTGGTTGCCGGCGACACCGACGCCTATCGCTATCTCGTCGAATCGATCCGCGAGTTTCCGGCGCAGGAGCCTTTCGCCGACATGATCCGGGGCGCCGGCTTCGACCGCGTCAGCTACCGGAACCTTTCCGGCGGCATCGCCGCGATCCACTCGGGCTGGAAGCTGTAGCCGGATGGGCGTCGCGGCGCTCCTCAGACTGGCCCGTGCCGGCTTCGTGCTGGCGCGCGAAGGCGCATTCGGCCTCATCGATCCGGAGCCGCTGCCGGTCCTGCCGCGCACCGCCATCCTGATCGGCCGGCGGCTGGAGCGCCGCCGTGCCGCCGATCGCGACAAGGCGGAGCGTTTCACAGCGGCGCTGAACAAGCTCGGCCCGTCCTGGGTCAAGCTCGGGCAGTTCCTCGCCACCCGGCCCGATCTCGTCGGCGCCGAGATCGCGACCGGCCTTGGCGAACTCCGGGATCGCATCGCGCCGTTCCCGCGTGCCGATGCCGTCGGCATCGTCGAGCGTGCCTTGGGCGTGCCGCTCGACGGGCTCTACGATTCCTTCTCCGATCCCGTCGCCGCCGCCTCGATCGCCCAGGTTCACCGCGCCCGTCTGCCGGCCGGAGCCGGCGGCGGCCAGATGGCGGTGAAGGTCATGCGGCCGGGAGTCCGCGGCCGCTTCCGGCGCGACCTCGAGACGTTCTATTCCGGGGCGAGGCTGATCGAGCGCATCGATCCTGCCTCGCGGAGGCTCCGGCCGGTGGCGGTCGTCGAGCGCCTGGCGCGCACGGTGACGCTTGAAATGGACCTCCGCCTTGAAGCTGCGGCGCTTTCCGAGGTCGGCGAGCGCATGGCGTCCGACCGGACGTTCCGGGTGCCGCGTGTCGACTGGCAGCGCACTGCCCGCGACGTGCTCACGCTCGAATGGGTCGAGGGCATCAAGCTCTCCGAGATCGACGCCTTGAAGGCGGCGGGCCACGATCTGCCGCAGCTCGCGCGTAACCTCATGCAGGTCTTCCTGCGTCAGGCGATGAGAGACGGCTTCTTCCACGCCGACCTCCATCAGGGGAACCTCTTCGTCGAATCCGACGGCACGATCGTCGCCGTCGACTACGGCATCATGGGCCGGCTGACGCGCGCCGAGCGCCGCTTCCTCGCCGAGATTCTCTACGGCTTTCTGCGGCGCGACTATCTCCGCATCGCCGAGGTCCATCTCGAGGCCGGCTACGTTCCGGCGCGGCACTCGAGCGCCGACTTTGCCCAGGCGCTGCGGGCGATCGGCGAACCGATACACCGTTTGCCCGCGAAAGACATCTCGATGGCGCGGCTGCTGACGCTGCTCTTCGAGGTCACCGAGATGTTCGACATGGAGGCGCGACCGGAGCTTCTCCTCCTGCAGAAGACGATGATGGTGGTCGAGGGCGTCGCCCGCTCGCTCGACCCGGATTTCGACATGTGGTCGGCGGCCGAGCCGGTCATCATCGAGTGGGTCGGGCGCAATCTCGGGCCGGTGCGGTTCGTCGAGGAAACGGTCGAGGGAATAGCGTCGCTCGTCCGGCTCGCTTCGCGAATCCCGGAGCTTGCCGAAAAGCTGTCACGCGAGCCAATCCCGAACGCTCCGTTTTCGGCGCGAACGGGGGCCGATATCGACGTGGCGCTGGACTCGCGTGGCCTGATCGGCCGTCGCGGCCGCGCGGCCCTTTGGGGCATCGCATTTGCGCTGGTGTTGGTGGCACTGGCGCTGCTGGGATAGAACGCGCGCATGCCACACGGCCGACGCATATTGCTGGTCATCGGCGGCGGCATCGCCGCCTACAAGTCGCTCGACCTTATCCGCCGCCTCAAGGAGCGCGGCGCGGTGGTGCGCGTGGTGATGACCGATGCCGCCTCGGCCTTCGTGACGCCGCTGGCCGTCGGCGCGTTGACCGGCGAAGACCCGTTCACGAGCCTCTTCGACCGCGCCCGCGAGCACGACATCGGTCATATTCGCCTTGCCCGCGAGCCCGACCTCGTCATCGTCGCGCCGGCCACCGCGAACCTGATGGCGCGGATGGCGAACGGCTTGGCATCCGACCTCGCTTCGACGGTGCTTCTGGCCACCGATCGACCCGTGTTGCTGGCGCCGGCGATGAACCCGGCAATGTGGTCTCACCCGGCGACACAACGAAACCGCGAGCAGCTGGCCGCCGATGGCGTCCATTTCATCGGACCCGAGCACGGCGAGATGGCGGAGGCCGACGAGACCGGTATCGGCCGGATGTCCGAGCCGCTGGCGATCGTCGCCGAGGCCGAGCGGCTGCTCGGCGGCGAGAGCGCCACGGGTCCGCTGGCGGGCCGTCGCGTCCTGGTCACGGCCGGGCCGACGCAGGAGCCGCTCGATCCGATCCGCTACATCACCAACCGCTCGTCCGGCCGACAGGGCTACGCCATTGCCGAAGCGGCGGCCGCCGCCGGCGCCGAGGTGACGCTGGTCTCCGGTCCGGTCGGGCTGGAGCCGCCGCGCGGCGTTGATCTTGTCCGCGTCGAGACGGCGGACGAGATGCTGATCGCGGTTGAGAGCGCGCTCCCTGTCGACGTCGCCGTCATGGCTGCCGCCGTGGGTGACTGGCGGTCAGCCGAGGTCAGTCCCGGCAAGCTGAAGAAGGCGGGTGACGGCAGCACCCGGCTCGATCTCGTCGCCAACCCCGACATCCTTGCGTCAGTGGCCCGACACCCGACATCGCGGCCCGGCCTTGTGGTCGGCTTTGCCGCCGAGACCGGCGATGTTGTTGAGAACGCGCGCGCGAAGCTTGCGGCCAAGGGCTGCGACTGGGTCGTCGCCAACGACGTTTCGGTATCGGGCGGTGCAATGGGAGGCGCCGACAACGAGGTGACGCTGGTGACAGCGGAGGGCACCGAGACCTGGCCGCGGATGGCGAAGACGGAAGTTGCCGCACGGATTGTGCAGCGGATCGGCGACCAGATGGTCGCGCGCAAGGCAGCCGAATGAGTGCCGTCGAAGTCCGCGTCGTACGGCTCGACCACGCGACGGATCTGCCCTTGCCGTCCTATCGTTCCGAAGGTGCCGCCGGGCTCGATCTGCTGGCGGCCGTCCCCGGCGGCGAAGCGCAGGAAATCGCACCGGGCGCCAGCGGGCTCGTCGGCACGGGGATCGTGCTCGATATCCCGGAGGGTTATGAGGGGCAGGTTCGGCCGCGGTCGGGTCTGGCCCTCGATCTCGGTTTGACGGTGCTGAACGCGCCCGGCACGATCGACTGGGACTATCGCGGCGAGGTCAAGGTGCTGCTCGTCAATCACGGCGAGCGCCCGGTTCGGATCGAGCGCGGCATGCGTATCGCGCAGCTGGTCATCGCGCCGGTGGTGCGGGCGGCATTGATCGAGGTGTCGCGGGAGGAGCTCCGAGCGACGGAGCGTAGCGACGGCGGTTTCGGGTCGACCGGACGCGGAGCCTGAGCGAGGAGGCGACAATGGCGGATACACGACAGGCAGGACGGGGCCGGATCTACGATTCCGTCGCCGAGACCATCGGCAACACCCCGATCGTCCGGCTGCGGCGGATCGCCGAGCGCCATGAGGTCGAGGCCAATCTCCTGGCCAAGCTCGAGTTCTTCAATCCGCTTGCCAGCGTAAAGGACAGGATCGGCGTTGCGATGATCGACGCCCTTGAGGCCGACGGCGCGATCGCGCCCGGCCGCTCGACCTTGATCGAGCCGACATCGGGGAACACTGGAATCGCGCTCGCATTCGTCGCCGCTGCGCGCGGTTACCGCCTCATCCTCGTGATGCCGGAAACGATGTCGATCGAGCGCCGCAAGATGTTGGCGCTGCTGGGCGCGGAACTCGAACTTACCGAGGGCGCCAAGGGCATGAAGGGCGCGATCGCCCGTGCCGACGAGCTCAAGGCGGAGATCGGCGACGCGGTGATTCCGCAACAGTTTGCCCATCCGGCCAATCCCGAGATCCACCGGCAGACGACGGCCGAGGAGATCTGGAACGACACCGGCGGCGCGATCGACGTGCTGATCTCCGGCGTTGGGACCGGTGGCACGATCACCGGCGTCGGCCAGGTTCTGAAACCGCGGAAGCCCGACCTTCGCATCGTCGCGGTCGAACCCGACTCGAGCCCGGTCCTGTCAGGTGGCGATCCGGGCCCGCACAAGATCCAGGGTATCGGCGCCGGGTTCGTACCGCCGATCCTCGACACGTCCGTCTATGACGAGGTGATCAAGGTCACCAACGAAGAGGCAGTCGGGACGGCGCGGCTTTGCGCCCGGCTCGAAGGCATTCCTGTCGGCATCTCCTCAGGCGCTGCGATTGCCGCTGCGATCGAGGTCGGGCGGCGTGGCGGCATGGCGGGCAAGACCATCGTCATCATCATCCCGTCTTTCGCCGAGCGCTACCTGTCGACCGTCCTCTTCGAGGGGCTCTAGGCCTGCAACGCGGTGGTTCCGGTGCTTGACTGAGCGCGGCGGACAGGCTCCATCATCCCGCGCGTCTTGAGGAGTGCCCCGATGTTTCCAACGCCCGTTCCCGAGCTCGAGCCCAACAGCTTCGCCTTCGAAACCGAGCCGCTGGTGAAGCCGACCGGCTTCCGCGAATACGACGCCCGCTGGTGGTTCGGTCATCCCGGCAGCGACAAGCCGCCCGAGATCAACCTCATGGGCATCCAGGCGCTTGGCATCGGCATCGGCACGGTGATTCACGAGCAGGGCGTCAAGCCGGACATCGTCGTCGGCCACGATTACCGGTCCTATTCCGCCGGCATCAAGCTGGCGCTGATCGCCGGTCTGATGGCGAGCGGCTGCCGCGTCCGCGACATCGGGCTCGCGCTCTCGCCGATGGCCTATTTCGCGCAGTTCGAGCTCGACTGCCCGGCAGTGGCAATGGTCACCGCCTCGCACAATGAGAATGGCTGGACCGGTGTGAAGATGGGCTCCGACCGGCCGCTGACCTTCGGGCCAGACGAGATGGGCCGCCTTCGCGACATCGTGCTCGGCGGCGACTTCCAGCTCCGCGATGGCGGCGGCTACGAGTTCGTCGAGAACTTCGGCGCGCGCTACATCGCCGACCTGACCGACCGACCGAAGCTGACGCGGCCACTGAAGGTCGTGGTGGCGACGGGGAACGGTACCGCGGGTGCGTTCGCGCCTCAGGCGCTCGCCGCAGCCGGCTGCGAGGTCGTGCCGCTCGACACCGAACTCGACCACTCCTTTCCGCGCTACAATCCGAACCCGGAGGACATGAAGATGCTGCACGTCCTCGCCGACACCGTGCGCGAATCCGGCGCCGATGTCGGCTTCGGCTTCGACGGCGATGGCGATCGCTGCGGCGTCGTCGACAACACCGGCCGCGAGATCTTCGCCGACAAGATGGGCGTGATCCTTGCCCGCGACATGTCGGCCAAGCATCCGGGCGCGAAGTTCGTCACCGACGTCAAGTCGAGCGGCCTCTTCCTCACCGACCCGGTGCTGAAGGATCACGGCGCCGAGACCGACTACTGGAAGACCGGCCACTCCTACATGAAACGGCGCGTCAACGAACTGGATGCGCTCGCCGGCTTCGAGAAGTCCGGCCACTTCTTCTTCAACCGCCCGATCGGCCGCGGCTATGATGACGGCATTCTGACCGCGCTCGCCGTCTGCGACGTGCTGGAGCGGAACCCCGACAAGACGATGGCCCAGATCTATGACGAGCTGCCGCAGACCTGGGGCAGCCCGACCATGTCGGCGCATTGCGACGACACGGCGAAGTATGACGTCGTCGAAAAGGTGACAGAGCGCTTCACCGCCATGCGTGACGCCGGCGAGAAAGTCGGCGGCCATGCGATCGATGATCTCATCACCGTCAACGGCATTCGCGTCGTCACCGACGACGGCACCTGGGGGCTCGTCCGCGCGTCGTCGAACAAGCCTGAGCTGGTGGTGGTGATCGAGAGCCCCGTTTCGGACGCGCGGCTCCACGAGATGTTCGGGGCGGTCGACACGATCCTTCGCGAGAATGACGGTGTCGGCGAGTACAACCAGACAATCTGAGTTGCGGCCGACACTGCTCCGCGCCGCCGTCGCGGCTGTCTGTGCCGTCGCGGCAGCGCCTGCCGTGGAGGCGCAATGGCGCGAGAGCTATCCGGTTATACGGATCGGCATTGTTGCCGGCCCCGACGCGGCGCTCACCCGCTCGCGTGTCGAGCCTTTCCGCGCCTATCTCGATGAGAGCCTCGAGGTGTCGGTGGAGGTCCTCACGGCGCCCGACTATGGCAGCCTGATCGCGGAGCAGTTCACCGGCCGTCTGCACGCCACCTTCCTCAGCGCATCCGCCTTCGCTGGTGCCAGCGCTGCATGCGGCGGCTGCGTCGAGCCCTTGGTCGCGCAGACGACACCGAGCGGCGAGGCCGGCTATCGCGCCGCCTTGATCGTCTCGTCGGAAAACGCGCTGTCCGACCCCGCCAACCTCGCCGGTACGCGGCTTGCCGTCTCCGCCGAGGATTCGCTCGCCGGCCGGATGCTGCCGCTGGCGCTGTTCGTGGAAGCCGGCGTCGACTTCGCCGATGTCGAGATCGTCGAGAGGGGAAGCCAGGCCGCTGCGGTGCTGGCGGTCGTTTCCGGCGGTGCCGAGGCTGGCCTCGGCTGGATCGGACTGTCGGACGATGCCGCCGATCGCGGCGTTCTGGCCGATCTCGCCGCGGCGGGACGGCTGTTGCTCGGCGAGGTCCGGGTCGCGTGGACCTCGCCGACGATCCCGCATGGGCCGTTGACGGTCCTCGACAATCTGCCCGACGATCTGAAGTCCGAGCTCGCTGCGGCGATGCTGGCCCTGGCTGAAGCCGATCCCGATGCTCTCGTCGCCATCGATGCCAATCTTGGCGGCGGGTTTGCGGATGTCGATGCGGGCGACTACGAGCCGCTGATGCTGCTCACCGACCCCGACCTGGAACTGCCGCGCTAGTCGCGCTCGACTTCGTTCTGGAGGCGCGGCCTTAGATAGAACTCGTCGTGGAGGTCGAGCGTTCCGGTCAGGGTATGGCCGAAGGTCGGCGTGTACTCGTAGCGGACTTCGGCAGCAACGATGAAGGTGTCGGGCCGGGATATTTCCTCCGGCAGGTCGTAGCTCGAACCCTCGCGATAGGCGCTCATGTTTCGCGCATCGCTCCACACCACGGTCGCTTCGCCTTCGTCGTCGATGCGAACACCGGAGACGACGATGTTCATGTCCTCGATCGGATAGGGGTTCATCACCGCCGTCACCGCGTCGAGAATGTTGCTCATCTGCTCGTCGTCGATCTCCTCGGCCTGCGCCACAAGGTCGCCGAGGACGCTGGTCGCGTGCGTCACCTTGCGGTTGATCATGAAGGCCTCGGAGGCCTCGAAGCCGCCGAGATAAAGGAGCACCATGATCGGCAGGATGAGCGCGAATTCGAGCGCGGCGAGGCCGGAGCGGTCGCGGACGAACCGCCGTCCCGACCTTGGGCTGCGCAGTGCTCTTGCGAGGCGGAGGATGCTCATCGCGCCGCCTCAGAACGGTTCGTTGCGGAACGCGGTGGCTGCCGCGATCAGGTGTCTGCCATTGCCGAGATTGGCGAGTCCGAGGCCGAGAATGTTGGTGTGGATCGGCCACTCATAGAATGTGCGGACAACGACGACGTCGCCGCCCTCGCCCGGTTCGTAGATGAAGTTCTCGATGAGGTTGCCGTCCTCGTCGATCGGCTCGGTCATGTCGACGTCGTCGAAATAGTCGTATGTGCGGACATCGATATGCAGCTTGTCGGCGCAGCCGAAGAGGCCGCCCATCGCCTCGCAGATGGCGGTCCGGAACTCGGCCTCGGAGTAGCTGCCCGCCTGCGCCTGACCGGTCCGGACGAGTCGGGCGCCGGCATTGGTCGCCGTCTCGATCGTCTGGCTGGCGAAGAACAGCAGGAACGTCTCCAGGATCGCCATCATCAGCGCGAAGAACGGCAGGGCGACCAGGCCGAACTCCACCGCACTGCCGCGCCCGTCGCGGCGGAACCGGCGCACCATGACGCGAAGTCCGGTGCGTTTCGGGTTGCTCTCTGGCTCTGTGGGTCGGGTCATGCCGCTTGCGTTAACAAACAGCTATTGAAGAACCCTTGCACTGATTTAGCTGAATCCGCGCGGTCGGGTTAGGAGCCCGTTAACCGCGCCGATCCGGCTAGCCTCCGCCGAGCGCCAGCGCCTGGCGCGCCTGAATCTGGTCGGTCGTCCGCTCGAAGATGCCCGGCGCGTCGCCGACATTGAGCGTCGGTGCGCAGACAGGCGTGCAGCTGTAGCTCTGCTGCGTGTCGCGGCGGTAGACCGTCACGAGGTTGGAGGTGTTCTGCACCGTGATCAGATCCTCGCGGATCACCGTGCCGTCGCCGCCCAGGACGATGAGGTTCGTCGTCCCGAAGCTCCGCCCGGTAATGACGAGCGTGCTCGCATCCATGATCGTCGCATCGGCGATCGACGGATTGCCGATGATGACGGCGGTGGCAGGGTTGTCGAGCTGAATGACGAACGCCTGATCGACAGTGACGTAGGTTGTCTGCTGTGCTTCGGCGGCGGCGGTGAAACCGCTGCTCAAACCTGCCGCGAGCGCGAGCGCGACAATCGCGCGGCGTCCGCGCGAACCGTGGCCGTTGGTACGCATGGTACTCACTTACTCCATAGGCCGTTACTCGCCCGCACTGTGGCCGCGAATGGTGAATCAACGTTTAAGCGCGCCCGGGCGTTCGGAACGACTTGAGCGCTGACGTGTCCCGCGCGCCCCGAAACAAGAGCCAGCCTAAACAGAAGCTTACCGGAAAGCCCGGCAATCGACGAAAGCTGTAACCCTCGCGCCGAGGCGAAAACTCAATTAAAACAGAAGGATATGAGAAACCGCGGGCAGTCGGCGCGGTGCAAGACGGTTAACAATATAAAAATGGACCTCCGAAAAGCAGGCGCGTCGTTTAACCAATGTGCAGCGTTTGGCTCATAGTATTGCGAAAGGTCGAGGGCGCACGCATCAAGAAAAGCGACCCGGCCGGAGTTGTTCAAACACGTGGACCAGGAGCCAACCATGAAGAACCTCGTTTCTCGCTTCGCCAATGACGAGTCGGGTGCCACCGCCATCGAGTACGGCCTCATCGCCACGCTCATCGGTGTCGCGATCATCGCCGGCGCTACCGCGCTGGGCGGCGCGCTGGACGACACCTTCCAGGGCATCGCCGACGACAACTTCTAAGTCGTTTGCGGGGCAGGCCCCCGCAGGAAGAACCCGGGGGCCATCTCGACCATGTCGTCGGGGTGGCCCTCGCGCTTTCGCCGCGCCTCTTGACCGTTTGTTCAGCACAGGCGCGCTAGCAGGAAGCGATCACACCGCCGCCGATCGGGCAGGGATTCCGGGGCACCGACCATGACAATCATCGACTACCTCATCTTCGCGATCTTTCCGCTGGGCATGGCCTATGCCGGCGCCAGCGATCTCATCACCATGACGATCCCGAACCGGGTCGTGCTCATCGTCGCGGGTGCCTTCCTGGCCGCCGCGCCGTTCCTGCCGGGCATGGATCTCGAGACCTTCGGACTCCATCTCGCGGCCGGCGGCGTGGTGCTGCTCGCCGGCTTCGTCATGTTCGGCTTCGGCTGGATTGGCGGCGGTGACGCCAAGATCGCCGCGGCCGCTGCGATGTGGATCGGGCTGCCGCACACGCTGGAGTTCCTGGTGTGGACTTCGCTCGTCGGCGGTGGGCTGACGCTGGTTCTGCTGATCGCTCGTCGCCGCCTGCTTCCCGCCTTTGCGGTGCGCCAGGAATGGATCACGCGCCTGCATGATTCCGAGGCGGGTGTTCCCTATGGCGTGGCGTTGGCGGCAGGCGCGCTCATCGTCTACCCGCAGACCGCCTGGATGGCGCTGATCGGCGGCTAGGGCCGGGCGTTACCGATCGTTAATTACGATTGCTCACGGCTAGTTAACCATAAGTACACCATTGCCGGGCGACATTGCTCCACCGCCGGACTGATTTGTCCGTGGTGAGGAAGGTCGCACATGAATCTCGCGCGCATCCTGGTTCTGATCATCGCGCTCCTGGCAGGAGGCGCGGCCGCCTATCTGGCGCTGAACATCCTCAACGAGGAGCCGGAACCCACTCCCGCACAGGCGCCCGAACTGGTTGCCGCCAACGCGGCTGCCCCGCAGATCGAAACCGACGAAGTGCTGGTCGCGCTTCGCGACATTCCGCTCGGCAACACCATCAACGCCGACTCGTTGAGCTGGCGTCCGTGGCCGAGCAGCGGCGTCGCCGGCAACTACATTGTTCGCGAAGACTTCCCCACCGCCATCGAGGAGATCGAGGGCGCCGTCGCCCGCGGTACCTTCTTCGCCGGCGAGCCGATCACCCAGGGCAAGCTGACCTTCGGGGACGGCGGTCTGCTCTCCGCCATGCTGCCCCCCGGCAAGCGTGCCATCGCCCTTGAGATCACGGCCGACACCAGCGCCGGCGGTTTCATCCTGCCCGACGACCGCGTCGACGTGATCATGACCCGCCAGGTGGAAGACTTCGCCGACGGCGAGGAGCGCTACGTCACCGAGACGATCCTCTCCAATATCCGCGTGCTGGCGATCGACCAGTCGATTGCCGAGCAGAACGGCGAGGCGGTGGTCATCGGTCGCACAGCCACGCTCGAGCTCACGCCGCAGCAGGCCGAAATCCTCACCGTCGCGCAGGGAATCGCGGACCGTCTCACCCTGTCGTTGCGCAGCCTTGCCGACGCCGACGTCGAGGATCGCCCCGACGCCGTCCACCTCATCAGCGGGGATACCCGCAATGTCGGGGTAACGGTGGTTCGCAACGGCGTCCCTGTCCAAGTGGATCCAGCCCGATGACCGCCGCCACCGATTTCACGGAGCCCCGGTTCAAGATGTCAGCATTCCCGCTTCGCGCTGCGCTGGTCGCCAGCACGGCCATCGCTGCGGCCATCCCGGCGCAGGCTTCGCCGGGCGATGTGGTTCCCGGTGCCGGCAACGTCGCGCGATGCGAGGCAAGCGGCATAGGCGGGCACCGCATGTGCACGCTGCCGCTCAACAAATCGCTCATCATCGATCTGCCGGCCGACGCCCGCGATGTTCTCGTGTCGAATCCCGATATCGCCGACGTCGTCGTCCGGACATCGCGGCGCATCTATCTCACCGGCGTCGCCGTCGGGCAGACGAATCTCTTCGTCTTCGACGAGTTCGGCAACACGATCGTCAGCCTCGATCTTCAGGTCGAGCGCGACATTTCCGGCCTTGAGGAAACCCTCGGGCGGCTGATTCCCGGATCGAGCATTGTCGCCGAGATGATCAACGACAACATCATTCTTTCCGGCACGGTCCAGAATGCCGGGGATGCGCGGCGTGCGTCCGAGATCGCGAACATCTTCGCCAATGTCGGCGCGGCCGGCCAGCCGGATGCTGGTCAGCCTGGTGCCGAAACGGTGGATGCCGGAGGCATCAACATTTCTCTCGGCGATCCGAGCGGCGAGGGGCGGCAGAGCCGTGTCGTCAACCTCCTCACCATCGAGGGCGAGGATCAGGTCTTCCTCAAGGTCACGGTCGCCGAGATCTCCCGCAACACGGTGAAGCAGCTCGGCATCGACTGGAACCTCGAGAACTTCCAGCTCGGCGGCGGCATGGTGTTCTCGGCCATGACCCAGTCGATCTTCCCCGCCAACCTGTTCGCGCCGAACCGCAACCTCACCGGAGAATACGTCCAGAACATCACCGTCCCCGACTACGGCGGGGCAGCCGGCGAGATGCTGAACGCGCGCAACGCGATCGGCCTGACGCTGGAGGCGATGGAACAGACCGGCCTCATGCACACTCTCGCCGAACCGACGCTGACGGCGATCTCCGGCGAATCGGCGTCCTTCCTCGCCGGCGGCGAGTTCCCGGTGCCGGTCCGCGCAGACGCCAACGGCAACGTCATAGTCGAGTACAAGCAGTTCGGCGTCAGCCTGGAATTCTCGCCCGTCGTCCTCTCGGAGGGCCGCATCAGCCTCCATGTCTCGACAGAGGTTTCCGATCTGTCGGGCGAAGGCGCGCTCGCCATCGGCGATGTGACGCTGCCGGGTCTCAACGTCCGGCGCGCCGAGACCACGCTTGAAATGCCGTCAGGCGGCGCGCTCGTGATGAGCGGGCTTCTGCAGGATCAGATCCACGAGGTGACGAGCGGTCTTCCAGGCATCCGTCAGGTGCCGGTGCTCGGCGCGCTGTTCGGCAGCCGCGACTTCCAGCGCAACGAGACCGAACTCGTCATCATCGTCACTCCCTATCTCGTCGATCCGGTGGCGCGCTCCGAACTGGCACTGCCGACGGACGGCTACGCCCCGGCGGGCGACGTGCGGGCCAACCTCTTCGGCCAGCTCAACCTTCGCTACGGCGACCAGGGCGGCGGGGGCGACCCGAACGCCGACTACCACGGCAATCCCGGCTTCATCATCAAATGAGGCGCGGCAATGGGACTGGAGTTGAACCGATGACTGTGATCGCAGCCTCTGCCGGGCGCAGGCAACCCCGCACCAGCCGGCTGCCGCAGGTGGCGCTCGTGGCGCTGCTGAGCGTCGGCGTCGCCGCCTGCGCCTCCACCAACCGCGCCGAGACGGTCGCCGCGGTTCCCGACGACTACCGGGTTAACCACCCGATAACCATCGAGGAGACGCTGGCGACATTGGACATTCCGGTCGGAATGGAGACCCGATACCTTCCGCGCGGAATGAACGACAACATTGCCGGTTTCGCCCGCGAGTTCATGCAAAGCGGTTCCAGCATCCTGGCGATCGTGATGCCGTCAGGGTCCGGCAACTCCTATGCGATCGGCGCCGTTGCCGTTCAGATCGAGCAGGTCTTCCTCGACGCCGGTGTGCCGCTCGCCTCGATCCAGTACCGCTCCTATCCGTCGAGCGCGTCGGAGACGAATGCGCCGATCAGGCTGGCCTTCGCCCGCATCAGCGCCAATGCCGGCCCGTGCGGACCGTGGACCGACAACGTCTCGCGCAACTTCCGCAACGAGCACTACGAAGCCTTCGGCTGCGCCACGCAGAACAACCTCGCGGCCACGGTGTCGAACCCGCTCGATCTGCTCTATCCGCGCGTCATGCCGCCGCCCAACGCCGCTCGCCGCGACACCGTGCTCGGCGCCTATCAGGACGGCGATCCGACGGCGACGAATTTCGGCGGCGATGGTGGCGCCGGCATTGCTGAGGTTCAGGAATAATGTCGAATGTCGCGTATGAGCCAGCGCAGCCGATAGAGCCTGACGAACCGGAGGTTGGGGAGGCGGCGGCGCCGCCTCGCGAGCCGCACGAGATCCGGCCGCTGCCGCGTATCTCGATCCAGGTCTTCAGCGAGACCCAGGACGTCGCCGCTGCCGTCGAGGAGGCGTCCGGCGACCGGCGGATGTCGCGCACCCATGTGAAGCTGCACTCCGGCGGCATTCCCGCCGCAACCGAGTTTTATACCGCTGCTCCCACACCTAACCTGATCATCGTCGAAAGCAGCCTTTCGGGCGAGGCGCTCCTGACCGAGCTTGAGCAGCTCGCCAATGTCTGCGACGCCGGCAGCAAGGTGGTGGTGATCGGCCGCGTCAACGATGTGCGCCTCTACCGCGAACTCGCCCGGCGCGGCGTCAGCGAATACATCGTCTCGCCGGTCGACTCGGTCCAGCTGATCAGCACGATCTCCGACCTTTATGTCGATCCGGGCAGTGAGCCGCTGGGTCGGACGATCGCGTTCATCGGCGGCAAGGGAGGCGTCGGCTCGTCGACGGTTTGTCACAGCGTCGCCTTCGCTCTGGCGCAGAATTTCGGCACCGACGTGCTGCTGGCCGATCTCGACCTCGCCTTCGGCACGGCCGGGCTCGACTTCAATCAGGACCCGACGCAGGGCATCGCCGAGGCCATCCATTCGCCGGAGCGCCTCGACGACGTCTTCCTCGATCGCCTGCTGGCGCGCTGCACCGATCATCTCAGCCTGCTCGCCGCCCCGGCGACGCTCGACCGCACCTTCGATCTCGGCGAGACGGCGATCGAGCCGGTCATCGACCTCGCCCAGTCGAGTGTGCCGACGGTCGTTCTCGACCTGCCGCACATGTGGACGAGCTGGGTGAAGCGAACGCTCGTCGCGGCCGACGAGATCGTCCTCACGGTGGAGCCCGATCTCGCCAATCTGCGCAACGCCAAGAACCTGCTCGACCTGCTCCGCCAGCTGCGCAAGCACGATCGGCTGCCGCACCTCGTCATCAACCGCGCCGGCTTGAGCAAGCGGCCCGAGATCAAGACGGACGAATTCGCCAAGGCGCTCGACATCGCGCCCGCCGCGATCATCCCCTTCGATGCGCAACTGTTCGGAACCGCGGCCAACAACGGCCAGGTGATCGCCGAGGTCGATCCCAAGAACGCTATCACCGAGTCCTTCAACAAGATCGCCCACACCGTTTCGGGCCGGCCGGAAGCGCCTCGAAACAAGCGCAGCAGCCTGTTCGCCAGGCTGCGCGGTAAGCGGAACGGCTGACGAGAGCGCGGATGTTCGGCAAGCGTGGAGCAACCGAATCGGATGGATCCGGCATTTCGCCGGCGACCGACCAGTCGCGCCCGAAGCCGAAGCCGAAGCCAGCGCCTGAGCCGCAGAGGGCCGAACCGGAACGTCCGCCGCTCCCCGACTATGACGAACTCGAGGTCGAGCCGCTGAACGACGAGTCGTCGTCGGACGATCGCTCTGCGCGATCCGAGAACTACTACGACGTCAAATCGACGATCTTCGCAGCCCTCCTCGACACCATCGATCTGTCGCAGCTGGCCAAGCTCGATCTTGAATCGGCGCGCGAGGAAATCCGCGACATCGTCAACGACATCATCGGCCTCAAGAACATCGTGATGTCGATCTCCGAGCAGGAGGACCTGCTCGAGGACATCTGCAACGACGTTCTTGGACTTGGTCCGTTGGAGCCGCTTCTTGCGCGCGACGAGATCGCCGACATCATGGTCAACGGCGCCAACCGGACCTACATCGAAGTTGCCGGTCGGATGCAGAACACATCGATCCGCTTCCGCGACAACACACAGCTGATGAACATCTGCCAGCGGATCGTCAGCCAGGTCGGCCGCCGCGTCGACGAAGCCAATCCGATCTGCGACGCGCGCCTGCCCGACGGCTCTCGTGTGAACGTCATCGCGCCGCCGCTCTCGATCGACGGCCCGACGCTCACCATTCGTAAGTTCCGCAAGGACAAGCTTACCCTCAAGCAACTCGTGCAGTACGGCACGATAACGCCCGAAGGCGCGACGATCCTGGAGATCATCGCGCGGTCGCGCTGCAACATCCTGGTCTCCGGCGGCACCGGCTCCGGTAAGACGACGCTGCTCAACTGCCTCACTTACTATATCGGCCGCGACGAGCGCATCATCACCTGCGAGGACGCCGCCGAGCTTCAGCTGCAGCAGCCGCACGTCGTTCGGCTCGAGACTCGCCCGCCCAATATCGAAGGCGAGGGCGAAGTGACGATGCGCGATCTCGTCCGCAACTGCCTGCGCATGCGGCCCGAGCGGATCGTCGTCGGCGAGGTGCGCGGACCCGAGGCGTTCGACCTGTTGCAGGCCATGAACACCGGCCATGACGGCTCGATGGGCACGCTCCATTCGAACTCGCCGCGCGAGGCGCTTTCCCGTATCGAATCGATGATCACGATGGGCGGCTTCAATCTGCCGTCGAAGACGATTCGCGAGATGATCTCGGGTTCGATCGACGTCATCATCCACGTCGCCCGTCTTCGCGACGGTTCGCGTCGCATCACGCACATCACCGAAGTGACCGGCATGGAGGGTGATGTCATCATCACCCAGGATCTCATGCGTTACGAAATGAGCGGCGAGGATGCGCAGGGCCGCGTTCTCGGCCGGCATGTGTCGACTGGCATCGGCCGCCCGAACTTCTGGGAGCGCGCACGCTACTTCAATCTCGAGCAGCGCCTGGCCGCCGCGATCGACAAGATGGACACGACCGAAGAGCCCGTGGGGATATGAGCGACTTCCTCACGCCCCAGATGACCGTGATCGCCTTGGCGCTGCTTGCGGCGTTGTCCGTCGGGGCGATGGCCTACGCGATCTTCTACCGCCGCCTCCGCGGCAACAACCTCGCCGAGGAGCGGCTCGGCCAGGTCAAGCAGGCGACGGGCATCGCCGCTGCGCCGTCGGCGGCACGCGCGCAAGACAACGCCGCCCGGCGACGGAAGGCTGTCCAGGAATCTCTCCGCGAGATGGAGATCAAGGAACGGGCCAAGGCGCGAAGCCGGACCTCGCCGCCGCTCGACCTTCGTCTCGAACAGGCGGGCCTGACGATGTCGAAGGCGGCGTTCTTCATGATGGGAGCCATGGTCGGCGCCGTGATGTTCGTCCTGGGTTTCCTTGCCGGAGCGCCGATGATCGTCGCCATCGGTCTCGGCGCCGCTGGCGCGCTCGGCTTTCCGTTCTGGCTGGTCAACTTCCTGCGGAAGCGCCGTTTCAATGCGTTTCTGAAAGAGTTTCCCAACGCCGTCGATATCATCGTGCGCGGCGTCAAGGCTGGCCTTCCGCTCAACGACAGCATGCGCATTGTCGCCAACGAGTCGGCCGAACCTGTGCGCTCGGAGTTCCGCATAATCCATGAACGCCAGGCTCTGGGACAGTCGGTCGCCGACGCGATCAGTGAGCTTCCCGAACGGGTGCCCGTCGCGGAGGCGAACTTCTTCGCCATTGCGATCGCCATCCAGCAGCAGGCCGGCGGCAACCTTTCCGAGGCGCTTGGCAATCTGTCGAAGGTGCTGCGCGAGCGCGCCAAGATGAAGGGCAAGATCAAGGCGATGAGCATGGAGGCGAAAGCCTCGGCCTTCATCATCGGCTCGCTGCCGATCATCGTCATGATCCTCGTCTACCTGACGAGCCCCGACTACATCACGCTGCTGTTCACCGAGACCGTGGGCAACGCCATTCTCATTGCCTCGGCCTTCTGGATGGCGATCGGCATCTTCGTGATGCGCAAGATGATCAATTTCGACTTCTAGATCGCCATGCTCGAGCAGATCGTCGACACCCTAACCAACCCTCAGTTCCTCATCGCCGGGCTCGCCGCGCTGGCGGTGATCGCGACGATCATCACCTTGGCGATGCCGCTGTTGTCGACCGACCGTCTCAGCCGCCGCATCAAGACGGTCGCGACGGAGCGCGAGGAGATACGGGCCCGCGAGCGCACCAAGCTCGCCGAGGAACAGAAGCGGCCCCAGGTGAGTCTTCGCAATGTCGAGCCGCAAAAGGCCGTCCGCCGCGTCGTCGACCAGTTCAATCTACGGCGTGCGCTCGTCGACGAAGCGACGATCACTCGGCTGCGGGTTGCGGGTTATCGTGGCCAGGCGCCGCTGTTCGTATATCTCTTCGCGCGCGTCACGCTGCCGCTCATCATGTTCGCGGCGGCGATCGTCTACCTGTTCTTCATCGGCGAATACGCTCAGCCGCCGATGTTCAAGATCTTCGTGGCGATTCTCATCGCCTATATCGGCTTCTACGCACCGAACCTCTACGTCTCCAACCGCGCGCAGAAGCGCAAGCAGTCGATCAAACGCGCCTGGCCGGATGCGCTCGATCTGCTGCTGATCTGCGTGGAGTCGGGCATGTCGGCCGAGGCCGCGTTCAAGCGCGTGTCGGAAGAAGTCGGTGTGCAGTCGACCGAGTTGGCCGAGGAGCTGATGCTAACCACCGCCGAGCTATCCTATCTCCCCGACCGGCGTACGGCGTATGAGAACCTTGCCTCACGGACCGGGCTCGACGGCGTCAAGGCCGTGACGCTCGCGCTGGTGCAGGCGGAGAAATACGGCACGCCGCTCGGTCAGTCGCTCCGCGTCATGGCGCAGGAGAACCGCGATATCCGCATGAATGAGGCCGAAAAGAAGGCTGCCGCCCTGCCGCCGAAGCTGACAGTTCCGATGATCGTGTTCTTCCTGCCGGTGCTGTTCGGCGTGATCCTCGGCCCGGCGGCGATCCAGCTGATGGAAGAAGGCTTCATCTAGCCGCGGCGCGGATGGCAAGCGTCCGCCGGCCAAGGCCATCGCCTACTGCGCGGCGAGCTGCGCCCAGGTATCCTGATCGGCAAGCATGCGGCGCAGGAAGGCGATGTTGGCCTCCGCCTGTTCCGGCGAGAGCTCGCGCCGCGCGATCTCCTCCGCTTCGTCGAACCGGCCCTGCAGACCGACCGCGAGAGCGAGGTTCTGACGCATCCGGCTGTCCGCGTTCGGGAGCGCGACGGCGCGCCGTAGATATTCCTCGGCCTGCTCCAGATCGCCGGTGAGCAGATAGGACATGCCGAGATTGGACCACAGCGAGGCTTCGTTCGGCGCGATATCGATCGCCTGATTGTAGAGCTGCCGTGCGGCGCCCGGCTGCCCGAGCTGGTCGAGAATCGTTGCCTCGGCCGAGAGCAGCTTCCAGTCCGGCTGCGCCGGGTTCTGGACGCGGCGAATGACCGAAAGCGCTTCGTTGAGCGCTCCGGTATTGGCGAGCGCCTTGCCATAGGCCGCGCCGATCGCGTCGTCCTCCGGATGCTCCAGCGTTGCGTCTCTGAGCACGGCGACCGCCTGCTCGAAGCGACCCATCTCGAGGAGGATCGAGCCGTAGTTGAGCGCCACCATCGCGTCGTTGGGCGACTCGGCATAGCGCGCGCCCCAGGTGGCTTCCGCCGCGGAGAGATCGCCGATCTCGCCGGGAACGATCGCACCGGTCGTCGTCGGGTCAACGTTGCGATTCTGGAATGTGCTGCAGGCCGACAGGGACACCGCAAGAGCCAGCGGGACCAGAATCGATGCCGACTTCAGGCGGCCGGGACGGGAAATGCGACCTGTCGACGGGGATGGGAACGGCATGGGGAAACTCGCGTCGCGAACGAGGTTTGGCATTCGAACGCGTCAATAAACTGTTAACCCTAACGGAAGGTTAAGAGGGCTCGACCGGCCGGTCGGGCCCCTCGTCTGACGGGGGATCGATGCTGGCCGACATTCTTCAGGACGCCTCGGAAGTCGAAGGCGCGGTGCCGATCCAGGCCGTGACGGCGAAGGCGCTGCCCGATCTGCTGACCCGGCTGGACCCGCCAGCGCGGGCCTATGCCGGTTCGATCGGCTTCGACGGCGCTGCCGGTAGGACGGCTTTGCTCCCGGACGACGCCGGAGGAATCGCCTGCGTGCTGTTGGGGCTCGGCGGCAACAACGGAACGGGCGATCCCCTCGTCGCCGGCAGGCTTGCGGCTTTGCCGGCCGGTACCTATCGGCTTGCCGACGGCTTTTCCGATCGCGCACTGGCGGCGCTCGCCTTCGCGCTCGGCAGCTATCGCTTCGGGCGATATCGGGAGAGCAGGAAGGAGCGCCCACGCCTTGTGCTGCCGGAGGACGTCGATGGCGCAGCCATCCGCAGCGCGGCCGAGGCGGTCTGGCTCGCGCGCGATCTCATCAATACGCCGGCGAACGACATGGGGCCGGGTGAACTTGCGGCCGCCGTCGAAGCGCTCGCGGCGCGACACGGCGCGGCGTGCACCGTCACCGTCGGCGACCGACTGGTCGACGAGAGCTTGCCGCTGATCCATGCAGTAGGGGCGGCGGCAGCGCCGGGACGCGAGCCGCGGCTCATCGACCTTGTCTGGGGCGAGGAGGCCGCACCGAAGGTCACGCTTGTTGGCAAGGGCATCACGTTCGACACAGGCGGTCTGGACATCAAGCCGTCGACGGGCATGCGGCTGATGAAGAAGGACATGGGCGGCGCGGCCAACGCCATCGCGCTCGCATCCATGGTCATGGCCGCGCGGTTGCCGGTGCGGCTGCGGCTCCTCGTGCCGTCGGCGGAGAACGCGATTGCCGGTGAGGCGTTCCGGCCCGGAGACATTCTCAAGAGCCGGAAAGGGCTGACGGTCGAGATCGGCAACACCGACGCCGAGGGTCGGCTGGTGCTCGCCGACGCACTGGCGCTCGCTTCGGAGGAGGAGCCGGCGCTGCTCCTCGACTTCGCGACGCTCACCGGCGCCGCGCGCGTTGCCCTCGGGCCCGACCTGCCGGCCGTCTTCACGCCGGACGACAACCTTGCCGCCGACCTCGCCGAATGCGCGGCGACGGTTGCCGATCCGCTGTGGCGGATGCCGCTCTGGGCGCCCTATGCGGAGACGATCGAGTCGAAGGTCGCCGACCTCGACAATGCCGGCAAGGGTGGTTTTGCCGGTGCGATCACCGCGGCGCTGTTCCTTCGCCGCTTCGTCGGTGACGGCATCGCCTGGGTGCATACAGATCTCTTCGGCTGGAGCCCGAAGGCGAAACCCTCCTGCCCGGAAGGCGGCGAGGCCCATGCGATCCGCGCGGTCTTCGAGATGCTGAGGCGCCGCTATCCGGCGAAGTGAGCGGCCCGCGCCGAAACGCGGGCCACTCGGAGTCGGTCAGTATTGCTGCGTCTTGGTGGCGATCACCGACACCGCATCGAAACCACGGACGCCGGGATAATAGGCGCAGCGAAGGTCCTGCGAGACCGGCACCGGCACAGCGATCCGCGGCTGGTTGCCGAAGCCGCCGCCACCGGGCTGCCACGGTCCCTGCATCGGCGAGCACACCATCGTGTCGGCGCTCCAGCCGACGCCGCGGCCGCACCATGAATAGTGGATGTTGACGCGCGCCTCGCCGCCGCGGTCGCTCCAGTTGAGGTTGCCGTTGCAGTTCAGGCCGCCGCCGGTGACGTGATAGGAGCCGCCGCCCCAGCGGCTGAGGCAGAAGCTCATCCGGTACGGGCCGTAGAGGTCCTGGTTGATGTAGTAGCAGCCCTCGAAGCTTTGCTGCGGCGGAGCCGGGTGACCGGGTCCGGGGCCAGGTGTCGGCACCGCGATGTTCGGAATGGCGTTCTGCTGCGCAAAGGACGCGGTCGCCGGAAGCATGGCGACGGCAGCAAGGGCGACCGCTCCTGCGATCGATCTGGAAACATTCATCATGACGCGAGGGTTCCTCCAGCTGAGGCGCCCCCCTCGGTGTCATCATGCTAGTCGGAGGTGTCCTGAATCCCGGCTGAATGCCGGGTTCAGCCTTGCCGATCGGCCGGCCGCCGCGCCCAGGGGCGGGTGCCGGCGGGGACTTCGCCAGCGGCGTCGACCGGCTGCAGATAGTGCGCGACCTCGGGCCAGTCGCCGCGTTCCAGGCCCTTGCGGAGATGGGGATCGGTGATGGCGAAGGCATCGATCCCGACCCGACGCATATACGGCAACTGGTCGAGGAAGAAATCGCCGACGGCGCGGATCTCGCCGCGATAGCCGTCGCGATCGCGAAGGAGCCGCGCGATCGAGAAGCCGCGCCCGTCGGCATATTTTGGGAAGTTGACCGCGATTACCGGAAAGCGGTCGAGATCACCGGCAATGTCCGACCACTCGGCGTCGGGCTCGAAGACCAGACCCAGCGGCGCGTTGCGCGCTGCCAGCGTGTCGTGCTCTTCCCGCCACCGCGTCAGGCCGACCAGCGACGGCCGGTCGGCAGGAACCTCTTCGCCATCGGCAACGATGATCCATTCGTCCTCGGCGAAGGCGCCGTCCTTCCAGATCTCGCTCAAATCCCGCTTCCGTCGCTCTCGAAGCCGTAATGGATGCCGCACTCGTCCTTGTCGCTGCCGCGCCAGCGGCCGGCACGGCTGTCTTCGCCGGGGAGGACGCGGTCGGTGCAGGGAACGCAGCCGATCGAGGGATAGCCCTTCGCCACCAGCGGATGGGGCGGCAGATCATGTTCTTCCGCGTAGGCGATCAGCTCCGCCGCGCTCCAGTCGGCCAGCGGGTTCACCTTGATGCGCGGGCCGTCCGCCTCGAACAGCGGCAGCTCGGCGCGTCCTTCGGTCTGAAAGCGCTTGCGCCCGGTGAACCAGGCGTCGAATCCGACGACCGCCCGGCCAAGCGGCTCGACCTTGCGGATGCGGCAGCAAAGGTCGGGATTGGTCATCCACAGCGCCTTCACCGGATCGAGCGCCTGCAGCCTCTCCTCGGCGGGCCGGATCGTCCGCACGTCGCGCAGGCCGAGCCGTTCGACGACCGTCCGCCGGTATTCGAGCGTCTCGTCGAAGAGGCGGCCGGTATCAATGAAGAGCACCGGCACCCGAGGATCGATTTCCGAGACGAGGTGGAGAAGGACCACGGATTCCGAGCCGAAGCTGGATACTGTCGCGATACCGCCGGCAAATAGCTCCTCGACGGCGAGCGCCACGACGTCGCCTGCGGACAGCCCGCTATAGCGCGCGTTCAGCCGCTGTGCCTTTTCTGCCGTGCTCTCGCTGGGATCGGCGACCATCTCGGCCGCCTCAATGACGGGCATAGATCGCCTCCTTGAACGGCTCGCGTCCGAGCCGGCGGACGGCCGCAAGGAAGGTCTCGTCGGGGCCGGAGCGGTTCTCCAGATAGGTGTCGACGATCGTCTCGACGGCCGAGACCACCTCGTCGGCCGAGAAGCCCTTGCCGACCGGCTCGCCGATCGAGGTATTCTCGTCGCCGGAGCCGCCCAGCGTGATCTGGTAGAACTCCTCGCCTTTCTTCTCGACGCCGAGAATGCCGATATGGCCGACATGATGGTGGCCGCAGGCGTTGATGCAGCCCGAGATCTTGACCTTGAGCTCGCCGATATTGCGGGCCCGGTCGAGCTCGGCGAAGCGCTCGGAGATGCGCTGCGCGATCGGGATCGAGCGCGCATTGGCAAGGGCGCAATAGTCGAGGCCGGGGCAGCAGATCGCATCGGTGATGAGGCCGCGATTGGCGGCGGCAAGGCCGTTCGCCTGAAGGATGGCGAAGACCTCCGGCAGGTCGTCGAGCGCGACATGCGGCAGGATGAGGTTCTGCTCGTGGCTGACGCGGACCTCGCCATGGCTCAGCCGCTCGGCGAGGTCGGCGATGACGTCCATCTGGTCGGCGGTCGCATCCCCCGGCGTGCCGCCCCTCGGCTTCAATGAAATCGTCGCCAGGCCGTAGCCGTCGACCTTGTGCGGGACGACATTCTGCTCGACCCAGGTGTCGAGCGCGGCGTCGGTCTTGCGCGCCTCGGCGAGCTTGGCGGCGGCATCTGCGCGGTGCGGCAGATCGGGCATCGCGAAATAGGATTCGATGCGCCGGACCTCGTCGGCCGGGAGCGCCAGCGGGCCGCTTCTGATGCGCTCCCACTCGGCCTCGACCTTCTCGCGCATCACGTCGGCGCCGAGCTCGTGGACGAGGATCTTGATCCGCGCCTTGTATTTGTTGTCGCGCCGGCCCTCGAGATTATAGACGCGCAGAATCGCCTCCATATAGGAGAGCAAATCCTCTTCCGGCAGGAAGTCGCGGATCTTGTGCGCGATCATCGGCGTCCGGCCGAGGCCGCCGCCGACATAGACCGCAAAGCCGACCTTTCCGCCCTGGCCGATCTTGGCGTGAACGCCGATATCGTGGACCTGCACCGCAGCACGATCGCGCTCAGCGCCGGTCACGGCGATCTTGAACTTCCGCGGCAGAAACGCGAATTCCGGATGCAGCGACGACCATTGCCGCATGATCTCGGCATAGGGCCGCGGATCGAGAATCTCGTCGGCAGCGGCGCCAGCAAAATGATCCGCGGTGACGTTCCGGATGCAGTTGCCCGAGGTCTGGATCGCGTGCATCTCGACGGTCGCGAGATCGGCGAGAATGTCGGGCACGTCCTTCAGAGCCGGCCAGTTGTACTGGATGTTCTGGCGCGTGGTGAAATGGCCGTAGCCGCGGTCGTACTTCCGCGCGACATGGCCAAGCATCCGCATCTGGTCCGGCGACAGCGTGCCATAGGGGATCGCCACCCGCAGCATGTAGGCGTGGAGCTGAAGGTACAGGCCGTTCTGCAGCCGAAGCGGCCGGAACTGGTCCTCGGTCAACTCGCCAGCAAGGCGGCGCTCGACCTGCTCGCGGAACTGCGCAACGCGTCCGGTGACGAAATCGCGGTCGAACTCATCATAGCGATACATCGCTTTTCACCTGTCTCTTTCGAGGTTCCGGCTCTTCGCTTCGCTCCAGCCGGAACGACGGCACTCATTCTCAGTTGTCGTTCCGGACGGCCGTCGGCCGATCCGGAACCTCGGTTCATTCCGCTTCTGCCAGCCGCTTCCGTTCTTCTTCTCCGTACGCGACCGAGGGGCCTTTCGCGCGGATCAGCTCGCGAAGGCGCGATGGCACCGGCTTGCCGTCCTCGACGGTGACGTCGATCGTGTAGGGGTCGAGAACCACGCGCTCCGCGGCCTGCTCGGCGCTGAAGGCGAGCGCGTTATCGAGCACCTCGCCATCCTCGAAGACCTGCGACGCGTCGACATCCTCGGTCCACGACCGATCGTCGGCGAGGAAGACGACGAGCCCGTCGATCATGCGATTGGCGGTGATCGCCTTCAGAGTTCCCTTTTCGGCCGCGCGATACATGGTTGCTCCTATGCCGCGAGTTCGGCCAACGGCGCCGGCTCGACCGCGAGGCGACCGGCGGCGACGACATCGCCGATGATGAAGAGCGTCGGGCCATGGAGTTCGGCGTCCGCCGTCATCCGGCCGAGTTCGTCGAGCGGGCCGGCGAAGGCTCGCTGGGACGGCAGCGAGGCGTTCTCGATCACCGCCACCGGCACCGATGGGCGGAGCCCAGCCTCGACGAGACGCTTCGCCACCTTCGATGCCACGGTGAGCCCCATATAGACGGCAACGGTTGTGCCGTTGAGCGCGAGCCCGGCCCAGTCGGGAAGCGTCCTTCCGTCGGCGTCGTGGCCGGTGACGAAGACCAGCGAGGAGGCGACGCCTCGAAGGGTCAACGGAATCTCGGCCTCGGCGGCCGCGGCGAATGCCGCCGTCACGCCCGGCACTATATCGAACGGCACGCCGGCCTCGCGCAGCGCATCGACCTCCTCGCCGGCGCGGCCGAAGATCAGCGGGTCGCCAGACTTCAGGCGGACGACGCGACGCCCGGCACGGGCCTCTCGGATGATGATGTCGTTGATCTCGCTCTGGCTCGCGGAGTGCGCGCCCTTGGCCTTGCCGACGAAGATGCGGTCCGCGTCGCGGCGCCCCTGGGCGACGATCGCCGCGGGCACCAGTCTGTCGTAGACGATGACGTCGGCTTCCTGCAGCGCCCGTTGGGCACGCAGCGTCAGGAGGTCGGCGGCGCCCGGTCCGGCGCCGACCAGCGACACATGGCCGTCCGCGTCGGAGGTGCCGATCAATCCTTCCGCCGCAGCCTGCGCTTCGTCGACCTTGCCGGCGAAGACCTTCTCCGCGACGGCGCCGGAGAAGAACCGCGCCCAGAACCGCCGGCGGGCTTCGCCGCTCGGAATTGCCGCGACCACCGCGCCGCGGATGCGCTCGGCGAGCCCGGCGAGATCGCCATAGGCCGGCGCCAGCAGCGTCTCGATCCGGGCGCGGACATGCCGCGCCAGCACGGGTGCAACGCCCGCGGTGCCGATCGCGACGGCAAGCGGCGCACGATTGACGAGGGCGGGCGTGTGGAAGTCGCAGAGCTCCGGTCGATCGACGACATTGACCGGCACGCCTTGCGACTTCGCGCCGCCACGAAGGGCCTTGTCGGTCTCCTCGTCGCCGGTCGCTATGAAGGCAAGCGCCGCGCCGGCGAAGTCCTCATCGGCCGGCACGAGGCGAATGATCTCGGCAGCCGCTGCCTCCGCGTCGCGAAAAAGCTCCGGCGAGGGGTCGCGCGTGAACAGCTTGATCCGTGCCCGCGTCTCGCCAACGAGCCGCACCTTAGCCGCCGCCTCGGCGCCATCGCCGACAATGATGACGGCCTTGCCGTCGACGTCGTGGAAGGCCGGGAAAATGGCGAGCTTCGTTTCGTTCGGTGCCACCGAGCACCTCCAATGCTGTGTGCCGCGTCGGGGCTGCCGGCGCGGGCCTGTCCTGTCGTTGACCGGAATGTATGGAGGGCGGTGAAGGGCCACGAAGCCGGGGATTTCAAATGCCGCTCGGAGGATGGAAAAGATTTGCCCGTCCGGCCCAGCGATAGAATGACTGCAACAATGGTGCTGCATTAAGGTCACATGAGGCATTCGAGACGGCTCGGCTCGTCGCGAAGCCTCTTTTCTGCCAGTTTCGGGATGGCATGGGTCGGGCGAGGGGCCGGCATATCGGCGGACGATGGGGAGTGAGTAACGCGATGCCTTCCTACTTGAAGCGATTCTGGACGACCGTGATCGGCGCGCTCGCCATTCAGTTGGCGATGCCGGCAGCGGCCCAGGATGTCTCGCGACAGCTGATCGTCACCGAGGACGCCGATTATCCGGGCTTCGACTATGACGTCCTTCGCGAGATCACGCAGGAGGAATGCGAGGCCGCCTGCGTCGGCGACAATCGCTGCCGCGCCTTTACCTTCAACATCGATGCCGGCTGGTGCTTTTTGAAGGACGACTTCGGCGCGCTTGCACTCGCAGAGGGCGCAAATGCGGGCCGGATCGTTGCCGCGCCGGCCGTCTCAGAGACCGTCGAGCGCCAGCGCGAAGACGAGATCCTCGAGTTTCTCGCCCCTAGCTTCATCGACGAGGCGCGCCGTTTCGTCGGCGATCTTGACCGTCTGTTTGCGCCCGGCGTCCGCTCCTACAGCGAGTTGCTGCGTTCGGCCGGGGAGGCGCGGAGCGCTGGCAATTCGGCCCTCGCCGCCAACCTCTACGGCGCCGCCCTGGCCCTTGCCGATGAGGCCGACAAGGTGTGGATCGAGTTCGGCCGCGCGACATTGCTGCGGACCGGCGCCAACGCCAGCGAGCGCCGCGACATCCGCGAGCAGGCAACCTCCGCCGCCATCAACGCCTATCTCCGGACCAACAACGACGCGACCCGCGCCTCGGCGCTTGTCGTGCTCGGCGCCGCGCTCGAGCTTCGCTCGCTTTATCGTCCGGCGATCAAGGCCTATCGCGCCAGCCTCGCGATCGACTCCGATCCCGACGTCCAGGAAACGCTGGAGGCGCTGGTCGCCGAACATGGCTTCCGCATTCTCAGCCATGAGGTCGACACCGACTCCGACACGCCACGCATCTGCGTGGTGTTCTCCGATCCGCTCCCCGTCAGCCGGCCGGGTCTCACCGACTTCGTCACCGTCGAAGGTGGCGACGGGCTCGCGATCGAGCCCGACTCCAGCCAGATCTGCATCGACGGCGTTGTCTTCGGCGACCGTTATCGCATTCAGATCCGCGCCGGCCTTCCGGCGGCCGATGGCGAGGTGCTGTCCAACACCGCCGTCATCGATGTCTTCGTCCCGGACCGCTCGCCCTTCGCCGGCTTTGCCGGCAACGCCTACGTTCTGCCCGCCGGCCCCGAGCCGACGATCCCGATCCAGACGGTCAACACCGAAACCGTCGAGGCCGAGATCTACCGCATCGGCGACCGCAGCCTCGCCTTCGCTCTTCGCGAGGGCATCTTCCTCAGCCAACTCGAAGCGTTCCGCGCCGAGGAGATCGCCAACACCTCCGGCGAGCTGATCTGGGACGGCGAGATCGAAATCGACGCGCCGCGGAACGAGCTCGTCACCACCGCCATTCCGGTCACCGATGCGCTCGGCGACCAGGAGCCGGGCGTCTACGTCATCACCGCGCGGTTGCCGGACGAGGAGCAGTTCTACTGGGATCCGGAGGCAACGCAGTGGTTCGTCATCTCCGATCTCGGCCTCACCACGATGACGGGCGCCGACGGGCTCCATACCGTGGTCCGCTCGCTTGCCACGGCCGAGCCGATGGCAGGCGTGACGCTGCGGCTCATCGCGCGCAACAATGATGTCCTCGCCGAAATGACGACGAACGAGGGCGGCTACGCGCAGTTCGCGCCAGGCTTCATCCGCGGCTCCGGCGGCGCGGCGCCGCAGCTGGTGGCCGCCGAGACCGAAGCCGGCGACTTCGCCTTCCTCGACCTCACCCGCAGTCCGTTCGATCTCACCGATCGCGGCGTCGAAGGCCGCCCGTCGCCCGAGGCGGTCGACGCTTATATGCGCACCGAGCGCGGCGTCTATCGCCCGGCCGAGACGGTCTACACGACGGTTCTCCTGCGCGACGCGACCGTAAACGCCGTCACCGACGTGCCGCTGACGCTGGTCGCCGAACGGCCGGACGGCGTGGAATATGAGCGCGTCCTCCTCGATGACGAGGAACTTGGCGGCTACTTCCACGCGATGACACTCGGGCCGGACGCGATGCGCGGCTCGTGGCGGCTTCGCCTCTACACCGACCCCGAGGGACGCCCGATCGCTGAGGAATCCTTCCTCGTCGAGGACTTCGTCCCCGAGCGCCTCGATTTCGTGATCGACACCGCCTTCGAGGCCTTCGATCCGGAGGGTCCGAACGAACTCGATATCTCGGCGCGCTATCTCTACGGCGCGACCGCGCCCGATCTCACCATTACCGGCGACATCGCCGTCACCCCGATCAGCAGGCTCGCCGCCTATCCGGGCTTTGTCTTCGGCCGCACCGATGACGCTCTGCAGCGCATCGTCCAGCCGATCGACGACGCCCCGCAGACCGATGCCGACGGCAACGCGGTCATGACGGTATCGCTGCCCGACACGCCGCCGACCACCCGCCTTCTGCGCGGCGAGGCGGTGCTGCGCATGGCCGACACCAGCGGCCGCGCCGTCGAACGGACGTTGACGCTGCCGGTGATGCTCGATGGTCCGCGCATCGGCATTCGCGCGCTCAATGACGGATTCGGCTTTCCCGAAGGCGGGCCGGCCGAGTTCGACATCATCGCTATCGACGAGGACGCCGAACGTACCGACATGGAGGAGGTCGAGTGGGAGCTCCTCCGTCTCCGCCGCTCCTATCAGTGGTATTCGACCAATGGCGTCTGGCGCTGGGAGGCGATCACCCGCACCGAGCGCGTCGCGTCGGGCACGATCGAGATCGCCGCCGGTGAGGCCGCGCGGATCAGCGCGCCGGTCGACTGGGGCCGCTACCGGCTCGAGTTGACCTCGACCGGCGACAATCCGACCTCGTCGTCGATCGAGTTCTCCGCCGGCTGGTACGTCGCCGATGTCGGCACCGATACGCCGGACGTCCTCGCGGTCGCGCTCGACCAGCCGGCCTATGAGATCGGCGACACGGCCGAGCTCCGTCTCGACCCGCAATTCGCCGGCGTGGCGCTCGTCACTGTCGTCGACAATCGCCTGATCACCATGGAGATGGTCGAGGTTCCGGAGGAGGGCACGACAGTTACGCTGGACGTCACCGAGGAATGGGGGGCCGGCGCCTACGTCACGGCAACGCTCTACCGGCCGATGGACCTTGAGGCCGGTCGCATGCCGGCGCGCACGCTCGGCCTCACCTGGGCGACGGTCGATCCCGAGGACCGGCTGCTGGATGTCTCGATCGATCTGCCGGAGGAATCGCGACCGCGTGGGCCGCTGACGATCCCGGTCGAGATCGCCAATCTCGAGCCCGGCGAGGAGGCCTATGTCACCGTCGCCGCGGTCGATCTCGGCATTCTCAACCTCACCAATTACGAGCCGCCGGCGCCGGATGATTGGTACTTCGCCCAGCGCCGCCTCGGCGTGGAGATCCGCGATCTCTACGGCAATCTCATCGACACGACGCAAGGGGTGCTTGGCGCCATCCGCTCCGGTGGCGATGGCGGTGCGGTGCGCCTCGGTGCGCCGCCGCCGGTCGATAATCTGATCGCGTTCCATTCCGGCATCGTCCGCGTCGACGGAAACGGCACCGCGACCGTTTCCTTCGACATCCCCGACTTCAACGGCACCGTTCGCGTCATGGTTCAGGCCTGGTCCGCCGAAGGCGTCGGTCATGCGGTGGAGGACATCTTCGTCCGCGATCCGGTGGTGGTGAATGCCAGCGTGCCGCGCTTCCTCCACACCGACGACCAGTCGCGCATTCTCGTCGAGATCGACAATGTCTCGGGCGAGGCGGGCGACTATCAGCTGCTCGTCGATGCCGATGAGGGCCTCGGCCTCGGTGGCGAGACGCAGCGCACCGTGACGCTGGAGGAGGGCGACCGCACGACGATCGCCGTACCGCTCACCGGGCTCGCGATCGGCGATCACGACATCCGCATCACGCTTCTGATGCCGAATGGCGAGGCGTTGCCGAAGGATCTCACGCTCGGCGTCCGGGCCCCCGGCGCGCCGATCACCAACGTCAACCGCGTCGAGATCCCGGCCGGCGGCACGCTCACCCTCTCGGCTGATGCCGTCGCCGACTTCGTGCCGGGTACCGCGACCGCCAACATCACAGCCGGCGGCGCCGCCCAGCTCGATGTCGTCGGCATGCTGCAGATGCTGAGCCGCTATCCCTATGGCTGCGCCGAGCAGACCACGAGCCGTGCCCTGCCGCTCCTCTATCTCAACGATGTCGCCGCTTCTGTCGGCATCGGCGCCGACGAGGTGCTTGCCGGCCGCATCGAGGCGGCGATCGCTTCGCTGATGGCCAAGCAGAGCTCGTCCGGCTCGTTCGGCCTCTGGGGACCGTTCTCCGGCGGCGATCTCTGGCTCGACGCCTATGTCACCGACTTCCTAACCCGCGCGGTCGAGGCCGGCTATGAGGTGCCCGAACTGGCGATCACCATCGCGCTCGACAACCTCAACAACCGCATCGCCTATTCGTCCGACTTCTCCAATGGCGGCGAGCACATCGCCTATGCGCTCTATGTGCTGGCGCGGAACGGCCGCGCCTCGATCGGCGATCTTCGCTACTACGGCGAGACCAAGATCAACGATTTCGGCACGGCCCTGGCGCAGGCCCAGGTCGGTGCGGCGCTGGCGCTCTATGGCGACCAGGCGCGTGCCGAGCGCATCTTCGTCACGGCGATGGCGACCTACGACCGCGCCGACGTTCTCCGCCAGCGCGAGGACTATGGCACGAACATCCGCGACCTTGCCGCGGTGATCACGCTTGCCGTCGAAAACCGCATCGACTCGCTCGACACCGCGAGCCTCGTCGACCGGCTCGCCGCGGCCCGCGATGCCCGGGTCTGGACGTCGACGCAGGAGGATGCATGGAGCCTCCTTGCCGCCGCCGCGCTGATCGAGAACGCGGCCGATGCCGGGCTGATGCTGAACGGCGAGATGCTCGACGGCCCGCTGTTCGCGGCCTTCACCGACGATGAACTGGCTGCCAGCCCGGCCCGGATCGACAACACCGGCGACGAGGCGGTCGACGCCACCGTCTCGGTGACGGGCGTGCCCAGGGTTGCGCCGCCGGCAGGAGGCAACGGCTTCACGATCGAGCGGCGCTACTACACGCCGGAAGGTACGCTGGTCGATCCGTCGGTGGTGGCGCAGAACGACCGCTTCGTCGTCGCGATTACGGTGACGGCGACCGAGGAGCGCTTCGGACGGCTGCTGATTGTCGATCCGCTGCCGGCCGGCTTCGAGATCGAGAACCCGAATCTCTCGGTCTCCGGCGACATCGATCGCTATCCATGGCTGACCGGCGAGGCGTTCATCGACCACAGCGAGGCACGCACCGATCGCTTCGTTGCGGCCGTGACGCGCTACTCGTCGAGCCCGCTGCAGTTCACTGTGGCGTACACCGTACGGGCGGTTTCGCCGGGCGTCTTCGTCCATGCAGGCGCGACGATCGAGGACATGTACCGGGTCGAACGCCGCGCCAACACGGCAGCCGGAACCGTCGAGATCGTCGGCCCGACGCAGTAAGGGCACGGGTCGGCGTGCGCCACACCACCCGGTTTGCCCGGGACCTGGCCCGGGGGCCAATGGCCCTCGCGCAGCGTCGCTGCAGCCGCAATTGGGTCCCGGCTCAAGGCCGGGACAAGAGGGCGTGACGGCCATGACGGACGTCCCAAGGACGGCCCCGCGCGGACGCCGCTGGCGTGTCGCCTTCTTCGGCCTGTGGTCGGTCTTGACGGTCGCGTCGCTGGCGGGGCTGGCGCTGGTCGCCACGGTCCAGAACGTCCGCTCCGATCTGCCCGCAATTCCTGTCGCCGAGGACATCGTCAGCTCGCCGGTCGTCGTCGACCGCAACGGGTTCCTGCTGCGTCCGTTCACGATCGAGGACGGCCGCTGGCGCCTGCCGGTGGCAATCGAGGACGTCGATCCGCTGTATTTCGAGATGTTGTTGGCCTTCGAGGATCAGCACTTCGAGACGCATAACGGCGTCGACTGGCTGGCGGTCGCGCGCGCCGCCGGCCAGTTCGTCCGCAATGGCGGCATCGTTTCCGGCGCCTCGACGCTGACGATGCAGGTGGCGCGGCTGATCGATGGCCGCGATACCCGCACGATCGAGGGCAAGCTCCGGCAAATCGTCTTCGCGCAGCGGATCGACGCGGCCTTGAGCAAGGACGAGATTCTTGAGCTCTATTTGCTGCTCGCCCCCTATGGCGGGAATCTTGAAGGCATCCGCGCGGCGACGCTCTCATACTTTGGCAAGGAGCCGGCACGGCTGACACCGGCCGAGGCGGCGCTGCTGGTCGCGCTCACGCAGTCGCCCGAAGCACGCCGTCCGGACCGCGATCCCGATTCGGCCGAGATCGCCCGCAACCGCGTGCTCGACCGCATGGTCGCCTCCGGCGTGCTCACTGCCGACGAGGCCGACGCGGCGAAGACCGAACGCGTGCCGCGCGAGCGCCTCGACTTCCCCATCATCGCCGCCCATCTCGCCGAAGCGGCGCGTCTCGGCGATCCGGCGGCGGAGGTCCATCGCCTCACCATCGATCGCGAACGTCAGGTCGCGCTCGAGCAACTGTCGACCGATCGCGCCGAAACGCTCGGCGAGGAAATCTCGATCGCCATTCTGGTCGTCGATCATCAGACCGGCGAGGTGATCGCCTCGGTCGGTTCGTCCGGTCTCCTCGACGAGGACCGCGAGGGCTTCCTCGACATGACCCGCGCGGTACGCTCGCCGGGCTCGACGCTGAAACCGCTGATCTACGGCCTCGCCTTCGAGCTCGGCCTTGCCATGCCGGAAAGCCTGATCGAGGACCGGCCGACCGCGTTCGGCGGTTACGCCCCGGTCAATTTCGACGGCTTCTACCGCGGCACCGTGACGATCCGTGAAGCGCTGCAACAGTCGCTCAATGTGCCGGCGGTGATCGTGCTCGACGAGGTCGGACCAGCGTTGCTGGTCTCGCGCCTTGCCCGAGCCGGCGCCGAACCCGAACTGCCGGACCTGACAGCGCCGGGCCTTGCGATCGGCCTCGGCGGCGTCGGCGTCACGCTGGAGGACCTCGTTGCCACCTATGCCTCGGTCGCCAATCTCGGACGCCCTGTGCGGCTGATCGACGGCCTCGACGATGATGCCGGAGCGTACCGGGCGCCGCTGCCGGTGCTCGATCCTCCGGCCGCCTGGCACGTCGCCGATATCCTCGCCGGCGTTCCGCCGCCCGCGACCGCCAGCCTCGGCCGCATCGCCTACAAGACCGGTACCTCCTACGGCTATCGCGACGCCTGGTCGATCGGCTTCGACGGCCGTCACACGATCGGCGTCTGGGTCGGCCGTCCCGATGGCGCGCCGGTGCCGGGCCTCACCGGCATTGGCATGGCGGCGCCGATCCTGTTCGAAGCGTTCGACCGCATCGGCGGCCGGACGGTTCCGCTGCCTCCGCCGCCCGCGGGCACGCTTATCGCCGACACCAACGAACTGCCGGAGCCGCTAAGGCGCTTCCGCCATGCGGAGGCCGATGTCGTGATTGCCGACCCGGCGCCGGAGATCGCCTATCCGCTCGATGGCGTCAGGGTCGATCTCGGCCTGATGTCGGGGGAGGGTACGCCGATCGTGATCAAGGTGCGGAACGGCACCCCGCCTTTCACATTCCTCGCCAACGGGCTGCCGATCGGCAATTCGGCGTTTGCCCGCGAGGAGACCTGGACGCCGGACGGGCCGGGTTTCGTCTCCCTTGCCGTGATCGACGGCGAGGGCCGCTCCGACCGTGTCACGGTGTTCCTGGAGTAGCGCTAGCGGCGGCGCGAACGGGCGGGGACGCGCGCCGGATGGCGCTCGCGTCCGAAGGCGACCAGCCCCGCCGAAATCACCGCGACGGCAGCCAGTGCAATCATGACGCCGCTTCCGGTGGAACCATCGAGCGCCGCGCCTACAGGCTCCGTGGTGGCGAAGGCCGCCGTCGCGCCGGCAGACAGCATGCCCGCGGCCAGCCCGAATGCGCCGATTACCCGGTGAACACGCATGATCATTGTCCTCGTGTCAGTGGATCGATTGCCGTCACGGTAGCGCCAACCGCGCCGACCGACAAGCGGCCAAGCCGAGCGGAACCCGCCCTCACTCGAAGCGCCCGAGCACGGCATTCGGCGCGAGGCCGGCGCCCCGCAGAAATGCGTCGGCCTCCATCGGCTTCCCGCCCGCCCGTTGCAGTCGGAGGAGCCGGACTGCGCCGTCGCCGCACGCCACGGTCAGCCGATCGTCGAGCATCGACCCGGGCGCGCCGGCGCCCTCTGCCACAGTGCTCCCGAGCACCTTCACCCGCTCCGGACCGCCGCCGATCGCCATCTCGGTCCAGGCACCCGGAAACGGCGACAGGCCGCGGATGTGGTTGTGGACATCGGCCGCCGGCCGCGACCAATCGATCCGTGCCTCGGCCTTGTCGATCTTCCTGGCGTAGGTGACTCCGTCTTCGGGTTGCGCGCTGAGCTCGAGCGCCCCGCGCTCGAGCGCGGCGAGGGCGCGGACCATCAGATCGGCACCGAGGCGGGCGAGGCGGTCATGGAGTTCGCCGGCCGTCTCGTCGGCGCCGATCGGTGTCCGCTCGGCCATCGCCACCGGGCCGGTGTCCAGCCCGGCCTCCATCCGCATCACCATCACGCCGGTCTCGGCGTCGCCTGCCATGATCGCGCGTTGGATCGGGGCGGCGCCGCGCCAGCGCGGCAGCAGCGAAGCGTGGAGGTTGAACGCGCCGAGCCGCGGTGCGTCGAGGATCGCCTGCGGCAGGATCAGCCCGTAGGCGACGACGATTGCGGCATCGACATCGAGCGCCGCGAAGCGTTCCTGCTCGGCCGGGTCGCGCAGCGATGCAGGCGTCCTGACATCGAGCCCAAACCCCTCTCCAGTCTCCTGAACCGGCGACGGTCGCTCCGCCATGCCGCGGCCCGCGCGGCGCGGCGGCTGCGTGTAGACGGCAGCGATCTCGTGGCCGTGGCCGACAATCTCGGTCAGCGTCGGCACCGCGAAATCGGGGGTTCCCATGAAGGCGAGGCGCAGCGTCATGGCGTCTACTCGGCCGTGGGCGAAGGTTGCACCAAGAGGGCGGACCGGCGCATCAGAGCGCCGGCTTGGTGCCCTGCTTCGACGCCTTGGTGAACTTCTTGATCACCATGTCGCGCTTCAGTTTCGAGATGTGGTCGATGAAGAGTTTGCCGTCGAGGTGGTCGACCTCGTGCTGCACCACGGTCGCCAGAAGCCCCTCCGCCTCGCGCTCATGCTGGTTGCCCTCGCGGTCGAGATAGCGGAACCGCACCTTCGCCGGCCGTTCGACCTCGGCGTAGTATTCCGGGATCGACAGGCAGCCTTCCTCGTAGGTCGAGACCTCGTCCGAGCGCCACACGATCTCCGGGTTGATGAGGAAGATCGGGTCCCTCGTCGGCTCCCGCTCCTCGTCCTCTTCGCTCTCCTTCGCGGCGACGTCGATAGTGATGAGCCGGCGTGGCACGCCGACCTGCACGGCGGCGAGGCCGATGCCGGGCGCGTCATACATCGTCGCCAGCATCTGATCGAGAAAGCGCTGCAGATCGTCGTCGAACCGTTCGATCGGCTCGCTCGTCTTGCGCAGCGTCTTGTCCGGGATCGTGATGATGTCGAGGAGATCCATGCCGCTCAGATATGAGTTGCGGGCCACGCGGTCAACGCGAGCCGGGCAATCGCAGCTCGATCGCGGCACCCGAATGTTCTCGTTTTGATCTATGGCCGCGAATCGGCTAAGCTGTTGCGATGGATCGGATCGTCGCGACTCTGGGCAACCAGGAGATTTCGCTCGGGCTCGCCCTTGTCGGGCTGGCGCTCGTGCTCGGCCTCGCCGTGGTGGTGGCGATGACCGTCGGCGGCCGCCGAGCCCAGGCCCGCACCGAGGCCCGTTTCGCGCATCTGGCGAAGGCGCAGATCGAGCTTTCCGGGCGCATGCAGTCGGCGATGGATTCTGTCGGCAGCCGCCAGTCGGAGCTTGCCCGCGCGGTTTCCGAAAGGCTCGACGGGCTCGGCCATCGCCTCGGCCAGTCGATGAACGAGACCAATCGCAGCACCAATGAGAGTCTCTCCCGGCTGCATGAACGGCTGGCGGTGATCGATCGCGCTCAGGCCAACATCACCGAACTGTCGGGCCAGATGGTCGATCTGCAGAATGTTCTGTCCAACAAGCAGACCCGCGGTGCCTTCGGCCAGGCGCGCATGGAAACGATCATCCAGGACGGCCTGCCGCAGGGGAGCTACTCCTTTCAGGTGACGCTCTCGAATGGCCGCCGGCCGGACTGCCTCGTCTACTTTCCCGGCGAAACGCCGGACCTCGTCATCGACGCGAAGTTCCCGCTCGAGGCGTGGAACGCACTGAAGACCGACGAACCGGCGGCACGGAAGGCTGCGGAGACCCGGTTCCGCCAGGACGTTCGCACCCACATCACCGCGATCCGCGACCGCTACCTCGTCTCCGGCGAGACGCAGGACACCGCCTTCATGTTCGTGCCCTCGGAGTCGATCTTCGCCGACATCAATCAGGACTTCGACGACCTCGTGCAGTTCGCCCATCGCGCGCGCGTCGTCATCGTGTCGCCGTCGCTATTGATGCTGTCGATCCAGGTGATCCAGGCGGTGCTCCGCGACAGCCGCATCAAGGAGCAGGCGCATCTCGTCCGTGACGAGGTCATCCGCCTGATGGACGATGTCGGCCGCCTCGACGATCGCGTCCGCAAGCTGCACACGCATTTTGGGCAGGCCAACAAGGACATCGACGACATCCTCATCTCGACCCGGAAAATTTCGAGCCGCGGCGAGAAGATCGACGCCCTCGATTTCGGCGACGATCCGCGCCCCGATCCCGAGTTCCGGCTGGCGGGTGAGTAGGCCTCAGAAGCCGCGACCGTTCTCGGAGAGAAACGCCGCTTCATCTGCCGTCGTTTCCCGGCCGAGCGCTTCATTGCGATGCGGGAAGCGGCCGAACTTGACGATCAGGTCGCGGTGCTTGATCGCGAAGTCGAGGCCGTTTCGAAAGCCGCCTTTCCAGTTCGTCGGCGCCTTCACGACCTCCTCGGCGAAACGCAGCACGCAGCGGTCCTGATCGTCGATGTCCTCGCTGTGCATCTCCGGAAGAAGCAGAAACATCCGTTCAGCGAGATAGAAGCGGTCGATACCACTCGCGATCAGTTCGCCGGCAACGGCCCGCGCCTTGGCGTCGTAGGCAAACGACTCGGCGCTGCTGCGGAAAACGTTCCGCGGAAACTGATCGAGAAGGATGACCAGGCCGACCTGCTGCGTTCGCGACAGGGCCGCGAGGTCCCAGCTCGCCTCGGCGGCGGGCGCGATCATCGCGCCGAAGCGCTCGCGGATGGCGGCGTCGAACGCGTCGTCCCTGGCGAACCAGGCGCGCATCCGCTCGCCCACCTCGGCCTCGGGGCCGGACAATTCGCCGAACCAGAACAAATGGATGGCATCGAGATCGGCGGGGGAAGGCTGCATCAGAAGGGCGTCCTGCTTCGCATCGCCGCCGACAGCGTTCCCTCGTCGAGATAGTCGAGCTCGCCGCCGACCGGCACGCCATGAGCAAGGCGCGAGACCTTGACACCCGTGGGGGCGAGTTGGTCGGTGATGAAATGCGCCGTCGTCTGGCCGTCCACGGTCGCGTTCACGGCGAGGATGACTTCACTGACGCCGCCTGAGGCAACGCGTTGCACGAGCCGGTCGATGGAAAGGTCGTCCGGTCCGACGCCATCGAGTGCCGACAGCGTGCCGCCGAGAACGTGATAGCGCGCGTTGATCGCGGCGGCGCGTTCGAGCGCCCAGAGATCCGCGACGTCCTCGACGACGACAATCGCATTGGGGTCGCGGCGTGCATCGGTGCAGATCGAACAGGGGTCGGCGGTGTCGATGTTGCCGCATTCGGAGCAGACGACAACGCGCTCCTCAGCCGCTTCCATCGCGCGAGTCAGGGGAACCAGCAGCTGATCCTTCTTCTGAATCAGGTGCAATGCGGCGCGCCGTGCCGAGCGCGGCCCGAGCCCCGGCAGCCGCGCCAGCAGCTGCACCAGATGTTCGATCTCCGGGCCGGCAACGCCGCGGCTCATCGGCTAGCCGACGCTGAGCATGAGGCCGAACACGATCAGCGTCACGCCGCCGGCGATCAGCATCGTCGTGACGACGACGCGGATTGCCTTGGCGCGGTCCTGCCGCCGAGCGGCGTCGTCGGTGACGCCCTGCTGCTGTCCGAGCTCGCCGAAATTGAATAGCGATCCGAACCCGAAGGCGTAGCAGAACCGGTAGGCCGCCTGAACGAAACCCGACGCCGAGGCGAAGGCCGGGAAGAAGAGCAGGAGGTACCATCCTGCCGCCGCATCCAGAACGAACAGCAGCGCAAACACGAGAACGAACACCAGCGCTCCAACGTAGCCGGTGCGCATCCTCCGCGCGATCTCTGCCGGACCGATATTGCAGACGCCTGGCGTGTATTCCGTCGGGATTGCCATGACCTGTCCTTAGAACGGCAGCTTCATGCCTGGCGGCAGCGGCAGACCGCCGGTCGCCTCCTGCGCCAATTCGGCCGTCTTGGTCTCGAGCTTGGCGCGCGCGTCGTTGTGGGCGGCGAGAAGGAGGTCTTCGAGAATCTCCGCCTCGTCCGGCTTGATCAGCGACGGGTCGATCTTCACCGCCTTCATGTCGCCCTTGCCGGAGAGCGTCACCTCGATGAGACCGCCGCCGGCCGTCCCCGATACCTCGATCGCGGCGACCTTCTCCTGCATCTCCTGCATGCGTGTCTGCAGTTCCTTTGCCTGCTTCATCATGCCCATCAAGTCGCGCATCGTTACTCCTCTGCCGGATCTTCGTCCGTGATGTCGTTGTCGGAAACGATCGATGGATCGTCTCCGGGTTCGGTCTGCCCCGTCATGCGGATGTCGACGATTTCCGATCCCGGAAAGCGCGACAGCACCGCTGCGACCACAGGATCCTGACGAACGTCGTTTTCCAGGACGGCCTTTGCCGCGGCCTGCTTCTCGAACAGCGTCTCGGCGGTCGCTTCGCGGTCTATGGTGATGACCCAGCGCCGGCCGGTCCATTCCAGAAGGCGCTTGCCGAGATCGCCGGAAAAGCTGGGCGGCGCGTCCGGCGTCAGCCCCATCTGAATGCGGCCCGGCTCGAACTTCACCAGCCGCACGTAGCGTTCGAGCCCCAGCTTCAGAGGCAGGTCGCGCTTCTCCGCGGCTAGCGCGATCACTTCGTCGAGGCTTTGTGGAGCGGGCTGCCCGCTCTCCTCCGGCGCAGATTCCGGCGCGGGTTCCGCGACGGCGGCCGCAGCCGTTGACGCCATTCGCGGCTCGCGTGCCGGAGACGACCGCGCCTCGGCGGACGGCGGCGGCGCCGCTGGGACCGACGCGGACGCGGCGCTTCCACCGCCATTCGTCGCCGGCGCACCGTCACGCAGCGTTCGGATCGCTTCGTCGGGTGTCGGCAGGTCGGCGGCGTGGGCGATACGCACCAGCACCATGTCGGCGGCCGCGAGCGGGCGTGAGGCCTCGCGCGCTTCATCAATGCCTTTCAGAAGCATCTGCCAGGCGCGCGACAGCGTGCGAACCGAGAGCTGTTCGGAGAGCTTGCCGCCGCGCGTCCGCTCCTCCTCGGTGAGGCTCGGATCGTCGGCAGCATTCGTCGCCATCTTCATCCGCGTCACGAGATGGGTGAAGGTCGCGAGGTCCTCCAGCACAGCGGCGGGGTCGGCACCGACGTCGTGGAGTTCGGCGAGGATATCGAGCGCGGCCGGAGCGTCGCCGCGCATCAGCGTCTCGTAAAGGTCGATGACCCGCCCGCGGTCGGCGAGGCCGAGCATGGCGCGGAGCCCGTCTGCCTCGATTGTGTCGCCGCTCGGGGCATTGGCGATGGCCTGATCGAACAGCGAGAGCGCATCGCGGGCCGAGCCCTCCGCCGCCCGCGCCAGCATCGCCAGCGCGTCCGGCGCGATCGCCACATTCTCCTTCGCGGCGACCTCGCCGAGGAGCGCCACCAGACGGTCGGCGTCGATGCGGCGAAGGTCGAAGCGCTGACACCGCGACAGGATCGTCACAGGGACCTTGCGGACCTCGGTGGTGGCGAAGATGAACTTCACATGCTCGGGCGGCTCTTCCAGCGTCTTGAGGAGGCCGTTGAACGCCTGGTTCGACAGCATGTGCACTTCGTCGATGATGTAGACCTTGTAGCGGGCGATCGACGGCTTGTAGCGGACCGCCTCGATGATCTCGCGGATGTCGCCGATGCCTGTGTGGGAGGCGGCGTCCATCTCGATCACGTCGATATGCCGGCCCTCGATGATGGCGGCGCAGTGCTCGCCCGGCTCGGTGAAATCGACCGAGGGCCGGTCCGGCCCGCCGGCCAGTTGGTAGTTGAGCGCGCGCGCCAGGATCCGTGCGGTACTGGTCTTGCCGACGCCGCGGACGCCGGTGAGCAGATAGGCCTGCGCGATGCGACCGCTCTCGAAGGCATTGGTCAGCGTCCGGACCATCGGCTCCTGGCCGATGAGGTCGGCGAAGCTCTGCGGCCGGTATTTGCGCGCCAGAACCCGATAGGGTGCGGCCTTGGCCGCGGCGTCGTTGGAAGAGGGTTGGCTCATCGCTCGTCTCGGACCGGGCCGGAGCGTCCGGACAGGGCCGGCGCCGCGAAGGAGTGGGAGGCTGACGCGTGACCCGCGCCGGACTCGTTGGGGCTGCTTCCTTCCGGACCTGACCCGGTTGGCGAGGGACGCGTCCACTGCCAACCTCCCACCTTCGACCATATCATGCCGTCGGAGCCGGGAGGCAAGGGCAGGTCAGGACCGAGCGCCCGCCGCGAGCTCCTTGCGGAAGGGGTGGGCGGGGAAAACGCCGAGTATCCGGTGCTCGGCCGTGAAGAAGTCGAGCTCTTCGAGCGACAGCTGCAGCGAGCGGTCCTCGGGGTGACCGTCGACCTCGGCGTAGAACTGGGTCGCGAAGAAGCGCCCGTCGAGCTGATAGGATTCGAGCTTCGTCATGTTGACGCCGTTGGTCGCGAAGCCGCCGAGCACCTTGTAGAGCGCGGCCGGAACGTTGCGCACCTTGAAGACGAAGCTGGTGATCGTCGGCCCGCCATTGGGCGGAATAGTCGCCTCGCGCGAGAGCACGATGAACCGCGTCACATTGTAGCTCTCGTCCTCGATGTTCTCGGCGAGGACGTCGAGTCCGTAGAGTTCCGCCGCCAACCGCGGCGCGATCGCGGCCGCCGTCGGGTCCCCGCGCTCGGCGATCATCCGCGCCGACCCGGCGGTGTCGCCCTCGGTCACCGGCTTCCAGCCATGTGTACGAATCGCGTTGCGGCACTGGCCGAGCGCGTGGATGTGACTGTGGACGGTCCGGATCCCCTCAAGTCTCGCCGACGGCAGGCCGAGCAGCTGGAAACGGATCGGCATGAAATGCTCGCCGGCGATGTGCAGGTCGGAATGCGGCAGAAGATGGTGGATATCGGCGACGCGCCCGGCCAGCGAGTTCTCGATCGGGATCAGCCCGAGATCGACTTCGCCCGAGCTGACGGCCGCGAAGCAATCCTCGAAGGTCGGCATCGGTCGGGGCGTGAGGTCGGGAAACGCCTCGCCGCAGGCGATGTGCGAGTTGGAGCCGGGCTCTCCCTGGAAGACGATCTGCTTCATGGCGGTCTGCGACAATCCGTCCGCCGTGCACTGTGACTGGAATGTCGCAGTTACATCGGTAGCGCCGACTAGCGCACCCCCGCGCCTACCGTCAACGCCGGTTCCCAGACCCGCTGTGACGCGAATGTACCCACAATGTCGCATCTAAGGGCACGGGGAGACAGGGGGTTAGGAGTTGCATCATCTGCGCAAACCCCTATAGCTTCCGCCGCATAAACTTGCGGAAACTGGGGGCATTTTCCGGCCAGCTGGGGTTGGGTGTTGCCTGCCTGAGGGAAAGCGGAGCGCGGGGCACAATATGTTCAATAAAATTGCTGGCGCGGTTTTGGGCACACTTCTGGTCCTCGTTGCATTGAGGATCGCTTCAGAAGAGCTGTTCGGCCCGGAAGAGCCGGAGCATGGCGAGGAAGAGCACGTAGAGCTGACGGAAGCCGAAGCGCTTCTTGTCCGGATCGCGCAGGCGGACCCGGCTGATGGCGAGGCGGCCGCCGTTGCTTGTGCAGGGTGTCACTCGTTCGAGGAGGGCGGCGCAGCGCGCGTCGGCCCGACGCTGTATGACGTCGTCGGAGCGCCTGTCGCTGCGCACGATTTCAACTACTCCGACGCTCTTGTGTCCCTCAACGACGAAGGCGCGACCTGGACCTACGAGCGCCTCGACGCGTTCCTGCAGTCTCCGTCCACGGCCGTCCCCGGAACGATCATGAGCTTCGGCGGCATCGGCGACGAGGATGATCGCGCCGCCGTCATCGCCTACCTGCGCACACTGTCCGACGAGCCGGAGCCGATCGAGGTGCCGGAGGGTGCGCTCGAGGCCGACGGCGAAGGCGAAGCTGAAGGCGAGGAGCCCGAAGGCCTCGCAGCCATGGTCGCGGCCGCGGATGCCGATTCCGGCGAGGCGGCCTTCCGCGCTTGCGTCGGGTGTCACAGCTTCAACGAGGGCGGCGCCAACGGCGTTGGCCCGAATCTCCACAATATCGTTGGGGCGCCGGTGGGCGGCGCTGAGGGCTTCAACTACTCGGAGGCCTTCGCCGAACTGAATGCCGAGGGCGCCGTTTGGACGCTCGAACTCCTCGATGCCTTTATCGCCAACCCGCAGGACGCGATTCCGGGGACGCGGATGGGCTATCCCGGAATGGACGACGACGAATCGCGCCACGATGGTCTCGCCTACCTCGTCTCGATATCGCCTGACGCCGATGTGGCCGAGGCGGCAGAGGAAGAGGCGGCAGAGGAAGAGGCTGCTGAGGAAGAGGCGGCCGAAGAGCCCGCCGAGGAACCGGCCGAGGAAGAGCCAGCCGAGGAGCAGCCTGCGGAAGAAGAGGCGGCTGTGATCGAGGCCGACGATCCTGCCATGATCGATCTTGCCGCCATCATCGCTGCAGGCGATCCGGAAGCGGGCCGGAGCGTCTCCAGCCAGTGCTCTGGCTGCCATTCGCTGGACGAGGGCGGCCCCAATCTCTTCGGTCCGAACCTCAACGGTGTCGTCGGCGCCCCGGTTGGGGGCGTGGAAGGCTTCAACTACTCCGAGGCGCTGGCTGAGCTGCACGAGGCTGGTGCCCTGTGGACGGCCGATCGTCTGGATGCCTTCATCGCCAACCCGAATGAGGCCATTCCTGGCAACGCGATGCCGTTCGGCGGGATTGCCGACGAGCAGCAGCGCACCGATCTGATCGCGTTCCTGGCGACGCTGTCACCGGCTGCCGCCGAGGAAGAGGCTGCTGAGGAGCCTGCCGAGGAAGAGGCAGCTGAGGAGCCTGCCGAGGAAGAGCCTGTCGAAGAGCCGGTTGAGGAAGAGGCTGCCGAGGAGCCGGTCGAGGAAGAGGCAGCTGAGGAGCCTGCCGAGGAAGAGCCTGTCGAAGAGCCTGCCGAGGAAGACGCTGCCGAGGAGCCGGTCGAGGAAGCAGCCGATGTCGAAGTCGCGGCGATCGATTTCGCGGCAATCATCGCCGCCGGCGACCCCGAGTCCGGCGAGACCGCGGCCGCTCAGTGCGCTGGCTGCCACACATTGACGGAGGGCGGACCGAATCTGTTCGGGCCCAATCTCCACGGCGTGGTTGGCCGTGCGGTCGGTGGCGTCGAGGGCTTCGCCTACTCTGAGGCGCTCGCGGCGCTGAACG
>Ga0180431_10000689_pt1 | contig 48396 bp, 45 predicted proteins | sample SS_ome_11_FD_132459 | JGI IMG/M metagenome (GOLD analysis project Ga0180431, IMG submission 132459) | Hypersaline lake sediment archaeal communities from the Salton Sea, California, USA - SS_1_MS_1 metaG | ecosystem: Environmental > Aquatic > Non-marine Saline and Alkaline > Hypersaline >... | reverse complement strand
GCACTGCTCATCTTGGACGGGGGGAGGGCACGCGCTGTCCGTATTAAAGCGAGGAACGCGGAGGAGGCCAGGAGAATCGCGTTTCGCGAATTGGGTGCAGCAGAGGTTGTATTGCTGGAGGCGGCGTACAGGGGGGAGGTGACTGTCTTCAGGCGCACGGAGATAATGCGTGCCATGTCCTCTTCTCAGGCCTCAAAAGATGAGGCGGCGCAGCTCGTTTCTCCTAATGGAACTCTGGTTGAAAAGGCGTTGTCGCCCACGGACCCCGTGGACAACAAGATCATCAGTGACAGGTTAGCCGGACAGTTGCTCTACGCGGAACGTAAACTTCTGGGGCCGAAGCTGGAGCAATATGTGAGGCAGCTCAATGTGGACTGGCCGAACCTCACTCCGGCGCAGCTCAGTGAACAATTCGCCAAGGTTCGCACAGGGGTTAGAGGATTGCTCGGAGCTAGCTCTAGAGACATGTTGCCTACATGGCAAGCCCGCACGGAGGTTACGGTCAGCGGAGTGGTAAGCGGCACGAAGAAGGTAATGCAGACCAACTTCTTGCCGCAGATCGCAACGTCACTGTCGCAACCTAACCGCCAGGTTATCGAGCAGATCTCAGCACAGCAAGGGTTCTTCATGCGGGATGCAGCCGGATTCCGTTCGGATCAAATCACGGCAGCCGGAAGACGTGTTGTGCAGGACGGGCTGAAGCAGGGACTGGGCCGCAATCAGATCGCTGACAACCTCGCGAAACAATTACCTCAGGCATGGCAGAAGTACGGGAGAAATTACTTTCGCACAGTGGCCGCAGTGTCCGTAAACCGAGCACGTTCATACGGTGAGATCTCAGGGTACACCGAGGCAGGAATCGAGCAGCTCGAGGTTCAGGCAGTACTGGACGAGAGAACTACAGATATATGTTTTGCTGCCGGCACAATGGTGTTGACGCCAAGGGGGGGGCGTCCGATAGAGCTGATAAATCAAGGGGATGAGGTCATAACAGGTCTTGGAATGAGGCGCAAGGTGAAGGCTGCAATGAGACGGACAACGAATGGTATACTTGAGTTGCTATTGTCGTCCGGTCGTCGCATAATGGTAACCGAGAATCATCCAATACTCATGCCCGGAGGATGGATACCGGCGCGTGAACTTAGTGAAGGAGATAAGGTTGCCGGCGAAAGGACAATTCACAGCGGTGATGGTAGACTGCAAATGCCTCAATTGCGGAAAGCAATTCCGTACACGAGAGATATACACAAAACGTGGCGGCGGAAAGTATTGTTCGCAAGAATGCTGGCGCGGGCATCAGCGGAGGGGAAGAAGCAAGGCGTACTACGAACGGGTATGTCAAAAGTGCAAAAAAACATTCCGCGTAAGACCTTCCAGCATAGAGAAAGAACGTCGGTACTGTTCAATAGAATGTCGGCGAAATCGAGCAGATGTCAATTGCAGCACATGTGGGGAAACCTTTACAGTATCGATGAGCAGAAAAGAAACGGCGAAGTATTGCTCAATCGCATGTCGCGAACGCGGAAGAGAAATGACCAATGCCGAGAGATGGACAGCAGAGGCTTTAACCCAGGCTGGCTGGAAGTGGGAAAGAGAAAAGGGAATAGGCCGGTTTTCAGTGGATTTCATTGTGGAGGAATTGGGGTTGGCCATAGAGGTAGACGGAGAATATTGGCACGACAAGGCGATGGAGGCGAATCCTCGGCGCTACGATTCGGAAAGACGAAAAGAATCCGCGATAAAAGATCTGGGATTAAAGCTGATCAGGATAGACGGTGTCGTTTTGAAAAAAGCCCGAGGCAAATCGCAGCGGACAGCATTCGTGTTGAGCACTATATCAAAGGCGTTAGCAGTTGGCTCGAAGTAGTATCAGTCAAAAAGATCACAGGTGAGTTTACGGTCTACAACCTGAGCGTTGAAGATGACCCGACATATATTGCCGAAGGTGTGATAGTTCACAATTGCCGTTGCCTTGACGGTCAGATTATTGACACGAATCTTGCGAGCCAACAGGTTCTCAACGCGGCCTCGGTTAGACAGCCGGAGGACATCTTTGATGCTTCACCTTTTTTGAAGGAGAAAGTCGACCAGAACACGGGCACAAAGTCTCTTGTGACAACCAATAACGGCACCAAGATCGCAGAGGTTACGCGCTCCGGTTATGGCCGAGTGGATGACCGCGGTCAGTTTAATAGAACCGTGGCGAATAACCAGTTAACGGACCACAACATCGGCCCACCCCCGTATCATCACCTGTGCCGTTCGTGGACGGTGCCAGTCTCAAGCACGGTCCAAGTTCCAAGGGGACAAGTGCCCAGGGCAGGCGGGACAACCCCACCGCTACCCCCGAGGATTGTCCCGAAAGGTGGACGCATTCCGCCAGGTGTTGGTCCGCGACCCCAGGTGGCTGGGCCGAATCCGACGCCAACAAATCCGAAGCCGACTGGGGAGCCAGACCCGATAGAGAGATACCCCTTTACTGGTGACTTCACTGGGGCGACATCTTTGAGTCCGAGTCATTTCAGAGGTACCATCGGCAGGAATTTGAAGAATGCAGCCGTTTATCAGGAATATAGATTTGATCCGGTAACACGGGCAATCAGAGCTTCGGGCAAAGATAAAATAGTCCCAAGGCTCACCCGAGAGCAGAGCCTTGCAGGCAAAAGACCTCTCGCGAACCTTTCTAAAAAACTAATATTGCCGAAGGATGTTTCTGGGGTTCGACTGTATGTTGAGAGGTTGGATCAATTTGCAATCAGGGAGGTTATCTTAGCCGAGTCAAGCCAGCTTCCGGCACGTAGAATTTATTCAATGAATTCCGTAAGAACCAACACTAACTATTACCTAAAATTCAATGGGGACAAAAAACGTGCAGCATCCTCATATTTAAAGAAGCTCCGTTCGGCGACTACCCCAAAGCATATCAAGGATGCAATCGCAGGGTTGGAAAAAAAAGGATACGTGCAAGGCACACATAGCTCCAAAGATGTTTTGTTTGGTGACACTAAAAGACCGATGAAACCTAAACCAGCCCCCAAGAAACCTAGGCCGGAGAAGAAACCGGAGAAGAAACCAATTACTAGTCCCACTGTACAGCCAAAACCAAAACCAAAAGTTCATAGGGTTACCCCAACTGGCCAGCTCGAACCCAAGCCGAAACGCAAGCCAAGGGCAAAGCCGGTGAGTGAAACACCCCCCAAGCCATCCCCCGGAGGGGCCAAAGACTATTCTCAATACGGGTTACTCGACGAGAAAACTCATTCCCTTATTGAACAAGTGCAAACCAGGGCAAAGATGGAAGCTGCTCGTATTTCTGATGCACTAAAAGCTGCCGAGGCGAAGTTCCCAAAAGGGCTTAGTGCACGGAAGCGAAAACATTTGAAGGCTAGGTCACTTAGGGATTTTATAAAAGCTGACACGGGCCCTGTTGAAAAGTTCACTAGCGCTAAGGTAAAAAAATTCCAGACCAAAGAGTTGGGGGGATATTCAAAGGACTCTCTCGAAGCGGTGGCCCAGCGCAATGCCGCAAAAGGTTCCATGGAGCTTAAGAGGGGTTTTCGTGCATCGCAGGTCCGTCTCAAAGAAGTGTCGAGCAAGCGAGTGGCAGAATTGATGAATGACTCAAATAGTTTTTTGAGCCAACGCATGGTGGATGCTGCAAAAAAAAATGGGCTGCCCAGAGTTTACGAGGCGACACACACAACGGGTGGTGCTTTCTATCTTGATTCGGTGAATGCAATAGTCCTTCCAGCGACTGACTACAGGGGAATGACACAAGTCTTCCGCCATGAGTACAACCACTTTATGGATGTGCTTGGCAAGTGTGACAAGGCTGCTGCGAAGTGGAGAAGGTTAAATCAGACAGGTTCGACGATAACCCATCCGGGGGGGTATGATTATGTGAAGGGCAAATGGGGAGATGTTTATACAGGCAGGGTTTACAAACACACTGGAACAGAGGTGAACTCAACCATAGCGGAGACACTGGAGCAGTGGCGCGGGGGTGACATGCTGCGTGCATATAACGCAAACCCAGAACACTTGGGACATTATTTAGCCCAGGCGAAAGGCTCGTTTTTACCATGATCGGAAAATTGCCGATTTTAAACAAGGGGGGGGAGCAGGTTGCAACCCTCCGTTGGAAGGGAACCGTTTGGTCCGGCAAAGGGGAATGGATGTGGTTCAAAGACAAGGATACAGAGAAAAAAATCCTAAATGCAGTGAAGGTGAACGCGGAATTAAAAGGGCAGAATTTTTCAGATATGATGAGTGATGCCAGGTGGGTGAAGGGTTGGCAGGGTTTTTCTGGTTGGTATCAGGCATTAAATCTGGCGCTCCCTGCATTTGGAATGCAGATCGACGACAAAAATATTGTGTGGCCACTCAAGCCAATTGAGGGGCCGGAACAGGATTTTGATCCGGAAAGGGCACAGGGCACTGAAAACGGTATAAGTTGACAGTGCCTCTGTAGCGATGTAGGTTTAAAAGAATGGAACTAATAATCCCTAGCCAACACAAGTCTGGCGACCGCTCCTTTGCCGAGCTGTTATTGTCGCCGCAACAAACACTGAGGGCACGACAAATGTTCGCCAAGTGTTTAAAGAAATCCTTTGACGAGGATGAGCGGCGACACGGGAAACCATTTAGGGACAGGGTACAGACACGGGACGAGATGAAACGGCGTGCTTTGATAATGGCACACTGGTTTCGTATTTTCCGAGGGGACTTGGGCTACTCAATGGCACGGTGCGAGGCCGAGATGTACAACGCCCTCCGGAGTGAAATTGACGGTGAACTGTACACACCGCCATCGACTGACAGGTCGTTCGGTGTGCCGGAAGGAGAACTACTATGAACAAGAAATTCCTGGAAATCGTGGCACGCCAGACAGAGCTCGCCATGAAGGTCGCAGCCGGCAAAGCATCCGACGAGGAAATCGCCGAGCTGAAAAAGTTAACCACTGCTGTCAAGGCCGCAACCGAGCCGACCGAGCCAGCCAAGACAACGCTGAAGACCATGACCTTGGCCGAGTACAAGGAGTGGCATGATGGCGCAGTCAAGGTTGTAGAGGAGAAGGGCGACAGCGAGCTGCTTGCAATAGTGAAACGCAACCTGGCAGCGGTGAAAAGCCAAGACGTGACGGATTCCGAAGGGGTTGTAGCGGTTGAGGTGCCTTTGGAGAAATCCGAAGAGGACAAGATTGCCGCATTGGAAGCTCGCATTGCCGAATTGGAAGCCAAGGGGGCGGACACTGACACCGACACCGACACCGACGCTGACGCCGACGCTGACGCCGACAGTGACGCTGATGCTGACACGGATGCCGACGACACCAACAAGGGCGACAAACCAACAGCCCAGGCTCTTGCCTTGGAGGCGATTGACACACTCCTCGTTAAGTACGAGAAAATCAAGAAGCTTATCGAGTCAGGCTCTCTCACACGTGACGAGATTGATGAGATATGGGAGGGTGACTGGAGACTCAAGGATGTCATTGTGCAGGGTGCTGAAATTCTCAAGAAGACAATAGAGCTTAAAGAGGCTATTGAGACTTGTACAATTGAACTCGAAAAGCTCGCCAAGGAAGAAGATGACACCGACGGCGACACCGACGACGATGGTGAAGGTGACGGCGAAGAGGGTGCGGGCGAGCCAGAAGGCACCAGCAAGGGTGACGAGCCGTCTCCCTGGCTATCCGGTGGGGACATGTCACCGAGGGCCTCCGCTGATGAGCAGCTAGCTGCCATCAACAAGAACAAGAACAAGCACGGCTACTAGATCCCAGCGAGGAGGTGACCCGTGGAAATCGGTATCTTCACGTCGACCCGAGAAAACGACGATGGCGCTCCCATCTCCTTCTTTGGTTACAACGATGAGACTATTCTCGCAGCGTTGTACAAAGCAGCAGGTGCCATTACTGGGCCTGGTTTAACCAACTACGATCCTGAAGCCGGGATGAGTGTCCAAAAGGTCGGCGAGGTACGGATAGAACCTGTCGATGACAGTGCTGTTTATGTCGTTCAGGCAGATGGGGCGGAGAAGCCTGAAGGAGGGCGAACCCCATCGGGTGCCAACGGTACATGGACAGTTCAGTCACTCATTTTCAGCAAGGACAACTTCTCGTTGGCAGAAGCTCGAAAGTGGGTAAAGGATCATGACGGGTTCGGAGACTACGGTGCAGACGAAACAAGCACCTCCTATCGATTCCGACAATATGATCCTCAATACTTTTCCGAGTATCGGACCATTACCATAGACACGGGCATCAGCGCGGCCTATGGCAAAATCGACAAGGACACGGAACGCACCGCTGACGACGCCAAGAAAGAGCTGGAGGCCAGCATCACGCGCTGGGAAGCTGTGCACAATGTCAATAAGGCGATCATGGCCGGAGGCCTCAAGGTACTCGCTGGCTCCGCCATAGTGAACAAGGCCGAAGATGGGGAAGAGGAACGGTTCGTTATGAGCCTGGTACTCGAGCCCAATGACGGCAAAGACGGGGCCCCTTTAAAGCCCGACACCCAGGGCGACATCTATTCAGCTGCCGATGTACGGAAGGCCGCGCACAGTTGGATGGAATTTTACGGAGCAATGGATCTGCAACACTCGTGGAAGGCACTCGGAAAAGAGAAGGTCAGACCACTTGAGTGCTCTCTTGCCCCATGCGATTTCAAACTCGGCGAGGGCGACAATGCATATGACGTCATAAAGGGCACCTGGCTCCTTGCCGTCCGCGTGGTCGACGATGAGCTTTGGAAGCAAGTCAAGGCTGGAGAGATAGGTGCATATTCAATCGGAGGTACTGCCGTCCGAGAGGAAGTTTAGCAGGAGGATTATCATGATGGCGCGACCAAGAGTGACAGTTTTTAAAAGCGAAGGTGGTGACGATGATAAGAAGAAGACCTTCCGCTTGACCGAAATCGAGGCGGAGTTTGTGAGCCTGGTAAGGGCAGGGGCCAACCGGCAAAAGGGCTTCCAGGTAGTGAAGGCCGACGCCGTTTGTGTGTGTTCTGCTTGTGGCTCAGAGGCACCAGTCGTTCCCGATACAAAATGCGAGAAATGCGGCGAGCCAATGGTGCTCAAGGAAACGGAAGAAACCCCTCCGGCAGACACCGAAGACGGTGCCGGAGATGACAGTTCTAATGACGGTGACACCGATGGCCAGGTGGACACCGGAAAGGAATCAAGTGACAACGACGGCGAAGGCACAGACACTGACGGCGACAGCACTGAAGGGAGCGGAACCGATCTTTCCTCCTGGCTCACCGAAGCAAGTGCCGAGGTCGAGACGCTATCACTGGACGATGCAGTTCAGCGGGCACTCGACGGTCATTCCGACAGCGTAGCCGACGACGGAACGTCACCAGGATCTCAGGCGCAAAAGATCGAAGACGCGGGTGCGCCTACCGTGGTGGCCGAGGAAGAGGATGAAACAGAGGATAGCGAGACTGAAAAAGATCAGAAGATCGCAGAGCTGGAAGGGAAGCTGGCGAAGGCGCAATCGGAACTGCGTAAAGCGCGACAGCAACTCACGAAGGCCCAGGCGAAAGCTGCTCGGCTCGCTAAAGGTGTTGGCAGGACCAGCGTCATGCACACAGGAGAGGTGACGGCGAAGGGTTCGCAGCGAACTGACACCGAGGACGAAGGCCCATCCAAGGGAACATTTGAGAGCGGTGGCGATATTGCCGCGGCTGTTTCCAATGGGCGTATCTGAACAACTCGAAACCACGGAAGGAAAGTAAAAATGGCAACCCCTAACAAGACAATCATGGCAAAGGCCGATATGGAGGTCGCAGACCTTATTGCCGACGGTGGGTATCTCCAGTCGGAGCAAGCAGAGAAATTCGTCGTTGACCTGATCAAAGAGTCCGTCCTCATGAGACTCGTGAACGTGACGGGGCTAAAGTCCCACACGAAGCTCATCGATAAGGTGGGCATCAACGGTCGCGTATTGCGACCGGGCACCAGCGGCCATGCGTTGCCGGCAGCCGACCGAGCGAAACCAACAACTGCGCAGGTCACGCTCAACACGCACCTCATGAAGGGTGAGATTCGTCTCAACGACGAGGTGCTTGAGGACAACATCGAAGGCGGGAACTTCAAGTCCACCGTCATGGCGATGATGGCCGAACACGTTGCCCTGGACATGGACGATCTTCTGGCCAATGGCGACACCACATCAACCGACCCGTTGCTCGCACTCCTCAACGGCATGATCGTTTCGGCGACCGCGCACGTTGTGAATGCTGGTGGTGCAACCATCGCCAAGTCGATGCTGAAGGATGCCATCAAGGCGATGCCTTCGCAGTACAACCGGATGAAAAGGAATCAAAGGTTCCTAACCTCCGAAGACGCGGCCATCGACTATCATGATTACCTGGCGGACCGAGCCACGGTACTCGGCGACAAGAAAATCGAAGACGACTCCGCGGACAAGTACGGGAACAGGGCCATCCTCCCCGTGCCGGTATTCCCGGACAATCTCGGTGTTGGCACCGACGAGACAGTCATCCTCTTGCTCGACCCCAAGAACGCACAATGGGGTCTGTGGAGGAAGGTGAGAGTGGAGACTGACCGCGACATCACCACGGGTGAGTGGATCATGGTTACCTCCGTCAGAGCCGGGTTCGCCTACAAGGAGAGCGATGCGGTAGTGAAAGTCATAGGAGTCCAGACCCAGTAAAACAGTTCTGCACGAATCAGGATATTAGGTCTTTGATTTGATGCGAAAGGAGAACGACAATGACAATCACTCTGATACCCCTTGATCATTTCTCTGGTCAAAAGGCGATAACCAACAAACCTGGGGGCGATGACGTACGCAAACTCGCGGAGATCATCAGGGAGCTCCAGACGGAAGCCAATGTATCCGAAGCCGACATCGTCGCATTGGAGACGCTGGTCAATAGGGGTTCTGTTCAGGTTGTTACCGATGAGCAGATCACGGCTGCTACCAAAACCACGGTAGCGTTCATTGCCCCGGCCGACGGGGAGATCGTGTACGTTGCGGCCTACCCACAAGTAGCTGCCGCTGCTGGTGAATCAATGACGATTGATGTCAAGATCAACGGGACAACCGTACTGACTGCTGTTGTCACACTTGATGACAGTACCAGCACTGACGTTGTAGCGGGAACCCTTGCTGCGGCAGTCGCTTTCTCACAAGGTGACAAAATCACCATCGAGCGCGCATACACCGCAGGCGGAGGCCCGACCCCGATGACAGACACTGCGGTGTCGGTAGGAAGCAGGTTCTCTGAATAGGTAATCTGTTTGGTTGGATGAAATGAAGTAACTAGAAAAAACGTCGGTTTACCGGCGGAAGGAAGGAAAATAAAATGGCAATCGGAGCAATCACAATCGAATCCGTCCGGGAAACCAGGGACGGTGGTCAGGAAATCCTGATGAGCTTCGCAGGGGATGGAGCGTATGTTGCCGGCGGAACTGCCGACTTCAATGACTCGGTTCGTGAAGCAATCAAATTGGCTGCTGCCGCAGCATCGGACAGTAACGTCCGCGGCGAGGAGCAAGTGGCGGTGATGTACGTCGTGCCCGTAACGGCAGGCGTTTACGTGCCAAGCTACGACTATGCAGCCGACAAGCTGTTTGTTTATGACAACAGCACCGATGCCGAATCGGTAGTGGCGAACATGAGCGCGACCACATTCCGCCTCGTCGCCGTCTGCAAGTAGCAGCAAGCGTAGGTAAAAAATTCTGGGGATGCGGCCATTCCACAATGAAGGGGATGGCCGCGGAACCGGACGCAGGTAGTAGTAAGATACAAAGGAGAAACCGATGATTACAGCAGTAAGACTTTTGCCCCGAGACGAAAAAAAGGGACATGGAATGCTGACCTACTTCTCGGCGAACAGCCGTACGAAGTACACTGCTGGGGACGGCGTCAATCCGTCGCCATTCCGTGTGATAAGAAGCCAGGGAGAGATTGCTGAGTTGGAAAAGTTCCCTCAGTTCGAAATCCTTGAATTCGACAGCATGGACCAGTTGCACGAGTATGTGCAGCAGGAGATGGAGGAGAGAGCTCGCCTCGGCCAGCCAGCAATACGCGCTGCAATCTTGGGTAATGCAGCTCCCGCTAAGGTAGTGCCGAAGAAGGTGGTGCCACGGAAAGCAACGAGCACACGGTTGCCCCCGGCAGCGAACGGGCCACAGTCCGATCCCAGCGCTACCAACACGGGACGCAAGCCAACGGCACCAACGGCACCAACGGCACCAGTGGCTCCAGAGAAGAAACCTTCCGAACCTCCCAAGCCGAAGCCTAAAGTGCCGGAGGCTACAATGGAGATGAAGAAGAAAACACTCCTATCCATCGCCAAAAAGGTAGGTGCTGACGTTGGCCCGAGAGCAACGAAGGCCGAGATCTTGGCGGCAATCAAGGGAGAAGCGCAGAAGCGTTCAATGCGTCCTGCCGAAGACGAGTAGTCGTCAAGGAGGACGTCATGGGAAAATCACCGGAGCCGAGACACTCGGTTCATAGAGAAACGGGCGAGCTTGCCCTGGCAGCTTACGCCCACATGCGAGGAATGCGAATTGTCAAAGCCGAGGATTCCAGGCGAGGCAGGATTACCGAATACCGATTCACCATCCATGACCCGGACGGCATTTGGGATCAAGTCTGCATCGAGTTTGCGAATTCAGAGGCTCAAAAACATGACGCATCAGTGAGGACTTTGAAACGGCTGTGCAAGCGCTCAGTCCGCAACGGCAACTGAAGGGTAAACGATGCCAATCGCCAATCTCAATTGGGGTCTGTCACAGACGGCGCTTGACACGTTAATCGCGGCAGGCTTTGACCAGTGGGTTGTTGAGCGCGAAGACGCTGGTCCTGTTTGGAACGAGATTTCCTACGCAACCACAAGACCACCACTTGTCGCCGATGTCCTGAATTATGTTTACGCAGATCCGAACGCACCTGTAGACGCCGTGGGAGATCCGAGTGCCTCTTACAGGGCGACACCACGGAAGTCCTCAGACGCGACACTTGACACCCCAATAGCAGCGACCGCGGTGCGGCGCGGATACCTGGTTCCACAAAACATATGGGACGAGGGCTACGCAAACCCACCGTGGACCGCACCTAAAATCTGGGTCGCAATCGACCGCGCAACAGCTACCATCGACAACGTATGCCAACAGTGGTTTGAACCGCGATATTCACAGTTCATTTACGACGGCGTAGATCACGACCAGCAGTGGCTGAACCAGCCAATCTGTGCGCTGCATCAACTGCTGCAGGATGACGTTGTCGTAGACCTTTCCGATCTCGAGGTTTACAACAGACATCTCACTCGTGGCCAACTGCATCCGGACGACCGACAGAACCCGAAGGTCACTTATGCACAGGAATACCCCGCGGGTTATCGAGGCCGCAGGCGTCGCATCTATGCCGATGCCGCGCTGTTTGGCAAAGGCCGGAAGAATGTACTGATGAAAGGCGTGTTCGGGTACACCGAACTCGGCGCTGGGCATGTAGCGGCAGAAACCGCCGACGGCTCGCAGATACCAGTAAGCTACGGGTCCGTTCCGGTGGAGATCGCAAGGGCAGCGTTGCTGCTTACGGTGGGTTACATGGAACCAATCGGGGACCAGAGCGAAGCCTCCCTGGCGAACCGCATCACGCAGATCAAAACGAGGGATCAGTCAATCAGCTTTTCTGACGCGGCTGGTTCCGACCAAGGATACGGACTGACCGGCAATTTAGAAGTAGACAATATTCTAATGAGGTATGCCGGTCCAATGAGAATGGGAACGGTGGGCTAATGGGTATCATCACCAGAGGGCGACTCATAAATAAGTTTGTCGCCGTGGTGAGCCGGTTCGACACCGAGGAAACTGCCGATGTTGTTGGTGGAGGTTACGACCCTGAATTCGACGAGCCGTTGCCAGTGGATGACGGTACGCAATTGGGAGCGAGCTCTCGCCGCTACATGGCGGAAATCAGAATCCCTGTGCAACTAGATCGGAAGTCCTGGGGAGAGACCCAGATGACACGCGGTGGTAAGCAAGTTAAAGCTGACATCGTGCTTGTTTTTCACTGGCCAGATCTGTTCAACATGGGGCTCATTGATTCTGATGGCGAACCCATCCTAAAGAAGGGCGACAGAATAGACAAAATAGAAACACGCTTGGGTGCTACTGAGGCTACCTTCAAGAACCCTCCTGGCATGTTCATTGACGGGATGGAGCGAGCAGGCCATGGCCAAGCTCCATTCGGTAACCCCAGGACGAACCTGCTGTACGTGTACGGTATGTACGACCGGGTAGCGGAGGCAGTCTAGTGGTAAAGGTGGACATAAAGATGGTCGGCATGCAGCAAACCCTCGCCAGGATCGGTTACTGGTCGAAGAGTTCCGAGCGTGCTGTCCAGAGAGCAGTTGCCAGAAGGGCACAAATGCTCCGCAGGGAGATCCAGAGGGGCATCCGATCCCAGGCCCCGGGGGGACAGCAGTTTGAACCGTTAAAGCAATCCACTATTGACGCCAAAGGCAGTAGCAAGGCGCTCATCGACAAGGGCGATCTCGTCCGCAGCGTGAACGTTACCAAGGTAGGTTCCGGCAACCAGATAGTCTACTTTGTAGGCGTTCATCGCAGTGCAGTTAGTAAGGACGGGCAGTTCCTGGCCAACATCGCCGAGATTCACGAGGAGGGTTCCAAGAAGGTGAAAGACCGTCCACCGGCACGTCCGTTCCTGAGACCTTCATACAATGTTTGGGCCCAGACCGCGCAATCGGAATTCGCGAAGGACGTGGCCAAGTCTCTTGATCTTCAGGGTTCACACAAAGAAGCAGTGATTGCTGTGGGGGGATTCTAATGGCTATCCCCACAGTAACCAGCACGAGCCCTAATTCCGGCAGTACCCGAGGCCGGAACATCATCCGAATAGTCGGTACCAATTTCAGACTGCCCAACGCACCGGCAGCGACAGGACCTATCCAAAGCGACCAGCAAAAAACGGTATCGGTTCAGTTCGAAGGCGTTGAATCAGAGTGGGCCTACGCAGCGAGCAGTAATTTAATCCTGGCGAAGGTTCCACCGTGGACAGGTTCCTACAGTGTCTCATTTCCTGTAGGGGTTGACGTGAGGGTTGCAAACCTTGACGACTCTGGCGTGGAGATCCCCACGGAGAATGCAACTTTGGTTGATGGATATTCTCAGAATAGGATGAGCCTGGCAGCAGAGCCCTATCTGCAGTATGTCATCCGCCAGGTAGTGAAGTTGTTCCGAATTCACGTGCTCGAGAACACGCACCACACCACCTCCCGCGATTTCAGTTTGACTCCAACGCAGCAAAAAACGGTTCGCGCTGAAGGCCCCCTGGTTCAGCTTCACGGTCCGCGGATGCCTATTAATAGATTCTATTCTTCCAACAGGGAGGAGCCGGAGGACGACCCCCTCGGCGGCGTCGACGGCAGAATGAGGCGGGAAGTTCCTGTCACCGTGGATATACAGTTTGGGGTTTCCATTTGGGCGAAAGGTGACAGACACTTGAAGGCGCTTACCCAGGCGTTACTTTTGTTCCACCGAGACGTTATAGAGGTACCCGTCCTGGTGGACCCAGGAGATCCGTCCAAGGGTACAAAGGACTATGAGTTTGTGATGCCCTGGAACGGCTATCCGGAGGCGAACACCGACCCTAATCAGAGTGATTTGCTATCCGTAACGGCACAATCGCATCTTCGTGGGGTGCACATCGATGAAAACTTTGGTACTATTATCGAACGAGGCTGGATAATTACGCAGAACAATGGCGAGCCTGTGTTGGAAGTCCAGACCACGTAATTCGGAGGGAGCCAATGGCTGGAACAATCAAAATAGAAAACAGGACCGAGCGGCATATCCAATACCGCATTGAACATCAAATTGTTTGTGTGAAAATTGGGAGGTGTCTCTGTCAAAAAGGCCGAAGGGGCACGGTCACATCATCTGTGCATGTTCCCGGTGGCAAAGGCAAGAAGACAGGGGACATACCGGCCTCGGTATTATTGTTGCCACAGGTCCTGAAGGACGCGGCAGGTATGAGGCCGCGGATAAAAATTCACGGTACGCAGGTCGAAGAGGAAGTGAAAGTGGAGACAGAGAAACCAGATGACGAGACCGGTTCTGACGAGAGTGATACCGGAGAGGATTCTCCACCGGAAAAAGAGACCGCGAATAAGGAACAGGCGAAATCCACCAAGCCGAGGACAAGAGGCGGCAGAGGCGGACGGCAGGGAAAGAAAAAGTAACAAGGGAGACCACCCGTAAACCAAGCCCCACAAAAAGGATGGGGTAATAGGAGGAAGACGATGGCAGCAGAACTTATTGCCTCGAAAGTGGTCATCCTCGAGGAGGAGCCGTCAATCCCGACCATAGCAGCGTTGCCCAGTGCGGTTACGCTTTGCTTGGGAATCACCGAACGCGGGGTCATCGCCGATCCGCAGCTCCTGACATCCTTTGAGGAATACCAACGAAGTTTCGGCGGGTTCACGCTGGACAGTGAAGTATGCGTAGCTGCATACGGATTCTTCCGGCAAGGAGGCACATTCATGTGGGTCTCCCGAACCTGTCATTTCACGGACCTTACTGATCCCAATACGGCAACGGCAGCCAAGGCTTCGGTAATGCTCCAAAACACGGGCTCATTAGCCACCCCAGCCTCGGTTGGACCAGGCACTGAAGTTGGGCCTTTCCCCATGAGCGACGGGGATCACATCGACATCGACATCGGAGCAGGTCCGGTAGTTTCGACGTTCAATGGCGCGGCGGCGGACATTACCGACACCGTGGTCTATCCCATCGGCCCCCTGGCTGGTGGCGAAACGATGGGCATTACCATTGATGGTGCTTTCGGTGACCAAGAGCAGACGATTACGGCAGTCGGTGGTGAGACTACGGCTGCGAACATGATAGATCTCATCAACTCTCAAATCGTTGGCGGGAGAGCGGTGCTTTCCGGTGCGAATGTCCAAGTGGTTACCGACGTCAAAGGTACCAGCGCGGGTGTCCAGATCACCACGAGCGGCACGCTCAATGCCATCCTGCTTTTCCCCACAGCCAAAGACAGCGGCACGGGCAATGTGGCCGACATCGAAGGCGGCGTTACAGGGCCCGAGGTGGAGGCTATTGTTGAGGCTGCACTCGCAGCGGCTGTTGATGTGATCATTAACGGCACGGGCACTCTGACGATAGAGACTGTCGCCACAGGGGTAGCAGCAGAAATCCAGGTGGAAGTAACTTCCACGGTTGATTTCGGGCTCGACAACCTTCTGCACAATGGTACCGATGCAACGCCAGCGAACACGCTGCTGTGCGAGGGCAAGACACCAGGTTCCTACGCGGACAACATCACCATCGTGATAGCTGCGGCAACCAACGCCGTTTCTGCAAATTTCAACCTGCAGGTTGTTCTGAGTGGGGTTGTGAAGGAGACCTTCACCAATCTCTCGATGGATGACTCCAGCACCAGCTATGTGGAGACCATCATCAACGATGTCAACCTGGGCTCCCGTCTCATCGCAGTGACCGACCAGGGTTTAACCCCCGTGTCTATCAAGCGTCCCGCAGACGGAACATCTGCCGCCATGACAGGTGGTGACGACGGACTGGTAGGAATCACCGATGCGGACTATGTTGGAAACGTAGCTGGCCCCACTGGTCTCTACACTTTCGACCGTGTCCAAACGGGTCGAATCCTCATCGTCCCTGGACTCTACACCGAGGTTGTTCACAAGGGCATGCTGGACTACGCCGAAATAGATCGGAATGGGTCCCTATTTTGCTTCTTGGATTGCCCACCGCAAAACACCAAGACACAAGTTGTCGCCTACCTCACGGGAGCGGGGCTTCTTGAGTACTCGGAGTTCGGCACCATTCACTGGCCGTGGATAACAGTAGGGAATCCACAGCCAGCCGTGTACGGCACCGATGACAACATCACCGTCCCACCCTCGGGCTGGCTCGCCGGCAAATGCGCGGCCAACGACCAGAGGCTCGGTGGGGTGTACGAGCAACCTGCTGGCTACGGACCTGGCGGCTGGGGAGTTATCCGCGGCATGACCGGAGTCGAAGACGACCCACAGGGCCAGACAGACCACGAGTGCCTGGATGAGAAAGCGCGAGACTACGTACAGTCGTACCGCATCAACCCGATGAACAGGACCGCCCAAGGGCTCTGGTACGTCGACGGGCACTACACCTTGAAGTCCACCGGAAACTTCCCGAGCATTGGCGAGCGACGAGGAGTCATCTTCATCGCCACTTCGCTCCAGGAAGGTCTTGCGATCTTCAAGCACCGCTTCAACAACCGAACAAACCGGCAACGAGCGAGGCGCAGCATCAGGACATTCCTCATCGCCGAGATGAACAAGGGAGCGTTCCGCAGCACGAATCCTGCGGATGCTTTCTTCGTGGATGCAAGCGACGCCCTGAATCCGGTGATGAACGAATTCGCCGGCATCATGACCATCCGTATCGGCCTTGCGACAAACAAGCCGACCCAGTGGATCATCTTGCTAATTACCCAGGACACCAGAGCGCTCGAAGAGTCGCTCGCGGCCTAAAGGAGAATAGATATGACCGTTCCTGAAAATTGGGATAAGAAGTTCTCCTTCGTAATTGAAGTAGATGGGCTCGACAGGGCTGCCTTTCAGAAGAGTAGCCCCATCGAGATGGAAGCAAACAACGTCGCTTATCGCGAAGGTGGAAGACTGCATCCGCACAACGCTCCTGGCCTGGTAACCTTTCCGGAGGTAACCGTGGAGCGCGGTTCAACTGATGACTACGACCTGTACAACTGGGCCGTAGACACCTACAACGCATCGTCGGGCACAGGGGTGGTTCCACCGGAGCTCTTCCGTACTCTCGATGTCGTACAATTGGACCGTGCCAGGGATGAACTGAAACGGTTCACGTTGTACAAATGTTATTGCCGAAAATGGTCCAGTGGTGACTGGGACAATGACGCCGATGAAGTGAGAATCGAATCGGCCATCATCGTTTACGACTACTTCGACCAGGAGGCCGTAGCTTAGTTCATTCGCGCCACACTGGCGCACAGGTATAGGCAATGCCGGCAGGGGTCGTACTGCGGTCCCTCCGGCTGGGCCCATTTGGGCATGAAAAAGTAACAGGCAAGGAGGGGTTTATGCGAACCGAAATCGTACAACTACCATCAGGGGCATCTGTCACGCTCCGCAAGATCAGCATGAAAGAGGAGAACCATCTGACGGGTGCTATCCGCTCTAAGCGCAGGAAGCAGAACAAGGTTCTCGTCGACGTTGTTGACGCGTGCTGCCTTGGCTTCGAAGAAACTGGTCCCTACACATGGGCCAGAAAAGGCAACAAGGTCGATTGGCAGAAGATGCTTAACGGAGATTTCATCGCGGCGATGATAGGGTTGAGGAAACTCTCCTACCGTGAAGGCGTTAACTACACGGTGGATGTCAAGTGTACCAACAGGGCATGCAACAACCGCTTTCAGCATACCGTGAACCTGGACAAGGATCTTTTTTACCAGCAGCTCCCTCAAGAGTCCTTCGACAAACTGATGGAGGACGAACCGTTCACCGTGGAGATCCAGGGGAAGAAGGTTCACTTCAAGCTTAACTATGTGGCGGACGAAACCTTCCAGGAAAAACTCGAGAAGAAGTTTCCTGGGCGTGGCATGTCCACCCTGTTTCGCTCACGCATATCGAAAATCGAAGGCGTGAAACCCAGGGATTGGATGAACTGGCTTGATGGCGAAACAGAGGGGAAGAAGAAGGGCCCGTACGAAGGGCTCGATTCAGATGACGCCGAGGATCTGCGGTTGGCTTTTTTCAAGGTTGACTGCGGGGTTGACACCGAGGTGGAAGCTGAATGCCCGCGTGGCTCTTGCGGGGAGGTGTTTACATTCGAACTCCCTTTTGCTGGAATGCTCTCACCTGGAAGGGCATCCGACGAGAAGAGGAGGAGGAGACTGAAGGCTCAAGAGGAGCCGGACGAAGACATAGATCTGGAGACCCAAGAAGAAGAATCCGAAACACCGGAAGCGGACTCGGATTCATCCTCGGAGGACTAACCGAGGAGGATATTCGCCGGGTTCGTTTCGAACTGTCATGGCTACCCCTCTTCGGATCTGGACTCCACATGAGCTACGGAGATACTTGGGATCTGGAGATGGACGAAGTGGCGGACCTGCTTGAATGGTCGGCCGATGAACGTGAGCGTGAGTTTAGGGCAGCGTTCAAAAAATAACGAGGTAGTGCATGGCTCTCAATCAATTTGGAGCAGGTTTTACACTGACGGGACGCGACATGGCGTCCCCCGTTGTGAACCGTGTTGCAACATCCTTCACCGGACTCCAGCGTAGCGTACAATCTGGCGCTGCTGGAATGAATAAGGCCATGGGTAGCCTCGCCATAGGCTTCGCCTCGCTCAAGCTAGGTCAAGGTCTAGCCGGAATTGGCGTGGCGAGTGCTGATGCCGCGGGGAAGTTTGAGGAGGGACTGGCGGGAATAGCGGCTGTTTCACGTGCAACATCCGATGAGCAGATCATGCTGCACGACAAGGCGTTGCGATCTGCCATGGCCTCGCAGTTCAGTCCCGATGAAGCTGTGCAGGGGTTGACAAACCTGGCTACCGCTGGGCTCAAGGCGAGGGAGCAGATCGAGGTTCTAGATCCTGTGCTCAACCTCGCAGCCGGTTCAATGGGTCAGTTGGGATTGGGTGAAGCAGCGAACGCTGTGGTTGGTACCCTGAAGTCCATGGCCTTTGAGGTCAAGGACGCCACGATAGTCACTGACAAGCTGCTGAAAATAACACAGCTCACGAACTTCCAAGCACGCGATTTTGCCATAGGATTAGCGCGAGCGACTTCCACGGCGAAGCTGTATGGGCAGTCGTTGGACGACACGTTGATCCAGATGGGTCTGCTCCGCAACCTGAACATCGAGGCATCGGTCGCTTCCACCTCATTGAGAGAGGCGTGGAGGCGTCTTGCATCAGATCAGAAGTCACAGCAAGCAGTCATGGAGCAAGGCGTTACGATCTTCGATGAGCAAACGGGTAAAATTCGCCCACTGATGGATGTGATGGGCGACCTTGCTACGAAGACCAAGGACCTCACCGACAAAGAGCGTATGCGTATGGCAACGCAGGCGTTCGGTGTTCGCGGCATGGCGGCGTTCAATGCGGTGGCCGAAGCCCGCAACACAATCATGGTAGACGGCATTGCCGTTACGCTTGAAGGTGCGGACGCCATAGCCTCCCTGCGTAAGGAAATGGAGGAATCCTCTGGGGTGGCGGAAGAATTCAAGCAGAAACTGCTTGACACCTACGAGGGACAAAAGAAGTTGATTGGCGGTGCCAAGGAGGCGCTGGCCGTTGTTACCGGGGAGGCCGCAGCGAAGCTGTTCAAGCCCGTGGCCGCGGTCATTTTTGATTTCATATCCGGCTTGGCCGAGCTGATGAACTCAATTCCCACAGAGGCGAGGCAGGTAATCATCGGTGTCGTGACCGCTCTCGGGAGCCTGATAGCCATGGCTGGTGGGATACTTTTGTTCCAGGGTGTGATGAATATGCTCGGCCTTTCCTTCGGTGGCGTAGCAATTACATTGGGCAAATTTCTCGCGATTGGAATCCCGGTGATGGTCCTAATGTCCGGCCTCGCCGTTGGGGCGTACGCGCTGTACCGGGCGTTTAGCCAGAATGCCGGAGGGATCGGAACGAGCTGGGAGGAGATGGTCACCAAGATCAAGGTCGGCTGGCAAGTCATCATGGCCGTGGTCAAAGGAGACGATATTGGCGAGGAACTCCAGAAGCAAATTGAAGACGCTGGCATGGAGGGTTTCCTCACCAGGTTCACCAATTTCTGGGAGCGCATACAATCCCTCTGGGAAGGTATCAAGAAAGGTTTCGAAATCGGTGTCCTGGCACTTGCGGATTCCCCCGCTTTCATAAAGCTGAAGGATACAATCAAGGGAGTACTGGAGTTATTCACGGGCACCGAGATGGGCAATAGCCAGGAGGCGCTGGATGACTGGAAGGACAAAGGGGAAACAGCAGGCATGAAGCTGGCGTCCTTGGGCGAGAGCGCGGCGACAGCCCTCACTAAGTTGATAGAATTAGGAAAGGGTTTCCTCAACTTTATTAGTGATATGGATGGCTCGGATGTAACAGGGAAAATTGATGGTTTCGTGGACTCCTTCAATACCCTGGCGGATGCACTGCATGCGATCAAGACTCTCGTGAAGGTGATTGTTAATGCCTTCATGACAATCCCCGCGGCAATCGGCGAAACACTTGCAGCGTTTGGTCATCTGTTTGAAGCTCTGGGCACTTTGCCGAAGGCGTTCACCACGAAGCAGATGGACGTGTGGGCCGACCATTACAAAAGAACATTCGCTTCCGGGAGCGCTTTCGAGTCCACCCTGGGATTCGCCAGAGGTGCGGCCGAGGCTGTGGACGAGCGATTCGCCTATGTCGCCAATGCGCGGCAATCCGAAAGGGCACGCGGCACACGGGAAACTAGTGCAGCAGATCGGATAACAAACCTCACTAACCTGCGAGCTCGCAAGAAGAATATCGAGGAGTGGGTAAACCTGTCCATCAACGAATGGAGGAGCAAAACAAGGGGTACTGAATCGGAGGGTAATTTAGCATTCGGAGAAATGGGCCGAGGCGCACAGAACCAATGGCTTGAGGAGCTGGTAAAGATCAGCAAAGGGATCGAGAAGCTGTCCAACCAGAAGCCAGTCATAAATGTAGACGGCGAATTACTGGGTAGAGTTACGGCAGAGAGTTCAGCGTTCACGGGCGAAGACGGGCTTGATGATGTGGAAGTAATGCCCGTTGTTTATTAGGAGACACGGATGGCAGAGTCAAGAAAAATAGGGGGCCAACGTCCAGTGGGAGCGGTGCGCGGTTACTGCCATAACCTGTTGCTGGATGAAACAGGAAACCCGGATATGCCAAGCATGATCGTTTTCCCGTTTCGCCCTACGCTTGTGACCACCGACACCTCTGTAAGCGACGACTCCATGGATGTCATGGGCATGTCCCATCAGTATAAAACTTACAAGAACACGACCAACACCAGGGTGGCCTTTGATCTGTACATGAACGCCCTGATGATGATGAAGGAGGGAGAGGGCGGAACTGGGAATGACATACTCGAGCAGATAAAAAGCGAGATGCAAAAGTACCGAAGGTTCCTCCAGGCTCTCTTGTATCCGGGATATGCCGCGTCCGGAATAATCACTGCCCAGCAGCCACCGTGCATTCTGGTTCTGCCTGGGATCTGTACGCTGCGGATGAAGCTGAAGCAACTCGGCGAAATGTTCGAGGCAGTTTTTGTGGACGGCGAGCCGAAGGAACTCAGGATGCGTGTTGCTTTCGAGGAGGCACCAATGGCGAGGGTTTCGATGGAAGAAGTTATGATGAACGGAATGTTCAGAACGTGGGGTCAGTAGCATGGCACTGACTGGCTTCAGCAGATACCGTTACTGCACCGTACTGGATCTGGGCGACGAGAATAACACCAAGTATCTGGATGAGCGCGAGCCGTTTAGGTTCAAGGATGAGCGCGACAATCGCATTCACGTGGCCGTCGAAGGCGACACATGGTGGACCCTTGCATGGAAGTACTTCCGCTTCGCCAGAATGCCCTCATTGTTATGGTGGCTACTGTGCGAGTTCCAGCCGGTGCCCGTTATCGACCCGACTATCAAAATAGCGAAGGGGACTCAGATTTTCATCCCTTCCGAGCGCTTGGTTAGGACCCAGGTATTCAACCGTGAACGCAGGCGGTATCACTAGGAGGAGCGATGCCATTCGGAGGAGCACAAGTCATCATCCAGTTAATCGATTTTGATTACGGTGATGATTCCTACTACGGGGATTACCTCGATATGGTGTATTTCCTGCAGAACCGGATGCTTTCGTTCAGAGTTCTTGACAGAGACAAGGGGAAGGACACGCTGCGGATACAGTTGCGCAACGACGATTTCAAAATTGTGGACTCTCCAGTTTTCGCAAAGGGGCAAAAGTTCCTTGTTACTTGGGGCTGGCCTGGGGACATGGCCACACCCCGTAGGTTCGTTGTTCAAAAGGTGAAAGGCGGCAACCCTGTTACGGTGACGGCACATTGCCGGCTTTCGCTGATGGACAAGGAGAAGAAGTCGCGCTTCGAGGAAGGCATGACGGACTCCGAATTCGTTCGCATGGTCGTTGAGGAGTACGGCTACTCAGGAATCTACCAATGGGTAGAAGAAACCCACGTGCGTCGGGACATAACGCAGTCGCACAAGACCGATGCGCGGATGCTTCACAAGCTGGCGAAACGCAACGGGTTCGTGTTCTATGAAGACGCCACGGGCATCCATTTTCACAAGCGCAATTACAACGCCGAGCCTGCTCGCTGGTATGTCTACCGGCAGGACGAAGGCCGCGGAGACATTCTTGGCGAGCCCAAACCCGAGATCAACATGAGCAAAGGCATCTCCAAGGTGAAGGTGACCTTCAGAGATCCACGCACCAAAGAATACGGCGAGGTATTTGGCGGACCCGACGACACGGAGCTGGACAGCCTGGGCGAAGAGACGGAGATGGGCGACGCCGATGATCCGAACCAGGGTCGCAGGGCGGACAGGATGACGCGCATCGACGTTCGCCACGGTGGCAGCATGACCAGGGAGGAGGCGCAGCTCGAAGCCAACGCCAGGTACATTGAGACAGCCTCCGCTCGGTATAAGATGACCGTGCCGGTTATCGGTGACCCAAGCATTAGTGCGAAGGTTGTCGTAGGCTACGTTGGAATAAGTGATGTTCTGGACGGTCTGTACTACATCAAGGAATGCGAGCACGTCATAGTTGGTGGCAAATATGTACAGACACAGAAGCTGCGCAAGAACGCGGTGAACAAAATAAATACCGCGAAGAAGGCCAAGCGCGGTTCCAAGGAGAAGAAAAACCCCAACGTCATAGATCTGGGCGAGAGTCTAATTTTAGGGGAAGTGCCAACGCTGAAAAAGCAATTGACCCTCACCACCAATGCGGCTGGTGAAGTGGTAACCTCCTATGTTTTCACCGATGGACAGGAGGGGACAGTGGGATTAACACGAGATCTGACGCCAGGTGAGGTGCAGAATCTAAGCGACCGAGCGCTTGAGGAGCTGTACCAGCTCGGAGCGCAATCGGCAGAACCGGATTCAGGAAGCTAATGGGATCAGGATTTGAGGGCGACCAGTTTGAGGGCCAACGCTACTTCGGAGTTTACGAAGGCCGGGTAGTTGACAGGGACGACCCCGATCTCAACGGGAGGATCAGGATACAGATCCCAGGCCTCATAGACGAGCGCTCGGCGTGGGCGAGGCCACGTGGTGGTGGCTCCAAGAACTGGGGTATGGTCAAGGTCCCCCCCCTCCATTCCGACGTGTTGGTTCAGTTTATCAATGGCAACATTGACAGGCCGATATACGAGCCTTTCGATTATGGGGTTCCCGAGGCTGGTCGCGAGATGTTTCCCGAGCACGACCATCCGGACGTGATAGTCGCAGGCTTCGGTCCGTTCCGCCTGGTGATTGATTTGAAGGAGGGAGTTGAACCGTCATTGATGGTGAAGCAGGTGGCTCAATTGGCGGATGGTTCCGAAACCGACACCGCGTGGTTCCTGATTTCCGAGAATTCAGTACAGTCTCATGGCGATTCCGCTGCCGAACTTCACAGCGGTGGAATTACCAGCGTAGACAGCGAAGGAGATGTGCAAGTAAAAGGCAGAAAAATGATGCCCGTAGAAAGGCCGGTCTCATGATGGGCGTAGAAGCGCGTAGACGGACGCCAGAGGGCGCAAGCGGTCACACGGGCGAGGGTATGGGTCGACAAGAGAACGCGGCAGGGGCTCCCTGCTGGGCACGCGAGGATTGAAATGGCATTTCCCCCTGAAGATCTGTGCATAACACTTCCCGTTCTTTCCACGCCGGATGATGTTTGTTTCCCTGGTGGGTTCTGTCTGAGCTACATCATGGACGCCATTGGCAAGATACCGAGCTCCTCCGATATGTCGCTGGATTTCTTGGGCCAACTTGGGCCGGCAATGACGCCTCTCATCCCGTTGTTCAATATTCTCGAGACAGTGCTCAAGATCTTCAAGTGCCTGGAGGCGATACCCGATGCAATCACGTCGTTAGATCCCAGCGAGTTACTGACATGCGTCCCTGAACTGGCGGCATTGATTGACCAGCTGCTCAAGATGGTTCCGCAGTTGTCCATTCCCAAGATGGTCATTGCCCTCATACGAAATGTGGCGAGGCTCATCAGGGGGATAGCCGCGGACCTCCGCCACCTGGAAAGAGAACTCCTGCGAATTGCAGAACAGATTGACAGGGCTGCAGATCTGAACGACGTCAAAATGAACGGGTTCCTGGTTTGTTCTCAGAAGACGGTTGAAGACACTGCGCTCTCATTTGCCGAGGCACTAAAGGGGATTGGCCGCATCGTTCTGCTGATCAATATTTTTATCGGACTCTTCGGGGGCGAGGAGATCCCATGCTTTGGCACCTTAATCGAAGACAATCTTGGCGAGGGCTTTGACGTTATAATCGACTTGCTGCTTACGCTTGCGGAGGTTTTGGAGTCGATCGCGGATGCGATTCCAGATCCAGATTTGGCACTAACACTCGCAATGGGCGACCAGCGGTGTTAAAGTGAGGTAATATGGCGAACATAAAAGAACAGTTTGGTAGCGGTATTGTCTGTCCATTTCAAAGGGATGGCAAAGGGGATTTCGCCAATGATACTGGACTGAGGCTTTTAAAATCGGACATAGGGGAACTACTCGGAATTGTTGGCCCATCTAATATCGAACCAGGGGAGCTCCCGTGGGACCCGGACAGGGGCAGCCGTATAGACACGTTACGCCACCGTGGTCTACACACTGAGATGACACGGGCACTCGCTGAACAGTACACATCGGAAACTATCCGGAGATACGAAAACCGAGTGCTGGTAGGGCCTACAAAAGTAAGCGATGAAAATGACACCACACTGAGGGTAGACTTCAGTTTCGCACCCAAGGGAGTCCAGGAGGGCGAACTGGAAACGGTGCCAATTCTCGTGGAGAAGTAAGATGACACTACTGCCAGAAAATTACGATTACACAGACAAGGATTTCGAGTCGCTCCGGGAGCGTACCTTCAATCTTATTAGCTCTGTGTTCCCGGACTGGAGCGACGAGGCCGTCGCCAACTTCGGGAATATCCTGGTGGAATCGTTCGCCTGGATTCTCGACGTGCTGATGTTCTATCAAGATCAGCAGGCGCGGGAAGGCCGGTTCGGTTATGTTCAACTGAGGAAGAACATGATCGCACTTGCCAAGCTCATCGGATATGAGCTCCCCTCGGCCTCGGCTGCCACAGTAGACGTCCTGTTGACCATCAGCAACGCTGCCGACCTGGCGGGCATCGTGACGCCCTCCACAACTCCAGTGGTGGTTCAGACGGAGGAAGTGACAGATCCAATAAAAGGGGAGCTGCAAGGCACCGTCTCATTTGATCTTTCCCTGGGGGAAACTTCCAAGACGTTCTCTTGGCAGCACTCCCAGACGCAGACGCCGTATGTAATCGCGAGCAACGGGAGGCCGGACCAAACCATCATACTTCCCTTTGGGCCGTTTTTGGACGGCACTGAGGTTCCTTCGACTCCTACCCAGCCACTATGGACAAGGGTTGATAGCTTTTACAATTCGGGGCCAAACAGTCGCGACTACAGGGTACAGATAGATCAGAATGACCGAGCCTCCGTGATTTTCGGTGACGGAAATAATGGCGAGATCCCCATCGGCAACATCACCATACCTTACAAAACCGGTGGGGGGATTTACGGAAACGTGGAGCCCAACTCGCTGAAAAAGGTGGTGGGCAAGTTTACCGATGCGTCCGGACGGCAGGCGTACATTACTGCGACCAACGCTTCCGAAGCAGAAGGTGGTGGGCCACGCGAAGAGGTTGATGCCGCAAGGGTGAACGCACCGGAATCCATACGGGCCATCAACAGGACGGTTGCCCGTGAAGACTTCGAGATAAATGCCAAGAAGGTGGCGAGTGGAGGCGTGGGCCGCGCACTCATGCTGACGTCGAATGAAGATCCTGTCATCGGCGAGAACCGCGGGAAGCTGTTCATCGTTCCCAAGACCGGAGGTGTCGCAAGCGAGCTACTCCTTCAGGAGGTTCGGGACATAATCACGCTGCCACCACCAGACGGTTTTCCTCATACGGTGACCTTTCAACCGGAAGTTCTGACCGCAGTCTACAAAACAATAGATCACTGGGTCACAATCTGGTTGAGTGAAGGCGCTGTGCCGAGTGTGGTGAAGGCGAACATTGCTGCCGATCTCGAGGATTACTACGAGCCCATGCTCGCCAGTGGTGAGCCCAATCCCAATGTGGACTTCGGGTACTACTACAAGGACTCCCAGGGGGACCCCGCTGGGGCGATACCCTGGGACGATATTTTCGACGTCATCAAACACGCTGATGGGGTCAGGAAAGTGGACCGTAGCATGCGACTGAACGGTGCCGCTGCCGATGTGACAATTAACAACTGGGAGTTTCCCGCGAACGGGTTGCTCACAGTCATCAATGGAGACACAGCCGCAGCGATCTAGGAGGACGACTTGGTAAGGCCATATAACAGATGGGACCCAGGGGCGAATGCGAGCATGGTTGTCTCTCCTGGTGACGGTCCTCTTGTGATTGAAGGCGGCGACGAGCTATGGCCTCTGCTTGTCAAGCAGGCTATACGGCCAGAGCTGTATAGCAACTTGGATTACGTGGAGTATCTTCAGGAATTGATATACGAGGATGGGGTAGACCCCAGAACCGGACCCCATATTCTCGGATACCAATACATGCCCAAGAACATGTCTTTCTTTGGTGCCGATCCTGCCAACGGGGAACCACGCCCAGATGATGCTGCTGACACCTACAATGGAGAGAACTACCGCTTCGTGAACTGCGGTCACAGGTTCGCTCTCCGGGGCCTCATCTCGGCGTTTATGGAAGACACGCTGAATGTAGATTTCCAGGTTCGCTGGGGTGACGGTGTCTCGAGACAAGCTTCAGACACAAGAGGCGCATGGACGGGAGCGGTACTTTCGCTGTTGAATGGCGCTACGATGGACGCCGACTACCTGGCCTACTGTTTACACGGCAAGCGCGTCGGAGATGCCAATTGGGAGCACCGGGGCAGTCTCGTGGATTCCCCTATCGCTGGGTACACGCCCACAACGGTTGTTGCAGGCCCCTGGAATAGCGTGGATTCAGGGGAAACTCGGATATTAATTACCGGCGGACCCCCGGCATGGACAGTCAAAACCCAGTATTGGGACCCAGGCATCCCCGATTGGGTTGACATTTCCACCCAAGTTGTTGACCTGCAGAACTACGCAGTTCCTGGTAGCGAAGACCAATTCGCAATGTTTGGGTATCTCTTTCACGGGGCAACAAAACACCTACCAGGGGTGGTGCCCAGCCCTGCGCCATATCAGGACACATACTTTCCTAAAGTTTCAATTTCCCAATTCACACCATTCGTCTTGGACATGATTGACTGGTCGGCCAGGGAAAAGGAAGAGAAAACAGAATGGCTGACCGGTCTTCCCGCATGGTGGGATGCACCGTTGGAAATAAAGATTCCAGCCACCGATATTGTCACCTGGCCGGAGGGGTCAACTTACGGGCCAGAAAAGATCCGAGAGTTTGACGCGGACGAGCAGTTGTGGGGAGTGAAATTTCTGCCGGATACGATTCTTGCGATGTCGGCAATTGAGGATCGAAAGTTCCTGACCCGGACCAACCTCGCCGGCAAGTATGAGCCCGTCTGTCTCTTTGACGTAGATGCCTTGGGGCCTAGCCTCCCATTCGCTTATGTGGGGCGCTACAAGCTGGACGACCCTGCCTCATGGGGAGAGGAGCGCTGCCTTGTCTCCTTCGGCGATGCCGGCTCCGGGGCTGCCCCTGGTCCATCCACCAACGGGATGGGGATCACGTGGCGCGAAGCCAACGGCGGAGAGCTCGTTTTGAAATACTGGGATGGGGTTGCTGCCGGTTGGTTAGAGCTTACCGCGCCACTGCTCATTGAAGACTGCGGAGATCAACTGGTTGAAATAGGGGTGGCGTGGACAGGATTGCGGGGTTCACTTATTGGATTGCCCGACAATGAATTGAGAATTGTGGTCGACGGGGTAACGCTGGCTTCGGTTGTTGAGCCCAATTTACAAACCGTAGGCACGTACCTGTCGAATATCGGAAGCGGAGCGCCACATCAGCGTCACAGCTTCAAGGGCATGTGGTATGGTGGAGCCTCGTTCATCGAGTCCGCGTCCAACAACGATCTCCTGCATGCTTTTGAGGAACCTTCGGAAGGAGGGTTTGAAAACCCGAGTTTCGAAATCGAGGCCGAGTCCGGGAGACCTGGCGAGGCGGAAGACTGGCAATGGGATTCTTTCCAGGGCATCGGTGGCTGGGCGGATTTCTCAGCCTATCGCGAGGATCTTGCACCCTACAGGTATGGCCGTGAAGGGTTCGACGGTGGATGGCTCAGGGGCTACGCATGGATGTATGCCGACGAAACAGCCCGATTGGCCGCCATAGGATTCACAGCCGACGACGTGGGCAAGGCCGCTTGGCAATTGGACACGAATGAGAACTTCATCCTTGCCAACCATTCGCCAATAGCCTGGGTGCGCTCAGAAGTTGGAGAGAACCAGGGCTGGTGGAATGAGCTTCTGATTACAGCAATTGCCGCGGCAGTATTTAACGAAGGCATTCCCAGCTACGAAACGACCATGGAGATATTCCAAATATGGGACGGACTCCCCTGGTTGGATGCTTACAATCTCATCCCCCCGTGTCTCGATACGCTGGGACCGTATGGCGGACCGACCGGGTTCGACGGGTGGTATGATGCAGTACTCGGGACCAACCTTGATTCCCTGTGCGCAGAGGATTTCGAGGAGGCGTGGGGCAATGATCCGTTCAGCACAGCAAGCTCTTACCAGTGGTATCCCGGCACGGCGAACGGGATTCTCCGTGGTGATCCAATAGAAGTCAGCACGGAAACCCCACTGGTGATACCTCCGAATAAAAATCAATTGTGCTTCATCAGCGACATACTTTCGCAGCCCATCCTGTTTTCGCTGCCTTCGGCAGAATACACCAGTCTCAATAAGCTCAGAGATGATTTGAATGCGGCGATGACACCTTTGTTACCTGCTGGCTCTGGTTTGGAATGGCAGAGATGGAAAGATGGGCCTATACCTGGGAACGGTTTGACTTTCGGTTGGGACGGCTCCACTTTGGGGCCCCTTTGGTTTGGTTTTGCTGCCGTGGATTCAATGATGTCCAAAGATCTGAGAGGCATACTGGGCATGCGAGGGTTCAGTCCGGGTGGAAACTATACCGGAGTGGGGATACCCGCTTGGATCTATCCTGCGCTACCTGCCGGAGTTGACGCGGACGACAGGTTTCTTTTCGACACCTGGTCATACACCGAATACTTTCCCGTCACTGATCCGTATCTGGGATTAATGCTTCTGGAATATGGCCAGGTGGGTGCAATTTTTGATTCGGCGGTACCAGATCCTACTTACATGGAACGCTTCACCCTGGAGGGCTGGGTGTCGCCTTCGGCGGTTTGGATAACGGACTTATCGATGGTATCATTAACTCAGGCAATGTTTGATGGCGGGACGGAGCCACTGGAACAGTTTATTGACACAGAGTGGCCGGATGAAATGTTCCCGACATAGGAGGACCACATGGGTCAACTTGATTGGAATGATGTAGGGGGCTCACTCAGCGACGCGACCTTGGCACGCGGCGTAACCAACGGTATCGCAAGACCTCCGTCGTCAGGGCCGAACGACTTCGTGTACGGCTATAACTCCTTGGACGGCACGGTCACCGGAGCCCACGGCAAATACGTGGACCTTTCAGGCTTTACGCCTACTGGGTCGTTGTTGTCAGATCCGGATGGCGGTGGTTCCGTGCGTGGTGCCCTGAAGCGCGTATCATCGCCGAACAATACGGGCATGTCGCCTATGCTTTTCTTTTGCGGACAGGGGGCCCCGGTTTCGGTGAACGACTACTGTTATGTCCTGGGGCTGCTCGACGCCGACCCCTATGAGATAGTGTTGGCCAAGATGCAACTGGTCAGTGGGCTGGTGGAGGCCGAGGAGAACGTCACAATCCTTGCGCGTTCCTCGAGCCAGTACGCCATGGGTGACGGACTGTGGCACCATCTCAGGCTGGATGCCATCGTGCAGCCGAACGGCGATGCGCTTCTCAAGTGTTTTGAGAATGACCTGAACAGTCATCCTGTTGGGAGCACTCCCGATTGGCAGACTATCCCAGGATTCCCTACGGATGGGGTTGTGGACGATGTCCTTCAGATCCTGACCAGCTCACCCCCCTTGTGGGGTGGATACGTGGGGTTTGCGTTTCAGGTTTCGCAATCGCTAAACCGGCGCGGAGCATTCGACGCGCTTGAGGCTTACAGGGTGACTTAATGATCACTTGGTTGGATAGACTGCGAGGTTCAGGCCAGGGGCGCTCGGTACCAGAGTCGTTCACGCCACCGGACGGTGAGTACGTGTTCATTCTTGGTGCGGAAGGGCAGCCCGAACCCGCAGTGTTGTCCGATGGTGATTTCACCGAGGTCAAACAGGTAGTGGACCTTACCGACTGGGATCTCGTGGTGGCAACAATGGATACCGTGGGGCAGGTAATGTCTCAGGCTCAACCCCCTTCCGGTTTCCCCAGCGACTATTCTCCCCTATGGCATTTCAATTACAACATTGGGCTGCCGACTGCCCGCAATCTGGTTACCGGAGGCTTCACTGTCGATGACCAGGGCGACATCGAAGTGGACAACGAGAACTACTCGCCATTGCTGACGCGGTGCCGCAGGATACCTGTTGGCAGCACGTCGGCAAAATTACTTGGACAAAACACTCCCCAGTGGTTCTCGGGTTCTCCCCTGGACAATTACACGTTTCAAATGTGGGTGAATTTCGACGCCGTCGCACATGCGGGTTCTTCGGGCATAAGCCCCATTCTATTCAAGTGCGCTGATGCCACCCCGAACGGCGTCAACTTCGGACTTTCAGGAACCTTTGGACCGTCTGCTCACCAGTGGGTGGTTTCGGTCGTTCATCACGCGGCTGGCACCACAAGCACAACCTTTCCCGGTTTTGTCTGGGACACGCCTAACCCAGGTTGGAAGCTTGTCACTGTGACCTGGGATCTTTCCATTGTCACGCCAGGTGACAGGCTGAAATTGTATATCGATGACAACCCAACACCGTATCTAGGGGCAGCTCCCTTGGCTGGTTCTCCCAATGCTGCTGCGGTAGCCACCCCCCTGGAAATAGCCGACCCAGATCTGTGGGGGCTAATCGACGAAATGAGGATGTTGGATGTAACACTTTCGCCAACCGAGATCGCTGCGAGCTACGATGCTTGCACAGTGTTCTCTACGCCTATTGATTTTGAGTGGTTGATGCAGATCATTATCAACGGTGAAATTTATGGCGAGCGTGTTGTGAGGCCGGACGAGTCCCGGCGCTGGACGGACTTCAAGGCACCGGTGAGACATTTGAACGGCGACTGTGAGGTAGCCTTCAGGCTCGCGCTACAGGAGATTTAAAATGGCAACCAAACCGAAAACAGGAATCAGGACACCAGCGGAATATATAGACCCTTTTATTTCTCCGTTCGACGATGTTTTTGCTGTTGATCTGGACGATTGGATTGACGCCAACGCTGCTGACAATAAACTGTTTTTACATGCGGCATCGCCTTCGGATTATCCTATATTCAACTCCGGCACGGGCAATGTTGTATGGGGCAACTTTACGATCAACACATCGCGCTCCGGTGGTGTATTAAGCGTGAACAGTGGCTCTGTGGCTATACCTGATGGTCAGTGTCTGTATGTGGACGCGCCGACTAGACCTTTCGCTGGCCAGACGGTTGTTCCGGCTGTTATTGCCATCCCGCAACTGGGAAGAGATCGGATTGTTCTGGGTGTCCGGCGCGGCAATAACTTCTACCGATTTGTATGGGGGGCTGGTGGGTTGGCTGCAATCGGCAGCAGTACAGATAATGCGGTAGTGCGATGGAATGGGACAGGCGGTGATTCTCTTCAGGACTCTCCCAACACGACGCTGTCGGATGTAGGCATTCTAACCACCAAGGGTGTTGAAGTAGAATATGCCGACATGGACAATTCGGTGGCCAACCCCAGCCACAAAGAAGGCCGCACCTTTTATGACAACACCAATAAGGCGCTCTCTTATTACAACGAAGAAGCGGACGTCGCCCTGAACATGTGCCGCGAGGACGTCATACGGGTCTACAATGATACCGGTGGTGTGCTGGCCAACGGGAAAGTCGTCTACATAAATGATGCGGTTGCCGGCGCTCCCAAAGTAGAACTCGCGGACGCCAGGGAATTTGATAAGTCGCGAATCATTGGCATGGTTACGCACGACATAGAGGACGGGACCTACGGCTATGTGACGCATTTCGGCGACGTCAACGATTTGGATACCTCGGGGAAAAGCCTTGGAGATCTCTGCTACCTAGACCCTGCCAATCCTGGGGATTGCACTACCACCAGGCCCACGGATGGAAACTTCCCGGTGATAGTTGGTGTCGTCACAATTGTACACGCCTCAACGGGCAGGATGCTGATACTCCCCAACATATCGCAGTACACGGCGGAGACTATTCAGATAACCGGGTGGGCCGACATTCAGCAGTACACCGTGGCGTTTGTTGATCTCACTCGCACTCTTACGTTGACTCCGACGGCCAGTGAGTTCCGTTGGTACGAAGGCGGAGTGAAATACACCAAGGCCACGGACAGCATTGTAATTTCGGACACCGAGGGATTGCACGCGATCTATTACAACGCCGGAACGCTGGTGGATTTGGCGAACCCCACGCAGTCGCAGATGGAAACCATCATACGTACGTACCCAACGGTCGCGTATGTTTACTGGGACCAGACCAACCAGGAATGCATCTACCTGGGCTTTGAGCCGCACACAATCGGCATGCCGTCGATGACGCATTCGTACCTGCATTTCACGCGGGGGGCTCAGTACATCAGCGGTTCGGCGGCCACCAATGTCGTCGCCGATGCGTCTGGAAATGTCGACACGCACGCCCAGTTCGGCGTTGACAGTGGCGTGTGCGCTGATGAGGACGTCCCATTTTTCCCGATCTCGGTGGCATCCACGGTGGGTCTGCCTATTTATTATCTGTCTGGCCCAGAGGGCAGCCCAGTTGTCCGCAAAACGACCAACGCGGGATTCTCCATAGACACCGCAGGCACCGGCAGGATGGCCTACAATTATCTCACGGGAGGCAATTGGACAGTAGCGGAAGTCGCTAATGGTGACTGTGCTCTTTGCCACGTGTTCGCCATAAACGATGCGGTCGCTGGCAGGCGCACCATTGCGTTCATGGGACAGGGCGACTACGGCAATGTTACACTGGCCAGAGAGGGTGCGCTTACAGAAATATCCAGTTTGATATTGGGGGGTCTGGTATCTCCCGAAATGGTACCTCTGTACACGTTTATTTTCGAGACTCGAAACAGCTATAGTAACTCGGTCAAATCTAGGGTCAGAACTACTGATGCCGGCGATGACTACATAGACTGGAGGCAAACTCCTCCAGGGGTGGGCGGTGGCACGGCTGCGGTGTCTCCCGTATTTTCGGATGCCGAGTTCACCATATTTGATGATGCAGATCCCACCAAGACAATGATGTTCCAGGCATCGGGAATAACCACGGGCACGCAGCGGATTTTCACGGCACCCGACAGGGATGGCGTGATAGCCCCGACATTGGATGAAGCCTATGACAACGAGGCTTCGGGGACAAAAACCGTTGTAGCGGATGATGGCACAGTACTCTTTGAAACACATACGGTTTATGATCTTGAGGTGGATATATCTGGTAATAACAATCCATCGGTGAATGGCTCCCCCACTTACTATGGGTTTAAAGTTACGAACGGTGCCGATAGCGTACAAATCGTCAAGGAGGGCACTGATGAGATAAGTTTTTTTGCCGCAGTTTATGATTTTTCAGTTGCAGCCAGTGATGACATTATACTGTCTGCCACAGACACAATCAGCTGGTCCGGCATCAATGCTTCGCTTTCTGGCGCGGGGGCTCTTGCAATAGCCAGCGATTTCACCCTGACCGGCGGGGGCACGATTGCCAGCACATCAAACGGGCACATACTCGCAGCACCACACGGTACAGGGAATTTTGGAATCGGCTCAATAACTCCTTCCTACGATTTCTCGATTGGATCGGCGGATGGTAGCAATCAGATTGGGATTTACCACGATAATTCCAATGTCTATTTCAAAACTGATGATGGATTTTTTAGATTTATAACCGACGAGGGGACAAACACCAGCACATACATACAAGTATATGGCAAGGGAACAGGCGTTGGATATTTAAATGTTTATGATGAAGATGATTTGGAAAGGCTGGAAACTGCGTGTTCATTAGGTGTTGGTTATATAAGGACCGCCGGAACTAGTCCTGCTGAATTGAGTTTGCAACATACTGCACATTCAGATGTTTTATGTTTTGGAACGGCTGCCGATGGTGAGACCCGAGAATTGAAGATCTATGGTTATTACTCAGGTGATGCAAGAAGATCTCTCGAAATCGGAGTAGGCATCGACGCAGCCGATACCGCTTCTTTTGACGGTGTTTCGAACTACATGTTCGACGGGGTCATTTACACACCTGACGGCGGACTCTCAACCAACTGGGTAACCAATAGTCTCTCCATGGGTCACGATTCGAGCACGCACACATCATGGATACAATCGGGAGACACCGGTGGTACAGAATTAAAGATCAACGAGCAGGGCGGTTGGGTGCTATTTGGTAACGGTTCATTTGGATCAATTACCAATAGCAATGGTCACATTGGATGTACCCGCCTGGAGTGTAACTCTGTTGCATGGTTTGATTCGGGAATAATTACAGGGAATAACCAATCTATCCAAAGTTTTGGCGGCGCTGCCAATTATGGTGCATTTTATCCCAGAATAACCGCACAGACCAACAATGCGCCGATCTTGGCGACTGGCGCAATAGGCAATTATATATTATTTTGTGAGAATGCTGATATATCATTTAATTGGTCCCTTGCTGCCCAAACCACCCCAACTCTGGCAATTTGCGGAGCAACTCAAGACACAACCCACATCGGTCTACTTGCACATGATGACACCGATTTCACAATTGATTCACTGACACTTACAACCAAATTCAAATCAGGTCTGAAACACAACGTCACCACCGTAAACGCCGCCACATACGATCTCCTAGCCTCTGATTACTATGTCCATGTGACCTACACAGGAACCGGGGCAGTCACGAGCTTGACCCTTCCATCGGCTCAAGTGGTATCAGGTAGGACGATCTATATCAAGGATGCTGGGGGTAACGCCTCTACAAACAATATCACAGTAGATACCGAAGGATCGGAAACCATCGACGGATCAGCAACCTTGGTCATGTCCACAGATTATCAAGCCATCCAACTTTATAGTGATGGTTCTAACTGGTTTGTAGCAAACTAATGAGCATTCATCCCTGCAAGGGTTTAACGAAAGGAACAAAAACAATGCAATGGAAAAATAGAATACTCATGGATCTGGCATTCGACTGCAATCCTGAAGAGGATAGTGAAGACGAGGAACTCGATCTGGCTAGGTCGGTTTTCACGAAAATCGCCAGCTTTCTGGCTGGTGACGGGGAAGACCCTCCAGTCGGAAAAGCTTCCAAACGGCTAAACACGGACACAAATGTCCTATCGATGACAATCAGGATTCCGCATCCAGCAACAGAAGATCCGGTATCTCCGACATTTGCTGTGGCAGAGGCGCTTCACACGAAACTCAAAAACAATCTGGACAATTTCCCTCCGCTAGTAGATGGGGCACTCCCCAAGTTCAAATTCCTGTTGGAAATGCACCCCGACGATCCAGAGGAAGAAGAGACAGAGCCCGAATAGAAACAAACTTGGAGGACTGAATGTCGCAGAAAATCAAAGCTTGTTACAAATGTGGTTCCGCTGAACACGTGGAACTGGAAAGCCGGATGCACACAGCTAAATACAAAGGCAAGCTGGTGACATACAGGCATGAGGAATCCTTCTGTACAAAATGCAAGCGATACTACGAGCACGAGCCCGTGCAAACGGATGCGAACAAAAAGCGGCTGCATGCCGCATGGCTGCAACTGAGTGGCCAGGAATAGACAAGGCAAAGCAAAGGCAACAGGCAAAGGAGAGCGAAAATGAAAGTAACGAAAACACAACAGCAATTGGTGGCAATGTGGAATGCCGTGAACGAGCTGCTTGCGGACGAGGAAAAAGGCGGGGTCTTTTTTCTGTTGACGTTGGCGGAAATAAAGATGGCACTGAAACCAGTAGTGGAAAAGCTCGAAACAGTTCAAAAAACTTTCGCCGGTGAATTAGATGCGAGACGCAGGAAGTTGGACAAAAAGGCATCTGAGCTATCCAGGAAGGACTCCAAGGGCAATGCGGTACGCTTTGAAAATGGTGGCTACGCTATACCCGTGGAGAATGTAGACCAGCTGGAAGAGTTTACTACCAAGCTGGATGAAGAATACAAAGACTCATTGACACTGGAGAAGGGGTACAGTGAGTCCCTCATGGCAACGGAGGAGACGCTGGAGTTGCCACAAATAGCGCGAAAATTATTGCCACCCAAGATGAAGGGTTACCAGGCGGAGGCTCTCTTTGATTTGATTCACACAGCAAAAGCCGAGGAGGTTCAGGAGGACAAAGGAGAGCCAGAGTAGGCATAACACCAACGGGGGCAAAGGGAGGTCGTCTGTGACGGGTACATCAAGCACCAAGATACTTCAGGAGCAAATCAACCTGAAGGCCGATCAGAATTGGGCAAAGGCCAAATTTGAGTCTATAGAAAAGGATGAATCGGAAACAAGAGAGATCGCTCTGAGTGCCAAGAGAGAACTAGCCAGGGAGAAGGTTATCAAAATAGGTGCAGTGTTTGCAGTCATGGTTATCATAGGGGGTGTACTGGCCTCACATTTCTCTGTAAAAAACCAGGCACAAAACACAGCGGAGGCGATGGATGTTGTCCAATCTACGGTAACCGAGATGCAAGAGGATCTTGAGTATGTCAAGATCAGGATTACGGAGGACCCACGGGAGGAAGAAGAGAAGGAGCGCAAAAGAGCCGAGGCTATTGCCGATGCAGTAAAGAAAGCGTTGGAAACTAAGCCAGCAACGGGACGCAGAAGTAGATAAGGAGTTTTTCCGTGTCGATGACAGTCGAACAATTATTGGCCACCCTTGGAATAGACAGTGCCGAGGTGACCGTCTCTCCATCAGGGCGGTATGTACTGATACAGAGAGATCCCCAGCCGGACGAGACCGATATACCCATTACTACTGATGTGATATTTATGTTGGTGGATCTGGATGGGGCACCCAACGACCCTGGGTTGGTAACACCGGCATTCGACTTTTATGTTGATGGCAACCATGTTTTGTCTTTCGTCGGAGGGGTTCCCGTCTGGACAGCCCCATGGACGGGTGTTTACGAAACACACACCCCGAGCTCCCCGTATGCTTTTTGGAAGTTCACGAGTCAGCAGCCGGGCACATTGTTTACATCGGAGCAGGAGGTGCCTGTCCAGCTTGATCTCCTGTCCGGTGGGGGCTGGGGACATGCACCCTGGGGACATTTCCCTTGGGGACATATACCTGCCGCAACTCCAGCGCAAACTTACCTCTATTCATTCACGATAGAGGATCTGACCCCTCCCAAATTAATTTCCGCGCAAGGCATTGACCCGTTCACCGTGCGCGTAACGTTTGACGACGACATGGCTTTGTCCGGCACGAGCTCTGCACTTGACCTAGCCAATTGGGCCAACACTATCCAGCGTTGGAACGTGGATCCACTGCCAGGGGTCACACTCGATGTCACAGGCGTCGTGGTGGCCGACGTGGTCACTCCCTACCCGGTACCGGTCGCCTGGGTCTACGCAAACGCAACGGCTCGTACCGGGGCAACAGGCTTTGTTGAGGACGACGTCGGGAAAATTGCATTTCAAGAGAGTGACTCAACCTACTGGATGCTGATTGACACGTCCCCCACCTGGTTAGCGGTGGAGATCGGTGCACAGTTTGACCTTACGGTAAACTGGGAGATGACGCCGGACTGTCCTTACGAAATCACGGCCAACCCAAATCTTGAGGACGATGCCGGCAACACCATGGACCCCAGTTACAGCTCGGCCGCCTTCCCTGGGTTTGCCCCTGAAATTCCCGAAGGCCGAGCGTTCTCTCATTGGGAACATATGATTCCGGCGAAGAACAAGCGGGAAGATCTCACCAGGGATCTCGAGCGTACCAGCAACTGCATCGAAGAAGTCCTTGCGTGGATGATGTATTACGTTGACCGTTTCACCGACCAGTTCGACCCCGACAAGGCCACCGACGAACAAATCGATGCCATGCTTTATGATATGGGGAACCCGTTCTCCGCGTGGACGGAGCTCGAGCTCACGGCCAATCAGAAGCGCAAGCTGCTCCGCATCTTGATTGAGATATACAAAAGCAAGGGGACGGCCTGGGGAATAGAACAAACGATCTTTTTCCTGCTCGGCGAGGTGGTACATGTTGTTCCCTATTTGCAAGGCGGATGGGTATTGGGCGAGGATGCCCTTGGTAGTGGTGCAATTGCCGAGGTGATGAATGACACGGCGGCACCCTGGGATTTCACCGCGGTTTCCCAGCCGTGGGAATTGACACTGAAGATTGATGGTGGTGCCGAACAAACTATTACATTTATCCCTGGACACTTTGCCAACCCGGCAGCGGCCACAGCCGACGAGGTGATAGCGGTAATTGTGGCGCAACTATCCGGTGGTTCAGCTTACGAATTGTACCCAGGGCAATCAGCGGTGGCAGCCGGCACGAGCGCCGAGCCGTTTGCAGTTTCCCCTGGGGACACGCTGTCGGTGCTCGTGGACGGTGACCCGACTCCCCTGGCTGTAACGCTCGCCGTTGCCGACATAGCGACCCCAGGAGCTGCTACGGCATCTGAGCTGGCAGCGGCAATCAGCAACGCGCTGGTTGGCTTTATTGTGGGGCACGATGTCGCAGGGAGGCTGGCGCTAGAGACCGTGGAGCGAAGCGACGCCGCGAGCATAGAAGTGCAAGCGGGCTCCGTGCAGGTGGCAACAGGGCTGCCAACGGCGGTACAGAACGGCTCCGACTTGCCGCAGATCTCAATCTACAGCAACAAGGCCGGGGTCTCGGCATCCGTCGAAATAACAGGTGGGGTGGCCAACGACGTGCTCGGTTTCAACACGGAGTTCATCGGCTCTACCGGTGGGGCGGTGTTGGCCCCGGACGACCAGTACACGCTGTACTCGTTCGACATCGAAACCGAAAATGTGCTAACCTCCGAACAGACAGCAATCGTGAGGAGGGTGGCTGAATACATGAAAGTGGCGCACGAACATTTAATCGACATCCGGACGGCGGAACCACTGCCGTGGCCAGACGCATGGGTGTTGGGTGTTGATGAGCTGGATGTGTCTACGGAGCTGGCAGAATAATGAGCGCAGAAAAACAAAAAAGGGGTATGTAAGCCATGGACATATTTGACTACTATTTTAAACAGATTGTGACACAAGGCCAATTGGACTGGGCCTTTGATAGGGTCCAAGATGCCATGTACGGAATCTCCGTCGACAACGACCTCTTTGGCATAGTGGACGGTCTCGGGATTTCCGAACATGCACCAACCCCTGACAAGACCATAGATCTGGCTGGGCCGGGTACAGCCTACGACAAGTCGGGACAACGGTGTAATATACCCGATGCCTTGACCGTTGTAGACTGTTCACAGGATGAGTTCGGGACTGATTCCAATCCGCCCACGGCCACGTATCAAAGGTACATTTCTGTCTTTATCCGGTTCGATAGAAACCTCACAGACCCGGCGTTGGATGGAAATAATATCACCGTCTGGACAAAGCAGCTCGAGTCATTCGAGGTTTTCGTGCGGCTGGGTGCTGAGGCACCTGTCGGCACGGCTGTTCCAGCACCGCTCATGGCGGATGCAATACTGCTCGGTGACATCCTGGTAACCAATGGTTTCACGGCGATTGTCAACGGTGATATTGACAGGACGCGCAGGGAGGACTGGGTCAGATTTACGGGTTCTGTTCTTGGTGACCGCGTATACGGTACACCGAAGGATGCAGTAGAAGACATTCTGGCGCTAATCGAAAGTTGGGGTGGCGCACTTCCATTTTCTTTTGGCCAGAACTGGTATAACAGTGTGGTGGTCAAGGGACCCTCCCCGCCTCCCGCCACGATGCAGCAGGCGCTTGATGCCATCATCTTTGATCTCACCCAGATCCAAACATTCTCCGAGGCCACACTTAAAGCGGGTGCGGAGCTAATTGGGATGAAGGGCTCGCCACCGTGGGCATACACCACTACTTGGACCAATATCAACGTGCATGACGCGGTGGTCAGTGTGGGCCAGGATTTGAATCAGCATATTGGCGGCAGTGCACCTCAGCACCCTGCAAGCGCCATCACTTTCGCCCCATATGGGTTCATCGCGGCAACCGACGTGCAAACTGCGATGCAGGAAATATTGGATGATCTGGCAGCAACATCCCCTCAAGCTGGTGCGTCATATATCGGTTCCAAGGCATTATCTTCAACCCCTGATTCCCTGGTTGCCCAGCCGGTCGAAGATGCAATTGGGGATCTGCTGACCTATGTGAATGCAAGGGCTCGAAAAGGCAGCGCTGAGACCATAACGGCATCATGGCTCTTTGAACAGCTCATTAGATTGAACGATGAAAATGCCTATATCCGCGGCGAAGAGACAACTTCCGGCGATTATTTCCCTATCTTCCAACACAGCTCATTGCGTGGAAGAATATTGTATTCGGGTTCATCCGGGGCAATAGTGCTGACGTACAACTGTTCGTTCGACAATTCCACCAACCTTTGGCATTACGACCTCAACACTGAGCACAGTTTCAAACTTACACTTTCCAGCACCGGATTATTTTTGTCCAAAATGGATAAGGATGATCCCAACCACGACGCATCCGGGTGGTCCGAGACTGAATGGACAGGGGAAATACAGTGGGGTGATGACGAGGCCATCTCCATGCATGTCTTTGCGACAGCCAGTGCAACTTCTGGGTACGCATATTATGACCGCGTACAGTACGCATTACAGGTTTTCAACGCGGGTTCGGATTCCGAAAACATGCCCAACAGCAACGCTGTAACATGGCACGCCAAACTGCCGTCGGCACTGGTCTCTGGAGACATAACAGTAACTGCCGACACTGCTGTTAATTGGTCGTCAACTCCTACCGTGTCAGATGTGAATCAGTTTGGGTGCATTGTTGGCGGAACATCGGACAGCATTGCTGCTGATACAGCAGCCTACAGTTTCGGAAAAATCGAAGTCGACATGACGGTTTAAGAGGAGCGAAAATGGGACTCATATCGTACAACGGAAAAACTCGGGAGATAGTTTTCAGGTGCTCTGGCTGCAAAGACAAAGAACAATCTCCTGAGCGCACGGTTTCGGAGGCGGATATTGAATTGGCATTAGGAGGGGGGTTTGCCGGACTTATGTTGCCGCTTTGCACCTGTCATGCCCGATCTTACATCCTGCCCGGCAAAGAGCTGAAGGGACCGGTGAGTCACATGAGAGCCGTGCTTTTCAAGCGGAGGTATGATGCGGCTAGGGGAGACTCAAATTTAGATCTGGCACCGTACAAGGAGTATGTCGACGCGCTGCGAGCATCGTATGCGGAGGTCGGCACCCAGGAGGCTGCGGAGCAGTTTGAAGGCTCCTGCTCTGTCAATCTGGACAAAACCATCAAGCCACTGAAGTCATCGGTCAAGCCGGAATAACCCAACCCTTAATTATTTTCACCCTTTGACTGCGCGGGTATTAGCACAGCAGAGGGCCGTAACCCTTGCTATAACAGCGTTTGGTCGTGACAAAAAAAATGTTGTCACATGTTAAATATTGGGGCATAACTAGGTTATGACTACTAAACAACAAAACAAAATAGCAAAACGAAAAAAACTGGACGAACAACGCAAGGGTACCGAGAGACCAACAGGACAGTGGATTCGTACTGACCTGAGACTAGCCATCTACCTAAGAGATGAATTCCGGTGCGTATATTGCGGAAGCGACCTACACGGGGCAGCGCCAACGGATCTCACCCTTGACCATATTCACCTCTGGTCTAAGGGGGGAGAGAACGACCCAACTAATCTCATAACAGCATGTAGATCTTGCAACTGTTCCCGCGGGGCCAAGAGCCTGAGTCAGTACGCCGACGAGCACACGCGGAAGGCGGTACGCCGGCAAACGCGCAGGGAGATTCGGAAGTACCGCGAGCTGGCCCGTTCTATTCTCAACGGCGAAGCACCCGAGGAAACTTTGCAGAAACAACCGCGACCCTGGAGGTCGCGAAGGAGGACGAAATGAAAGCGAAAAAAATCACTGTAAACGAGTTGAACGATGTAGTAACTATCGAAGAGGAATTCATTAAAAAAGGGTTACCCCATTTTCTGAAGCGCTGCGAGGCCGAGCATGTCCAGAAAACATTGGACAGCAACAAGGGTAGTATATTTACCTTCGGCAAAAGCTATTTTTACAGATGCGGTGGAACCCCGGAGAAGCTCCGGGACAGGGTGGCGAAACAATTGAAGGAGGCTGGTTTCCATGCCGAGGCAATAACATGGGGAGACAACTACGCATCTTTCCGCGGAGGCTGCAAACCCATGTCCGCCAGGGACAGTTTCTTCTGGGCCACCTTTTTGGTGAAAAGAACAGGTGACGTAGAGGCGGAGAAACCGGCAGAGGAAAAACCGGCGGAAGACTGGCAGCCCAAAAGGGGGGAGACTGTTTATGCTTTTCAGGCGAGTTACAAACGGGTGGTCAGCGCACCAGTTAGATCTATAACCGGAGACACGGTAATTATTTTGGATACACCAGCCAACGAAAGATCTTCCTACTCGTTTCATTGGGTCGGCCGTACCCCCAAGGAGGCGATGAACAAAGCCCTAACACAAATCATATCCGAGCGTGATCATCTGAACGGACTAATAAATTTCCTCGTCGTGCACAAGGACGGACCAACGGATGCAGAGTAGCGAGGCTAAACCAATGAAAGGAAATTGTTACAAAAGTTCCGGTGAGTATCTGATGGACGAGTGGCTCAAGGGCGAGCATGAGCAGTACACTTTGGTACATGGTATTCCTACGCTTACAGTAGAACCGTTCACCAGATATGGCCACTCATGGATTGAATTCACGGCAGTCGTCGGAGTGATTGCCGGCAGGCAGCTGAAAACCGTGATGTGCCTGGACACTGAAACCAACAACGTCGTGCCCCGCGATCTGTTCTACAAGGTTGGCAGAATCAAACCCGAAGAATGCTTCCGCTACAAGTTTTCTGAGATGCGCGAGCGGATAAACGAAACGGGACATTGGGGCCCGTGGGAAGGACCAGAAGTATGCTGAAGAATGAACTGAGAGAACCCGTTGAGGGTGATGTCCTCTGGCTTGTTCTCAAGACAGGCCAGCTACGTAGGTGCGAAGTTGAGAAGATTACAAGACGCGAGGGGCTGGCTTGTAGTGAAGCAACCCTCCGACCGTACAACCAGGCAGGAAAGAAACTACGGAGATTCACCATCCAGCTGTGGGATTCCCCTGTCCGAAGCATGTGCCCCGGCCTCAATATTTACTGGGACTTCGCGGATGCTTCTGAGTATGTTTGGACAAAGGCGAGAGCCAGGATCTTGGGGGCCAAGAACTCGCTTGCTCGAGCCAAGAAATTTCAGGAGGAAACGGATTCGGGACTCCAGGAATGGTTCGACGCCTTGGCCACAGATTATTGGACCAAAAAACTGCCTCTGTAACTTCCTGTACTCGCAGCAATTTACCGCTTTTTTATTTTGATGACAAAAAAAAGATTGTCACGAGCTAAAATATGGTGAATAAGTAGGAGTGTTGGTTGACAACAACAAAGGAGTGACGCGATGAGGGCAATAAACGTAGACAGGGTAGCGACAGTAAAGGCCACGGGACGGAGATTTGTAGTACGGAATCTGACCATACCCCGTGACAAGAACCAGCCGATCAAAGTTCACTGCTACAGAAACATTGTCCGAGCGAGCCGGACCCTTAACGGGGGGGCGAACTGGAAATATGATGACACGATTATTTTTCTGAAGGACGCGGTTGAAATTGAAGAGAAAAAACTGAGCTACGAATTTATAAAAGAGCTTTTTATTGAAGGCCAAGTTTGGGTTGGGGCCGAGCGCGGGGAGCTGGTTTTTGTGAACCGAACAAGGACAGGCCGCACCACAAAAATAGAGCGCTGTAAAGTTGGAGCCGGACAGCTTTTGAACGCCGCAGCGAGCGCGGAGAAGGACGGTAAAAACGCGCTGGCAGAGCTGTATTTTGAAGCGGCAGAGCGAGCTGAGAACGATCCGGAGAAGGCTGCACAGAAACCAGCCGCGGACCGCGGATACCAGGACCTATGTAACGCGCTGCAAAAATGTTTGATTGACGCAGAGATGACCAGGATCAGAAGTGAGAAAAAACGACAAGAAGAATTCGCCGCGTACGAGTGGGAAGCAGAGCGGCGAGCAAACCTTTAAAAGAAACGGGTAACCAGCGGCGGAGGCCGCAAGAAAGGACCGGAAAAATGACGACAGCAAACGACAACGTAATGACAGGGTTGGAGATCGCGAAACTAGTGAGCAAGGGCAAGGACGCCTACGACGCCGACACGAAGAAGGCAGCGAGGGGATTCTTGAAGCGCAAGCGCGACCAGCGAGAGCGCGTCCTTCCCAAGTTTCTTGCAGTGGTATGCAAAGCCGAAAACATCGCCGAGGATACCAGTGCTGGCGGTGTTCTCAAGGCGGTAGAGTTTCGTTTGAAATGGGTTGGTAAACCAGGCCCCGAGGCGGAGGCGGAGGAAGCTGCAACAAAACCTGTCCCAAAAACTCGCCGCAGCAAGAAAGTTGAGGCGAAGCCACCAACCGCCAAGCAGATCAAGAGAGCGCTGGCTCCGAACAAGCCTACCCCTGAGAAGAAGGAGACGGAGCCTGAGACGAAAGAACCTGCACCGCAGCCCACTGCGCACATTTCGGTGAAGGCGATTGCTGACACGCTGCAGCAGGCCGAGGGGAAGCACCTGGGCGACCTTTGTGGCTGGTCGCTGTCCGGCACTCGCCCGAAGGACCAGGTGGACAGTCTGGCAATTAAGCACGGTTTAGAGGACGATCTTCATTTTCCAAAACTGACACCGAACAGCTGCTACCGAAAAGCAATCCAACAGACGTTCAATGCCGGCAAGAGTGACCACGGGAAGGCGATGGCCGTTCTAGTAGAGGATAGCGCCAACAAAATCGTTCACAGCATTGTAACCAGCTCCGTAGTTGACGACGACGACGACGCAGTTTCCACGAAGGACGCCGAGTTCAAAACCGAGATCAAGGTTGGGTTCAATAAGGAAGCCTACCGAGATGGCGCGAGTGCAGGTGCTTGTCTGGTTCTCGAGGATGAGACTCATCCCTCGGCGGTAGCCCTGAGAGCCAAGTACACTGAGCTGGCAGAGACCTATCTCAGCTACGACATCCGCAACGCTTTCCAGCACGCTTTCCGCCTCTGGGATGCCTGCCCAATTCTCCCGCACGGAGGACTCTGGTACATCCCCTCAGTTCACGCGGCAAAGGTTCGCGCTTGGCACGGTTTCCTGACCGACCTCGGGATGACTACCGCGGTCATACCAGCCTTTGACACGCAGGAAACACTCGACTCGCTCAGACAGTCGACGAGGAACGGTCTTGAGGGGCAGCTCAGTGACATGATGAGCCTGCTCGATATGTACGCCAGGGAAGGCTGGGACACTGTCCGAACCAAGACTCTGGAAAAGCGCGTAGAGGAGTTCGACGAGCTGCGTGCTCGTGCCGAATTGTACAGCTCCATACTGGGTACCACCGTGAAGGACTTGACAGACAAGGTGGAACGTGCTGGAACTAGACTCACCAAGGACATCACGAAACGCCAAGAGGACGAGGCAGCAGAGGCCGAGGAGAAGGCCAAACAAAAGGCCGAGGCCAAGGCAGCCAAGAAGGCGGAACGCGAAGCTGCCAGAAAAGAAAAAGCTGCCGAGGAAAAATCTGACACCACTCCCGAGGCTGCGGTAGCAGCATCCGCATAAACCCTTCCGAGCCTTTCCAGGCTGCACCGAGATCTCGACTATACCCAAATCTTCACTCAATGAGGTCTTGGTGCGTCTTCTATCCGGCGAAACCCCGTTGCCGAAGCCTTTGGCAATTAATCTGTTGGAATGACAAAAAAAATGTTGTCAAGATGGAAAAAATGAGGAATAAGTAAAGTGATGATAACTGAACAACATACAAATTCACAAACAACCGCGACCCTGGCGGTCGCGAAGGAGGACACGAAGATGACCAAAGCTAACGCAAGATTAATGGAAGTACGCAGCCAACTGAAGACACGCTTCGCCGAGCGCGGTGCACTGGTAGACGGCACCCTAACAGCACTGATTGCCAGGGACCACCTGCTAATGTTGGGCCCTCCCGGAACGGCCAAGAGTGACTTCGCCGAGTCAGTAGCACAGTGCCTGAGCACAGGGTTTTTTGACATTCAGCTCACCAAGGACACGGCACCCGAAGAAGTTTTTGGAATGTTCAGCGCCAAGAAGATGATGGAGGAAGACCGGTACGAGCGCAGGACTGACGGAGTAGCACCAAGCAAGGAAGTCTGGTTCTTGGACGAGATTTTCAAAAGCAGCAGCGCTCTCCTAAACGGTTTTCTCCTGGCGATGCAGCAGCGCAAGATGAGGAACGGAGCCGAGATGGTGAAGCTGCCACTCGAAACAGTGATGGCCGCCAGCAACGAGTACCCTGAAGATTCCAGCCTTGACGCACTGTACGACCGCTTCGCCGTAAAATTCTGGCTGGATTACATTGGTGATGACTCCGCGCTCCTGAAGCTCATGTCCGAAGGCCCGAGCGGCATTGACGCCAAGCTGGAGGACGGCGACCTGGAGGAGCTCCGGAAGGCAGCCGATGCACTCCCCTGGGGCAGCGACGAGGCCAACACGCTGCTCAAAATTAAAAAGGCCTGCGCCGACGAAGGCTACATCGCCAGCGACAGAACCTGGATTGGCAAGGCACCAAAGCTCGTTAAAGCCAGAGCCGTCTTGAACGGCCACTCCTCGGTCCAACCCAACGATTACCTGGTACTGGCCGACGTGATTTGGAAACGCCACACGGACCGCCCTGCGCTCCTGAAGGCAGTTGGAAACGCAAGCGACCCCTACGGTGCCCGAGCCACCTCGATTATTGACGGAGTTCGCACCGCGATGAAAGATCTCCCCACACTGGACGACATAAAGACCGGCGTACTAACGAAGCCCGCAGCCGCGAAGAAGATGGGGGAGATTCAGGGTAAACTCAGTGGTCGCCGAGATGCAATCCTCGAAGTGGCCGACAAGGTGACAGACAACGACGCGGTCCAGGAAGCGGTTGAAATAGTAGAAGCTGCGATACAGCAACTCGCCGAGCGCGGCAGGGACATCACCATGTACCGTCCCGTGAGCGACTAGGAGGATACGATGGGTTCCAACCTAATATACGAAGCCTCCGACTTTGACAGGCACCTTTGGTCTGACCACACTCTCGCCGACAGCGCAGCAGCGAGAGCCGAGTCCGATGGCCGGAAGAGGTACGAAGCGTTTGGCGATTTTGCCGGCGAGATGTTTCACTTCTTCCACGCTGATGAGCCCACGAGACTCGAAGAGCCAGCCGCTGGCAGCGAGCCGTTCCAGAAACTGGACAAGGCCATGAGGGATGTCCCGGAGATCTCTGACCTCCGCGCACAGACAGCAGGCAATGACACCTGGTCTGGCACTGTGACGGCAGCCATGATTGACGAGCTGATGAACAAGATCCCAGCTCCAGGAAAGACTCCAGTTGCGGACATCCGCGGAGATGAAGAGGCGATTGAATACCTCGAGAGGCTACTCGAGCAGGCCGAAGAGGACGGTGACGACGCCCAGGCCGAAGGCATTGAGGATACCCTGAACGAACTGCTCGAAGGACTTGACGAGAAGCGTGATGCAGCAGAGGCAGCAGCGGAAGAACTGGACATGACCGAAGTACGCCAAGCCATGCGCTCGGCAGCCAAGTCCGCGGAGAAGGCGATTGACG
>Ga0180431_10000687_pt1 | contig 48416 bp, 47 predicted proteins | sample SS_ome_11_FD_132459 | JGI IMG/M metagenome (GOLD analysis project Ga0180431, IMG submission 132459) | Hypersaline lake sediment archaeal communities from the Salton Sea, California, USA - SS_1_MS_1 metaG | ecosystem: Environmental > Aquatic > Non-marine Saline and Alkaline > Hypersaline >... | reverse complement strand
GACAAACACATCGATACTCGTATCCTTCAACAAGGAGATTGATATCGCGTCAATCGATAGCGAGGCCTTGCATGTTGTCGATGAGTTTGGCAATGTATTGCGGGGGGAGATTGCCTTTCACGAGAACAGCATCGCCATATTCGAGCCCGAAGAGCCGATGATTCCGCATACGGCATACACGGCAATGCTGAAAAAAGATGTCCGGGATATGGAGGGGGGAGCGCTTGACGCTGATTATTCATGGAGCTTTATAACCGGCTCGGAGGAGGACATGGCTTCACCGGAGATTGTTTCGACCCTCCCGGAGCATAATGCGGCATGCCCCACCGAGAGCGTCTCGATAGTGGCCACTTTCAACGAGGACATCAATCCTCTGTCGATAACGCCGGAAACCTTTCGTGTTGAGGACGGAGAGGATATCGTCGCGGGAGCGATAAGCTATGATGCCGGCAGGAGATCGATCATATTCGTCCCCTACGGGCGGTTGAATGACAATTCCCGTTACCGGGTTGCCGTTATGAACATAAGGGATCTCGCGAAAAATCCCCTGAGCGCGGAATTCGTCTGGAATTTCAGAACCGGCGCGATTCGAATAGAGCTCGAGGATGCCAGGAACTGCGAGAACGGCTTCGCCACCTTCGGGCATCCGCCGCGAAGGCTGTTCAAGGATGATGGATTCCCGCTCTCGGAGGGGACCGATTTTACCTACGATTTGTCAATCGCCTCTCTCTTCGACCGAGGGATAAATGGAGCCTTCGAGCCCGGAAAATACTTCCGGATTGTCGAGAACGGGAAAAATATTGTGGATAGTAACGGCCTTGCGCTGGTTCCGGTGGCCAGGATGATCCTCTTCAGCGATATTAATCGGATTGCTCCGAAGCCGTATCAGTGCTATATCGATCCGATGAGCGGATATTTTATACTGCCTCGTCCCGATTACTGGAGCAGGCTGGAGAGCCTGGATGATATTGTCGAGGCGGAAATTTATGACACCGTGCCGAGTTACAGCGGGAATCAGTTGTCCTGTACGACCGGCAAGTTCGGAAAGTGTATTTATCAGTATGAAACCTCACCAGAGCATATCGATACTAATATTTTCTACATGTACCCTTTCGGTGATGCTGAAAAAACTTCATCTCGGGGAACGGCATCTTTCTGGTTGCGTTGTAATCCTCCTTCGGGGAAATATTACATATACAGCCATTTTGTTTTCGGGAATAACAATGTACACTTTACCTGTGATTACTGGGGCCAGAAAATTATTAAAATAAATGTTAACGGAGTTGTAGTTGCGAGTAAAAATTTAAATTGGACGGGATGGACACATGTTTATGTCGTATGGGCGGAGGATCGAAGCCTCTCGGATAACAAGACTGTACGGGTATTTATCAACGGTCAGGAATATGTTTCAACAACCGCGATAATAGATACGGAGGGTGCTACATATTATAAAGGATTAATGACCTTTGTCCTTAATGAACAATACGGATACAATTACTGGGACAACATCAAAATCTGGAAGCACGTCGTCTCCGAGGATCCCTCCTGGGAGTACAACAGCGGCGCCGGAAGGGAGGATGCCCTTCACGAAATGTACGGTCCCGACAACGGCTACAGGCCCCTCCTCACCGGTCCCGGAAACGGGGTGGGGTACTACTACGTGCCGTGAGGATGTAGCTAGTTGTTAATTGACCGATTGCCAATATTTTAGAAAAGACCATAGCATTTCAATAAATATTGTTAGTGTAATTTCAAATCGAATCGAAGTGATGTAATTAATTTATTTTGCATAGGAATTCAATAAAGCAGAAGAGGGTGGAATGAGAAGATTTTATATTATACTTATACCCATACTGTTGTTTATGGTTAGTAATTTGTTAATAGTTATTCCTGATAATTGCAGGACCCTTGATGATTTGATCAGTCAATTGAATTTTTTCAGTTATGTATTAAAGATATTGTTTGTTTTGTTAGCAATTGCTATTTTTCTAATATACAATTTAACAGCTGTAATGGGAACTTTGAATAAATTTATTCAATTTGATACGATTAGACCGGATATAATTGGCAAGTTGGTTGAAGAATCTTTAAACATTTTTAAGGAATTGGGTATTGAATTTAGAGTTAATGTAATGCTGGTTAAATTTAAAATCATTGTATGGAAACGATTTATAAAATTTCTTCGGCCATTTATTTTTCAAAAACAATTCAAAACCGTTTATCATTACAATATGGAGCATGATCGAGATAAGGATTTAGGGCTTATAACAAAGCAGGGTGTTGCAGGTTTGGCTTATAATGATCCCGAGGGGAAACATAGAATCGTTGATTTTATGAATGTTGATAGGAAATTTTTTAAATTAGATAAAGATCAACTTGATAGAACAAAGAGTATTAAATTTGTAATTAGCACTCCAATTCTTAAATGGAATCATGAAACTGGTAAATTAACTGATAAGGTTATCGGAGTGGTCAACATTGATAGTAGAAATAATTCATTTAAGATTATACAGGAAAAAGTTGTAATTGAGGATTTAGTTCAGTACAGTTACAATATAGCTGATTATGTCGCAAAGTTATATTAATTTGATTTCTTTTATGAGAATTGTATATTCAATACAGAGGCTAAAATGAATAGCAAAAAGAAAAAAGACGACAATAAAACAATGCTTGTAGAAATAGAAGGTATGCCTGGAGTGTATACCTCAACTGGCAGTTGTCATTCAACCGATATTGATTATTCTACATTGGTAGATAGAATATTAAAGCCGTTAGAAAAAACAAGAAAAATAAAAGGTCCAATTCCCAAATGGCCTATAAAAGGTGTGGAAGAATGATCCTGACCGATCCCGGCCTAATCCCTGAAGTTGTAGTGCTTCCTCACCGGCTCCTTGACGTTCCACGTGCAGGAGAGCCCCCGTGGGAAGGTGACGAAATCGCCCTTTGAGAATTCCACCTTTTTGCCGTCGGGCATCTCCACCTCGACTTTTCCCTCCAGGAGGAGGCACTCCTCGGTGCTGTCGTAGGACCAGTCGAACCGGGATACTTCCTTCTCCCATACCGGCCAGCTGTAAACGCCCCGCTTCTTGAGCTCGCCCTCTTCTATTTTTTCGATTGTAATTTCCATCGCAATTGTAACCTCTCTGTTTTTTCAGGCTGTATTCTCTAAGGTATTATTATTTATTGAAACAGAACTGGCGATGCTATCGCCCGATTGCTGTTTGGCACATTTCCAATCAATCAGACACGTGATTTGCTTAACGCTCATAACGTCGATTATTCTTACAGATCCAAGGGAGCATTTTGATATCATCGCTCGCTCCGCCACAAATATCATATCCCGTGATTGTGGCTTCGGCGGCAATCCTGGCCGCCTGCTCGCCGAGTATATCAAAATGCCCCCTTATTGGCAACTTTCTTTTATTTTTTAAACAGTCCGGAGAATTCTGTTTCCCATGTAACTCCTGATGTCATGGTAAAGAATAAGAGAAATGGCGTTTGCCGGCTTTCGTCTATCGGGAATTGCTTTTGCCAAAGGGGGATGTCAATCACTTTCCCTTCAACGGCGGCAGCCGGCAATCACGGGAGCATTTTCCGCCCGCCTCCGCGTGAATTTATTTTCCCCATGAAATGATTTAAACTGTACATTTAATTCAGTATATTGTATACATGAACTGTACATTTACGGAGCGGAAGCTGTTATCACCCTCTTCGCTTTTGGGTATTTGCGGTCAGGCGGAGTGTATCCTCTTTATGGAGGGTGGAAGAATTTTGTTGCGGTGCCGATCATCATCACGGTTATCATCGAACAGATATGCAGCTATTATTTTTATACTATCAACAGCAAAGGGATCGATAGCAGGATGTACAGCACACAGAGAACTATTTTGAGGGATTATCATGGGAGCAAAGCTAAAACATAAAAAGGTGGGCGTTATCTTTTCCGGCGGTCCTGCGCCGAGCGCAAACACCGTGATCTCCTCGACCGCCCTGAACTTTCTTGATCACAATATCCCGGTGGTCGGATTCTACCGGGGATACGAGTTCATCCAGGATTTCAACAAGGACAATCCGAGGCTCAAGAAGGGGGTTCACTATGAGGATATTACCGGTGATATATCACGGGTGCGCAATGATCGGGGGATCTATCTCCGGACGTCGCGGGCCAATCCGGGAAAGAAGATCCAGGCCGTCGAGGATCTCAAGGACCCGGAGAAGAACGTCCGGCTGAGGAATATCATCGATGCCTGTGAATACTTTCAGATCGGCGCGCTCATTTCAATCGGGGGTGATGATACCCTGAAAACGGCAAATTATCTCTGGCTGATGGGGCTGCCGATCATTCACATCCCGAAGACCATTGACAACGACTACTACGGGATTCCCTGGACCTTCGGTTACTGGACTGCCGTCGATGCCGCGCACAATATCATGCTCGATCTCAAGGCGGACGCGCAGGCGACGGACAGCTTTCACATCATCGAGCTGATGGGGAGGAAGGCCGGCTGGATTACCTACGCGGCGGGCATTGCCGCCGAGGCGATAATGATGATCTCTTCGGAAGATATTCAGGATGAGATCCTGGATGTCGATGCGATGGCCAGCAGGCTAACCGATGTCATCATCGCCCGGGAGAACAACCGCCGCCCCTACGGAATCATCGCGATTGCCGAGGGGCTCGCCGATAAGCTGCCCGATGGCCTGAAGCCGACCGAGACCGACCGGCACGGAAACATAATCTACGGCAAGGCGAATATCGCCCATATCTTTGCCGAGAAGGTCAAGGAGCTCTACCATGAACGGACCGGTCTGGAGGTCAAGATTACGCCGAAGCAGATCGGCTATGAGACGAGGGCGTCGGCGCCGATAAGCTTCGATGTGGTGCTCGGAAGCATGCTCGGATACGGGGCGTATAAATTCTTCTCGGAAGACACCTTCGGCGTGATGGTCTCGGTTACCGATAACTTCGATCTGAAGGCGGTCCCCTTTTCGGAGTTGATTGATCAGGAGACGCTGAAAACGAAGCTCAGGGATGTTCCGAAGGGGAGTGATTTCTTCTCCCTGAAGGAGCGCCTCTCCTACGGAAAGTTCTGGGAGTAGCGCCGGTTCGGGATGATACAGGAATGGATATGATCTCCACAGGGAAAAAATTCAGTGCGCTTCTCATTGTTTTGCTGCTGCCCTGCTGGTATTGCTGCTCTTCGGGTGAGAGCACGCCGGAGCGGACGCTCAGCGCCGTCCAGGAGAAGGCGCAGTCGGGAAAGCTCGCCGAGATAGGTGAGCATCTGACCGGTGATACGGTCGCGGCAATAAACCGCCTGAAGGATTATCCGGCTGCGAGCTGGCAGAACGACTTTGCAAGCCGCTTCCCCGAAGGAGCCGAATGGAAAGTTATTCGCCGGGAGGTAAAGGGGGACACGGCCCTGATAACGATGAAGTGCGTTGATCATCCCGTGGAGAACGTTATCGGATTCCAGACGGACTACCGGCTGCGTCGCGAGGGGGGTGTCTGGAAGATCGACATGCACGAGCAGCTCGAGCGGGCCGCCGATCGGCTGAAGGAGTTTCGGGACTTCGGCACGAAGCGATAGCCCGCATTGTCACGACAAGAGAATTGCCATGGACGACAGCAGTTCTCTCGATAGTGGAAATGATTTTTCTTCTCCGCTGCGGGCGCATTCTCCCGTAAAAAGCGGGTTGCTTTCCCTTTCCCATCGCCCAATCTCATCGACTCATCTCATGACATCCGGATGATGACTGAGAGAGCCGGTGAGCAGTGTAGAATCCTTCGGTATTCTCGCCGACCCGCCTGTTTCAGGTATTAAATTTTTTGCAACACATCTCTTTTGCTGGTAAAATAACAGCAATTACACTTTTACTGGAAAATTTTACAGGATGTACGTAATGCTGATTATGAGAACTATAAAAATGAGATGTACGGCATTTCTCGCCCTGCTTGCGGTGCTGATCCCGGCTTTCCCGGCGGGCGCTCAGATTCTCCTCGATTTCGAAAACGGGATTGTTGCCAGCGGTTATAACGATGTCCGTATTCCCGGCGACGGGGGGACGACATTCTCCCTCTCCGATGATCTGAAGAGCGATCCCGTCTACTTTTACCGGTTTCGGCTGGGGTATCTCCTCGAACGGCATTCACTCTCGCTGCTCATCGCGCCGCTTCGCGTTGAATCGGAGGGGCAGGTCGATCGCGAGGTGCGGTTCGGGGACACGGTTTTCCCCGCCGATACCGATCTCAAATCCGAGTACCGCTTCGATTCGTATCGGGCGACCTACCGCTACGACTTCTTCGTGGGCGAATCGTTGCGCATCGGTGCGGGCCTCACCGGCAAGATACGCGATGCGTCCATCAGCCTCGAGGGGGACGGCCGGCGGGAGGAGAAGAAGAACACCGGATTCGTTCCCCTGATCAATTTCAGCCTGCAGTGGCTTTTCGTCAGGTCCTTCAGCCTGCTCGTCGACGGCGACGCCCTCTTTTCTCCCTACGGACGGGCCGAGGATATTCTCTTCGCGCTCCAGTATCATCACAGCCGTCGTCTCGCCGTGCGGCTGGGATACCGGATGCTCGAAGGGGGCGCCGACAACGATGAGGTGTACACCTTCGCCCTCTTCCACTACGCCGTTTTCGGCATAACACTCCTTCTCTAGGGCGGCCACTCGAATTCCGTCTGATGGGCGTCCTTCTGCCTCGCCGATGCCCTGACGATCGGGATCTCCTCCCATCGCGTGGTAAACCGGGGAGAGAGCTTCAGCTGGCGCATGCGCCACTCCTTGCGAATCCCCTCCGCCGCGTAGACGACGGTGCCCGTGCCCCATCGGTCGTTGATCCGGTCGACTGTCTTCATCAGCAGCTGCTGTTTCTCGCCGGGGGTTTCCCTGAAGAGATTGAGCTGCGCCTGATCCTCCGGTATGATTTCGGAGAAGAAAACCCCCGTTTTCTTGTAGCGGAAGCCGGGCCGGTATATTTTCGCGAGGAGCCGGTGCGCGTGCCGGATGAGCTCGGCGGTATAGGAGGTGGGGAGGGGCACTCTGAGGGTGATGCTGTTGTGGTACTGCGGTTCATCCTTGAAGGGGTTGGTGCCCAGGAAAACGGTTATGAAGAGGGCCACCGAGCGCTGGGCGCGGAGCTTCTGTGCCGCCCGCGATACGTATGCAGCGAGCGCCTCCCCGAGCTCGGAAAGCCGCTCCACCGGCCTCCCGAAGGAGCGGGAGCTGACGATCCCCTTTTTGGGAGGGGGGGCCTCCTCGAGGGGAATGCAGGAGTGCCCCCGCAGCTCCCATACGGTGCGCAGCCCCATGACGGTCATGTGCTTCCGTATCCAGCGGTCCGGCGCGTCCCTGAGGTCGAGGGCGGTGAAGATGCCGTTCAGGTTAAGCAGCCTGGTGTACTGCATGCCGACCCCCCAGATATCTTCTACCTTCACGCTCTTCAGAAGTCTTTCGCGCCCGGGATATCCGGCGATAGTGAACACCCCGCGATGGCCGGAGCTCCTCTTTGCCAGCCTGCTGGCCAGCTTGGCCAGCGTCTTGGTGGGACCGATCCCGATGGACGTGGGGATGCCGGTCCACTGCAGGACGGTTTCCCGCATCTGATGGGCGTATTCGGTGACATCGGGCACGGAGAACAGCCTGCCGAGGGAGAGGAAGGCCTCGTCGATGGAATATATTTCCATGTCCGGGGCAAAGGGTGAGATGGTATCCATCACGCGCCGGGACATATCGCCATAGAGGGCGTAATTGGAGGAGAAAGCGGCAACGGCACCTTCTTTCACAAGCTCCCGGCACTCGAAGGCGGGGGCGCCGAATCGTATTCCCATCGCCTTGGCCTCGTTTGAGCGGGCGACGACGTTCCCGTCGTTGTTGGAGAGCACCACGACAGGCTTCCCCCGGAGGCCGGGATTGAACACCCGCTCGCAGGAAACGTAGAAGTTGTTGCAGTCCACGAGGGCGAAAAGAGACACCGTTCCCGCTCCTACACCTGATGGATGACGTGGGAGACCACCCCCCACACCTCGAACTCCATCTCGGGGGTGACCTCAATGGGCGCAAAGGCCGGATTCTCGGGTATCAGGGAGACGGTGTTGCGCATCCGCTGTATGCGCTTCACGGTGAGCTCGCCGTTCACCGCCGCGATGACGATCCGGTTGTCCGTCGCCTCGAGGGCGCGGTCCACTATCAGGATATCGCCGGGATTGATGCCTGCGTCGATCATGGAGTTCCCCGATACGCGCACGAAAAAAGTTGCCGCGGGATGCCTGATCAGAAGCTCGTTGAGATCGAGCTTTTTATCGATGTAGTCGTCGGCGGGAGAGGGAAACCCCGCGGATATATTCGCCGCAAAGAGGGGGAGCTCCTCTCGCTGCTGATTCGCGAAACGGTATATCTCCTCTATGCAGTCGCTCTTTGTTCTTTTCATGTCTCCACCTCGTATGCGTGCTTGTGCACAATATACTATATATATGTATAGTATATTGTGCAACAACAATTTTTTCCGTTCCGGGAATTTTTTGCGGGGCGTGCGGCGAGAGGAATTCACGTTTACGGGAAGCGTATGGGGGTAGATGTTTATATGCTATGGTCGAGAGCGCTGCCCGCTAATATGGATAGAACCGTTCGCCCTGCTCATGCCGGGCGATAGTTATCGGTAGAAATGCTGAATCGTGGCTGCCCGCTCAATGAGTAGCGGCGAGTTCATCGGTTGGCGGGTATAGAGGAGCTTTCCCTTCCGGGAGACCCGGATCACGTATGGCTGCCCGAGTTTCCGGGTGAGATGATGGAAAAAGACAAATTCAGCGATATCCTCTGCCCAGGACATGCTCCCGTACAGTGATGCGAAGGGTGTTTGCTCGAGCCCCCGGTACAGCTCCGGCGCTCGGGAGAGGGGAATTGCGGGATCCTTCAACCCGTAGAAGGTGAGAGAGCTTCGCAGAGGAAAGTCGTACCGCTCCAGGGGCTTCCGCAGCTCTTTCCAGATACCGTCGATGAAGGGGGTGCTCCGGGGATGGCCTGTTTTCCTGAGTCCCTCCTCGACATAGGGGGTGACATGCGTTACATAGTCCACGGCATGGGTCGATTCGTGGAGGAGGACATAGGTGAATCCGCTGTATCTTTTCCCGCCGCTCACGGTGATGATTGTATCCGATCCGTCATCTTTGAAGCAGGAGTTCTCCCGGTAGGTGAGCCAGGAGGAGATGCTCTTTCGAAGTGATTCGGGGTTGAAGACCATGAAGACATACATGCCGCCGCTGGAATCGACAACCCAGTCGGTCAGTCCGCCTCCCATGAAGTTCCGGATGAAGTACATTCCCAGGAGGCGCTCCCGGAGCACCGATGCGGTAAGCGGAGGGAGCGCGGCGAGCGACTGACGGATTCGCCGCAATTCTCGCCGGTCGGGTTTGTACGAATGATAATCCTCGCGGCTGTCCATTTCGCGGAGATAGCTGAGCACGAAATCGGGCGCATCGGTTATCCGTGATACGAGTGATGATGCCGGATCAAAGGTATACCGTGAATACTGATGGACTGCAGCACGCTCGGCATCGGTAACGATTCCTTTATCCGTACAGCTTGCGTGGAACGATAGGACTATAAGCAGTACGAGTATACGGGAGAGGGGGGCGCTCACCCCTTTCCTCGTTCGCGTGAGACGGTGGTCTGAAGCTGACGGAGAGGGGGAAGCGGCATTTCTGGCTCTGTGCTCGGGTTTTGTTCTCACTGTTTTTGCTCCGGATTGTTCATGATGGTTTCGGTCTGTACAGGATTACCTCAACTCCCGCTTCGGCTATCATTTCATCCGCAAGGGGGTCACGGTAGGGTTCCTTGACGATAAATGTTTTTATTCCGCTGTTGATGAGCATCTTGGTGCATATGGAGCACGGCTGATGGGTTACGTAAATCCGCGCACCGTTGATTGAAACGCCGTGCAGCGCAGCCTGGATGATCGCATTCTGTTCCGCGTGCAATCCCCGGCAGAGCTCGTGCCGCTCACCCGAGGGGACATTGTATTTGGTTCTCAGACAGTTCTCCTCGGTGCAGTGAGAGATTCCGGTCGGAGGACCGTTGTACCCCGTTGCAAGTATGCGCTTGTCCTTGACGATTACCGCGCCCACCTGCCGGCGGATGCACGTTGCCCGCGTAGATACATCTTCCGCTATCTTCATGAAGTAGTCATCCCAGGAAGGCCGCTCTCTCATTTCCCTATCGCACCTCGTGGTTGAAGTTAAGTGTGGTGGAGATCGGTTCTCCGATATTTATCCGTATCAGCGCAACGAGGGGAACATATTCGTTTCTCCGTGCGAGGAAGCTCTTTTCCGATAGTATGTATTCCGGATGCGCAGAGACGAAGCGCTCGATAACAGCAGTGTCGATAACGCTGATGAAGTTTTTTACTTCGCCGGGGAGTACCGATAATCCGGTGATAGCATCACCGATGGCCGTTCGGTATACTTCATCTCTGCCGTGAAGTAGCAACAGGTCGGATATACCCCCGTTGTAAGAGACCCGCTTCTGCCGGGGGAGCGTGTTCTTTATTGAAAGGGAGAAGAGATACTGTTGTGCCGCTCCCTCTTTCGTCATTGAGAATCGGTATTGCAGGCCCCCGTGGTTGATGCTCGTGCTGGTATAGAGCTTCTCGGGGGCCCTGTTGTAGATGAAGAGCAGGATAAGCACGATCACCAGTGCATCGATGACGAGAATAATCCGCGAGAGTCTCCGCTTCTTAACGGTGCTGTTCTGATGCCTTCCGGCCTGTATTCTTTCGAGCGCTTCCTGAATGCTTTCTTTTCTCTTCGCCATGGTTTAAACAGCCCTTCGAAATCTGTGATGATTACCGTAAAAGAATATTTGAATTTTTCAAGAAATATTTCGTAAAACTCCATTCCGGATGTTGCTTTTGTGCGGGGAGCGCGCTCCCCGATGACAGTGCTATTTCACCTTGGTAAAATTTACTTGCTATAATTTGAAAACTATGTTCCATTTGTATGCGTCAATGCTTTTTTTTGTCTCTGATGACTTAAAGTCATCGTAATAACAGGAGTAACATCATGACCATAATTACCGATGTGCACGCGCGAGAGATACTCGATTCCCGCGGGAATCCGACCGTCGAAGTTGAGGTTCAGCTTTCCTCGGGTGCCGTAGGGAGGGCAGCTGTTCCCTCCGGAGCATCAACCGGTGAGCATGAAGCGGTTGAGCTGCGGGATGGAGATGCCAATCGGTTCAAGGGGAAGGGGGTATTGAAGGCTGTCGAGAACGTCAATCAGGTTCTTTCCGGCGCCCTCATCGAAGTCGATGCCATGAATCAGATCGAAGTCGACAGGATTATGATAGAGCTTGACGGAACACCGAATAAGTCGAGGCTCGGCGCCAATGCTATTCTCGGCGTTTCCCTCGCCTGTGCCAAAGCGGTCGCGGAGACCTTCGGGATCCCCCTGTACCGGCATATCGGCGGCACCGGTGCCTGTCAGCTTCCCGTTCCTATGATGAACATCCTCAATGGCGGGAAGCATGCTGATAATAATGTCGATATTCAGGAATTCATGATCGTGCCGGTGAGCCCGAGCAGCTTTCGAGATGCGCTGAGAATGGGTGTTGAGACGTTTCATTCATTGAAGAGCGTCCTTACGGGGAAGGGGTTGAATACCAGCGTTGGCGATGAAGGTGGATTTGCTCCCGATCTCAAATCGAACGAGGAAGCGATCGAGGTAATCCTCGAAGCGATTGGCAAAGCCGGTTTCAAGGCGGGAACGGACATCCTGCTCGCACTCGATCCGGCATCCAGCGAATTCTATGAGAAGGGTACGTATATCATGAAGGCCGAGAAGAAGCCTGAAAAGTCTTCTGAGGAGATGGTCGACTTCTACGATGACTGGATAGGAAAGTACCCGATTATATCAATTGAAGACGGCATGGCTGAAGATGATTGGGACGGATGGAAACTGATGACGGAGCGATGCGGCGGTAAAATTCAGATTGTCGGTGATGATCTCTTCGTCACCAATACCGAGCGGTTGAAACGGGGAATTGATATGGGTGTCGCCAACTCGATTCTCATTAAGGTTAATCAGATAGGGACGCTCACTGAGACAATCGAAGCGATAGAGATGGCCAAACGGGCTCATTATACGTCTGTTGTCTCCCATCGGTCGGGCGAGACGGAGGATACCACGATTGCCGATCTTGTCGTTGCCATGAATATCGGGCAGATCAAAACGGGTTCGGCGTCCCGGACCGATAGAATTGCGAAGTACAATCAACTCATCAGGATTGAAGAAGACCTGGGCACCATGGCTCACTTTCCTGGCAGGGAGGTATTTTACAGTATTGCTAACACCGGGAAATAAATTAACACCTGTTATTCTTGCCGTAATTCTCTTTGCGCTCTACTGCTTCATCTTCGGAGATAGCGGGCTCATTGCGCGCATGCGATTATACGAGGAGAGGGATTTTCTTGAGCAGCGCATTGAAAATCTGAAAATGGAACAGATGAGCCTTAAGGAGCGGCTGATACGATACCGGCGAGGCGATTTCCTGAAAGAAGAGGCGATCAGATCGGGGTATATCGATCAGGGAGAGCGAATTCTCTTCCTGAAAGGTGACAGAAAGGCGAGAGAAGCAGCGGTGGAGAAAGTCGGCGATCGCATTATGCACCGGGTTGAGCTTTCTCATCTTAAAATTTTCTGGGTTGTTGTTTCATTGATGATAATGATGTTCTATCTCATGCGCAGAAGGCGGTTCAGCAATTAACCTGTGCGGGACTGTTCGAGCCTTCCCGGTGAGAGGTATAAAGAGCTCGCGATGATACCCGGTGAGCAAAAACCGGAGAAGCGGAAGGCAAGCTGAAGTGCCCCGTGAGCGGCAGCGGTCGTGATGGTGTGAGATTGCTGTGGCGAAACGGTTTGCAGAGGCGATCACTTGGAGGAGCGATTCATCCCGTATGGAAGTGTTGTTTGAATCCTATACCGAGAAGGATGTTGCGGTTATCAGGTGGCAGTTGAAGAGCGACCGTGCATTCCCGGCAGGCATCGTCGAGCGATGCGCCCACGGATTTCCCCGGCTGATTACACTTGATGCTGAGAGCTCTGAGGATGAAGCAGTGCCGCTGAATTATACGGCGATTGCGAATGTGCTGTGGTTGACCTGCCCCTATCTGAATGAAAAAATACACCTGCTCGAAACCGAAAAGGGCATCTCCTTCATCGCTGACTTGATAGACGAAGATGGATCGCTCGGTGCTGTCATGGAAAGCGCTCATGCTCATTTCTATTTCCTGCGAAAGAAGGTATACGGGCGGTTGCTCGGGAGCACAACGAAGAAGAAGGTATCGACCCTCTTCGATACCGGGATAGGGGGGATGAGATATCCTGCTTCGATTAAATGCCTCCATCAGCACTTTTCGCATTTCAGGGTGTATCGTCACAATGTCGTCGGACGTATGACACACAACCTGCTCGGAGGGAAGCTAAACTGTAATGAGGTAATCTGCAGGAATGCGTGCGAAGGAAACTGAAATAATAAAAATAAAAAAGCTTCGAAAAGACGGCTCCTTGAGCAATGAGATTGTTGAGAAGATATCGAATGCGTTGCTGAAGGAGGATCTCGTCGTTTTACCGATTGATAACATTTACGGTGTCGTTGGCCTTACCGAACCGAAGGTGATGAGCAGGATCGCAAAGATCCGTCGGGTGAACACGGTCGAGCTTGTCCACCTGATATCTTCCTTCAAAATGCTGAATAGCTTTGCGCACTATACCAAATGTGATTATGATTTCCTGAACAGGGTCTGGCCGGGTGAGGTCAATGTCATTCTGCATCGGAGGAACGGGCGTGAGACGAAAAAGCCGGTTGTTATCCGCTTCCCGAAGAATAAATTCATACAGCGCGTTATCGATTCGGTCGATTGTCCCCTGATCGTCTCAAAGGCATTCGATAAAAAGAATGAGATTCTGTACCGGGAGGAGGAGATACTCCGGAGGTTCGTCGACAGGGTTGATTTGATCATCATCATCGAAGAGCTCTGCAAGAAGTATCCCATTTCCACCCTTATCGATATTAGCGAGGGCGAACTGAAGATAATCAGGGAGGGGAAGATCACCTCGGAAGAGATCAAGTCGCTGTACTTTCTCGACAAAGACGATGATTTCGTGTGCTGAGTGATACCGAGCTGCTCCGATGCTGCTTTCTTGTGCTCGACAGCAGTGTGCGCTTATAAATAGATGTGATTCACTCCAAAGAGCCGCAGATGTCCTTTAAAGGCTCTGCTTTCCGTGAAGGGTTTCACCAGTGACGAGAGGATGTCTCTTCGAGCGAGAATCCTCTTGCCGATGATCCTCGCGGCAAAGCAGCGATCGCCGCTCTCGGTCTGGACGATCAGGAAGTGATTGGGTCGCTCGTTTTCCGTTGATGATGTTGCGAGGGGATCTATAACCGGAATTATCCGGTCATCGATCTTTATGCTCATTCTTCGGTCATCGGCATAGAGCGTTCGAATATTCTCGAATTCGATCACGCTGAAGGTGTCGTAGGGAGTGATAAAGTGGGACCCGTTTCTCTGAAAGGTTATCCATCGGAATTGAGCGCTTTCCACGTCTTCTTCCGCCGTATATTCACGGGATTCTTTCTGTTCGTGATACAGGCGCGGGAATTCGTCAAAGCTGCTGTTTCTGAGCTCGATGACTTTCGAGTGGAGATAATAGACGAGATTGAAGTTGATTCCTTCGTTCGTGTATCTCGTCGCATACTCTTTCAGGAGGGCCTTGAGCTTCAGAAGGTACTCCAGGCCGTATATCGTGTTGAAATTCGAATATATTGATGAGAGCAGATCGATTCGACTGATGAGTTCATCATAAACAGATTGGAAATCAGCATACTTCTTTTCCAGCGTGAGGAGCGATTGTTCGATAAGCTCGCTGATCTCCTCAATTTTCTGCAGGTTGTTTTGCCAGAAAGTGCGATAGAACTGATATTCCCTGTAGTTCTGCTTTTCCGTTGGCACAGTCATATTCATAGTTTACAGGGTGTCGGGACGGGCGGTCAATTCATTTTTTTTTTTCGTATCCCCCCGCGTGCTGTTATATATTTATGTCATACGGGATGTTTTCCCTCGAAGCGTTTCGCAAGGATGAAAGCTGAGAGGTGTCGCAGTGTCGTGGCCTGTATGTTTCTTGCCGGTGTATGTAATTAATTTATTGAAATTATTGATTATATTTCTATAGTGGGTTTTCCGTTTATCAGCATTGGTATTTTTTTATTGCTCTTTTGTTTATTATCTTCATATTGAAGTGAGCAGAGAGAGCAGGTGCTGTTGTTTCTTACACAATCCCTGAGCGGAATGATATTCGTTTCGCAAACGCATCTGAGAAATAAATATCGTCGGTAAGGAGTGTTGTATGCCTTCAAAAAGTGGTAAGAAAATGAAAACAATGGACGGGAATATGGCTGCTGCATATGTTGCCTATGCGTTTACCGAGGTGGCGGCGATTTATCCCATTACCCCCTCGTCGAATATGGCCGAGCATATGGATGAGTGGGCTGCCCACGGCCAGCGGAACATATTTGGTGAAACGGTCAAAGTTGTCGAAATGCAATCGGAAGCGGGTGCTGCCGGTGCACTGCACGGTTCCCTGCAGGCGGGTGTCCTGACGTCAACATTCACCGCATCCCAGGGGCTCCTCCTCATGGTTCCCAACATGTATAAGATATCGGGCGAGCTCCTGCCGGGAGTTTTTCATGTCAGCGCCCGATCCCTCTCCACACATGCGCTTTCAATTTTCGGTGATCATTCAGATATCTACGCCACGAGGCAGACCGGTTTTGCCCTCCTGGCGAGCGGTGGCGTTCAGCAGGTTATCGATCTCGGCTGCGTGGCTCACCTTGCAGCCGTCAAGTCGAGAATCCCCTTTCTTCATTTCTTCGACGGGTTCAGAACCTCTCATGAGATTCAGAAAATCGAGCTCATTGACTATGAGGATCTCGCAAAGCTTCTGGATTATGACGCGCTCCATCAGTTCAGGCAGCGGGCGTTGAATCCGGAGCATCCGGTGACGAGAGGAACCGCGATGAATCCCGATATTTTCTTCCAGCTGCGCGAGTCGGCAAATCCCTATTATGATGCGGTTCCCGATATTGTTGCAGGCTACATGAAGGAGATCAGCACCCTGACCGGGCGGGAGTATCGTCCCTTCAATTACTACGGCGATCCGAATGCCGAGAATGTGGTAATCGCCATGGGCTCGGTGACCGAAACCCTGCTCGAAACGATCGATTATCTCCTGGCAGCGGGGGAGAAGGTGGGGCTGATAACGGTGCATATGTACCGGCCCTTCTCGGAGAAGTACTTTTTTGAGATATTCCCGAAATCCGTGAAGCGAATCGCCGTGCTCGACAGAACCAAAGAGCCGGGCGCGAACGGGGAGCCGCTCTATCTCGATGTCAGAAACATGTTCTATCAGCGGGAGAACGCTCCCCTCATCGTCGGTGGACGATACGGATTGAGCTCCAAGGATTCGACGCCGGGCCGCCTGATACCGGTTTTCGACAACCTGAAATTGCCTGAGCCGAAAAATGATTTCACCGTGGGCATCGTCGACGATGTTACTTTTAGGTCCCTTCCCATCCTGGGGAGAATCAAGACGGCTCCGAAGGGCACTTTCGCGGCAAAGTTCTACGGAATCGGTGCCGACGGGACGGTCGGGGCGAACAAGAATTCATTGAAGATTATCGGCGACAACACGAATATGTTCGGCCAGGCCTATTTTGCCTATGATGCGAAAAAATCGGGCGGCGTGACCGTGTCCCATCTGCGATTCGGGAATAAGCCCATCAAGTCAACCTATCTGGTCATCAATCCCGATTTTGTCGCATGCCACGTCCCCGCCTTCATCGATAAGTACGACATGCTCAACGGCTTGAAGGAGGGGGGGACATTCCTTCTCAACAGCGTTTGGGATGTTGAGGAAACTCAAGAGCGGTTGCCCGACAGCGTGAAAAAGTATCTGGCGGAGAATAATATCAAACTTTATATCATCAACGCAACGGAGATCGCCGAAGAGCTGGGGCTTGGCGGGAGGACCAATACTATTATGCAGGCCGCATTCTTCAAGCTCGCCGAGGTGATGCCCTATGAGCAGGCGGTCGAGTACATGAAGGATGCCATCAAGAAGACCTATGGCAGAAAGGGTGATGATATCGTCAATATGAACTATGCCGCCGTTGATAAAGGGGGTGAGCGGATTGTGCAGGTTCCGGTTCCTCCGGAGTGGAAGGATATCGAGGTGAAGGAGAACCTGCCGCGTGAGGATGTACCCGATTTCATCAGGGATATTGCGGATCCGATTAACCGCCTCGATGTCAATCAATTGCCGGTGAGCGCCTTCCGCGACAATCCCGATGGAACCTTCCCTCCGGGAACAACGGCATACGAGAAGCGGGGAATCGCCATCAACGTGCCGGAGTGGCAGCCCGATAACTGTATACAGTGCAATCAGTGCTCCTATGTCTGCCCCCACGCGGTCATCCGTCCCTTCCTCCTGAACGAGGAGGAGCGGAAGAACGCGCCGGAGGGAACGGTCACCGTTGATGCCAAGGGGAAGGGACTGGAGGGATATCAGTTCAGGATACAGATAAGCCCGCTCGACTGCACCGGCTGCGGCAACTGCGCCGAGACCTGCCCGGCAAAGGAGAAGGCGCTGATCATGAAGCCGCTCAATACGCAGATGGATCAGGCTGAGCGGTGGGAGTACTTCTCGAAGAATATCACCTATAAGGACACTCTTGTCCCGAAGAATACGGTGAAGGGGAGCCAGTTCGCACAGCCCCTCTTCGAGTACTCCGGCGCCTGTGCCGGATGCGGTGAGACGCCCTATATCAAGCTGATCACGCAGCTCTACGGCGACCGGATGATGATCGCCAATGCGACCGGCTGCTCCTCGATATACGGGGGGACCGCGCCATCGACTCCCTATACCACCAACCCGGATGGTCACGGCCCGGCGTGGGCGAGCTCGCTCTTCGAGGACAATGCCGAATACGGCTTCGGCATGTTGCTCGGCGTCGAGCAGATGCGCAGGCGGATCGTCGATCTCGCACGGAAGTGTATCGAGAGCGGTGCATCATCCGAGCTCGCAAAAGCGCTCAACGAGTGGATTGACGGAAAGGATGACGCCGATCGATCGAAGGAGGCGACGAAGAAGCTCATCCCCCTCCTCGAGAAGGAGAAGGGAGATGCGGCGCAGGATATTCTGCGGCTGAAGCAGTACCTCGTCAAGAAGTCGATCTGGGTGATTGGCGGAGACGGCTGGGCCTACGATATCGGCTACGGCGGGCTGGATCACGTGCTGGCATCGGGCGAGGATGTCAACGTTCTCGTTCTCGACACGGAGGTCTATTCGAATACCGGCGGTCAGTCGTCGAAGGCGACGCCGATGGGCGCCGTGGCGAAATTCGCCGCCGCGGGCAAACGGGTCCGGAAGAAGGATCTGGGCGTCATGGCCATCTCATACGGCTATGTCTACGTTGCGCAGGTCGCCATGGGCGCGAGCCACGCACAGTATCTCAAGGCGGTCACCGAGGCTGAAGCCTATCAGGGGCCCTCGCTGATCATCGCCTATGCGCCCTGCATCAATCACGGTATCAGGGCCGGCATGGGGAAATCGCAGATCGAGGAGAAGCGGGCGGTCGAGGTTGGCTACTGGCATCTCTATCGCTACAATCCGCTGCTCGAGAAGGAGGGGAAGAATCCCTTTGTGCTCGATTCGAAGGAGCCGAAGTGGGATGAGTTCAACGATTTCCTGATGGGCGAGGTGCGCTACAGCTCCCTGAAGAAGGAGTTTCCCGATGTCGCCGATGAGCTCTTCGTGGCGGCCCGGGAGAATGCCCGGTGGCGCTACAAAACCTATAAGCGGCTGGCGAGCTACGAGCCGATCGAATAGGGTGGGGATTAATTCGAGCCTCTTCCCATGAGCACCGAAACCATCATGTGGCTTCTCCCGATTGTATTCATGTTGCATGATTTCGAAGAGATAATCATGATGAAGCCCTGGATCGGAAGGGAGCAGGGGGCTCTCATGCAAAGGTTCCCCCGCTTCATGGGCAGGATCATTCCCCATGTTTCAAAGCTTTCGACCTCATCCTTCAGCTTCGCCGTGCTCTTCATGTTTGCCCTCATAACGGTGCTTACCCTCATCTCGGTGGAGTGTAAGCTGTATTCACTCTGGTCCGGCTTTCTAGTCGGCTTCGGACTGCATGCGATCATTCACATTATTCAGTTTATCGTATACCGGAAATATGTTCCGGTGATCATCACCTCGTTTCCGGCACTTCTCTATTCCCTCCTGGCATTCTATACGGTATATACCCGGCTGAATCTTGAGATAATGCCGATCCTTCTCTGGAGCATGATAGCCGTGACGGTCCTTCCGATAAGTGTCCTCGTTGCCCATTACCTCGCCGGCAGGTTCGAAACCTGGCTCTCGGGCAGGTTCTAAAAGATACGTTGCAAGGTTGCGTTAATCTGCAAACCGATCCGCTCACTGTTATCACCACACATTTTCCTAAAAATTGGATTTCACGGCACTATTGAGATACATCGGTATTTCAGGGCGCTCTCCCGTTCTTTGCCCGAAACGCGAATATTTAAAAAAAATGAAACCGTTCAGTGATTCGCCGGGTTAATGATACAGAACATGGCGGGTGGCTGTTGCTGTCATTGCGTCACCCTTTTCCATAACTTCACTGATATGATTCATTTCGCGGGAGGCTTTTGATGAAGAGAAATACGGTTCTGATTATCATCGGCGTCGTGATACTGGCCTTTGCGGCGGGCGTCTATGTGTTTTTTGAGTATAGCGATCCATCTCTGAGCCGGTCGTGGCTAGGCAGGAGATTCCATCCGCATCCGAAGGGTGAACTTTTTTTGAAGATGATGCGAAAAGATCTCGATCTCAACGACGAGCAGTACGAGAAATTTCATCAGATATACCTTCGGGATAAGGAGAAGATAAACTCGTACCGGAGCCGGATCATGGAGCTTATGGATCAGCTTGACACGGTCGTTCTTCGGGACGTCTTTGATGAGAAGAAGACCAGAGCAATACTTGAGAAGATCGACGCGATCAAGCGCGAGGAGAGGGTGCTCCATATAAAGAACAGATTCGAGATGCAGCAGTTTCTGACGCCGGCGCAGAAGGAGAAGATGGACCGGCGGCTCAGAGATATGTTTCAGCGGCTCCGCAGGAGATTCGGGCCGCCGGACGAAAAGCCTCTCGGTCCGCCGGATGAAGGTCTCATGGGGCTGCCACCGGACAGGCCGGCAGTGCACCGATAAGGAGCACGGCACAGACGATGGTTAAGGAATGCTTGTATGAATGAGAAGGAATTCGTGCAGTTTGTCGAGGAGACCAAGGGAATCGTCCTTGCGGCGGTGAGAAAGTACCTGCCGGCCGACCTGTACCATTCGATCGATGATGTTGCGCAGGAGACCTATCTCAGAATTTACCGGAACATGAAGAAAGCCGCCTTTCCCGATGATGGCTCCCGCAACAACTGGATTTACACCATTGCGAAGAATGAATCGCTTCGGATGGTGGACAGATCGAACAGAGAGGATGTCAAGATACGGCAGTTCATCGAGTCAATGGGTGCGGAGGTGCCGCTCGGCGAGGCGCTGACCGATGAAATTGTTATGATTCGGGAGGTGATCTCTTTGCTGCCGAACAGGTACCGTGTGGTCTTCGAGCTGCTGGTGATGGGATTTTCCGAGCGGCAGATTGCAGAGAAGCTCTCGATGAAGCGGGGGACCATCAGATCGAGAATACATCGGGGGAAGGAGCTTATCTTCAGGAACCTCTCGGAGAAGGGGGTGCGATATGAGAGCTCGTGAAACGAAAGAGATTTTCAACAGGGAAATAGACCGAAGACTCGAGAATCCGCAGTGGAGCAGTGAGATCGGGTCACGGGTTATAACCCGGGTGCGACAGGAACGGAAGAGGAAGGTTGTTGATATCGCCTCAACCCTGTTTCCGGTTGCCGCAGCGGCAATGCTTGCAATAGTGCTTGTCTATCAGCTTGCTTATTCCCCTGTTGATGAGAGCATGGTTATTGCCGCAGACAACTCGATGATAGTGGTACCGGAGGTTTCCGGGCTTGCCTACGATGAGGTTGATCAGCTCGTAAACTACGCTTCCTATCAGAACAGGTGATTCATATGGTTAAAAAGCTAATGAGCGATTTTATGAAAGTGCATAAGCGAAATGCCGTCATTGCTGCAGGTATTGTCTCTGTTATCATCCTCATTGTCGTGATGGCTTTGCGCTCTCCCGTTGAGACGGTGAAGCCGCGTATCGGACCGGTTGTTGAAGCGGTCTACGCGCTCGGAACCGTGAAAACCGATAGATGGTACAATATTCGATTCGGCATGAGCACCATCGTTCGAAAGCTGTATGTCGATGAGGGGCAGAGCGTCACGAAGGGAACCCCCCTCATCATGACCGATGCGCCCGTGGTGTTCGACGCTCCCTTTTCCGGTACGGTGACCTCGATTCCCTACCGGGAGGGGGAGATGGCGCCGGCAGGACAGGTCGTGCTGACCCTCTCGAGTCTGGAGAAGATGTATGTTCGCGTTTCACTCGATCAGGAGTCGATTATCAAAGTCAGAAAGGGGCAGCAGGCCGAGCTGAGCTTTGAGAACCTGAGAAATGTGCAGGTTGAGGGGACGGTGGAGAGCATCTATCCGTCGGGGAATGAATTCCTGGCTAAAATCGAGGTGAAGGAATTCCCCGAGGGAGTTCTCCCGGAAATGACCTGCGATGTCGCGATAAAGATTCGTCAAATCGAGAAGGCCGTCCTGATACCTGCAAGGTCGGTTGTACAGGGAAAGATTACCGTCATACGCAAAGGGGAGCAGAGGGAAATCCCCGTCGAGACGCGCCCCATCGATGAGCGCTGGACTGAGGTGCTGAACGATGCCGTTCAGCCGGCAGACCGGATTATCGTAAAGAGTAATTCTTCGGGGAAAAAAGGAAAATAGCACTGGTCGAAGGTACCCCTATAGGGCGACCGCAATTGCAGTGCATGGTAATTACAGAGCGTAACGGGAGCGTATTACAATGTGGTTTGTGGCATTAAAGCACATATTTTCTCGAAAGAGCCAGACCCTGCTCACTTTTCTGGCAATCATGCTGGGCGCCGCGGGATATGTTATCTTTTCAGGCATACAGCTCGGCTTCCAGCAGTTCATGATTGACCGGCTCGTCGAGCGGAGCGGACATATCAGCATTACCGCTCGAAACGAGTTTATCACCACCGAAACTGTCAGGGGTCTCTTCTTCAAAGGCGCGCCGGTCAGATGGGTGAACAAGCCCTCGGGGAGAAGATTCTATACGGAGCTGACGAGCGCGAGCGAATGGTACCGCCGGCTGAAAGTGAACCGGGAGCTGGAAGCCTATGCGCCGCAGCTCACACAGGACGTGACGGTTAGCCACGGAACCTTCACTCAGAATGTGGCGCTCGTCGGAATCGATCCCGTCAGGCAGGCGATGGTGACAAATATTGAGGATGATATTACCGAAGGCACGCTCACCGCGCTCAACGGCGGCAATGCGCTGATACTCATCGGCGAGCGTCTGATGAAGTTCCTGGGGGCGAAGGTCGATGACAGTATTACCGTTTCACTGGCTGACGGCAGCGTTCTCCCGATGAAGATCATCGGAACTTTCGATACCGGTGACCGGAGGGTCGACGAGCGAACGATATATGCCTCGCTGAGCTCGGTGCAGCATGCCACCGGCATGATAGGGAAGGTGACGAAGATTGTCATAAAGATAAATGACTTCGAGCGTGCGGCGGAGGTGGCAACTGACTGGAACCGGTTGAGCAGGGACACGGTGGAGAGCTGGGATCAGGCAAATGCGGATCGCCTCAGCATGATGAGCACACAGGACATGGTCAGAAATATCACCACCTTTGCCTTTATCGTGATAGTTGCCTTCGGCATCTACAACATTCTCAATATGGTGGTGAATCACAAGAAGCGCGATATAGCCATTCTCCGGTCGATCGGATACGATCAGGGAGATACGGTTTTTCTCTTTCTGGTCCAGGGTGTGCTGATCGGCATTGTTGGAGCGTTTACGGGGCTCCTCGTCGGCTATATTGGGTGCTCCTATATTGAAACGATAAAGTTACCCTTTGGACGGCTGCACATGATGATCTCCTGGGATCCGCTGATTTATGTGAAGGGGTTCATTCTGGTGGTGGGCGCTTCCCTGATTGCGAGCTATTTCCCGGCACGCATGGCCGGCCGCCTCTCTCCTATCGATATCATCAGGGGGACGATCTGATCATGAGATCAGTTGAATGCAATGAGATTGTCAAGTCCTTCGGGGAGCCGCCGCTCGTGGTCCTCAAGACCCTCTCCTTTACGGTTGAGCAGGGTGAGTTCGTGGGCATTACCGGCCGTTCGGGTTCGGGCAAATCGACCCTTCTCTACGTCGTCAGCGGTCTCGATGATCTCACCGCGGGCACCGTATACCTTTCGGGGAAGAATATACACGATATGGAGGAGGAAGAGCTTCACCGGTTCAGGAACAAGAACATGGGTTTCGTTTTCCAGTTCCACTATCTCCTGCCCGAGCTCACCACGCTGGAGAACATCCTGATGCCGGCCCGCAAATTCGGTGAGGAGCAGAAACGGAAAGGCTATGCGGTTTCACTCATGGAGCAGTTCGATGTCATCCACTGCAAAGACAAGCTTCCCTCGCAGATGTCCGGAGGGGAGATGCAGCGCACGGCCATTGCCCGGTCGCTCGTCATGGAGCCGGAATTCCTCTTTATCGATGAGCCGACGGGGAATCTGGATTCGGAGAACGGAGAGAAGGTCATGCAAATCCTGGAGGAGGTGAACGAGGATCTCGGCACGACGATACTCATGGTCACCCATGAGCAGGATTATGCCGAGCGGGCTTCGCGGCAGATTCATCTCCTGGATGGCATGATTGAAAAGGATACGATGAGGAAAAAACGATGAAGAGACGGCATACCATTCCTGTCCGCTGTGTTATCATGATAGCGTTGTTCGCGTCCGCGCCGATCGGAGCGCAGGATCTGAAGGCTCCCGGAAAGAAAATTTCATACCGGGATTATATCGACACCATTACTCAGAAGCTTCCCGAGCTGAAGAGAAATGAAATTCAGGTTCAACGGGCGAAGAATACGCTCGACGGGACAGAGAGCACCGAGGATACCTTCCTGGAGGGTGATGCGACCTATACGAGAACCAAGCAGTACTCGCGGAATCCCTTCTCCCGTACCGGCTATACGAGCGAATATACGGCAAATCTCGGGATCGCCAGGAAGTTCAATCGAACGGGCACAACGCTCAGTACGGGGCTGTCCTATTATCAGCTCGATAACGATATCAATTATGAAGGAGCTGCGATACCGAATACCTATTATTATCCTTCGGTGTACCTGAAGTTTTCCCAGTCGCTTCTCAAGAATACCTTCGGCATTATCGATCGCTTTGCGAAAAACGATGCGGCGATGAAGCTCGAGATAGAGAAGCTTCGGAGAAGCGAATCGGACAAATCGGATATGAACTACTATCGCAAGCTCTATTTTGACTGGGTTGAATATCTCGAACAGCTGCGGCTCATTAACGAATCCATCAGGAACGCCCGGGCGCTCTCAAATCAGGTTTCTCGGCGCTTCAGATCGGGACTGGCGGGTAACGATGACGTGCAGAGCGCCGCGGCACTGGTTCTGCAGTACCGGGCAACCTATGAGGAGGTGATGGCGTCACGGATTGCCCTCGAGCGGGAGCTTCAGCTCTTTTTCGATACGGCGCAGCGTCAACCCGAATCGAGCGAGTTCGACAGGCTCTATGCAATGGCGAGAGAAAAGGGCTACCCGCGAGTTCCCTTTGAGAAGACGAAGAGCGCCGAGATATACCGGCTCACGAAGAAGAATTATCGCTATGCGAAGGATGTCGCCGAGAACAGGCTCCTGCCGCAGCTCGACCTGGTTGCGCAGGTGACACGGAAAGCACAGGACGATCAGTTCTCCACCGCGGCACGTGAGCTGAACGACACCGATTACTATATCGGATTCAGCATGAGCTATCCGCTGGAGAATATCGAGAGCCGCAGTGCGGTGAAAGAGGCTGAGCTTTCCATACAGGAGATAAACAACGAGTTCAGCGTATCGAAAAACGGTTATCATAAAAGCCTCGATTCGCTGATTGAGTATTCAAAGGGTGTCGAGCGGGTCATCGATTTGAAGGAAAAGAGGATAAAGACGCTCGAATCGAAATACAGGACTGAATTAAAAAAATATCAACAGACACGGCTTGATCTCCAGTTTCTCATCAATACCGCCAATGAGATCACCAGCGAGCAGATAGGCCTGCTGCAGTTGAAGAATCAGATCATACGATACGCCATCGATTACGCTGATCTGACGAAATAATGCAACCCCTTGAGCGAAGCCTACTTCACGGGGGTGATGATCATTTGGTATCTATTGGCTGTGTCTGTATTGATGTGAATAATGCAGAACGTCAGGCACAAAAGACAAAAAAAAAGGGGCTACAAACCCCTTTGGATAATACCACTATTAAGCCAGCAAGAAATTACTTAGAGACGGTAAAGGCTTTGTCCCCCCAGGAGCTGCTCCAGTCATTGGATTTCACTCCATTCCGCTCGCTCCCCTTGTATGAGGGAAGGCTTTTGGTGATGGTAATCGTTGCAATCCCGCCCTTATCGGCCGGCACAATTCCTGCGTGAACGGCAGCCAGGCAGACTGCTGAGTCCATCGTGTAGGTATCCGTTCCCCAGATTGAACCGGTCGTGCAATCAGCAGGACATTCAACCATGAATGATACGCCGATATCGGTTTTTTCCAGTTTCAGGTTTTCGATTTTATCTGCGCAGGTCGCCTTGATCCCCTTCTTGCAGCCGATTACAGATGCAATTGAAAAAAACACCAGAATAAGAATCACAACTTTATTTCTCATAGCTCCCCCCCTAATTTTTTATTTACTGTTAGCATATACAAAGAACAGTGCTCTTTCAGCAAAATACGATAATAACAAAAAATTTTTTATTTGTCAATCAATATATTTTCCTCCCTGTTGCGGAGAAGCTCAGTTCAAGAGGAATATCATCCAGGGGTCCTATGAGCATTTCCTCGCTCCTCGGGAAACGCTTTCAATACTACCCATGCCACGATTGATCGCACAGGCAAGCTAAGCGCCGTTTTTCCTTTCCGCGAAATGCCCCTACGATGCCTGTTCCCGGGATGAGGTGATAAGAGTGCCATCGGTCTCTTGCCGGGCGCTCAGAGCCGCTCCTGTATGTACTTGGTGAGTATGTTTCGGGCGGGATCTGACATCTCCAGGAGGCGGAAGGTGTAGTACGAAACGCTCTCCTCGGTGATGGTCCTGTCGGAGATGACCTTTGAGGTAATGTTTATCTTGAACTCCGAGAGCTCGAATTGCAGCGAGTAGCTCTTCTCGTAATCCAGCTTCTCTGCGACGCGCACTATCGCCTCGAACTCGTTCATCTTGTAAATAGTGCCGTTTATTTGTACAGCTTCACCGAGCCCGGCTTCCTCCTCCGCTTTGAGTTCGGTTATGATACATGAGATGATCGTATCGATGTAGGGATGGCGCTCCTCTTCACCACGGGTGAAGACATCGGGGAGGGGAATGCCTATCAATTTATTTTCAACAGTGGCAATGGCAGTATCAAAGGTATATTCGGCATCTCCCTTTCTCCAGAGATATACCCTGATCGGCTTACCGGCGAAGTCCCTATATTCGCCGGGATTGCGAAACAGCTTAACGGAGAGCATCTTGTCCTTATTCCCGATGACGCGGCCGATAAAGACATCATTCTCTTCGGTGAAGAAACAGAGGAGGATGTCGGTCTCGAGATCGGTTAGGCGATCCAGCGTTTTTTTAACGCTCTTTCCGTGATAGAGCTTTTCATAGGTTTTAATGATGTCGATGCTTATCTGATGGAGTGATTCCTGCAGCTCTTCCTGCTCACGCAGAAACGGTAAAAAGCTTCCCAGGGATAATTCAAAGAGATCCGGATTCTGCAGGATATTAATGGAATCCTTGAGTTTCAGCATATTTGCCAATCCGTTCAGAATCTTGATCTGGTAATTGGAGAGCCCGAGCTGCTTCGTCTTGAAGAGGAAGAGCTGTTCTGCATGCATCTTCTTCTTTTGCAGGTAGTGATTGTACCTGAACAGTATGAGAAAGGCGAGCACAAGGAGTACTACCAGGATGATGAGCACCATTTCGATTGCAGAGGGAACAGGCCATTTCACACCCCATACCGTTTCTATCATGATGAGGCACTCCTGCTTTTTTTTACGCCCGCAGGTGCCGTGTAGCAATCGATTTATTGAACCTGTCGACGCAGGTGGGTACCTTCATGATAAGCTTCAACCTTCTTCTGCCGAGGAAGCTTGATCTCCACTTTCAGATTCAGGTTCCCTTCATTTTTGCTGTTGGCTCAAAAATGCAAAATACTATCACGTGCACTGCAGGCTGTTTGATAAGATAACAAAACAGGGTGAATAAAAGCAATTAAAAAATAAATTTTATCGATGGAATCACGATTGAGGAGGGCTAAAAAAAGGTGGACAGACGCCGTTGCGCACTGTAGGGTACCTTGCCGCGGATATATACGGATATATTTGTACGGGAGTATTTAGATGAAGCATACAAAACTGATTTTTGCAGTCCCGGTCTTTATCATCCTGCTCACTGAAGCTGTTTTCCCCGGGAGCTTACTGAAGGAGGCGGTGTTTTCACCGAAAAAAGCGGACATTTATTTCTACGTAAACGTTGCATCGGCACACCGATTCTTTCGGAAGAATGGTATTGACACCGCCGATGTGGTTCCCCTCTTCCAGAAGGACGCGAATCACCGTGAGAACCAGATCTTCCGGAAGGTGTATGATAACATACAGGAGATGCTCATTATCGGTCAGACTGAAAAGATTGAACAGGATACCGGTGTCCTCGTCTTTATGAGCGTTAAGAATCACCGAACCTCTTTCCCCGCTGCGACGAAAAGGCTGAAGAGCCAATGGGCGGCCGGTAAGAAGGTTTATATATATGATGAGCGGCGCAATCTCTACCTCGCGACCATCGATAATATACTTGTGCTCGGTTTTAAGCCGAATGTTATATCCTACCTCGCGTCTCGGAAAGCGAAAAAGACGAAGAACACTATTCTGCTCGAAAAGGTAATCCCCAATTCCCGGGGTAAAACGGGGTATCTCTACATACCCGTCTCAAAGCATATTAAGAACGTGATGCAGGAGGCCCTCAAAAAGGGAGCCCGATGGGGCCGGGGATTGCACTCCAACGTCTTTGCCAGGGCGATGTTGAATCTCAGTTCGCTGGAGGTCGCATTTACCCTGCAGGAGCGCATCGCCCTCTTCTGCGAGCTCGAGTCAACGAACGCGCTTGACGGTGAACGGACGCTCATGGTAAGTCACTTTATGATTGTCGGGACCAGTATGGCTCTCTCCTTTGCCGATATGCTGTCGCGGTCTCTCGGGAAGACGCCCCCCCCGCCCGATGAAAAAATGGAGAAGATGCAGGCTGTTTTCGGGAGAATTCGAACAAAGCAGAAGAAGAAGGGGGTGCTCCTCTCTCTTGCCCTGAATGAGGAGGAGACCCGCGAGATTGTAAAATCGATCAAGCATTCGATACAGGTTGCACGAGAGAAGCGCGAAAAGCTGCTGCAGGAGAAACGGATTGAAGATCTCTATGGAGCCGTGAAAGGGGATGATCCGGAGAAGGTAAAGAAGATGCTCGAAGCGATTGGCGATAAGAACCTTCGGAACAGGAACGGTGAAACACTTCTCTACCATGCGGCAAAACTCAGCACCGCTGATATGGTATCGCTCCTGATCGAGCAGGGGTTTGATATTAACGCTCCCTCGGCGAAGGAGCGGGTTACTCCATTGCACATTGCAGCACAGCGTGGTAAGCTCGATGTAGTTGAAACGCTCGTGACGAAGGGAGCAGCACTGAATGCGCTCGATGCACATCGGCGTACCCCCTTCCACCTCGCCTTGAAAGCGAACGCTCTCGAGATAGCGGGATATCTATTGAAGAAGGGCGCCCGAATCGATTCAGCAGATAATGGCGGCGTGACGCCGCTGCACAGCGCTGTGGAAACGGGAAATGTTTCGATTGTCACTGAGCTCGTCGGGAAAGGCGCCGATGTCAAAGCGAAATCGAAGAAGGGAATTACCCCGCTGCACCTCGCAAGTGGGCTGGGGAGCATGAAGATGGTTGCCCTCTTCCTCAGGAGTGGAGCTGATGTCAATGCGCAGTCGGATGACGGTGTCACACCGCTGCATCGAGCGGCCGAGGAGGGTCATCTCGAGATCGTGAAAGCGCTGGTGCAGGCCGGTGCTGACATATCGAAAACGGACTCCTATGGGAATACGGCTATTGATCGGGCGCGAATGAAGGGGAATTACGAGATATCCGAGTTTCTCGAAAATGCTCTCAAGAAGTGAGAAACGAATATTTTTATTTTCATAAAGTACCTGTGACAAGTGAACGGCACGTGAGGAGCTTCGTGTAAAAAATGTCGCTTTCTTGGCGGTGGAGCAAATTATTATTTGACTTATTGATACCACGATTATAACATTTGCAAATTCCAGTTCTTTCATCGGTATCGTGAGAGCAGCGAGTTACAAGAAAAATAGAGCGGTGTATTGCTTTTTACCATTTGAATGGAGAGGAGATGATGCATTGAACTGCATCAGTTTTTTCATCAGGGGATGCATCAATTCAGTATTGAGGATTCGCCATGGAAATTGAAATCAATGAAAATGATGACAATGTTTTGATTACCGTCAGCGGTGATATCGAAATGATGACGATAAAGGAATTCAAAGAGAAGTTGTTCGAAGTTGGGCAGAATGTTGATAAGGATGTCGAGCTCGATCTCTCCAATGTCGATTATATCGATTCATCAGGTGTGGGCGTTCTCATCAGCCTGCTCAAGTTGCAGAAAAAAAAGGGAAAGGCATTAAAGATTGATAAGGTCAGCTCGCAGGTCTTGAATGTTTTGCAGTTGAGCTCGCTCTCGGATGTTTTCAACCTGTAAGGAATACCTGCCCCATCACCCTCCGCTCCCGCAGGGGAAAACTAATTGCCATTAACTTTCGTCACTAGAATGTTCCTCTGACAGAAAATAGGAATTAACCGCAGATTATATTACATGTAACGAGTGACGAGTAACAGGTAATATAATCACTAACATAAGAATTCATGATATTGTCGTGCTTTCTGATTGTATTTTGCAGAGAAGCAAGATACTAGGAATGTCATTACGAGGAGCGAAGCGACGAAGTAATCTCTGTTTAGTAAACATATTAGTTAAATGATCAGAGATTGCTTCGGTTGCTCCTGTGGCAGCTCTCTGACATCCGTGTCATCGCTGCATTGATGCCTCCGTGCACGGCACATCCGTGCACCCGCGACATTCGGTCATCCATGAACAGCACCCTTCGGGATCGCAATGACAGTGTATGGAATCACCTATTTCATCAAATAAACACTATTAATCATCCGTGTTCATCGGCGTTTATCTGTGGTTTCAATCTTACTTATTTTATGTTTACTGTAGTTCCATATTTATCATATTTGAAGAATCGCTCAATATATTCTATAATATAATTAATCGTTGCATTCTGTGTGCCGGGTAAATATTCTCTTTCATGACAGAAGGAACATGATAATCGGCAAAACGCAGGTGGCGGGTGATGGGCTACAGCTCACTTCGGATAGGTATCGGATATGATGTACACCCCTTTGCAGCGGGGCGCGAGCTCGTCCTCGGCGGCGAGCGGTTGCCCTTCCGCGCTGGCCTTGCGGGCCATTCCGATGCGGATGTCCTCGTTCATGCGATAATCGATTCTCTCCTCGGGGCAGCGGCACTGGGTGATATCGGAAAACTGTTCCCCGAAACTGACGAGAAGTACAGGGGCATCAGCAGCCTCGATCTCCTCCGGGAGGTCGGTGATCGGTTTTCGGAAAGGAGCATTGCAATTATCAATATCGACAGTATTGTCATCTGCGAGGAGCCGAAAATCGCACCGCATGTTGACAGGATGAGAAGCAATATCTCGGCTGCTCTGGGCGATCTCGACAGGGGGAGAATCAGCATCAAGGCCACCACCACGGAAAGACTCGGTTTCGTCGGGAGGGGTGAGGGCATTGCCGCTCAGGCGGTTTCGCTGATCTGTTTGTCATAGCAGGAGAGAAAGGAGATCTGCGCTACGGAATATATCATGCCTTTCGAAAACAGAGGAGCGGTTCTCCGGTTTTTTTATTGAATGGATATCCTCTCATTTGGCAGGATGTGTGTGCTTTCCGTGCTGTTATAGCTCCATCGCTGCAGAATACACAGAGTGATTTGTGAGGAGGACCTATGAGCGGGAACAGTGAAATGACCGGCGCACAGGTAATGGCCGGCTGTCTCGAAGCGGCCGGTGTGCAGTACTCGGTGACGACGACTTTATGATGACGGTTCAGGATATCGAGACCGGTGTTCGCGAGGGCGTTGTCGCCACTATTCTCATTCTCAACGATAATAGCTACCGGGCCCTCCGCTACGGGCAGAAAGTGCTCTTCGAGGGGAGGGAATACGGGAGCGAGCACCGGAATCCCGACATCGTGAAGCTCGCCGCGAGCTTCGGCGCGGCCGGATATGTCATTGAAAAGCCGGCAGAGATAGAACCTGTTCTCCGGGAGGCGATGCATTGCGGGAGGCTTGCCATCGTCGATGCGCGTATCGATCCCGACGACATGGCACCGATAAACCCGGAGGCCATTTTGAGAATGCGCGGCATTCAGTAATCTCCTCCGGTGTGTTTTTGTTGTTGAATAAAGATCACTCCCCTGATAATCTTTGCCATCTCGTTCTCTGATAATCACACAGGGGGCTCCTGCTGACAGCTGTCCATATAGTTTTTGCAGAGGCTGAGAATGGAGCAGATCTCCGCGAGAGGTAGGTGAGAGAAAATGGGCAAAAATACCCTGTCAACGGGAAGAAAAGTATCATTTGCAATCGGGAATATCGGCGGCATCGCCATCGGCCAATCCTCCATTCTGCTGCTCTATGTGTACTATCTTCTGTACCTGGGAGTTCCGCTCAGTCCCCTGGGCATAAGCGCCATACTGGTCATCTACGGGATCTGGGATGCTCTGAATGAACCGCTGATCGGGCATATATCCGATTCCACGCAATCACGCTGGGGGAGGAGAAAACCCTTTATTGCCGTTGGCATTATTCCGCTGGTTATCTTTTCCTATCTCATCTACACGCCGCCGGTGAGCAGCCCTGTTGTCTGTGTTATCTATTTGATAGTGATACTGCTGATCTATGAAACCTTTGTAACCATGGTCATTACCCTCTGGTTTTCCCTGTTTCCAGAATTATCCCTCGAGCAGACCGAACGGTTGACGATTTCGAAATATCTTCAGATTTTTGGCGTGCTCGGGCTCATTCTGGGAGTCGGGGTCGCACCGCTCGTCGCGGGATCGTTTCAGAGCCCCCTGCGCGGTTATTCAATCATGGGGGCGATACTCGGTGCCATTGCCGCGCTCTCCATGCTGCCGACCCTATTCTTCGTCAGAGAGCGGAAGGAGTATCAGATTACAAAAGAGGAAAAGCTGCCGTTTTTCGAGTCGGTAATTATTTCGCTGCGGAACCGATCCTTTCTCTATTTCGTTCTGGTCCAATTCCTCCTGCAGCTCTCCTATTCGCTGGTGCTCTCCAGTTTGCCCCTCTTCTTCGAGGGTGTCCTGGGACTGGATGCGAAAGCATGGTCAATGCAATTGCTGCTCATTTTTATAACCGTTATTCCAAGTCTCTTCGTCTGGGTCAAGATCGGCGATCGCAGGGGGACGAAATTCGGCCTCTTCCTCTCGATGGCGCTCTTCTGCGCGACCTTCCCCCTCGTATTTCTGGTGAACAGCCCCGGCGCAATGCAGGGAGTGCTCCTGCTCGGAGGGATCGGGCTGGCGGGACTGATGCTGTTCCCCACCGTGCTCCTCAGTGATGTTATCGATGAGGATCAGCTCGTCACCCATAAGAGACGGGAGGGGCTCTTTAACGGTGTTTCCGGTGTGATCGTGAAGCTCTCCAATGCGTTGAGCTGGCTTCTGGTCGGTATCGTGCTCACCCTGTTTCGTATCGACCGGGGCAATCTCGCCCCCGCATCGCTCACATCCGAGAATGAACTGGGTCTTCGCATGCTGGTCGGTTTTTTCCCCGTCCTCGTTATTCTGCTGGGGCTCTATTTCCTCCATCGGTATCCGCTGGCGGGAGATCGGTTGCAGACGGTAAAGGAGCAGGTGCGGGAGCTGAATAACCGGCTGACCCGCTCAGGAGAGTGAGCTCCGGGTTGTCTTCGCAGCCGGGAGTCGAATGACCGGATAAATGCATCTTCCGGACTCTCCTCTCCGGGGGGAGGAGCCGGGCCTGCGTGAAGAAGCCGCATTTTCACTGAAAGTCGATGAAGAAGAAAGATGCACAGTTGGATTCAGATGATATTCGGGCGCTGCACAGCGTCATCGATCTCGTAGAGGAATTCCTGGCTAAGAATAGTATCAGGAGAGAAGGGATTGACCTGGCGGTGATGCGTGAGGAGGTCGGCTCCCTGTCCGGGGCGGCGGGTGGAGAGGATCAATCGAAAGAACGCCGCTTTCATGAAATCCTGGACGAGCTGGTCTCCCTGGTCGGAAGAGAGCTGCGGGTTCCCGTTCATTTCATTGTCGGGGGGCACGGGGGAATCATTATCGGTGATCGGGGATTCTGCGAATTCGATGTGCCGACCTATGCCATCGACCTTCTCCTGGACAGGATGCGGCTGGCCCTTCGGCTGGATATGCCCTATAATCTTGAAATCGCCGTCTGCTGTCTCGAGTGGTTGGGCGATCGGCATCCTGAGAAGATCGCCGAATTCGTGCGCCTGTTCAAGCGCGGAAGATTCGAGATACTCAATCCGACCTATTCGCAGCCCTATTCCCTTATCATCGGTTCGGAGTCGACGATCAAGCAATTTGAGTACGGGCTGCGGGCTTTACGGGAGCTGGATTTGCAGGCCGCGGTGTACTATTCGTCGGAGGGCTCCCTTCATCCGCAGATTCCGCAGATAGCGGAGGGATTTGCCATCAGACACGGCTCGCTGAGGAGCAGGATGCTGGGAACGGAACCGACCGCTCCGGAAGCGCACATTACCTGGGTGGGATTGGATAATACCGCACTCGATGCGATCATTGATCAATCGGGACTCTATAACGGCGAGTACTGGCACGGCACCTTCTACCGCGAGCTGCCCGATCTCCTCTTTCAGGCTGTCAGCCGCCCCGCCATGAGTCGTATTCTGTATTCCTCTCTCGAGGATTTTATTATGCCGCAGCCCTTTCAGGAGGAGGTCTGGAGAATTTCGAGGTTTCGGGATCTCTTCGGCAGATTCATGCTCTCTTCGGAATTCTGTGCCACTGCCCCTGCGGAGGGAGAATATACATTCTGTCGGGATGACTTTTCAATCGGGGATGATATTTTCAAAGCGGGTGAGCTGTTTCTGCACAACAAACGCTCGGAACAGGCGCTCCTTGCCGCCGAGGTGATTAATGCGATTCTGAAGCTTTATGATATAAAAGGTGACGATGCCCTCTTCGAGGGATTATGGAAGGAGCTCCTGCTCACTCAGGCGCACGACTGCTATGCGGTGCCCTTTATACGCACGGGCGACTATTCCCGGTTTCAGCTTCCTCCGGACGAGCTTGAACGGCTCGGAATCGAAGAGGGGACCCTTTCTCTTGCTGAAATATGCCTTCAGAAACATGGAATGATACGGGAGCGCTGCGATGCCTTTATCGGCTGTGCGCTCGCCTCTCTGGGAGGGGAGGCGTCGAGCGGCAGCCCGGTGTTCCAGGCGCCGGTTCTGCTGGTCTTCAATCCGGCTCCCCGCGCGAGACGGGATCGGGTATCGGTTCACCTCTCCTCGGAGCCTCCGGCAGCTTCACTTTTCGGTGACGGTCAGCCGGTGCCCTGTCGGTATCGCAATGGGGAGATCACCTTTATTGCCGAGGTTCCCGGTTTCGGCTATCGAATTTATACCTTTGCGGAGGAGGAGGGACGATCTCCCCGGGCGCCCTCGTTTCCATACGAGGTTGCCGTTATCGATGACGGGAGCGCCATTGCGGTTGCCTGTGAAGGGATCCCCCTCTGCGAGCTGAGAGCGGGTTCCGGGCTTCGCCTGGAGGAGCAGTATCACGATGGTATAGAAGAGCGGGATGTCATCACCGGGACGGAGGAGGGGAGGAAATTCAGAATCGAAATAATCCGGTATGACGGCGTGAACCGGCTCGAGTTCCTTCTCGATTCGGGTCCCCTGCGGGAGATTATCATCACCCCGAAATTCAGGGTTGAGCGCTCGCTGGTGAACTACCCCTTCGGCATCGAGGAGACGAGACGGTCGAACATTCAGACGCTGGATTTTCTCTGGCTGCAGGGGCGTGACCGCGGCATCATCTATGTTCAGAGAAACAGTCAGAAGCTCCGCATCAACCGGAATACCTTTGAGACGCGCGTTCTCTTGATGCAGGAGGGGAGGTTTGAGTTCTCGATAGCGGCCGCCGGAGCCGATGCGGAACCGCTCTCATTCGTCGAGGCGTATAATTGCGCTTTGCGGGGGGAAGCGCTTGCCGGGAGGGCTCGATTCGAGAGAGACTGCGATTCCTTCCTCTCCATTGATCCGCCCCTTCCGGTGATAAACCTCTGGTGCCGTGAAGAGGGGACCTCTCTGAGATTATTCAACCCGAGCGGCAGATCGGTTTCGTTCACCCTGCGGGGGGCGCTTATCCCGGATGAGATAGGAGTGATGGATCTGCAGCACCGGCTGCTGTCAATGCAGAAGCCCTCCGGGCTGCGTATCGGCCCCTGGAAAATACTGACACTCGCGCTGCAGGGACAGGAGGGGCTGGAGGGAAGCGGAGGTACGATCCGTTGAGCGGGACGAGAAGAGCGAACAGTGAATTTTGCGGGGAGGGGCGAGAGCGCTACTGCGGTTCCCCTCTATTAAGAAATAGACTTGCAAGAAATTCGGGTGAATACACCGGACAGGTATAATCAACAGATGAGGAGGAAGAGATGCCAGCAGAATTGACACCTGAAGAGATTCTGAGCCTCTGCGAAAGGCTCGAAAAAACCTACACGCCGGCAGTATCGGATGTGCTCGACGAAATGGGATACAAGAATCAGACCATGCATGTGGGATTCACCCCCATCATACCCGAGGCCGCCGTTGCCGGACCCGCCTTTACCATGGAAGAGGCGAAGACGAAGCGGAGCACAACCCTCTCCGAGTATGATCCGGAATTTGTTGCACAGGCAATCTCCGGCATCTTCGACGGCATGAAGAAGGGGGAGGTGGTGGTGGTGAACACCAACGGGTTTTCGGGCGCCGGCGCCTTCGGCGAGCTCATGGCAACCACCTGCAAGTTCTATGCCGGGGTGCGGGGCGCGGTCGTCGACGGCCCCATTCGCGATATCGGCCGTGTCCTCGATATCGGCTTTCCCGTCTGGGCGAAAGGCAATATCCCTGCCGATTCCATCGGGAGGGTGGACCTCGTGAGCATCAATGAGCCCATCTTCTGCGGCGGCATACGGGTCAATCCGGGTGATGTGATTTTTGCCGACCGTGACGGCGTCGTGGTTATCCCCCTCGCCGACGTAAACCTCGGCGAGATCGTTGCAAAGGCGGAGGAGGTTGTCGCCGCAGAACGACGCTCGCGGCAGGATATCCGGAAAGGGAGCTCCCTTCTGGATGTGTATCGAAAATACGGGAAGCTCTGATGGGCGCGTACACCTTTGCCTTTTTCGACAGCAGGGTGGATGTTGAGCTTCCCGATGAGAGCCTGGTGCCGAAAACCGCGCCGGACCCGGCACCTCCCATCGGTGATGTGTACCGGTCAACCCGGGATGCCCTGCGAGATCCTATCGGGACTCCGCCGCTGTCTGCGGGTATCGATCGGGAGAGCAGGATTCTCGTAGCTGTCCCTGACCGGAGCCGCCATACGGATATCAGAGCGGTTCTCCGGGCGGTCCTGGATGAGATCGCCGAAGCGGGGGCGGAAAGGGAGCGGGTGACCCTTCTCGTCGCACTGGGTACCCATCGGCCCATGAGCGATCGCGAGATTGCGGAGAAGGTGGGAGAGGATGTTGCCCGCACCTACCGGGTGATGAATCACGATTATGATGATCCCGCTATGCTCGTTGATCTCGGCGAGACCGCAGACGGACTGCCGGTTGAGTTCAACCGGCAGATAACCGAACACGATTATATCGTATCAATCGGTGCTATCGCACCGCACCCGGTCGGCGGGTTTTCCGGCGGTGCCAAGGGACTGCTGCCGGGAATTGCCGGGAAACGCTCCACGGATTACTTTCACTGGGCGGCAACCGGGTATCCGCTCTTTGAGATCTTCGGCAATCCGGATAATCCGGTCCGGCACGAGATGGAAGGGATTGTCCGGTCGGTGGGGCTCGACTGTATCGTCAATGTCACGGAAAATGCGGAACGGGAGATCTCCGGCGTCTTTGCGGGGCACTTCATCGAGGCGCACCGCGCCGGCGTTGCATTCCTGCGGGAGCATCCCTCCATCGCCTTTCCGCTGGAGATGACCGATCTGATGATAGTGGGTCTGGGCAGGGACCGGCCGGATTTCTGGGGTGGCGCTGCGGGGATATACGCCGCTGCCGCCTTTCTGAAGCCGCAGGGGACGCTCGTCCTCTTCGCTGCCTGTCCCGAGGGTGTCGCTCCGGAGCACCCGGTGGTGACGGAGTACGGATACCGCAGATGGCGGGAGATAGCCGGCCTGGTGGAGGAGGGGGTGATACCGGATCGGACCGGCGCCTCTCATCTGGTCACGGTCGGGAGGATCCTCGAAGAAAAGGAGATTGAGGTGCTCATCGTTTCGGAGGGAATTGATGCGAAGGATGCTGCGGTGCTCGGATTCAGCTCTTTCGAGAAGCCGCAGGATGCGGTGGACGAGGCGATATCGCGGGCGGGAAGCGATGCCCGAATACTCATTTACGAGAGGATATAACATGAGCAGGAATCAGAAGAAGAAACCGAGAAGCGGACGGCTTGTCGAAAACACCGACCGGCTGGCGACCGCCCTTATACGGGTCGAGCTGCTCAAGGCCTGCGGAATCCCCCGCGAGGATGTCGAGGAGCGCCCGCTTATCGGAATTGTCAATTCGTGGAACGAGCTGCTCCCCGGTCATCTGCACTTCCGGGAGCTGTCGAAATCGGTTCGGGACGGCGTGCTCATGGCGGGAGGACTTCCGCTCGAATTCAATACCATTGCGCCCTGCGACGGCTACGGCAACGGCCTTCCCGGCATGCGGCATGTGCTCCCGATGCGGGATATCATCGCCGACGCGATTGAAGCGATGGCGCTGGCGCACAGCTTTGACGGGCTGGTGTTCCTCTCCGGGTGCGACAAGATAGTTCCCGCGCAGCTCATGGCGGCCGCCCGGCTCGACATTCCCTCGATATTCGTGACCGGCGGAGCTATGCTCCCCTTCAATGAGTTCGCGCCGAAGGGGACGCCCCCCGTGCTCTCGATGGTGAGCCTGCCCGGCCCGGGCGCCTGCAACGGCATGGGGACGGCGGTCTCCATGCAGCTTTTGACCGAGGTGCTGGGGCTGTCCCTGCCCGGCAGCGGCGCAACACATGCCGTTCACAATCAGAAGTATCTGATGGGACGGGAGAGCGGCAGGCGGGTGGTGGCGCTCGTGGAGGAGGGGATTGAGCCGCATCGGATACTCACGGCTGACGCTCTCCACAACGCGCTCGTGACGGTTGCCGCTGCAGCGTGCTCGACCAACGTTATCATTCATCTCCTCGCCCTGGCGCACGAGCTCGATATCCCGCTTGCGCTCGACGATTTCGATCGGATTGCGCGAACGGTTCCTCATATCCTCGGCGTGTATCCCTCGGGGCCGTACTTCCTGCTGGATGTGTATCGCGCGGGGGGTGTTCCCGCACTGCTGAACAAGCTCAGGGACTCGCTCCGCCTCGATGCGCTCACCGTAAACGGGAAGCGTCTCGGCGAGAATATCGCTGACGCCGCCTGTACCGACGATGATGTGATACGGGAGCCGGATAATCCATACCATCCGGAGGGCGGTATTGCCATACTCACGGGAAACCTGGCACCACGGGGTGCAGTGCTCAAGACCAGCAGCATACCGGCAGCAATGCAGGTCTTCAGAGGGCGCGCGCGCGTCTATGACAGCGAGGAGGAGGCCGTTGAGGGTGCCCTGGCCGGAGCTTTCGCCGAGGGAGATGTTATTGTCATTCGCTATGAGGGGCCCAGCGGGGGGCCGGGAATGCGGGAGATACTGACGGTCACCGAGCTGGTCTTTCAGCTCAACCTCTCGGAATCGGTTGTGCTGATAACCGACGGGAGATTTTCCGGCTTTACGAGAGGTCCCGCCATCGGACACGTCGCACCCGAAGCATCGGAAGGCGGCCCGCTTGCCCTCGTAAAGAGCGGGGATGAGATTACCATTGATATACCGAATCGCACGCTTACCCTGAACGTCGATGAGGGGGAGTTGCGGCGGCGGGAGAAGGAGCTCACTCCGCCCCGGCGCCGTCTCAGGGGCCATCTGGCGAGATATGCCAGGCTGGTGTCACAGGCGGATCGAGGATGCGTGCTCGATAGGGAGGATATGTAATGAAGATTCTCATTACCGGGAGCTCGGGATATCTGGGAACGAATACTGCCCGCATCGCCCTCGAGCGGGGCCATGAGGTTGTCGGGCTGGACATGAAGCCCACGGGCCGTGTCCATGCACGGTTCAGGGAGGTTGCGGGTGATATCACCGATGCGGGTACGGTCGCTGAAGCGGTACGCGGCTGTGATGCGGTCTTTCATCTCGCCGCTGCCCTGGCGCAGTTCGAGCCCGATGAGAAGCGGATGCACCGGGCGAACGTCGGGGGAACGGCGAATGCACTTGCTGCAGCGCTCGATGCGGGGGTGAAGAAATTCCTCTTCACCTCATCGGTGGAGGTATACGGTATCGATATCCCCGTGCCCTGCACCGAGGAGGCTCCTCTCCGTCCGGTCTGTCAGTACGGGCGGGACAAGGTGGAAGCAGAGGGGCTCTGCCGGGAATATCTTGAGCGGGGCCTGGACTGTACCATTTTCAGGCCGCCGACGATAAACGGGCCGGGGCAGAACGAGCCCTTTCTCGTGGAGCAGATGGAAGCGATATCGAAAGGAAAGCCGACCCTCCTCCCCGGCGGGGGGAAAACGAGGCTTCAGATGGTGTACGTGGATGATGTTGCCGCCGCGCTCTTTCTCGCGCTTGAAAAACACGACTCGCGGGGAGCGGTAATGAACCTGGGGAGCGATGACGTTCCGACTCTCAGGGAGCTGGCGGAGGCGCTGTACGAGCATGCCGGGACGAAGCCGAAGTTCATCAATATCAATGCCACCCTGGCGCGGGGAGCGGTGCGCCTCCTCTCGATGCTGGGCATATCGCCTCTGGAGCCGCAGCATCTCGAAATTGCCCTGCGGGACTATCTCTTCGACAACAGCCGGGCAAAGCGGATACTGGACTGGCGGCCGACGAAGAACGATTGCGAGGCGGCCATTGCGGCCTATGCCTTCTTTGTCGCCGAAAGAGCCGGCGGGGAACAGTAATCATTCCTGCGGGAGGTACAGTATGAAGATAACCCTTATCGGTCAGAATACCCTTCTCATTGAGATGTCCGGTCTGGTCATCATGACCGATCCCTGGTGGGGGCAGTTCGAGTGCATACGCGGCGTTCCCCTTGGGATGGATCCGGAGAGCGTCGGGCGCATCGACCTGATGCTCGTGTCCCATAACCATATCGATCACTGGTGCAGACCCGCCATCGAGCTGGCAAAGAAACGGGGAACGCGCATAATCGGATCGGTAAAAGCGGTCCGACGGGCCCGGAAACGCGGACACTCCGCGCTGACTGCCATGCGGCCGGGAGACAGCTGCCGTCATGAGGGAATCGCCGTGCACGCGATGCCCGCCTTCCACCCCTTCGCGCGCGATGCAATCGGTTTTGTCGTCGAGGGGGAAAAGACCTTCTACTTCTCGGGAGATACCCGCTTCGATACCCGGCTGAGCAATGCCCTGCATACCTATCTTCTCGATATCGCCATGCTGCAGGTTGCCTGCTCGAGCTATCCCCTGGTAGGGAAGGACGGGATGGACCTCGAAGCGGCATATACGCTCATCGAGGAGACGAAGCCGAAGCTGGTGATACCGATTCACTATCAGGTGAAGGGGAAGACGATTGATACTGATACGCTCCGGGCATGGAAAATACCGGCAGAGCTCCTGGTGCTGGAGCCGGGAAAGCCCACTGCCGTGTAGCCGTCTCCTCGCGGGAATGGGACTGAAGCGTGCAGTCTTTTCCTTCGCCGTTATGAAAGCGACGCATCTTCGCGGGAATGGGACTCAGAGCTTCTCCCCGATTTTCTCTATCAGCTCATCGGTGCGCAGCACCTGTCCGAAGAGGAGCGAAAAGGATTGCAGGGTGTGAAGATGCATTTCGGGGCTCCAGGCGGCACAGGCGTCATCGACGATAAAGGTCTCGAAACCCGGCTCGCTTGCCGTCCGCGCTGCATATATCACCTCAAATAATCTCTTGACGATATAATCCCCGCTGCTATTTTCTGGGATGTATGAGTATCGCCGGTAGAGTTGATAATCGAATTCCATCGGTTAGTACTATATTAATCGGAGAACTGTTATTTCCGGTGAACTGTGAGAAGTGTGACAGATTAACAGGATAATGGTAAAAAAAGCTACCTGATCAGGTAATCCTGTCATTTTGTCTGATTCTTTTCCTTTTTTATCCCGGCGCTGCCCGGTTGTTATTATTTCACGAATAGCTCCTGAGTGGAGGAATATATTACATGAGCGATATATATCGTAAGCTCGCAAAAGTGCTCGATACGCTGCCCAACGGCTTCCCGGCTACGGAGAGCGGCATCGAGATACAGCTCCTCAAAAAGGTCTTCACTCCCGAAGAGGCGGAGCTCTTCTGCGATCTGAGGTTGACGCCCGAATCGGCGGATGAAATTGCGGAGCGAACCGGGCGATCCTCCGAGGGGCTCGAGGAGCTGCTCACCACGATGTGGGAGAAGGGACAGGTTGTGCGCACGCTTGCAGGAGGGATCAGGAAATTCAAGATGATTCCCTGGGTAATCGGCATCTACGAGTTCCAGGTGAAGCGGATGGATGAGGAGTTTGCACGGCTGAGCAAGGAGTACAATCTGCATGTGGGGGCCCCCCTCTTCTTCGGTAAACCGCACGTCATGCAGGTTATCCCCATTGAGGAGGAAGTTCCGAGGAAGCATACGCCGATACTCTATCAGCAGGTTTCCACTATCATCGAGAGGAGCAGATCCCACGGCGTCACCCAGTGCATCTGCAAAAAGGAGCGGGGGCTGCTGGGCAAGCCCTGCGACCGGCCGCAGGAGGTCTGCATGTACTTCAGCGAGGACGAAGGGGCCTTCGAGGATCACGCCTGGGTGCGGCCGATCAGCAAGGAGGAAGCCTACGGTATCATCCGAATGGCGGAGGATGCCGCCCTCGTGCACATGACCACCAATGTCGAGAGCGGTCACTGGTTCGTGTGCAACTGCTGCGGCTGCTGCTGCCTGATTTTAAAAACGGTCAGAAAATTCGGCGCGGAGTTTTTAAATACGAGCTACTATGCCGTTATCGATCCGGAGCAGTGCACCGCCTGCGGCATCTGTGCCGATGAGCGATGCCAGGTTGCCGCCATCGAGGAGGGTGATAACACCTACCGGGTCATACCCGAGAAATGCATCGGCTGCGGTCTCTGCGTCTCCACCTGTCCGTCCGGGGCAATTACTCTTGTCCGGAAAGAGGCGGATCAGATCGTGAAGCCGCCGCAGGACGAGCGGGAATGGCTCGAGGAGCGCGGGAAGGAACGCGGTGTCGATTTCAGTGCATACAAGTAGGATGGCTGAAGCTCCCGATTCGCCGGCCGGCTCCATGACGCGCTGTAACGATTATGCAAGTATCAATGACAGAAATTAAGGGAGAGAATCTCCGGATTGTCCTCAACAAGACGGGCGCGAAGAGGTACGCAAAGGTGAGCTATCCCGCACGGTTCGGCGTCTATTCGGAGATTGAGACGCCTGAGTATCTCTATCAGTTTAATCTGAAAGGGGAGATCCGTTTTGTGCAGGGGAGGGGCAGCGCCTGGCCGCGCGACGAGTGGCTCAAGCGGACGGCGGGGAATGACTGGGTCTACTATACGCCCGGCGTCTATACCGGCCTCTTCAGCTTTATCGGCGAGTACTATCTTCCCTGCTTTGTATATCACTCCAATTCGATATTCGCCTACCGCCCCTTCGAGAATGCGTCGGTCGAGCGTGCCATTGAATCGGTTGATGAGCTGGCGCAGGGTCTCGCTGCGCTCCCGCGGGATGATCTTGAACCGCCCGTTTCCGATTTTCTCGATCTCGTCATGGGAAACAGGAGGGGCACCCTTGCGGCGAAGGCCGAACGCTTTCACGATAGTATCGGCGGGCCGGTGAGAGTTCTGCCGCCCGACACGCGGCATGTTGATTACGATGTTATTCCGATTGTTATCGCCGATGGCTGTCTCTACAACTGCGATTTCTGCATGATAAAGGACGGGAAGGAGTTTGCGCCGCGCAGCCGTGAGGACATTGACGAGCAGATCGAATCCCTGAAAGATTTCTACGGATCGGATATAAGCAATTACAACTCCATCTTACTCGGGCAGAACGATGCGCTCAATGCGGGCGAGGATCTCATTGCCTATTCTCTTGAGCGGGCTTATGAAGCTTTTGATTTTGCGAACTCCTCTCTGCGGGGATGCAATCTCTTTCTCTTCGGGAGCGTTGACTCCTTTATGCGTGCGGGGGATGATCTCTTTCGTTATCTGAACGGGAGCCCCTGCTACACCTATATCAACCTCGGATTCGAATCCCTGGACGATGAGACCCTCGACTACCTGGGCAAGCCCCTCACGGTGAATGAGATACGTGACGCCTTTGCGAAAATGCTCGATATAAACCGGCGCTTCGACCGGATTGAGATGACCGCGAATTTTGTCTTCTCCGATGACCTGCCCGAAGGGCATACCCCCTCGATACTTCGCCTGAACGAGCAGCTCGACGGGCGCGCATCCGGCAAGGGAGGCATATACCTCTCGCCGCTCATCTCCCCCTTTAATACCGGAGAATCGAATGTTGAGCTTCAGAAGAAATTTATCGGTATCAAGAATGCGCTGCGGCTGCCGGTGTACCTGTATCTGATACAGCGGCTGTAGAAGTCCTCACGCTCCCTATCATGCAGAGCCATGCACGGATGTACCGAGCACAGAATAACCTATGCGATGCTTTATCTCTTCATTTGAAATGAACCGGACTTTTCTTGACTCTTCGAGACCCTTTTCCACCATCCGCTCGAACGCCCGTTCTCTTACAATCTCATCGCATGAAGCATCATCGGGCTGCGCATCGATTATTGCTTTTATTTTATCTTTCGCCGTCATGTGATTTTTCAAGTTTGATGACGGTATTAATTATATGCTGTTTATGTGTTGCTTCAATAATATTTCCGCAAATGGTGAACTGATGAACTCACACCCGTCCGTTGCGGTATTCGGTGCAGACCACCGCCGGTGTTATCCCTGCGAATCACCTGAAAAGCAATATTATTGACAGTATGATTAGAACAACATACTGTTGATCGAGAATACCGATGATTTGGACAAACTGATTTTTTTGGGGAAAATAATGCAAAAAAAATATCTTACTTTTGTTTTAATAATTCTGGTCACCGGTTGCAGCTCCATAAGCATGAAGAAAACAATTAACAGTGTAGACAGAGCATATCTGGAAAAGAAACTCGGCAGCTATACCATACTGGTACTGCCGGCGAGTGAATCGTACATCAATTATATCAAAGCTGTCGACAGGCAGTCACAGCTTGCCGATGATGATAAATCATCCGACAGGCTACAGGCCTTGCAGTATCGGGAGAACCAGTTTTTTTTATTTGAAATACGCCATTTGAATGTGGTGGATGTAAAAAAGAGCGGTTTCAGGTTCTCGATGATTGATGCAAAGGGGAGAAGCCAGATTGGCAGAGTTATATATTTTGAGAAGATGTATTCGGATACCGTACTGGGCGATGAATGGATCATAATAGCAAAAAAGCCGATCACCTCTGAAAATTTTTCAGTGGATGAGTTGCCACTCGTCCTGAATATCAAATTCTTAAACCAGGAGATGCAATACGAGATTTCACCGAAGTGATTTCTTTTGCCGGTGGCTGCCGGTGAAACCTGGAAACTGAAATGTGGAAGAGAACGAATAGTAACCGGAAAGGAGATGAGATGAAAAGGAGATTAATTCTATTGGCTGTATCCATGGTGTGGTTCTGCAGTATATCGTGCCTTTCGCTTATCGAAAGGATGAACACCGGGCCTATTCACATATCGTTAAATAAGAATGTGGATCAGAGCAAGTACAAGCGTATTGCAGTTGTTCCCTATGACGTTTCTGCCTACCGGGGATTCGGCAGGACCGGAGGGAAACACGGGGGGGAGACCCTGGCGGACATGTATAGTGCTGAATTGATGAAGATCGGCTATGATGTTATAGAGCGTACCCGGCTGAAAGCGGTTATCGAGGAGCTCGAATTGCAGATGACCGGTCTGGTACATCCGAAAACGACAAGCAAGGTCGGAAAGATACTGGGAGTTCAGGGAATGGTTTTCGGCACTGCTGCGGGGCGAGCGGGCGCCTGGACATGCACTTCAAGGCTCATAGATGTGGAAACCGGTTCCGTCGTGTGGACAATCGTTACCGAGACGAATCTTCCGAAATATGCGGTGCCCGAATTGAAGGAGAAGCTCGATGAATACAGAGAGCAGGGGAAGGAGAGATAAAGGATCCTCTTTGTGAAAGAGGGAACGATCCAGTTTGGTAAACTGGGGTATTGCTCCTTTCTTTTTTACCGACAAAAAAGAAAGGAGCCAAAGAAAAAGTCGCCACTCAGTCGCCGTGGAGGCTGGTCGCTCATGCGCCGCGACCGGGCAGGCTCTCGCCATCCGTGTCTATGCCTGCACTCTGACGAACAGGGAAGTTCTAATGCCGAGGATGCACATGGATGTGCGTATATCCGAGGCCAACATCGTGTTGGTCGCTTCTGTTTTAATTTGCAACTCTTTACCCTTTCCTCGGGCTGCGGGAGACGCCTCCTGCGTCATCCTCGCCGGCCAAACATCCTGTTTGGCTTCCTGCGGTGAAAGGTATTTGTGAAATAGAACGAGCTGTTCCTTAAGTACTGCAAATGCTCGCCGAGGATATCGAAATGCTCCGGCGCTGTTTGTTGCTACATTTTCTGTCAGGGTGACCTCACCTCCTTTCCCATGGATTTTGGATAAGGAGAAGGGAGAGGAGAGTGTAAATACTAAAATTCTTTACAAAATGATTCCGGTTTTATATTTTTAAGTATGCAGGGAAGCACTATAGCTCAATAATTAGCCTGAGAAGAAGAGGAGTGCCAAGAATGAAATTCAACATTGTACTTGAACCGGCGGAAGAGGGCGGCTTTAACGTTGTCGTGCCGGCACTGGACGGTTGTTTTACCCAGGGAGAAACGGAGGAGGAGGCAGTCGAAAATGCCAAGGAAGCGATACGGTGCTACCTTGAGGGCCTTGAAAAGCTGAATCAGATAAAGACGGGGACTAAGGTCATTCTCAAAGAAGTAGAGGTTTCCCTTTGAGTAAAACGTTTTCCGGCAAGCAGGTCGTAAAAGCGTTGCGGAGATTAGGTTACATTGTTGATCATCAGAGAGGAAGCCATATATTCATGCATAATCTGGAAAAGAACATCTCGATCATTGTGCCGTTACATAAAGAGATCAAGAAGGGCACCCTCAACAATATAATTAAGAAAGCTGGTATTACTGTTGATGAGTTGAAAGAGCTGGTGTAATTCATCGCTTTTTCCGTGGCGAACTTACCATAGCTATGTAAGTTACGGTTTTTTGCGAAGGTTTATCTTGGTCATATCGAAATAAATGTTTAGCTTCGTGTCCTCTTTTTCGTGGCAAGTCCAGCAAATACTCTTTCACAATATTCAAGAACCAAATCTTCATGGCTTAATTTGTTTAATCCGTCTGCATTTACCCAATTTGCCATTTGTTTAATTATATGGCTCTTAGGGTATGACATGTATGTCGAAACCATATGTTCGAAAGATTCATAAACATCATCATTTCTTTTACCCTGTCTATATATCGTACCGAAAAAAGCATCCGGATGATTCTTATAATCAGTTAATTCTTCGTCTGATATTGGTCTTGTTATAGTATCCCCTTTGTCTGTGCCAATAAGCATAATTTTTTCTGCTTCATTAATTGTTGCACTGGTCACTTTCGCTATCAGTCCATTCTCACCAATGTCTTCGAAGAAATATGTTTCTCCAATCTTTATGTTTTGAGGATTATCATTAAACTTTTCTGAAGGTAAACTACCATCAAAGGTTGCTGGTAATTTGGGATAATCACTCAATGCTCCTATAATCTCATATGCATCAATATGACGCTGTTTTCTTCTATATATTTCACTTAACCTGAAATACCCACTTTTTACAAAGTCTGGTATACCTAGCCCATGCGTTAAAATAGAATGCCCTCTCGGTTTTCTATCCAGGTTATAGTGAAAACACATATTAGTCACAAATACATATGCAGCCTGTACAGGCTTGATGTCTATTTCTTTCATATCCAGCTTTTTCTGAGCCTTCTTAGACCAGGCGGGAATAGTAACGTTTTCACTACTTGTATTTACATCAATGAATATTAATCTTTCATCAGTGGCCGGTTTTTGAAGAGCATTGTTAAGATGCTTGGATAGCATACGTGTTGGATCATTTCTTTTTGTTCCATTTTTAGCTGTTTTACCGAGCATGCCGGCTACAGCTCTCATTTTAGCTTCGACCCAATATTTTTTCCCCGTCTTTTTAGAAACTGCAGAATACTCACAATGTTTTGTTTGTTCGTCAGTTTCATCTTCCAATTCAAGATCAAATCCTGATCGGATTAAGCAGTTGGCAATAATAAGTTCGTAGTATGCACCTTGGAAATTGTTTATATCTTTAAGTCTTTCAATATAACGCTGTTTCAATTCGACATTATGTTCTAATAGATATAAATTGTAAGCCAATCCGTAATAACAGTATACAGCTCCAGTAACAGGAATGGATTTTACCTTACCAG